>Ga0182030_10016280_pt1 | contig 14498 bp, 6 predicted proteins | sample 812S3MmetaG_FD_121299 | JGI IMG/M metagenome (GOLD analysis project Ga0182030, IMG submission 121299) | Permafrost microbial communities from Stordalen Mire, Sweden - 812S3M metaG (Illumina Assembly) | ecosystem: Environmental > Terrestrial > Soil > Wetlands > Permafrost | place: Sweden... | reverse complement strand
GCACCAGTCTCGAAAAATTCGCTACAGAAATAAGACACCTGCAGAAAACAGACATTCTGGAAGTTGAGGAACCATTCGAAAAAGGGCAGAAAGGCTCTTCAGCAATGCCTCATAAGCGGAATCCTGTAGGCTGTGAAAACATAACAGGATTGGCACGACTACTTCGTTCAAATTCAGTTGCAGCGATGGAAAATATTGCACTCTGGCATGAACGCGACATCAGTCATAGCTCAGTAGAAAGAATAATAATTCCAGACTCGACAATATTGCTTGACTACATGCTCGCGCGCTTCACCAAAATTGTTGCTGGGTTAGTTGTGTACCCAGAGAACATGCGTAGAAATATGGACAGATTTGGTGGCGTAATATTTTCCCAGGCCGTTCTTCTCAAGCTTGTAGACAAAGGTATAACAAGGGAAGAGGCATATGCTCTTGTGCAAACGAACGCAATGAAAGCCTGGAATAAAGACGATGGCAACTTTAGACAGAACCTTTTGAATGATGCCAACGTCAAAAAACACTTGACTCAACAAGAAATTGAAGACTGCTTTAATGCAGAAAATTATCTTGGCAATCTAGATAAGGTATTTGCGCGGGTGGGTGTGTAAATGAAGCTTGATATAAAAAATAAAATGGCCGGATTGTTGGTGCCTGTTTTTGCACTCAGAGGAGACAACGATCTGGGCATTGGAGATACAACGGCGATGGCCGGCGCGATTGAATTTTGCTCGCGTCACAATATAGGCGTTCTGCAGGTCCTGCCAATAAACGAAACTGGCGGTGACAACAGCCCTTATAATGCTTTGAGCTCAATTGCACTTGACCCAGCCTTGCTTACTATGTCACCAGATACGGTACCAGGTTTAACTCAAAAAGATTTTGATTCTCTCGTCACACCGGATTTGCTAGATGAGCTGAAATCTGGTCCCGTGAAGTATCCCAAAGAAAAAAAACTGAAAGTCGATCTGTTTCGCAAAGCATTCGCGAACTTCAAGAAAGACCATCTGGACGAAAAAAAGACAGACAAGTCAAAAGAATTTTTGCAGTTCCGCAAAGATAATGCAGCGTGGTTAGAAGAATTCACTTTATTCCGAACACTAGTAGACGCGCATGATGGCAACACGTGCTGGCCTTCCTGGCAAGAAGAATATCGTGAGTATACTTCTGCAATTAAAGCGGTAAGCAAGGGTGCGCTAAAAGCAAAATTCGAAGAGCAACAGACCTTCTGGGCTTTCGTTCAATGGGTTGCCTGGAGTCAGTGGGGCGATATCAAAGCTCTCGCTGATAAGAAAGCTGTGGCTCTTATGGGCGACCTGCCTTTTGGTGTCAGTCGTTACAGCGCTGACGTCTGGGCGCATCCAGAGTTATTCGATTTGAAATGGTCATGCGGGGCCCCTCCAGAAACCTACTTCAAAGGAGACGTATTCGTCCAGAAGTGGGGACAGAACTGGGGCATGCCTTACTACAACTGGGAAGCGCATGCAAAAGAAAACTACAAATGGTGGAAACAACGAGTTCAATACATCACGAAATTATTTCCCTATTACCGGATCGATCACGTACTGGGATTCTTCCGAGTCTATGCTTTTCCATGGATCCCTGAACGTAATGGCGAGTTTATCGATTTAACAAAAGAACAGGCGAAGAAATTGACAGGGGGGGACCTGCCGCACTTCAAACCGCGTGACGACGAGCCAGAGGAATTCGCAGAGAAAAATTGCGCTGGTGGCGAAAAGCTGCTGAAAATGCTGATGGATGCATCGGGACAATCAGGCATTGTCGCAGAGGATTTAGGCACGGTGCCCGAGTACGTTCGACCACTGCTTAAAAAGCTCGGAATTGCAGGGTTTGTAATTCCAATTTTTGAAAGAGTCGAGGAAGACAAATCCTTCAAAGCGAAAGAGTCACTTTCTGAACTTGGGCTCGCGACTTACGGTACACACGACCACATGCCAATCGCCCGCTTCTATGAAGACCTGGTAAAGTGGTGGCATAGCAAAGATGACGGGGAAGAGGGCTGGCTTGAAGTTCAGCGACTGATGAAATTCCTCGGTATTGAAACCGATACTCCACCGCTTGAGCTAACCCCCGAGTTGCACAAGATCTTTCTCACCACCCTACTTGAAACTCCCTGCTGGCTGACCGTTTTGATGATTACGGACTTGTTCGGAACCAAACAACGATTTAACGAGCCGGGACTTTCCGGAGATGACAACTGGAGTCAACGTCTAGCTAAACCACTTGACGAATACGAAACAGACCCACAATTCGCCGGTAAAATTAAAACGTTCGAGGAGCTGATTGGCAAAACCAATCGAACTCCCGTTGCTCAAAAAAAAGCAGCTGCCGTTAAATAGGTGACGGACGAGGTATGCTATATGAACGCATCGATCGTTTCAAGCGACCGAAAGAGGTAGTTAGTCAATGATTCCAGCCTTTTTGATTCGAGCAGGAATTGATTGGGTCAGACATAACCCCGAATTTAAAGACTCCAACCCTTATTCAAGGTGCGAAGAGTCTATAAAGACATGCCAAGCGTTATGGGAAAATCAGCTTGGTAAATCTGACCTGGTTCTATTGGAACCAGCGATCGTCAGTGCTTACTGGGAAGAATTTTTCCACGCTGAAGATCCGCTCGCGGATGAAAAAGAATGGCGTGAAGGTCTTACTAAACGCTCTGGTCAATACGATTCTTTCGAGGAATGGCAAGACTGGTTCAAAAAGAGCTACGCCAAAGTTTATAAAGACAACAATATCTGGATGAGCGTATTGATGACGGCATGGGCTCATACCCACCAGTACGAAGTGCGTTACACCGAAGATTCATGGGAATTCAGACCATCACGGTCTTACCTGCCCACATCGCAGTTCTGGAGACTGGAACCACATATGGTGACGGTTGCCGACCTGCTCAAAGATGTCTGGCAAGACGAACTTGGTCAGTATGCCAAAGCTGGCTTCGAAGTGCAGGAGCAACCTTCGGCCTTTCTGGGACGACTCGAGTGCCTGGGATTTGACACAAAAAAATATTATCTGACGTGGCCGCCGCGCGCTCATCGAGACAAAGAAGAGTTAAATGTGGGCGAGATGGTGGCCGACATGGTGGTGCCGGTAGGCGACTCCTGGTACAGACACCCGGATAATATTATCTTCGCCCACGAATGCATCGATGTGACGGCTCTGCTAAATCGAGCTAAATACATGTTTAGCAGCCGCCGCAGACTCTATGAATTGACAGTCGACGCTGGATTTAATAACGCAAAAATGCAAGCTTCCGCAGAAGGCTGGCTCGTTCCAGATGCCGAAGGCGTGACTACTTAACCAGCGGTTCGCTTTTTATTTTGGTGAAAACTCTGGCGAATGGAGCCGGAGTGATTTCCTTCTTTTCCGCGATTAGCAAAATACGGCTCTTGCCCAAAATAGTTTCGTCCAGAGTTCGCACGTCAGATAATTTCCCGCCCAGAAGCGGCAAGCTCTTCTTAGCCCGATAAGCCTCCTCTTCTTTTTGGGCAAAAGATTTTTGGGCAAAAAAGTATCCGCCGATTCGTAAAAAAGGCATAACCAGCTCGGCGGTCATATCGAATGTTCCGACTGCTCGAGCCGTTCCCCAATCAAAACGCCCACGATAATCGAGGTCGTGACCTACTTCCTCTGCTCTTGCAGAAAGCACGGTGACTCGGTCTTTCAGCTTGAGAGTCTTCACCGCTTGCTCAAGAAAGCGACATTTTTTTCCGGCAGATTCGATTAGCAAGACCTGAGCTTGGGGCAGAGCAATACTCAAAATTATGGCAGGGAAGCCAGCTCCAGAACCGACATCGATTAACTTACCAGCACCGTTTCCACTATTAGCTTTTAGAAGAAACGGAACGAGAGCCAGTGAATCTAGAACGTGATCCTGTAGCAGCACAGAGGTTTCAGCTTTACCGACAATGTTTGTGTGGCTTGAATATTCAATTATCAATTGGCAAAAAGTCTTGACTTCACCAACCTGCTGATCGTTCAAAGGAACGCCCAGGGCGGAAGAAGCTGAAACCAACTCCTCAAAGAGAGCATCGTCATTCTGTGTCGTCAAAAAAATGGCCCTCAATCTGGCTGCGCTACCCTGGTCTTCTTTACCACCAAAACCTGGACGGCAGCCGTTCAAAACATACAGCCTGAACGTCCAAAATATATCGGAGACAGAAGCCCTCGCTAAATTTTAAGTCTTCGACGCCAAAGCGAGGTCAGAAACGTGTTAATAATCACACTTGAAGGCATAATTAGTTTGTCAGCGCCAAGATCCGTTGTTGGCACTGATGGATAAGGACTCGGAATGTCCCCTGGCCGCCTTAACATCAAAACCCGCCTGGAGCTCGAAACCCGAGTTCTAGCCGCCGCTTTGAAGATTAGCCTGAAAAAGAGTGACCTGGATGGAGCCCGCCTGGCGCACGCGGAGCTCTCAAAGCTGATGAAGCCAGAAGCCGCGGAGCATACCCCCGCAGACTCAGTGAATGTTACAAATGCATTTGTTGATACCCAAGCAAGTTCAGCGCCGACCGGTTCTGCGATTGCAAATCCGCCGGTCCAGGGTGAGCTGGTACGGTCGCCCATCGGTACTCCGCACGGAATGCCACAACCTGCGGTTTATCAGCAAGCGGAAAGTCCATCCCCTGCAGCTCAACAAGATATCTCTTCTCAAGATATAGAGGACCGCCTGCCTACTGAGTCATTGTCGCAGTCAGAGCAAGCGCCGATTTTTGCCGGACCCCGAGCCAGGGATATGCCGGACGTAGATTTCTCATTGCAGCCGACTGAGGCGCCACCATCGCAGGAAGAAGGACAGGACACACTTCAGCCTTCGGAGTTACCATCACCTTCGGAGCCATCATCACCTTCGCAGCCATCATCGCCTTCGCAGCCTTCATCACCGTCGCCCCAACCAACGGCCTCTGATGCCCTTCGCCGCTCGATAGTCAACACTCCCATGCGGGCGTCGACGACTAATATGCCGGCGATCAGAACAATCGATGAAAATGTACTGAAATCAGCTGGCTCATCTTCAAGCAGCGATTCTAATCACATCAAACTCACTGAATCGCTGGCTAAAATCGAAGCAGCGATGAACTCGGGCACAGCAGCTAATTTAAGCGAGGATATCGCGGCAATTAGCGCGCAATTTGATGAACAGTCGGAAGGTGCGCAAGACGAACTTATACGGCCCGACCATCAATACCATGGATTGTATAGACTGCTGGGAGTTTCCCAGATGTCACCCTACGAAGAAATTCATAGAAATTTCCTGCGCAAAGTGCGCGCCTATATCAGACAGATCAATCTCACACGCAGACCCGAAAAGCTCGAATTGCTGCACAACCTGCGCAAGATCTGGATTGCTCACGACATTTTGACAGACCCGGTCACTCGCACCGACTATGACTTCCGAGACCTGGGATTACGTGGTGACGTCGAGCTAGTTGTTGCACCTGCTCCGGAAGACAAGCAACAAGCGCAACAAACAAATCGCACTCCAACCAGAATTGGCGAACTGCTGCAATGCGCAGGACTGCTGGAACCAGCAGAACTTCAAATCGCTTGTGACATGCATAAAGCTATGCCGGAAGTGCAATTCGGGACCTTCCTCGTGAAGCAAGGATTCATCGGTGAGCGAGACCTGGAGTCGGTCTTACTCGGTCAGAAGCTTCTGCGCGCAGGAGTTATAAGCGTCGCGCAGTTCCAAGTTGCAATGGAGCTTTCCCAATCACGGGGACACAACATCGGCGATACGCTCGTCGAACGAGGTTACGTCACGCAAGACGGTTTGGACAAAGCGGTGGAAACCATCGACGCACCACCTGCGATGACATCAACTCCAACTCCGAGAGTCGTTGATGCCATTATTCCAGCAGAACCAGAACACGGTCAGGGACTGGCAGCCGCCCTTATGCCGAGAATTACTGATCTGGTTGATTTCGAGCCAATGGAGCAAAGTACATCGAACAGCAGCAGCAATGCGTTGACGCAACTTCTAGAAGGTTCGTCGTCCTCGTCATCTACACCGCTCTCTATCTTTGGCGCCCTGGTTGCGCCCTCGCCATCTCCAAGTCCACCCCCTGCTGAAGCTTTTTCAGGTAGTTATCAATCATCCGGCTTGGATTCATTGATGCCAGCGAACTCAGAGACTGCGCAACCGCTGTCAGCGCCGCCTATTGTCAAAGCAGAACAGCCTATGCCTTCCTTGAATCTTTCGCAAGCAGTGCCAAGCTGGAAAGATCAACTCGATTGGGATTCACCAGATCCGGCGCTAGACACGAGTCAAGATACCAATCAAGTTGCAGAGCAAGCTTCGGACGAAGTCACCAACCACGATACCAATCAGGAAACTAATCAGGAATTCAACCAGGAGCTTAATCAGGCACATAACCCACTCTCTAATCAAGATTCGAATCCAGTTTTGCATCAAGAATCAAATGCAGAATTACACCGCGCAAACGTCATAGATTTAGGACACGCAGCTCCGAGCTGGAAGGATCAACTTGATTGGGACTCTCCAGAAGAAACGCTACCAGAGCCAGCCGCTGTGGAAGCGGAATTAAAAGTCGGAGCGGAATCGGAAGCTATAGTAGTACCGGAAGCAAAAACTTTCAGAGAGAGAGCAAGTTCGGCTACCATCACTTCCGAGAATGCGCCATCCATAATGGAAGCTGGAGAAGATGCTCTGGGTATTAATGAAAGATCCACGACGCGTGCCAGCCACGAAGTAACTGGTGATTTTGATCGCTATATAGCAGAGGACGGCTCGAGTCATGCTGGACCATCTAACGAGTCGAGCGATAACGGTGATACCGCTAGTAGTACTACCGGGCACTCCGTCCCGTCATTCTTCGACTCCGAAAAAGAAGAGCACCAGGATCAAGAGATCGAACATCTTCATTCAACAGATAGCCATGATGATGATGATGATGATCAAGCGTTCCTGCCAGGTGATGATTGGATAGACATCGACCCTACAGTGCAAATAGAAACAGCGGCGCACCTTCAGCCGATAACGATGGACAATTTGACATTGAAGCCAGGTCGCTCAGGCAAGAAAAACAAAGACAAAAAGAAGCACAAATAGATCAGCTGATTTAAGACGTAGGAACAGGCGAACCTTCACGCTGCGCATGCGATTGATAGAGACGCAATACGATCGAAAGCTGCTCAGCTATTAACCGAACAACTTTCTGGTCACCCGGCTTGTAAGACTGGTGCGGGTAAGGAAGGACTATCAACAATCCAAGTCTCAACCCAGTCATGTCGATTGGCTGAGTCAAGGCATTTTCAGGAAAAGAAGCGGTACGCGTAACCTCTTCTCTCAACGGCGGCAACCCTAGCTGCAAGGCCAATTTTGCGACATAAGCGCGAACAGATTGCTCCTGAGCGTCTTGCGCAAGATCAACCATAAGACTCGAAAATCTTCCCTGGTTCACTACAAGGGCACAAGATTGATAAGTGATGATCGAAGCGAGAAGAGCAAAGAGCTTCTCCGTAATAACTTCGAGATCGAGGATATCTTCCCCGATGCGCCGCACTTCGTCGACTATAGTGGCCTCAAACAACAGCCGCTCGAGCAATTGATTTAGTCGGTTGTTTATCTCTTCTGAAGTAGGGCTCCGACTCGGGTCATTTAAAATTCGCAAGCGCGGCTGAATTTGAGATTCTCCGAGCAACTCGCGCACAGCCTTTATGAGATTGGGGAAACCCGGCTCTTTTGGTATGTATCTTTCAGCCCCTGATTTCAAGCCCCAGAATCTATCTACAGAACCATCCAGCTTTGTAAGCAGGATAACTGGAGTGGCGGATAGATCAGGATCATTTTTGACCAGGCGGCAGAGCTGGTAGCCGTTTATGCCCGACATTACGACATCCGAGATAATCAAATCGGGAAGTTCGTTATACGCTCTTGCCAGCCCCTCTGCTCCATTTCGAGCCTCGAGTATCTGATAGCCTTCACTCTCTAAAGTGCGCTTGATAGTAAGCAACTGTGTCGCACTGTCTTCAATTAAAAGTAGTCGGTAGGACATGTTATTCCGATTGGTATGATTACCAAAGCCGAGCCTGACAACTGGGCAAGCTTCTCCAGTCTTCATTAAACTGCATCGCAGAACAAAATTGCAGGTCTAAATTCTAACGTAACCCCATATACCCTATATGGTTTTTGCCACTGAAGCCGCCAGCGCTTGACATTCGGCGTTTAATTTCGTCTCTCTTTCATCATTTTTGCGCCGTGCCTTCAGAGCCTGCAGCGTTAAGCCAACGCAGATTATCGGTAATATGGTCATTTTTTTGCATCACCAAAGAAGGCAGCTTGTACTCAGGCAAAAGCCTGTCATCGGTGTTTAATTGCGAGCCTCCAGCCAGGCGACGTAAAAGAGGCGGACCAAGCACGAGATCGCATGAAAGTGTCGGAGGAGAAACCTTGTCGCCTGAAGGCGACAATCGCGGCGCAATGATCAAACCATCCGCGGCTAGAAAGCTATTAATTCCGCCAACAGTAGGAGTAATAGAAGGGGCGATAGAAGGAGCTATAGCAGGAGCAATATTTGGGTTAGGGGAAGCGACGGCACTGAGCCCCTTGCTTACGGGTGCATGCAAACCTATAAGGAGTATCTCGCCAGCGCCGGCGGGATGCACAAGATAACTTTCAGGAAAGCACTTCGTGAATGTAGCAATCAATTCACTCAGAGTTTGCTGATCAATTGAGTAAAGTTGCACCCACTGGCACATCACCCCTCCAGCATTCAGTCGGCTGGCCGCTAGCTGCCAGAACTCTCTGGTGAAGAGGTCACTAGCGCCCGATACCCAGGGCTCGGATGGCTGCGAAATAATAAGATCGTAGGTTGCCTGATGTATTCGTAAAAATGCTCGACCATCCGTAACTAATCCCCAGACTCTTTGCACTCCTTTCCTCGCCGACCGGAAAGGATCCAGATTACTGGCAATGAACCATCTGGAAGCCTTATAAACAGCAGGCTCGAGTTCGGCAATCTTCACAGATCCACATTCAGGTCTGCAGTCTACAGCACCAGATGTAATACCAGAGCCGTAACCAATGATGAGCGACTGCACATCGCTTTTCTTATCAAGGAAATAAAACGGCAAGGCACCAAGGATCAATTGCGTAGAAGCATCACTCGTAGGAGCAGGTTTTCGCCAATCAAGAGGAAGCGCTGCTTCAACTTTGCCGTTGTTTTTTAAAAAGCGAATATTGTTGGCGGTGTTTTGCTCAACGGTTACCGTACTATTTGCTCCCTCTTTATAAAAGAGCGGCTCGATTCGTCCCCCATTTCCCTTGCGCAACGCGGTCAACAGCTTTTCCTGCGTCATATGACTGGTTTCAGGTATCTGGAAGTAGCTGGGTCCCAGCGATAGCATAAGCAGGTCCCACGGAGCACGCAGGCAAGTTGCATAGCCAGCTGCCATGCAACAAAACATAAAAATCTGTGAGCGCACCACGAAACTTTTCACTGGTTTAGCTTTATCTCTAATAGCAACGCGAACAGACACCGCCATAAATAGAAGAAAGAGGGTCATCGTTGAAAGCGATGTTTCAATACCGCTCTTGCTGCCGACTCCGTTCAAGTCAAAGCTTGAATTAGGAATCAGATAGAATGCCGCTACCACACATCCGGCAATTGCTCCGGCTGAACTTGCGGCAAAGAGCAATCCAACCGACGTGGTCCTTTTAAATTCACTGCCAAAGAAATCATCAGCCTCCGCAAGAGAACCTCCGGAAGAAGATACTGAATTCGAACTATAACTATCTGCTTGCCGCTGCGTAGAAGCCAGCAAGATGGGAAAAATAGCTCCCAGCGTGGCGAGCGGCGGTACAAAAATGCAGCAGCAGATAATCATTCTGGGCAGAACAAACGACAAAAATGGGCTCAAAGATGTTTGCATCAAATAACGCTGCGAAACGATTAAAGATAGAGGCAAGAATTGCACGAGCCACATGCCACCACAAATAGCGAGCGATGAAATCAGAAGCAGTAGCGGGATGAAGGACTGCAGATCTCGTTGCTTTTTGACGCGCCAGGCAACTAATTGTGCTGATACGGCGAACGCTAAAAAAGCCGAAAAGAGCACACTGCTTAATGAATATGTAGACGAACCAAGCAACAAGAGCATCAGACGCGTACCAACTACTTCCAGCACCATAATGGCGCCGGAAGAGATGAAGGCTATAAAGATTGCGGGCAGAAGTCCAAGAGCAATTTCTTGAGAGCGAGGCCGGGCTCCGGAAACACCAGCGCTAGCCACACCAGATGGCGCAGAACGTGTTCCTGAGGTAGCAGCCGATTGTGAGTTTGAGTCTGAATTTGTTATTGAAAGTGATGATGCCGAGTTTGCCGGCTGATTTGATTGCTGCTTCGCTTGTTGCTTTGCTAGTAACTTGGCGGCCTTTTTAGCAGCTCGCCTTTCGTTCTGCTTGGGCACTGGCAATGCCACCAATGGCATGGCCGAGCTTTCACTTGAATCTGAGGCGGGTAAATCGTTGTGCTCCACAAGAAGAAACGTTGGAACTTGTGCCTGAGCCACCTCGGGGATCACCATCGGTGCAGGCCTGGAGTTGCCCCCCGTACTTCCATTCGTTGGTGGGTTGAATAAAGCTATTAACTGCGCAAAAGGTTCACCACGCTGTTGGCTCAACAGTGACGCCAAGAGAAGCAGAAAAAAAGCGACGAGATTGACGAGCGCGAGCACCATGCTTGAAATTGATAATCCAACTTGAGGAATTAGCCAGAAGCTGATAAGCACGCAGCCACACGTGCCGCCAAAAAGATTAACGGCATAACCAGATGAAAGGCTAAAACCGGGAGAGGCGGATGGAGACAAGGATGGGGATGGGGATGGGGATGGGGATGGGGATAACAATCGCGATCGTGAATCGTCCAAGTACTTAGTCACGCAATTAAATGTCACACCCATCAAAACAGCTGGCACAAATAAAATTACGAAATAGAGAATATTTTGAACAACTGCGGACATTAGATCGAGATTGTCTGACTTACTAGTAAACAGCTGAACGAGCACATGAGTGCCATGCAGGAACTCTGCAGATAGCTGCTCCCCAAAAAAGACAGGTATCAAAATTGCGAAAATAGCAATTGCCAGCTCCAGGAATGCATAGGTACGTAGCGGCGTCGTACTTTTTCTAAGAATAGGAATACTGAGCAGACTGCCAGCCCACAACCCCGCAATGAAGACACAAAATATCTGTGATACTGCGGGCAGAGTCGCGCCAGTAGTACGGACCAAAAGACGCTGCCAGATAATCTCATAAGCGATGGCAGTCATACCCGACAGAAAAAGAGCAGTTAAAACGAGCCTGCCGACCTTAGTCGACGGCTGAATGTCACGGGTATTTACTTCCGAGTGCATCTAAAGGCTCAATCTCTTTTAACCGTCATACAGGAACGCTTCGGCCCCGAACCGATATAGCGAAGCGATATACAAACCGTCAAGCCGTTTGCTTCCCGAGTATATATCACTGTGAGTTATTTTTCTGAAGCACCAAATCACTGACGATCGGCAGTTCATCGAATTCCAGTGTCAGAGTGCTAACTAAATTCATAGCAAGTTCACGTGCAAATTTGAGTTCTTTTCCAAATACTAAAGTGGCTTAGGCGCAGTCTGTAAAATGGGCTAGAATCAAATTAGCGTGATTCTAATATCTCTCACATTGCATAACTTTATGAGCTACGCCGAGGCGACGCTCGATTTGTCGTCCATTCCGGTAGTTTGTCTGACAGGTTTAAATGGTGCCGGAAAATCAGCATTACTTGATGCTCTGACCTGGGCGCTGTGGGAGACCGGCAGATCGAGTTCAGATGAACTGATTAGGCTTGGCGAAAAAGAGATGTGGGTAGACCTCATTTTTATGCACGAGGGAGAGCGTTATCGAGTACGCCGGTCTCGCCAGAAATTGTCCGTAAAAGCCGGAGCCCGCGTAACCTCTAAAGGTTCACTGGAATTCCAGATATTCAATACAAGAAAACAACCGGCTCTTGAAGCCATTGCTGCCGGTGGCATATCCACATTTAACTCGCACATGAACTCAAAGATCGAAGCGGATAGTAGCGTCGCTGATGATGGGCAGAGCGGATCACTCATCCCTACGGGCAAATGGCGCAGTTTGACTGGTGCTAGCGTACGTCAGACGCAGAAGCAAATTACCGAGTTGCTGCGTATGGACTTCGACACTTTTGTGAACTCAGCTTATCTTCGTCAGGGCAAAGCAGATGAATTTACAACGCGCCCCCCGTCTGAGCGCAAGCAGATTCTTTCTGACATCCTCGGACTTGCATATTTCGATAAATTACAAGAAAAGGCAAAAGAACGAGCACGAGAGCTGAAAACCGAAGTTGAACTCCTCTCAAGAGAAATCAGCAATCTGCCGACTATTGAAACATCGCTGAAAGAAAAATCCGCAGTAATCGAAATTCACAAATTCCTACTAACTGAGTCAGAGGCACAGCTCAATCAGCTCGAAGCAGAAGTCGAGAGGGTTGCAATACTACTCTCCGAGACGAAATTGGCAAGCGAGCGATTAAAGCTGAGCGATGAACACGCCGGAAACCTACGCGAAGATATTCTGGGTTTTCAAAATCAATTAGACCAGAATATTCATGATCTACAAAAAATCGAAAAGCTTGTAACTCAAAGATCGGAAATCGAAGCTGCCGCTGATCGCTTTGATACCATCAAAGCGCAAGTAGAATTATTTGATAAAAATGCGTTCGAAGTCCAGGAGTTGACGACACAAAAAATGGGGTTTCAACATGCACTGGCGACCATGAGAGCCAGACTTGAAGTAGAGCTTTCATCAGCATCTGCGAAAGCGGCGGAGCTAGAAGAAAGAACCCGTCGAGTAGCACATGATGCGATAGAAAAGGACAAGCTAACGCAAGCCTACGCCGAATATAGAAGGTCACTCGCCGACGAAGCAGACATGGCTTCCAGGCAGGAGACATTTGCGCGTATGACTAATCGAGCCAATGAACTTGTTGCCCAAATAACAGAGAGCAAAATACGACTCGAAGCGAATCTGTTTCAGAAGGAGCAGGCTTTAAAAGAACATGAAATTATTCTGCATTCTCAGCAAAGCCTTGAGGGGCAAAAATCAGAACTCGAAGAGGAATCAAAGGAACTCGATAAATTAGAAACCGAATTTCAACTGATTGAAGAAAACGGAATCAAAATCAAATCGAGCATAGAAGCTAAAGTCCACAAGATTGAAAGTCTGAAATTGCAACGAAAAGACAAAGCCAACAGGGTCGAGGAATTGCACATGCATTCGGACTCGAGTACTTGTCCTCTTTGTTCGGGTCATATCGTCGATCGAGCCGCGGTGCTAGACAGGTATGGCCAGGAGATGTCGACTATTGATTACGAGACGACTTCCGAAACGGCCGCCATGGAAACGCTGGAGCAGGCCCGCGCGGATTTGAGAAAACGGTACACGGAGTTGCGCACAGCACTCCAGAAGCGACAGTTGCTCGATAACCAAATCGGGCAGTTCAATGAAAAGCTGATGGCAATTGAACGAGCCAGAAGTAGTACTGAAAAGATTGAAAAAGACGTTGAAACCCTGCAATCGCGCCTGAAAAACGACAATTACGCTCAACTAGAGCGAGAAAGTTTGATAGGAATAAAAGCCGAACTTCATAAACTTGAATTCGATCCGGTTGCCTATGCAAATCTCCAGTCGCAAATTCGTGTGCAGCGGCACGTTGAAGTGCGTTATCAGCAAATGCAGAGAGATTTGCTTGAATTGAAAAAGATCGAAGAGACGTGGCCCACGTTGCAAGAGCAAGTCAAAAGACTTCAAGACGAGCTTGGTAGCGAATCTTACGGTATGGAAGAGCGAAAGGCATTGAGCGACCTACAGCAAAAACTAAGCACGTTCAATTACGATCGAGTATTGCACTCGCAGCTAAAAGAGCAGCTTTCTGAACTGCTACCACTGGCTGAATTGCGAAGGGAATTGCACGTAGCGATCCAAAATTCACCAAGGTTGCAAGAGTCTCTGAAGTCGATGGAAATCCAACTACAGACTAAAGAAGAGCAATTACGCGCATCAAACGCAGAGAGAGAAACGCTGGTCTTAAGTTTGAATGACTTGCCGACATTGCAAACACTCGCAGATAAACTCAAACCAGATATACAAATAGCTCGCGAACACAAAGAAGATCTGGCAAAGAAGGCGGCGGTTTTGGAAGCCGAGCATCGAAATTTGAGAAACGAGCTGTCGCGGCTCGAACAATCACAAGTTCAACTTAAAGAGCTAAATTCAGCCATGGACGACCACGCCTTTCTGGCGGAAGCATTTGGGAAAAAGGGCATCCAGGCGGTGATCATAGAAAACGCAATTCCAGAAATCGAAAGTGAAGCCAACCGCATTCTCTCGCGTCTGACCGAGAACAAAATGCACATTGCATTTATCACGCAGCAGAAAAACAAAACTGGTGGCACGATGG
>Ga0182030_10016278_pt1 | contig 14499 bp, 13 predicted proteins | sample 812S3MmetaG_FD_121299 | JGI IMG/M metagenome (GOLD analysis project Ga0182030, IMG submission 121299) | Permafrost microbial communities from Stordalen Mire, Sweden - 812S3M metaG (Illumina Assembly) | ecosystem: Environmental > Terrestrial > Soil > Wetlands > Permafrost | place: Sweden... | reverse complement strand
TGGGTCTGCGCCGGGTTTGTTCCGATTCTTCCGTAGTTTCCATTTACGGTAAGCGACGGTAAACTCTCATCACGAGCAGCGGAAAGTGTGTGTTCGGCGGCATGGATCTGCGCCTCCGCCGCTTTCATGTCCGTGCGGCGTTCGAAGGCCTGCTTGAGCGCCTCTTCAATACTGAGATCCGGCGCGGCCAGGAAGGGCACGTCATCGGTAAGGTCGTATGCGTCGCTTGGCGGCAGTCCAGTCATTCGGGCCAAGATGATCTTCTGCTTGGCCACCTCGTTTTCAAGCGAGATGACCCGTTGCTGTTGGGTAAGCTTTTCAACTTCGCTGCGATCGACGTCGATCTGAGGCACCAGGCCCACGCTTCGCTTTTGCTGAGTCTGCTGAAAGAGAGCAGTCGCAGTGTCGAGTTGCGAGTGCGCGGACTTGACTCTCTCCCTGGTTGCAATCACCTGAAGATAGGCACCGCACACTGCGAGGACCACCATCTCGCGTGCATCGCGGGCGGCGAATTGACTTGCGTGAACGGTATCTCTTGATGAACGATAGTTGTTCCACGCGCTGAGATCGAGGATCGACTGAGAAAGGCTGCCACGCAAATCGATATTGTTAAAAGGTCCAATGGTCGGCGGAATGGCAAAGCCTGGAATTGTGATGCGGAGCCCTTCCGCCCCAAGACTAATCTGTTGAAGAGTCTCGGCGAGATAGCCGCTCGCATTCGGTAGCAGAGCGCTTCGCGCAACCTGACTCTGCCCTTGTGCCTGGCGCACCGCGTTGCTCTGGCCCACAGCGCCAAGGTTATAGCTGAGTCCTCTCGCGATGGCCTCGCGGAGAGACAGCTTACCCGAGAACGGCAGTTTCGCCGTGCTCGAAGCGCTCCCGGTAAAAGGCCCCTGAGCCTGGACTGTTGGGTTGATCGTGTCCACACTGGTTGTCGTTCCAGCTATCGGCGACTCCACTGCGGTCACCGACCCGCTTTGTCCAGCACGCCCGGAGAGAGGAAGCGGCGCTGCCTGCGGACTCTGCGATTTGACCGGATGCGATGCAATGAACAAGGTACCCAGGCAAAGGACCGCGGCAACTCCAACGATCCGGCAAACTGGTGCGGCCTTAGTCTTGCGATGATTCATTTCAAGTTACCCCGTATTAACTCAGCTGCTTTCGGAATCGCCAGACACTGAGCGACCCAAGCACCAGCGTAATCATGAGCAAGCTGAGGAAGTTCGGCCAAAGCTCCATGAATCCGCCACCCTTGAGCGTGCTCCCGCGAGCGATGGTCGCAAAATGGTGAATAGGGTTTAGAACGGTGAGAGGCTGCAACCATTTCGGCATTGCCTCAACCGGATTGAGCGCTCCAGACAGCGACGACAACGGAGGGTTGACGAAGAAGGTCGTTAGCTGTGCTTGCTGAGCCGACTTGCTGAAGGTGGAGACCACGGTGCCAATGCTGATGCCCGACAAGATGCACAAGGCGCCACCTGCGAGCAAGAGCAGGACATTGCCATGGAACGGGACTTTAAACGCAAATTTGAGCACTCCAAGAGCGATGAACATCATCACGCAAAGCAGCAGGAACAACGGTGTGATTTTTGCGATGATGATCTCGGACGTGCTCGCCGGAGACATGAGCAATTGTTCAAGCGTCCCCGCTTCACGCTCGCGGACCATGGCTGCGGAGCAAATGAGAGAGCTCTGGAGGATCAACAACAACCCGAACACACCGGTGACGATAAACCACGAATCGACCAAACCAGGGTTGTAGAGAAACGCCGGTTCAAGCTGCACCTGACCACGGCTGGCGAGATTCGATCCGGCAATTGGCTGTGTGCGGACATGAATCCCTTGGCCAAGCAGCCCTACATTGAATCTCTGAATCATGCTCTCTGCATAGCCGCGACTGATCGTGGCTGTATTGGCATTCGTGGCGTTCAGCAGGAATTGAAGAGTGGTCTGACGATCGCGGAGCAGATCGCGGGCATAGTCGTACGGAACCACCATCCCGGCATCGGCTTTTCCCTGGCTCACTGCATCTCCCAGTTGGTCGACAGAGGAATAGTAGCCCGCGAGGCGGAAACTCTTGCTCTCGGTCAACGTCGCAATCAGCTCCCGGCTCTCGGGTGTCCGGCTATCGTCAACAATAGCGAGACGAACATCAGTTACCGCCGCGCTCAGTGCAAAGCCCACTAGAGTCAACTGCACTACGGGCAAGACAGTTAGACTGAACATGAGCTTGCGGTCATGGCGAGTCTGGGCCAACTCCTTCTTGATCAAAGCGCGCAGACGATAATTGAACAGATAGTTCCAGAGCTTTCTCATGATTTAGGCCTTCACCTGCATCCTTCTCATGCCGTGCCATGCAATTCCGTAGAAGAGAGTCCCAATCGCGCCGATAATGAGCACCTTGTACCAGACGGCAGGCCATCCCCCGCCCTGCAAGAGCGCGTCGCGAACGATCTCGATGTAGTACCGGCCCCAGATGAGATTCGAAATCCAGCGCAGGCCAGCCGGTATGTTTTGGATTGGGAACATCATGCCCGAAAGCAGGAACACAAGAATGAATCCGCCGAATGCCACAGCTTGCAAGGCAGATGCCTGGTTGGGGATTACCGCTCCGACCATCGTTCCAAACGCCGCCACGCAAAAGGCATAAAGGATGGTGGCGATCAAGGCGGCCGTGGGGTCGCCGGCAAAACTCAGGCCAAAATAGGTGAACAGGAGCAAGGACATGATGAGGCACTCCGCGAGTGCCACAATCATGAATGCAATGATTTTTCCCAGCAGAAATTCATGCGCGGGAATACTTGAGACGTAAACCTGCAAAATCGTCTTCAGCTCACCTTCTTTCGCCATGGCGAGCGCAGCCAGCAGGGGCGGGAACATGGAGAGGCCAAGCACGAATATTCCTGGGCCGAAGAACTTCTTCGAGGAGAGTCCAGGGTTGAACCAGAGGCGAATGGCGGTCTGTATCGGGCCTGCTTGCGTTCCACTGCCCTGCTGGTTGTACGACGTCGTAATCTGTCCGGCATAAGCCGTAACCAATTTGGCCGTGTTTGCATCCGACGCGTCTACCAGAAACTGGACAGGTGCGTTGACGCCGCGAGCCATGTCGCGGCCAAAGTGCGACGGAATGATCAGCACGGCTCTCCCAGCATTGGAGGCAAGGGCCTCCTCGGCGGATTTGTCCACCGGCCATGGGACCACCTTAAGGGTTATCGAAGCTCGGAAAGCATCGATAAAATCATTGGACGCCGATGAACCGTCAAAATCCTGCACGACAATTGGAAGCTCATTCACCGTGAGCGAAAGCGCCGAACTCATCAATAGAAGCAGGAACACGGGGAGGGCCAGTGCAAGGGCCAATGTGCGCCAGTCTCGTACAATCTGGGTTAGCTCCTTCCGCATTTGCGCAATGATTCGTCTCATGCGTGCGCCCTCTCAGTCATCGGTGGCCGCCTTGCCCTGCGCACGCGCCTTCTCAACGATGGAGATAAACACGTCTTCGAGCGAGAGGGGGATTTCTCTGGCGCTGGTTACGTGAATCCCGTTCTCTTCCAGCCGCTTCGTAGTCTCCCTTATCGCGGTAGCAGGATCTTCTTCGGTGAACACATGCAGGCGTTCGCCAAACAGGGATACTTTCCAGTTCTCCGTTTTGCTCCTCAACAGGTCCGCGGCGCGTTGGGGCTGGTCCTGTTGTTGCGACAGGATGAATTCGAGTACATGCCCGGATTGCTGGCTCTTGATGCCGCTGGGTGTGCCCTCTGCCACAAGCTCGCCCGCGACCATCATTCCCAGGCGATTGCACTGTTCAGCTTCTTCGAGGTAGTGAGTTGTCACGAGGATCGCTGCGCCGCCGTCGGCCAGCCGATTGATCATCGTCCAGAACGCGCGCCTCGCCAAAGGATCGACGCCCGAGGTTGGTTCATCCAGAAACAGAATGTCCGGTTCATGCATAATTGCAGCGCCAAAGGCCACACGCTGTTTCCATCCACCCGGCAGGCTCCCGGTGATCTGGTTTTCTTTCCCGTTGAGCCCCGAAAAGGAAAGCACCCATCGAATCTTTTCTTCGCGGTCCTGGTCGGGAACACCATAGACACCCGAAAAGAAGTCAAGGTTCTCGCGAACCGTCAAATCTTCATACAAAGAAAATCTCTGCGACATGTAACCGATGCGCTTGCGTACAGCTTCCGTTCTCAGATTGCCGCCTGTGCCGCCCAACTCCATGGTTCCGCTGGTCAGCTCCAGCAACCCGCAGAGCATCCGGATGGTTGTCGTCTTGCCCGCCCCATTCGCTCCGAGAAGTCCGTAGACTTCCCCATTTCGAATATCGAGGCTCACGTTTTTCACGGCTGTGAATGCTTTGAACGTTTTGACGAGATTCTTCGCACCGACAGCAACTTGTCCACGCAGCCTGCTGTGATCCTGCTTTGCGGGGAACTCTGTTGTATCGGCCTTCTCGCGCAGAGCACGCAGCTTGTTTACGAAGATGTTATCGAGTGTCGGTTCATCGACACGCATCTCGCCAACGGATAGTCCTGCGCCCTTCAGCCTCTCGGCTATCCACTTCTGCTCCTTCTCCGGATCGTGTACCAGCAAGTCGAGCCGATCGCCAAACCGCTCTACATCAATAATGTCTTTGTCCGGCCCTGATCCCTCGGAAAGCACACCTTCCGCTGTCCTGAGGTCTTCGGTGCGGAGTTCGATTCGCTTCGCGCCCAGGCTGGCGCATAGCTCCGCTGGCGTGCCGATCCGAAGAATCTCCCCCGAATACATGAAGGCGATCCGATTGCACCTTTCAGCCTCATCCATGTAAGGGGTTGCCACAAGGATTGTCAGTCCCTCTGTCGACAAGTGAGCAAGCGCATCCCAGAACTCCCGACGGGACACAGGATCTACACCCGTGGTTGGCTCGTCGAGCAGCAACACTTTGGGCTGTGGAACGAGCGCGCAGACGAGCGCCAGCTTTTGTTTCATGCCGCCACTCAGTTGCCCGGCGAGCCGGTCCGCGAATCGGTCCATGTCGAACATCTTGAGATATTGAAGACTGCGATCCGCAATCTCATCTGGCGGAATGAGGCGCAGATCGCCGCTATAGCGGATGTTTTCTGCAACAGTCAGATCGGGATAGAGACTGAAGTCCTGCGTCAGATACCCGGTTTGGGATCGCATATCCCGTGCTGGGCGGCTCAGTATGTTCGCATTGCCGGCAGTTGCTTCCATCACACCCGCAAGGATCTGAAACGTCGAGGTCTTTCCAGCTCCATCGGGACCAATCAGTCCGAACATCTCGCCGTGTTCAACGTCAAATGTGATTCCTCGCACGGCCTCAAGCTTGCCATAGCGCTTTGTAAGGGCCTGAACATCGATTGCCCGCTGAGCGACAGCCTGCCTATCCTGGGCTGTCCGATCTGGGACAGCCGGATCTGACACCGCTCGATCTGGACTGGCAGTGATCATTTACGCTCTTCGATCGGCCCAAGACCAGTCATCCAGTCGATCATTGTGCGGAACGCGAGACCCATATTGCCCACTTGAACATGATTCTGTGCGTGCTCCGCGCGTGTGAACAGGCGCGCGGTCAGTGAGCGCACATGCGTCAGGGTCGCGATCTGGTCGGGTAGCTGGTGCACCGGGACATAATGATCCTCGGCGCCTGCCATCAGGAGTACGTCCTGGGTCACTTGGGACGAGATGCTAGCGAATTCATATTTCTGATAGTGCTTCAGCATCTCATACGTCGTCTTAACTCCAGTGTTGTGTATCGCCAATTTCACCATCCAATCCAGGAGCAGGCTCTTGGCCATCGCATCGGCGAAGAACTTATCGACCGCTTCCTCGTTTCCAGTGTCGATCCGGTCAAGCAGTTCCTTTTGTGCCGGCGGGGGCAGAGGACGAAGGAAGCACTCGAGCCCGTTGGTCATAATGTCGTATGCGATCACCCGGCGCACTCTTGGTTCGAAGGCGGCAGCGCGAATGACCAACCCGCCGCCGAGGGAGAAGCCCATCAACGTAACCGCGTCGAGACGGAAGAAGTCCAGCACTGCTTTGACCGGCTTCTCCCACTCAGGACTCATGGTGAGGTGCGCCAATTCGAGCGCCGCTCCCTGGCCCGGGCCCTCGAATAGGATCGTGTCGTAGCCGGCGTCGCGAAAGACCAGTGCTGCAGGCAGCCATTCCTCGATGTAACTGTCGAATCCGCCGAATACGACAAGCGTGCCCTTGGGCTGAGCCGGGGTAAGGCGATAGGCGGGAAGCCAGCCCGATTCGAATGGAATCCGACTGTACGCCGAGGATGGAATTCCAAACTGATCGAGAATCAGGTCGACGAAGTGCTGGCGTGTGGGTAGTTTGCGCGGGTCGCTAAAGTGCAAGAAGAACTCGGCGAGACGCAGATAGTAAGCCCCTTTGAGCATCTCGTTCCGGGCAAGCGCCTTTTCTCCCAAGTCGAGAATAATTTTCGTGAACGCCGGATAGTCGTTCACGCCGGCCAACGCGTCGCGCATCTCGGTCAGCATGCTGTCGTCGCCGACCCAGCCATAGAAGCGGTTTAGCTGAAAATTGATGCTGACGTCCGGGTGCAGATCGTGATACCCGACCGGAAACGAGAACGACGGGGAAGTAGACGGAGTTAATTCCCGTGCGTCCGTCTTGTCGATGACGGCGGGGCTTGGATTCGTTTTCAATTCAGTCACGAGAGTCACTACAGTCCTCCTCTTCCCGTTTCGAAATTCCGCTTCCTGTGAATTGGTTCTCCTGGCTACTAGCTCTTAGAGCTGCGGCAGGAAGTTCTCAATTGCGCGACAGTGATCATTTGCGCCTGACCTTCGGCCACTTGTCTCCCTCCACCAGGACTTCGCCATCGACAGGCATGCCCGGCTTGGCAAATCCGAATCCGCCAATCAATTGCAGCTTGAGGCCGACCACCTGCTTGACGCGGTCGTCGCGGAAGTACGTATTCTCAGGAGTAAATGTTGTCTGTGGGTCAATTCTGGAGACGTAAGCGTAGATGGGTTGCTGCGAACTGGAGTCGAGAAAGACACGCGCCGACTGTCCAACCTTCACTTGGCCGATTTGGCCTTCAGGCACAAAACCGCGCAGATACACCTTTGTCAGGTCCAATAGCGTGATGATGGCGGTACCTGCAACAACCACCTCTCCCGGTTCCGCCCCGCGCGTCACCACCGTTCCGGAAAACGGCGCCCTGATGGTCAGGTCTTTGCGGTTGTCTCCTGCTTCTGCAAGTTCGGCTTGAGCCTGCTGCGTCTGAGCCGTTGCGCTCGCCACTTCAGCTTCCTGTTGTGCAATCTGTCTTCGAACCGATGCGACCTGCGACTCCCGGATGCCTGGATTGGACAGACTTGCCTCTGCTGTCGTGAGCGCGCCCTGTGATGCCTCAACCCGGCGCTTCGAGGCGGCAACCACGGCGGCCTGTTGATCGGCAGAGGTTGAAGCCTGAAGTCCCTGCCGTTCCGACACAGCTCCGGATTTGGCAAGGCGCGTATAGGCGTCCCTGTCGAACGACGCAATCTGATACGCCGCCTGTTGCTGAGCCAATTCCGCTTGTGCAGTTGCCAGATCGGCCTGCGCTTGCCCCACATGCCCCTCCGTATCGAGCTTTGACTGGCCCACCTGCAATCGGCTTTGCGCTAATTGCTCTTGAAGAATGGCGATTTGTTCTTCCGCAGCCATGCCTTTTGCCTCTGCCTCCGAAAGAGTATCCCGAGCTTGGTCCTCACGCGCCCGAATCTGCGCGTCGTCGAGAACGGCAATCGTGTCTCCGGCATTTACGGTGTCGCCCTCACGCACACGAACTTCAAGAATGCGTCCCGCTGTCTTTGAAGCAACCGCGGAGTCGTCGCCTTCAATTCGGCCGCTCACCACAACAATGCTTTTCGGAATACGTGGCGCCGCAAAAAAGATATTCCAGATTACAAGCGCCGCCGCAATCAGGACCACGCCAGCAACGATCATCAAGATCAGACGTTTTCGATGCGCGGCCTGCTTGGCCTTTTCGTCAGCATCCTTCTTAGCCTTTTCGTCCGCCTCTTGCTTGGCCTTCTCGTCAGCTGCTTGCTTAGCTTTTTCGTCCGCGGCTTTCTTTTCACCTTCCGCTGGTGCCGGCTTGGTGCTGTCTGCTGCGGCTGGATTCGCGCCGTCGGCTACCTTTGGCTTCGCAGCATCATTGGCGGCGGGTTTGACGGTATCCGATGGGACCATCTTGGAACTGTCCGCTGCCGCTGGACTCGCGCCGTCGGCTGCCGTTGCCTTCGCACTGAGAGTGACGGTGAGCTTGGCGGTGTCCACTGGGGCAAGCTTCGGGCTGTCCCCTGCTGCTGGATTCGCTCCGTCGGCTACAGTTGGCTTCGCAGTAACAGTGACGGTGAACTCGGCACTGTCCGCTGGTGCCGGCTTTGCACCGGCTGGGTCTGTCGGCTTCTTTTGGTCCGCCTTTTCTGGCGGACTCTGAACTGTGGGTGTCGTCATTTGCTTACCGCCCGTTTCCTTGCCAGCGTCAATGTTCCATGCTTCAAACGAAAGTCCTGGAGATAAGAAATTGAAAAGTCCGCAATGTGATCCGCAATACGCTCCACCTGTTCAGGTGTCAACTTGAGCCCCGGCCAAATCTCGATTAACAATGGGCCTGGCAAAACGTAAGCAAGAACCTGTCCCACCACACTGATTGCACACAGTCGTGTGTTGTCGTCAGTGGGAGGAAGGCCGATCATTCTTCCGATAAGTTCCAGCAGTCGCTTGTAGATCGGTCGAGTTAGCTTATCGATAAGTTGTCGAAGCGCCGGGGTGGGCTGTGCCAGTTCGTGCGCCAGGAGTCGAGAATGCCAATCCGGTAAATCTTTTCCATTGATACTCCGGAGCCGAGCTCGAATCAGAGCGCGCAAAATGTCTTCCGGAGGCGTGTTTGGATCGAGCGCATTGTGAACGGCAACCACTTGGGCAGCACGCACCGATTGCTGCAAGGCCTCGGTATAGAGGCCCAATTTATCGCCGAAGTGATAATTGACAGCAGCGACATTCGCTCCCGCTCCAGCACAGATTTCGCGAATCGTCGTGGCCTGATAGCCCCGGTCAGCAAAAATCGGCCCAGCGATCTCCAGCAATTTCGCGCGTGTTGGGTCTGGTGCCGCAATCCGACGTTTGCGCCTGACTACCTTTGGACCGAGATGTGAGCGATTGCCGTTCATATTCAAACACAAGTTTGAATCAACAGCTTGGTCAATACTGTGTTCGATTGCTCACTGCGTCATTCGTCCAGATTGAGATGCTGACCTTTAAGCGCTTCAAGAGCTGCGGCAGCAATGGCTTGCATTCTCGGAGCCGGGGCGAAGGCCGTCCGCGAAGCCTTCGAGGGCTTCGAAAGCTAGCGTCGTGGTAAATGTGGCGCGCGTGGAGATAGTACGAAGGGCAGCCATCCAAGCCCGATTTATCGGGTATAAGTTCGGGTACAGGCATCAGTTTGGCTTGATTACGGATAATTCGGCTAAATTGCTGATATGCAGTCGCTTGCGGATATCCAACAATACGGTCAATTTCGCTTATTTATCATAGACTTACGGTATTCTTGAGAGGCTCAAAATCCGTCGGAGGCAACTCCATGGGGGTTCAACTCCCCCTCCCGGCACCACTCATTAAACCTATAAGTCATTTGTTTATATTTACTTACGTTTTTCTGGTCGCTCATCAGAGAGACTAGGGTGCCGATGTCAGATACAAAAATGGGTACAGTGCGCATCCGATTAATTTTGAATAATTTAGAAGATTCATAGCCTTCCGTGGCATCGCGGACATGCGTTCCGTTTCTCATATTTACGCTCGATTACGGAATGCGCGGCGGATAATCGGTCCGCCTACCGGCGGCAGAAACCCTGGGGCATGACGTGATGGAGCGAATGTCCAAGGTATCCGCGCATCTTTCGAGCGGCGTCGAGTCGGAATCCGGCAGGATGTTCCTTTTGCTCTGACAGAGGAATTCCTGGGCGATCCGCAGAAGACACCGCAACGGAACGCGTTCGTCAGTCGGCTGTATCCATCCTCGCGAGAGTCTTAGGGGACACCGCTTGCTTCGAACGGGTACTGAAGCTGCTCCCCGATTTGTTGACTGCGGCCTAACGATGTCAGCCAGCAAAGATCAAGGAACGCTCGCCGCAGCACGAGCTTGCGGCCGCAAAGCCATGGCTACTTGCCTTCAGACAAAACCCGCTGCTCGTAGGCGCCACATCGCCAATGCGCTTTTCGAGCAGGTTCGGACTGGAAACGTGCATTGGCACTGTAGTGACGAGCCGAGACTCACAGCGCCGTTGATGAGTAGACACAATGCAACTGAGCTGGACAGCCTGCGTCTTCTCCGATGCGGCGAAACGCTCAGTTTAGCTTCCCGCCAGCGCCGCAACCTCCTGCGCATACCTCTCCAGGTGATCTTCGATGCGGACCTTGCCAAGGTTTACCGCGAGGCTCCCTCCCGCTCTCACGACCTCCACGTCATCAACGCCAATGAAATTAAGCGCCTTCCGAAGTACAGGCGTCACGAAATCTGACGCCTCGCTCTCAGCTGGATTGTAGGTGTCCCTCGACACCACAATCAGCCTGGCTTTCTTGTTCGCCAACATGCCCGGCCAGCCTGGGGCTAGACGGAAGGTGTAGCCGGGTCGCACAACGTAATCGATCCACGACTTCAGAACCGCAGGAATGGTGAAGTTGTACATCGGCGTGCTGATGAAGAGCACGTCGGCACCTTGCAGCTCTGTGATCAATTCAGCCGACAGCGCCAGCGCCTTCTGCATCTCGGGGGTGCGCTCAACTTCAGGCGGAGCGTATACACCCGCGATCCAGTCGTTGTCCATGTACGGAATGCGGGGGGCGTTGAGGTCGCGATAGATCACGCTGCCATCTGGGTTGAGGGCTTGCCAGTCTTCGACGAAACGCTTTCCAAGGGCGCGCGAGATCGACCGTTCTCCGCGAGGGCTTACATCCAGAGCAAGCAGGGTTGGCATGGCTCTTTCCTTTCGGTTGAGTTTCGAAGTTTGGGAAGACTTACAGGAGCGTAAGGCCGCCGTCGATGACCAGTTCTGTTCCCGTGGTGAAGCGAGAATCATCCGAGGCGAAGTACAGCGCAGCGGCAGCAATTTCGTCGGCTTCTCCGGGCCGCTTCAGCGGCACCCGCGCGATCATCTCTCCGAAGCCGGCCATCTGTTCCGGAGTCAAACCCATCTTCCCGCCGATGGGTGTGTTGATCGGTCCGGGAGTGATGGTGTTCACCCGGATCTTCCGGGGCGCGAGTTCCACCGCAAGCGTCATGCCCAGCGACCGCAGTGCTGCCTTGCTCGCGCTGTAGGCGCTCAAGCCTGGAATACCCCGCAGAGCTCCGGCCGAGGAGGTCAGAATGATCGAAGCACAATCCGAGAGCACCGGAATGGCCTGTTTGAGCAGAAAGTAAGGGCCACGCACGTTGGTTGCAAACAGCTCATCGAACTGCCGCTCTTCCGTGTCCGCCGCGGCCGCTACCCGGGCGATCCCTGCGTTCACAAACAGAACGTCGATCTTGGTATGCTTTTGGGCGACGGCCTTCACAAGCTGTTGGGCCGCCTGCGTGTCGCCTGCGTTCGAGTGGACTACCTCAATGCCCGGCATCGTCTGCCTGGCCGCGTTCACGCTGTTTTCGCTTGCGCCGGTCACGATCACCGTGGCCCCTTCTGCCTGAAAGAGCCTGGCAGTCGCTGCACCAATGCCGCTGGTTCCGCCAGTGATGAGTGCGATCTTTCCCTTGAGCCGATCCATGTTGTTCTCCTCGGTTCTACTTTCTTGAAGTATTACGTACGTTAGAGTACGATACTGCAAGGCGGGATGCAAGGAGTTCCGTACTTTATGGTAACTAATGTCGTTAAGCGCGCTCCGGGGCGTCCACAGGCCTTTCTGCCGGAAGATGCACTCGACCGTGCCGTAGAGATGTTTTGGGAACATGGGTATGAAGGGGTCGACGTCGAGCGGATCGCGCGCGCCGTGCATGTCACCAAACCGGCGCTGTACCGGGCCTTTGGAGACAAACCCACCCTGCTGCTTAAAGCGGTCGAGCGCTATGCAATGACCTATGGCGCTCCCATGATCGCCGCGTTTCAGGCGGAGCCGGACATCCACAAGGCAGTGACCGCCTTTTGCGAGGCCACCGTCAACACCGCTACGGGCAAGGCTCGCAGCGGCTGCATGATGGCCGCTGCGGCGCTGGGACAGTCGGACCGGGTGGCGGAGATCCGCTCCTATCTCGCGAAGGGCCTCACCGCGGCTGCTGATATTTTCGCGCAAAGGTTCGAACAGGAAATGGAGGCTGGGCATCTGACTCGCACACTCTCAGCAAGGGTACGAGGCCGTGCGCTCATCGACCTGATGCAAGGCCTGCTACTTCGCGCCAAAGCCGGATCTGCGCGCAAAGAACTACTGCGAGACGCCCGAAGCTATGTGCCCCTCGTTCTTGGGAAGTAACGCTAACGCGCATCTCGGCAAGCTGCCCATCTATGCCAACGTACGATGCTATGTGGTTCAGGAGAGCGCGGGATAGCTCGTGTAGCCGGCAGCGTCTCCTCCGTAGAAAGTTGTTGGGTCCGGTTCATTCAGAGCGGCTCCGAGTCGCAGCCGCCCTGGTAGATCTGGGTTGGCCAGAAAGGCGCGGCCGTATGCGACAGCGTCGGCATGACCGGTCTGTACTGCTTCCTCTCCCCTGAGCCCGTCATATCCGCCATTCACGACGTAGAGACCTTTCCAAAGTGTTCTCAGGTGAGCCGACATGGCGAGATCCTCTTTGGTGCTACCTTTGCTGTTCTGCGCCGTTTCAACAACGTGAAGGTACCCGAGCCCATAGCTGTTGAGTTTTGCAACCGCGACGGAGAAGGTTTCGAGTGGGTTGTCGTCCGACATATCGTTGAAACCACCCGTCGGAGAGATTCGCACACCCACCTGCTTGCTATCCCAGACTTCCTGGACGCGTTCAATTGTTTCAGTGAGAAAGCGGACTCGATTCGACGCAACACCTCCGTACTCATCGGTTCGCCGATTCGATCCTGTTCGGAGAAATTGATCGATCAAGTACCCATTCGCCGCATGAATCTCGACCCCGTCAAATCCGGCTTCTTTTGCGTTGTCGGCTGCCCGCTGATAATCGTCCAAAGTCTCTTTGATCCCGCTAGCCGTCAGGGCCACCGGCTCCGATACCTGCGCCAGGCCCGTGGCAATGAGCGTTTGGCTATTGGCGCGGATTGCGGAGGGGGCTACTGGCTGTGCATTGTTCGGCAACAAGGACGTATGAGAGATTCGGCCGACATGCCACAACTGAAGAAAGATTCGTCCACCGCTCTTATGAACGGATTCGACGATTCGGCTCCACGCTCGCACCTGTTCGGGGGAATGAATCCCTGGAGTATTGAAGTACCCTTTGCCCATGGGCGAGATTTGCGTCGCCTCGGTCACGATGAGTCCAGCCGAAGCGCGCTGCGAGTAATAAGTCGCCGCGAGTTCGCTCGGCACGCCATCTGCGTCTGCGCGGTTGCGAGTAAGGGGCGCCATGAAGACGCGATTTTCCAGGACCAATGATCCAAGCTGAATAGATTCGAAGAGATTCGCCATTTCTTATGCTCCTGTTGTTCTACGACGTGGTGGGCCGCTGGTGAGAATCCGGCGGTGAAGAACTCCTGTCGGATTCAATACGCCTGCTCCGCACTCAAACCGAATAGGGTTGGGTTCGAGCTCTGTCATCGAGTCGGAATATTGCTAGCCATTCTCTGCTGGCCGTTCCTTCCAAACAGCAAAAGCAGTGAGCAATCCAAGCAGGAGAACCACAACAGGAATCACAGGTGGCTTGATACCGAGAGGAAGAACGCTGGCGGGCACCCCAGGCTGCAGGTGGATATAGATTGCCACGCCCATCTGGGTAAAGAGGATCAGACACGCGACCAGCAGGAGTTGATCTCTGCTTCTTGCGGTCAACGATTTCCAAAACCATGGAAGTAAGAAGAGGAAACCGGTAATCATCTCCGCCACTTTCCCCGCGAGAATCGACTCGTGGGGTAGATGACTCTGTTGAATCTGGATTTCAAACCATCCACGGAACGGCTGGAAGAATTTGAGGAATCCGAACATGAACATCAGAACTCCCAGGATCAGCGATAAAACTTTGCTTAGGCGGCTAGACAATTTCTTTCTCACTTTCGGATTTTTCGACTTGACAGCGCCAGTTCGCGGGGATCTGTCGGAATTGACGTTGATCTAGGGTTTAACTTTCGGACCGAAACGCAAGGGCCGATGCAGCTATCTCCTACACAGTAAGAAACCCTATTTCTTCCAAGACCGGGACGTGAACAGAATCCAAAAGATCATCAAATGTGAAGCAACTACCACGGGAAGGTAAAATGTATAGATATACCAAAAGGTAGCTAGGTTGAAGCTCGGGACGTTCAACTGCAAGACGCCACGCACTCCGTTTAGCAGATCCACGAATCCCCA
>Ga0182030_10016277_pt1 | contig 14500 bp, 12 predicted proteins | sample 812S3MmetaG_FD_121299 | JGI IMG/M metagenome (GOLD analysis project Ga0182030, IMG submission 121299) | Permafrost microbial communities from Stordalen Mire, Sweden - 812S3M metaG (Illumina Assembly) | ecosystem: Environmental > Terrestrial > Soil > Wetlands > Permafrost | place: Sweden... | reverse complement strand
TTCACGCCGAAGGTACGTTGCACGGATTTAGCCGAGCTCAATGCGCATCTGGCGGCGCGCTGTCTGCAGCTGGCGCGCGAACGGCACCATCCGGAGCAAACCAGCCGCAAGATCATTGAGGTCTGGGAGGAGGAACGCGCGGCGTTGCGTGCGATGCCGGTGCCCTTCGACGGGTATGCCGAAGACACCGCTCGTATCTCCCAGACGTGTCTCGTGAACTTCGAGCGCAACCGCTACAGCGTCGATTGCCGCTTTGCCAGCCGGGTCGCCACCGTTCGCGCCTACGCCGAGCGCATCGTGCTGATGTGCGGGGAGGAGATGATCGGCGAGCATCCGCGCTTCTTTGGCCGCGGTCACGTGCAATATAACCCGTGGCATTATGTGCCAGCGTTGGAGAGAAAGCCGGGCGCGCTTCGCAACGGCGCGCCCTTCAAAGACTGGAATCTACCGGCCGCCATGACCCGCTTGCGCGAGCGGCTCGCCCGCCACCCCGACGGCGATCGGCAGTTCGTGGAGGTGCTCTCGATGGTCGCCCTGTACGGCCTGGATGCGGTCAATGAGGCCTGCGCCGTGGCGCTCAATGAACAAGTCGCCACGAGCTCGCACGTCGTGAACCTCCTACATCGCGCGGCGGCACCGGCGCCCGTCGCGCCGCTGCAGGTACCCGATGCGCTGAAACTTAGCCTAGAGCCGGCCGCGAACTGCGATCGCTACGACCGTCTGCTGCGTTCCACCGTTGTTCCCATCCATCACCCTGAGGAGAATCATGCAAACCCAACAACTGACCGAACAACTGAAAATCCTGCGCCTACGCGGGATGGCGAGTGCGCTGGAGGAGAGCCTAACGGCCTTGAGCCAGAAGAAGCTCGCCCCGACGACATGGCTGGCGCAGCTGCTGCAAGCTGAAATGGCGGACCGGCAGGCCCGCTCCTACGAATACCAGCTGCGCCTCGCGCGCTTCCCCGTGCCCCGCGACATCGACAGCTTCGACTTCAAGGAGTCGGCGGTGAATGAAACGCGGTTCCGGCAACTGTACGCCGGAGACTATCTCGCCACCGCCCGCAATATCGTGCTTGTTGGCGGTACCGGGACCGGCAAGTCGCATCTGGCGACCGCCTTGGCCCGGCACGCCATCCTTGAGGGTAAGCGGGCGCGCTTCTACAGCGTGGTTGATCTGGTGAATCAGCTCGATGCCGAAAAGCGCGCGGGACGCGCCGGACATCTGACCAACCGCTTGCTCAACCAAGACGCGATCGTTCTGGACGAACTCGGCTACTTGCCCTTCTCGGCGGATGGCGGATCGCTCCTGTTCCACCTGATCAGCAAGCTCTACGAACGGGTCTCGCTGATCGTCACCACGAACTTGTCTTTCGGCGAATGGAGCGCCGTGTTCGGCGATGCCAAGATGACCACGGCCTTGCTCGATCGAATCACGCATCGATGCGAAATCATCGAAACCGGCAACGACAGCTATCGCTTCAAGAAACGCCAATGAGGTCGGAAATCCAAAAAGCTGGAGGACCCAAGGTCAAGGGGATGCCTCGATCGCCGCTCTCACGGCTTCCTATGCAGTCGGATTTTAAAAGACCCCGGAGCTTCTGCCGCTAACGCGGCAGACCGCACTTCTTCCATCCATCAGATGAAATCCGATACCCGAGGGCCTTCAAATAGCTGTATTACCCTGGTCAAAGTTGCACGCCGGACGGTGGTCCGTATTGCGCGCCGGTTGACAACGAACTCGCCTAAGATCTGCTTCTTTGCCGTGCTCGATGCAGCCTGGTAACGTCGCCGCAACGAACTCGCCAGTTGAACTTTCGCCTCACGCGTCAGCATTTTCTCCATCGTGGCCTGCCCCTTGTTGAGTGACGCCCAATGGTTACATTTCGGGTGAGGCAACGAAATCGTTTAGTAAGGCTTCAGATGAGGCAATGCGGACAGCGATGCCGGTCACCGGCATCGCGCCGCTGCTGAAGAGAATGATCGCCGATTACGCCGCCACCGGCTTACCGCCCGCCTATTTACCCACTGCCGAGAAGGATGACTGAAGTATGAACCAAAAACTGCTGGCCCTGTATGGCCTGAAATGGAACCCCTTCACCCCGGAGGTGCCGACCGAGGCGCTCTACGTGCCGCCGAAGGTCGAGAACTTCTGCTGGCGCATCGAGCAGGCGCACCTGCGCGAGGGGGGCTTCGCGTTGATCCATGGCGACCCCGGTTCCGGCAAGAGCGTGGTCATGCGGCTGCTTGCCGAGCGCCTCGCTCGCTTGGCGGACCTCTCGGTCGGCGTCATCCACCATCCGCAGAGCAGCTTGAGCGACTTCTATCGCGAACTCGGGGACATCTTCGCCATCTCGATCCGCGTCAGCAACCGCTGGGGCGGGTTCAAGGCGCTGCGAGCCCGCTGGCTCGATCATCTCGGCTCCGCCAGCCGCCGACCCGTCGTCCTGGTCGATGAGGCACAGGAGATGACGCCGATGGTCTTGAGTGAACTTCGCCTCCTCGCGAGCGCGCGCTTCGACTCGCAATCCCTGCTGTGCGTCGTGTTATCGGGCGATGCGCGGCTCCTCAATAAACTGCGCCGCGAGGAGCTCATACCGTTGGGTTCGCGCATCCGAACTCGCCTCGCCACCGGCGTCGCCACCCGAGAAGAGCTCCTGGCCTGCCTCGAGCATCTACTCGCCACCGCCGGCAATGCCAGCCTCATGACCAAGCAGCTGCGACACACGCTCTGCGATCACGCCGCCGGCAACTACCGCATCTTCATCGGCATGGCGGCCGAACTGCTGATGACGGCCGCGCAGCGCGAAATCACGGAACTCGATGAAAAGCTATATCTGCAGGTGTTTGCTCAGCCGGAGACTCAAACTCCGCGCCGTGCCGCCGGGGCTCGCTGACATGGACCAGGACAGCGATCCGTTCGTCTTCCCCGAAATGCCAGACGAGGCCGTGCTTGCAATCGATCAGTTCCTCGAGGGGTTCTACAATCACTTCCAAAACCACTACTTCGCTCAAATGCACCGCTGGTATCACGCGATCGATCAGCGAGAGCACTACAACGACCCCATGCCGTCCCGGCCGCTCCCCGATCCACCGTTCTGACAACCCAACAATGACCGCGGCGCTGACGCCGCGGTCACGATCGCCGATGGCCCATCACCGATCGTGAAAATCAGACCATCAAATTAGCTGACCGCTCTCACCGCTCGTACGTTATGCGCAACGCATCGGGGCTCAGCTCTATTGGCCGTCTGTGGAGTCGATACGCGGCTTCCATTGCGCATTTCGTAGCAATTATTTTACATATTGTGTGTCACGTTCCTGAACGGAGTAGGCTCATATCAGTACGCCATGGTAGATCACGACCGCGTAGTTGTAAGATAACGCGAAGTTCAGCCCTTTCTCTCGCGCCACAACCTAACTTTTTATGGCGCTTTTGAAATTTGGAAGGCGCACAATTGGATAAGCCTCTAACGTTGGATCAGATCGCCCAATTTCGTCGGGAAGGGTTTCTTGTAATTGAGAAGCCTCAAATTGCCGAACCCGAACTCCAATGGTGTCGGAACATCCTCATGGGGCTGATCGAAAAAGGCAACGGTCGGGACGAGGGAAGAAACTTTGATCTGGCGGCCCGAGACGGCGCCGATAACCTATCTTCTCCGCAGATGCTGCAGCCATCGCTATACGCGACGGAACTGCGCGAATTATCCTATCGCAAGACTGCATTTGCCTTGGCAACACAACTCCTCGGTCCCAGCGCAACATTCGCTGGGGATCACGCCATCTTGAAGCCTAGCCGCATAGGTGGTCCGACCCCTTGGCATCAAGATGAGGCATTTCGCGACGCCAATTTTGATTATGACGAAATCAGCATTTGGATCGCCCTCACCGATACCACGATTGAAAATGGGCCAATGCAATACATTCCGGGCTCGCACCTACTTGGAGTACTTCCTCATCGCCTTCACGGAAATTCCAACGACGCCAATTCCATTGAGTGCTACGACGGATTCGACCCCAGCACCGCCGCCGTATGTCCTATCCCTGCAGGAGCAATGATTATCCACGGTGGCCGCACCTTGCATGGAGCTCCAGCCAACAAGTCGAGTGCAACGCGGTTAGCGTACGTTTTGCAATTCAGCACTCCACCGACCACGCGCGCGGAGTTCAGAGAATTCCCGTGGCTGGTAAATCTTCGCAAGTCGTACCAGGATCGTCGCAAGAAATCGCTACTTCGAGGTGGAATATTTCCAGAGTTGCTGCGAATAATGCGATCAGACCGAGATTCCCACAAACACTTCATCTCCCTTTTTATTCGCCGGCGACTCAACACTCTGCGAAACTATCTCAGGCGATAATACCTTCCGAGTTCAATTCGCCCTTCGATTACTGGGGTCTCATAAGTCGTGGCTTTATGGGCACACATGGAGAACCCACACAGACCATTCGTTCAGGAAGATCTCTTATGACTGTGCTACGCGCACCGATCACCGCGCCATCGCCAATCGTTACACCTGGCCCGATCCAAACGTCACTCGCAATCCACACTTCGCTGCCGATGAATACGGGGCGCTCACGAATCGGAAAATCCATGACCAAGTGATCATGATCGGCGGCACAAACATAGGAGGCCTGTGAGACGACTGTATGCGCACCGATGGTTATTGCACCCAAGCTATAAAGAACGACGTCGTCACCGATCCAAGCATACTCGCCGATCGCTATTTTCCAAGGGTATGTCACCTCGACTCCCGGGCGTATTCTCACACCAATCCCAATTCTTGCGCCAAAGGCCCTTAGTACAGATCTCCTTAACCCGTAGCAAATTTGCGGAAGTGACTTAAAGAAAACCGCTTGTGTGAACCACCAAAGTTGCACTACGAAGGCAGACCTACCGCGAAATCCAGTCGGAAGACGGAAACGATCAAGACGCTGAAAACCGTGCTGAGTGTTCATCAACTACACCAATGACGTGTTAGCCATACCACCGTTGCCGCGGGTACGTTTTGGTCGTCCGCTGCCCCTCTATGTCCGAGTACGTCACTTTACACGAGCTCTAGATACATGGATTATTAACGACGGGCGCTAACTCGATTCATTCTCGCGCGCGGGCATATTGTTACGTTGCCTAACGAGCGCCACGCGGCCGGTAACATTTCTGATACCTTACTCGCGATCGCTTTCTGCCTTACTAGACAACCCTGGGCTAAACTAGGTGAAACGCTGATTCGGGGGCTATTGGCAACTCAAGGTTACTACGTCCGAGAGTCTATCTGAGTAAAGCGTATGAGGAGAAACGTGAAATTAAATCTCTATGCCGCACTTGCGGGCTGTGTCATAACGACTTCGCCGTTATCGCAAGCAAACGCGGCCAATGGAGTGCCCGACGCCGCAGTGGACGTCCCCGGGGCGAGCGGTACCGCCTCGCCGGACGATGGGGATACTTTCAAGATGTTCGCTGCCGACCAGGAGTCATATGATTCCAACGTGTACCGAATACCGTCGGGCGCTTCCGAACTCACCGGTCTCGTTGGCCCGAGTCAAAGTCGAGAAGATCACATCAACATCGCATCGCTCGAAGCGGATGGCCAATGGATATTTGGTAGGCAGACGATAATTCTTCACCTTCGCGCCGACGACAATCGATTTGATCAAAACACGGATCTAAATAACATTTCGGGAACCGCCCGGACACAATGGAATTGGCAGATAGGAGACAAACTTTCTGGACAGGCAGGATATGACTACAACAGATCGCTAGCAGCATTTGCCGACACCCGATACTTTGCACTGGATCTCGTGGAAAGCAATCAAGCGTTCGCGAATGCACGTTATCAAATTGGGCCGCGGTGGGCAGTCTATGGGACCGCTTCTGAGGGCCATACTTCGAACAGCGCGGCGCCCGAGCGTCTAAACGATTTCATCAGCAAATCAGGCAGTGTCGGTATTGAGTGCGCGACGGCTGTTAACAACACGGTTGGCTGGGAATACGATCGGACAATCGGAAGTTATCCCTCCGACGTATTTGTTGATTCGGCGCTCTTTAATCGCAATTACATTGAAAATGCCGCGCGCTTCTTGGCTACATATAGCGCAACAGAGAAAACAACACTCAACGTAAACGCGGGCTATCTCAAGCGCGATTATCCAGACGCAGCATATGGAGCTTTCTCCGGAGATATATGGCGAGTTTCGCTTGCGTGGCTAACCAATGCAAAGCTTCAATTTACGTTTGCCGGTTGGCATGAGCTGCAGGCGTATCTAGACTCTCAGTCCAATTATTTTGTGTCCAAAGGCGGGAGCATATCCCCTGTTTGGACTGTGTCCGAAAAACTTGGACTCTCCGGAGTAATTTCTTACGCCAATCAAAACTACATTGGCTCTAGCCTAAACGTGCTCACGCTCGGAACTCGGCAGGATAAAGTAAGCTCGCAACAGGTATCCCTAAACTACACTCCTAGACGCGCCGTCATCCTCAAATTGACATATCGATACGATCAGCGAAAATCGAATCAAGACATTTTTGATTTCGATGATCAGTTGGTGAGCGTCAGCCTAAAATTCACGTTTTAACTTGGTTAGGGTGTATCAGCAAAAGTGTTAGAAAGCGCTGTATTTTACTCGTTCACTAATTCGGCCATGAATTCAACAAGGCTTGTCGCCATAGCGTCTACTGTAAATCGATTCAAGAAACACTGCGACGCGCGATGTCCCATAGCCTTTCGCGCATCCGGCGACATACTTAGCCATCGCCGGAGCGTTCGTTCTGTACCATCAATAGTGTCATCGTCAACCAGGCCCGCCTGATCTGCCTCTATTTCTCGCCAAATGTTGATTTTGTTCGAAATTAGGACCGGCAACTTACACGCCATTGCCTCCGCGACGGCGATACCAAAATTTTCTTGATGAGATGGCAAAATAAAGGCTTCGCTGCAATAGAATGCACCCCATTTCATATCTCCACTTAGCATACCAGTCCAAATAATTCGATCCGCCACGCCGAGTTTGCAAGCTAGGCTCTGCAGTTCTGGAAGCCAACCTGTCGAATCTGGGCCACCGATAACTAGAAATATGCTTTCGTCAATATGTGCAACCCGAGCGAATGCATTGATCAACAGATCGCACCCTTTTTTTGGATGAACGCGCCCCAAGAACAACAAAACACGCCGCCCACGCAATTCAGGGTGCGCCATCAAGAACCGTTCTCGGACTAGAGCATTTTCTTGGGGAGGTAGCCGGATGCCGTACCCTACAACTTTCTCTTTGGCCGTATATAGCCAAAATGATTGACGTGCGAGCCTACGCTCCTCTTCACAAGTAAAGAGTACGGCGCGAGCATCTCGCAATACCCGGTACTCACCCCAAGGCCAATAGAGCCACTTTTTCAGATGCTTAAACGGATAAGTGCGCTTAAACCAGGGATCTAGCATTCCATGCAAGAAAACATAATAAGGTATGTTTGTTCCCCTCAAGGCTCGCGCCGCGCCGAAACTACTAAATTGCCATATACCATTGATAATGACGGCGTCGAATTCCCGCGCGTGCAACTTGAGCCATGGCACCAAATGCCTGCAATAACGATAGCTGCCGATGGAAGGCCCTAGAGCGTGCACTCGTAAGGGGAATTCCGTCAAGAACGGCTCTGATGGATCGTCCAGGGTAACGACCTCAACAGTGTGTCCCAGCATAGTTAGATGTCCGCCAAGATTTCGAACCCCTTCTATGGGGCCGCCATAGCGCGGATCTATCGATGACAAAACGTGCAGCCACTTCATCCGAAGCAATACCTCAATTAATTTGGGATCACTTTTCGTGAAGCGTAGTCAACCGGCCACGACGTCGGCAATTTTGACCGAATCACTTCGTAACCTTCCGGAGAATTGCGACGTTCCCCCGCGAAGTCTTTCAATACGTCCACGCCGAGGCGAATGTTCTCCAACTCATTCCACGAGTAGTATCCGATATCCCGCGCATCTATACCCCCCGATGCTATAAAAAGGTTCCAATGAAATTCATCATACTTTGGAGTACCGAGATCATCGGAACGCAAGTCGGCCAGATGGGGATACTTTTTTCGATACGCCGGACTGTCCACAGGCATACGTAATAGGTTCTTCCACAACGTCCAATTACGATCCAGCGTTTCAGATTTCTGCCAAGTCACTCCCCTCGCATCCACTGCGATACTCGATCGGTTGTTGACGAAAATGTTATTGCGAATTACGTTGTCGCGGCCTCCTCCAACAAGAACTCCAATGGTTACGTCCGCAAATATGTTCTGCTCTACAGTGTTGCCGGATGCTTGATCATCGAGATACAACCCCACTGCCTGATGCGCACCGTTCTTACCTTTAATATTTTTTAAAAAATTATTTCGAACGACGGAACCTCTCGCCGTCCAATCCCGCCCTGTGTAAATGGCACCTGCATCGTCAGACTCCAACACGACGTCCGAAATATGGTTGGCTTCAACTAGCTGATCATTGCCGTTATATATTATTGCGGAATGTGGAGCGTCGTGAATATAGTTTGACACGGCAGCATTCCCATCGCCTTCCAGCCGAATTGCCGGTTGATATGTTTTGATGCGCTCAGCGAAGCGCCGTATCTCACAATTTTCGACGCGATCATTTCCCGGTCGGAGCGAGTTTCGATCGCCACCGTAAATGTAAACTCCTCCCGCACCTATATCCTCAAGCAAGCAATTCTGAACCGTTACATTCTCGCCACCTATGATTGAGATCGCTCCATTCGCTGTATTTCGAATTGTGACGCGATCAATAGCGGTCCGTGAACTGCCCGCGATATCAATTGCGCTATCCAGGCTGTTCTGCAAAGTCAACGCCTCAATGCGCACATTATTGGAATCCTTGATCCGTAAGAATAAGTTTGCGACCACCAGTTCCAGCCCACCGCGGTTAGCGCCAACTGCTAAACCGGGCCAAAAATAGAGCTCTTGCGACTCTCCGTCAAAATACCATTCGTTCGGAGAATCTAGTTCCGAAAGGCTATTCTCTACGACCACCCGCTGTCCCTTTTTAACGCCTAACAGCGTCGCCCCTTTTGCCATGACGCCGGCTTGTCCGTCCGCTAGATCACGCGAAATCGGAATTCGTTCATACGCCCAATCTTGAGACAGATATCCTGCAATTAGCGCACCCTTCGCCGGAAGTTCGTGCGGTTCCGCGTCCGAGAAGTGAACAATGGTTTGTTGATCTTTGTCTTCCGAAACATCCTTGATCGTCGTATAGCCCGCGCTGGGCCAACGCGCGAGAGCCATCGGTCGGCCGCCGAAGACAACGCTTACGGACACAGGTTGAAGCTCATGGCCAAACAGTTCGCCTGTCGTATCGGGCAATGCGCGTCGACCTGTTAGCTTTTCATAATTGACCATTCGTACATTAGATGCCACGGCCGAATCAACGAGCGACGACGGCGACATCTGATGCCACTCGCTTTCTGGCGCCGCAACGCTGCCGATGACGATAGTTTTCTCCTGACCGGCCCCGGTAATGATGAGTGATGGGCCATTGGGCAACTTGCTCCAGTTTTCGATTTCGAGCGGCCGAACTACCCGATGGATCCCAGGTGCCAGTAAGACTCGCAGAGTCTTCAACGGCATGCCGTTACTCGTAGTTCCCGAAGCACTATAGCTCTTGATCATTGACGCCGCTTGTTCAACATCGGATACCACTTTACAGTCCGCTCTGCTTACTTGTGCACACGCTGCGACGCTCCAAGCATCGTCGCCCCACAACGCGATGACTGCCTCGTTGCTCGAGACGCTTGCGTACGTGGTACTTGCGAATACAAGAAGTAGAACCGAGCCAGGCCTACTCCAACAACGACTCATTGCGAATCCTTTACTGGTGTGGCTGGCCCGACATTCGACGACGCGCTTACAGGTAAACTCACCAGGTGCGATATCTCTTCTGCAATGTTTCTTTCGACCGTAGCACGACCAAAGCGCTCGCATACTATGGCACGAAGGTGCTCAACTTCCGTTCCATGCATCGAATAGAACTTTTGCGATTCCATAAGCGCCTCCACAAGCGATTCGGAAGTTCCCGAGAAAAACAAAATGCCGCGCGAAGTATCAACATCGATCTCCGGAAGCGGCGTAGATATCAACAATGCTCCTGCCGCAATGCTCTCGCACACTTTGAATGGGAATACCCCATCCCCCATGGCTGAGATTGGCCTGTGTGGATTTACGATCGCATCGCACCGACGCATTTCAACCATCATACGATCTCGAGCTACGACGCCCAGAAAGACCAATCGATCAGGAAAGGCGATAGCGGCCGCCTCGAACTCCTCTTTCAGTTTTCCCCTCCCCGTTACTACGACTTGCCACGTCGGCGGAATCATAGGTAATGCCTTTAGCAAAACGTCGGCTCCTTTATCGATCTCTAGTCCCCCAAAGTAACCCAAGGTGAATCGAGAACCGCCGAATTTACGCATGCCGTCTCGAAAGAGAAACTCATTTCGGAGAACTGAGGGCAAAAGCAATTTGCGTGTATCGACGTGCTCGTACCGCTTCATGAGGACATGATTGACATATGTAATCAGAGAAACTTTTTTAAGCAGACGCCGAAAATAATACTCGTCCAAATAGGGCTTAGGATTTAGCCGGCGATTTCGCGCTAATGGCAAATCTTCCAGTTCGAGAATAATCGGTACTTGGCAGCGAGCTGCCAGCTTTAGAGCTAGGCGACCTTCGAAAGCGTAAGCGTTATAGATCCAAATAAGAGATGGTTTCAAGCTTATTAGCCGGGAAACGAGAGACCTCAATACCAAAATATTTAGGAGCTTGCCGAGTCTTCGATTGGCGACGGTAAACGGTCGCGACCAATGAATCCGATTGCCTTCGATGTCTGCAGCCCTACGAAAGATACTTCGCGCCCAGAGAACTCCTGGCGGGACGAGTGGATGCGAACTATCCACAAGATGCACATCGAATCCCAAGTTCCGCAAAATGTCAATAATGACTTCAATCTTGGCCGTAGCACCCAGACTCTCTGGTGCGCGATCAAGAGCCAAAGGTGCGATAACAACAACGGTATGTTTCACCTCAATTCATTCCCGGTCGGACAATATTCGGGCGCATCGAGACTGTCGCAGGTCGGCACGATAACGCGAGGCAAATCAAAGCCACCTTGTCCGGCCCAAATGGCGAGCCATTAAACTGCGTAACGAATAATAAGAACAGTAGGACGAACCGATCCCGGATCGCGCCAACAATGCCGCCTATGACGACGAACCCGGCCCATCCAAATTCAATGAACAGGTTCAGAAATCCATTGTCTTGCCCGATCCACATGCCTGTTGATTTCTCCACCGGCCCAATGACGCTATAATCCCCCGTTCGCTGCAGAAAAAAATTATAGAGTTCTGACCACGGTACCCCAAAGGGCGACTCCGTCAGCACAGTCGCCACGTGCTGGAGAGGCATTACCAATCTAATATATCCCGACGGCTCAACTCGTGGATCCGTCACATCCATAATCCGCTCTAGAGGGTTGAAATCGAGCGCGCCAGCCGCAATGAGTAGCGCGGCTGAAAGCGTCCCCGATAGAACGAGAAGCCGTCCAGGAGTAATGAATTCTCGACCGTAGGAATATGCCATGAAAAGTACAAATAGAAATACGCCAGAAGCCGACTTTGAAAGAGCGATTGTACCCAGAGATAGGGAAAGCAAGACCCAGGTTGTCGTTTTATCTAACGAAGCGCGCCGAACGATTGTAGCAAGGCAGAGACAAACGAAACTTAGATACGAGGGCTCTGAGTATGTGGCGGATACTCGCACACTCGCCAAAAATCCATTCAGTTTGCCGAATTCTAGCCAATGATCCGGAATGGTATCTTGGCCAGTAATAAAGAATGCGGCGGGCATAAAGAATTGCGGTTTTTTCAGAACTGTATAAGTTACAAATTGCGCAAGTGTCAGTATGAAAAGCCCAACGATGGTGCTATTCAGCAGAAATCGTAGGAATCGGTCCGGGACACTCCAACTCACGTTGCGGGCCGCACATATAATCAATAGAACGCCCAGGGCCTCTCTTGAATTGCGTAAGATCGCACCAAAAAGGGCTTCCGCATCCAAATGCCAGAATAGACCTAATAGCATAGCGACGAAAACGAACGCCCAGATTACCCATTCGCGAAGCGGCAGACGCTTTCGAACGGTGATTGCCACGACGATGAAGGCCAAATATTGCACGGAAATTTCGTACGAGATCCCGAGCTGTATAAACGGAAGTGAACAGAAAAGCACCAACACGGCGAACATCGCAGTGCGATCGTGTAGCCGCGACACTGATTCCAACCCGCCGCGCACCTGACCGCTGGGCTTAGCAATGTTATTAGGTGCAGCTATCGCCATTGCAAAATCAAAAGTGGTCTGGAAGAGTCAAGGGCCGTCGGCACGGTAGGAGTTCAAAGCGCAATCTCTGATCAAGAGCATTTACCTCGGTAGAAGGTACTTTGCTCGTAGTCATTGCGTTTGGAAATTGGATCATCAGATTACCTCCGAGCTTCGCCCCACACGTTTCCTGTTGCATATCAAAGACGTCTAAAACTGAATCCAATATCCATTCCCAGTCGACTCTTGACGGCACGCCGCTCAATGAATGCCTGGAAAAGTACGGCCGCGAGGACCGCATGAGCTAGGCCGATTGGTTCCCGTGTGAGCCCAGCCAAACCGAACATCGCTAGCGCAAAGAATGCGCCGGCGATGGTCAGCCGCATTTGCAGGTGCGCATGCCCAGAATTCAATAACATTTGACCGGGGGCCCCTTTTGCCGCATTTATGAGCGCAGCTATCGCCAATACTCTCAGTGTATTGGCGCCGTCCCGATATTGGCTTCCAAATATTACAGAAAGTAAGTCCGACGAAAAGAGCAGAATAATAAGGACGAAGGGGGACACCACAAAGACGGCATTTCGCGCAGCGCGGACCATTATTTTCCGCGCTTCTTCGTGGCTATTCGCCACCATCGCCCGGACCGATGCCGCTAACGGCGTTTGGAGTACAACCGTGGCCGACATGGCAACCAACATACTGAGACGACTCGCCGAACCAAGGATTGCATTATGAGCAGGAAGCAGAAAAACACCGCCCATAATTCCTTGCGCTTGCGTTACGAGGTATGCGCAGAGATTTGTAGCGGTAGCGGGCGTTGACATTCGGATGACCCACAATCCACTCGACCAACCGTTTCCTTTCGTTCCAGCATTAAATAGCGGCACGGCTGCCGGAATCGCCGCAAATGCACCGGATACAGCTAGAGTAATTAGCATCGCGTTCGACGAAATCTGTTGACGGCAAATGATTAGAACACTGAGTCCCATGATAAAAAAACAATTATTGAGCACCCCTGCCGAAAGCCCGGCAAGCAGATGCTGATTGCGATACCGGTACACCTCCGCCTGAACCAACGTGATGGCTAATGACGAGGAGTAGACAGCAATCACGGCTAATACGAGCCATTCGTGTTGAGCATCCCTTAGCATTTCAATGGGCAATGGCAATAATCCGCAAACGCCCAGTACGACACCGACTCCCGCGATACCAATTGTGAGCGACTGAACTACGCCGCGTAGCGCAATCCGCCGTCCGGATTTGGGATCCTTTGCCTCCGCCATTGCAAGCAACCCGTGAACATTAGAGTTCAACCCAAAACAGGCCGGAATTGCGAGAAAAGATGAAATGGCGATGACCCAAAAAAAGAGCCCAACGACGTTTTGCGACGCGCGGTGCGCTATCAGTACCGATACACCGAAAGAAAGACCTATTCCAGCGTATCTAGCCGCCATAACGACGACGAAGTCACGCTTCGAAGGGACTGGCCCCGATGCAGGCGTCTGCGCGGCATCATTCATGTCCCACGTGAAGCAAACGCCCTATTAGGCGAATTCGTCCTAACCGACTCAATAGACAACATCTCAGGATCACTCCTCAGTGATCGCTGATCACACTGCCAATGATATTGACGCCTGTCTGCCTGAGACTCTGCATGGCCGCGATCAACTTCGAATTCCGCGTGTAGTTGCGGCGCGCAAGCATTAACGCGGCACCCGCACGCGCTGCGACAATTTGTGCATCCGCGGTTTCAGTTATAGCGGGCGTGTCTAAAACGACAATGCTGAATTGTTCGGCAAAGTGGTCCAGAACCACATCAAAGACCTGCCGCTCTAGCAACTCCTGCGGGTTCGGAGGAAGGGTACCAGCTGGAAGCACGAAGAGTCTGAGCTGCGGGTGAATTCGACGCGTGATTTCACGCCCAGCACGTCCCGTCAGCAAAGCGGACAATCCTACCGAATTGGTGACACGAAAAAAATCGTGCTGCCGAGGGTGGCGCATATCCGCATCTATTAATAGCGTGCGCTCGCCGAGCTGCGCGAACATTATAGCAAGATTGGCCGCAAGCCAGCTGCGACCCTCACCGCGCTCCGAGCTCGTAATCGTTAGTATTCTGCGATTTGCACCGGCGAGCCAACC
>Ga0182030_10016276_pt1 | contig 14500 bp, 28 predicted proteins | sample 812S3MmetaG_FD_121299 | JGI IMG/M metagenome (GOLD analysis project Ga0182030, IMG submission 121299) | Permafrost microbial communities from Stordalen Mire, Sweden - 812S3M metaG (Illumina Assembly) | ecosystem: Environmental > Terrestrial > Soil > Wetlands > Permafrost | place: Sweden... | reverse complement strand
GGCTGCGCGGTGAACATGCCGTAACGCTCGTTGAGCGTCTCGGTATTGGCAACTAACCGTTTGGGTTTCTGGAATCCTTTGAACATATATAGGCTCCTTCTTACTTCGAGTACAACTCGACGATGAGCTGCTCGTTCAACTGGATCTGGACGAGGTCTTCGCGTTTGGGCTGGCCGACGACTCGGCCTTTGAGGTTTTCGCGGTCCACTTCCAGCCAGTTGGGGCTCGGAGCGTGCGCCGTGGCGTCGCGCGCATGCAGGATGGTCGGGTTGTTCTTGCTTTTTTCACGGACTTCAATCACGTCGTTCGGCTTGACGGTAAACGACGGAATATCTACGCGCTTGCCGTTGACGTTCAGGTGGCCGTGGCGGACCAACTGCCGTCCCTGGGCTCGCGATGTGGCCAGGCCCATGCGGAAGAGCGTGTTGTCCAGACGTCGCTCCAGCATGTTGAGCATGTTTTCGCCGGTGATGCCCTTCATGGCGCTGGCTTTTTCGAACAGGTTGCGGAACTGCCCTTCGAGCAACTGGTAATAGCGGCGCGCCTTCTGCTTTTCGCGAAGCTGCAGACCGTAGCCGACAATCTTCGGCTTACGATCCTTGCCGTGCTGCCCCGGAGGGAAGTTGCGCTTTTCGATGGCGCACTTCTCGGTGTAGCAGCGCTCGCCTTTCAGGAACAGTTTCATGCCCTCGCGCCGGCATTGCCGGCACACGGGACCAATATATCGAGCCAAATCAGACCTCCCTGGTCAAAGTACTTCAAGTAGGTGCAGTTTACGATGCCGCGAAGGCATCTTCGTCCTGCTTAAACAAAACTCAGACGCGCCGTTTCTTCGGTGGACGGCAGCCGTTATGCGGAATCGGCGTACGATCCCGGATGGAGCGGACATCGAGGCCGGCCGTCGACAGCGCGCGCACCGCCGATTCGCGTCCCGCGCCCGGACCGCTGACCGCCACTTCGACGGTTCGCAAGCCCGACTCTTTCGCCTTATTCGCCGCGGTCAACGAAGCCTGCTGCGCTGCGAACGGCGTGCCCTTACGCGATCCGCGGAAGCCCAGCGAACCGGAACTGGACCATGAGATCACGTTGCCCATGGGGTCCGTAATCGTGACGATCGTGTTGTTGAACGACGCCTGCACGTGGACACGGCCCATCGGGACAGAACGCTTTTCTTTCTTCTTAAACGCTTTTTTCTTGGTGGTCTTCGCCGGTGCTTTCGCCATATTTTATCCCTTAGGTCTTCGCCGCGGACTTCTTCTTGTTGGTGACCGTGCCGCGCCGCGGACCCTTGCGGGTGCGGGCGTTGGTGTGTGTGCGCTGGCCGCGCACAGGCAGGCCCCGGCGGTGACGCAGGCCCCGGTAAGCGCCCATTTCGATCAGGCGCTTGATGTTCATCGACGTCTCTTTGCGCAGATCGCCTTCCACCGAACCCTCGGCCTCCAGAATCTGGCGGATCTTGTTGACCTCTTCTTCGGTCAGATCGGAAATCTTGGTGTCCGGATTGACGCCCGCGCGGTGGCAGAGCGAAAGTGCCCTGGTCCGTCCGATGCCATAAATGTAAGTCAGACCGATCTCGGTCCTCTTTTTCGCCGGTAAATCCACGCCCGCTAAACGCGCCATATTCGTTAACCCTGCCTCTGCTTATGCTTCGGATTCGTGCAGATCACGCGCACCACGCCTTCGCGGTGGACGATCTTGCACTTGTCGCACATTTTTTTGACCGATGCTCTGACCTTCATAAAATCCTTCCTCAAATCCCTTACGGCCTGGTCAATACCCAAGGCCCGTTTGCCGTAATCGCCACCGTATGCTCGAAATGCGCCGAGTATTTCCCATCCTCGGTCACCGCCGTCCAACGGTCCGCCTTCACGCGGCTGCCCGCCTTCCCGGCGTTCACCATCGGCTCGATCGCCAGCACCATTCCCTCTTTCAACCGCGGATTCTCGCTCCGCCGGTCGACGTAGTTCGGGACTTGCGGCTCTTCGTGCATCTGCGTTCCGATGCCATGTCCCACAAACTCCCGAACGACCGTAAATCCGTTCGCGGTCACGTGCCGTTCCACCGTGCCGCAAATATCGAACAAGCGGTTACCCGGCCGCGCTTTCTCAATCGCCAGTTCCAGAGACTCGCGCGTCACATTCATCAGGCGTTGCGCTTCTTCTGAAATTTCGCCCACACCCACGGTCACGGCCGAATCGCCGTAATACCCGTTTAACTGAACGCCTGTGTCGATCGAAACAATGTCTCCCTTTTTGAGCACCCTCTTTTGCGAAGGCATCCCGTGGACAATCTCGTCGTTCACCGACGTGCACAAAACCGAGGGAAACTTCGTTCCCGCGCTCGGCGTCGAATAACCCTTAAACGCCGACCGCGCACCGGCATCGGCCATCATCTTCTCGGCCGTCACTTCCAGGTCGTAGGTGGTGACGCCCTCGGCCACCATCTTCCTCAGGGTGTCCAGGATATTCCAGACGAGAAGGCCGGCGGACCGCATTTTTCCCAGCTCCGCCATGTTCTTTCGCACAATCATGCCTGACTTATCACCTGGCCGCTCCGGCCTGCAATCCATTCGTGAATCCGCTTCGCAATTACCAGGGGCGAACTAGCCCCTCCATCCACTTCACACACCGCAAATCCCTGCCCGCGCAGACATTCCAAAACCGGAGCTGTCTGACGGTCGTACGCTTTTAATCGTTCCGAAACAACCTCCGGACGATCATCATCGCGGACCCCCAATTCCGATCCGTCGTAATCGCAGACTTCCGAAACCACCGGAGTTTTTGCCGACACGCCATAGAGCGCGCCGCACGTCGGGCACAGCCTGCGCCCGGAGAGACGGGCAATAATAACATTATAATCGACTTTCAGGTGAACCACCACCGTGTCCACCTGCTTGGCCTTCAGGACCCCCGAAATCAGCTTCGCCTGATCCACCGTTCGCGGATATCCATCCAGGATAAATCCGTTCACGCAATCCGGCTGCTCAATCCGCTCCTCAACCATTTTATTGACGATCTCGTCCGGCACCAGGCCGCCCGATTTCATGATCGCCGCCGCCGCTTCGCCCAGCGGATCGTTCGACGCCGCCCTCTCGCGCAGCATGTCGCCGGTCGATATATGAGCCACTCCCAACCCCTGACGCAGCAACTTGGCTTGCGTCCCCTTCCCCGATCCTGGTGGACCGAACAAAATCAGGCAGAGTCGACTCATTCACTCGCTTCGTCGGGCTTCCCTCCTCAACTGCTGAAAAAAGTCCCCATCACATAACAGCCGCACTTCGTGCGACTCCAAATCAGATACTACTGCGCCGGCCGCGGATGCGTCCCGCGCGCGGCGTAAAGCCTTCATAATGGCGCATAATCAACTGCGCCTCGATCTGATTCACGGTATCCATCGCCACGCCGACCACAATCAGCAGCGACGTTCCGCCGAACGAAAAATTCACACCCAGGCCGTCCAGCAGCCAGCGCGGGAAATGTGCGTCGATGAAATTCCCGATCAGCGGCAGCCGCTGCAGTTTGATTCCCGCGATCATGATCTGCGGCAGCAGCGACAGGATCGCCAGGTACAGGCCGCCCACCACCGTGATCTTGGTCAAAATCTTGTTCATGTAGTCGGCGGTATTTCGCCCCGGACGGATGCCCGGGATAAATCCGCCGTACTTGCGCATGTTGTCCGCCGCTTCGTTCGGATTGAAAATAATCGACACGTAAAAGAAGCAGAAGAAAATAATCAACACCGTGTAGAGCAGGTAGTAAAGAGGTGAAGCGCCCTGAATCGCGCCCAGCATCCCGCTCAGCACCGGCGAATTTTTGACGAAGTCGAACTGCATTGCCGTCATCGGAAAGGCCAGCAGGGAGCTCGCGAAGATGACTGGAATCACGCCGCCGGCGTTGACTTTCAACGGCAGGTGCGTCGACTGCCCGCCCATCATCCGCCGCCCGATCACCCGCTTGGCGTATTGCACCGGAATCCGGCGTTCGCCGCGTTCGACCAATACGATGAACCCGACCACCGCGATCATCATCAGGACGATGATGAATACCTGAATGAACGGCCAGTCGCCGGTTTGAACCTTGTTCACCATCTGAACAATCGCGCTCGGCAGCCCGATCACGATACCAGTGAAGATGATCAGCGACATCCCGTTGCCGATGCCTCGTTCCGTGATCTGCTCGCCCAGCCACATGATGAACGCGGTGCCGGTGGTCAGCGTCAGAATCGTCATTAGGGTGAAGGAGAAGCCGGGATGCGTGACAAACGGCGTCGACGCGTGCGACAGCGTGAACGCGATACCGTAGGACTGCACCAGCGCCAGGCCGACCGTCAGGTAACGGGTCCACTGGGTGATCTTGCGGCGCCCGATTTCGCCCTCTTTTTGCAGCTTTTCGAGCGTCGGCACGACCACGGTGAGCAGTTGCAGGATGATCGACGACGTGATGTACGGCATGATGCCGAGCGCGAAAATCGTCAACCTGCGAAATGCACCGCCGCTAAACAGATCGAGAAATCCGAACAGCGATCCCTGATTCGAACGGATGTATTCCTCGAACCGGTGCGTGTCGATGCCCGGGATCGGAATGTTGCCGCCCAGGCGGTACACCGCGAGCATCGCCAACGCGAACAGGAGCCGCTTGCGCAGATCCGGAATGCGAAAGATGTTACCAACGGCTTCCAAAAACTTCATGCGATGATTCTCCAGGCCAGATCTTTATGCCCCTATCTTATGCAATGACTTCCGCCGTACCGCCGGCGGCCTGAATCTTGTCCAGCGCCGATTTCGAAAACACGTGCGCCTTTACGGTAATTGCCTTCTTCAATTCGCCCGCGCCCAGGATTTTCAAGCCATGTTTCAGCTTGTGGATCACGCCCGCTTCGAGCAGCGTCCCCGGGTCGAACGAATTTCCATCCATCGCCTCCAGTGCCGCCACGTTCACGATGGCATATTCCTTGCGGAAAATATTAGTGAAGCCGCGCTTCGGCAGACGGCGATGCAGAGGCATTTGCCCGCCTTCAAAACCACGCATGCGCGAATAACCCGAGATCGATTTGGCGCCCTTGGCGCCGCGGCCGGAAAATTTTCCGCGGCCGGTTCCCATACCCTGGCCCAGACGGCGCTTCTTCTGCTTTTGTCCGGCGGGAGGTTTAATTTGGCTGAGATTCATAGCGCTCTCCTAATCCACGATCGCTAACAGGTGCGGAATTTTTTTGACCATGCCGCGGAACGCCGGCGTATCGGGCTTGATCACCGTCCGGTTCAACGTTCTCAGGCCCAGGGCCAGCACCATTTGCTTGTGCTTATCCGGCGTGCAGATCGTGCTCTTGATTAACTTGATTTTGATCGTACCCGGCATATTACAGCTTCTCCAGCGCCAGACCGCGCAGATCCGCGACCTCGGCTTTGTCGCGCAACTGTTCCAGCGCGTCGATAGTCGCCTTCACCACGTTGTGAGGATTGTGCGAGCCAAGCGACTTGGTCAGCACGTTCGGAATCCCGACCGCCGTGATCACCGCGCGCACCGCGCCTCCCGCGATCACTCCCGTTCCATCTGGAGCGGGTTTCAGCAAAACGCGTCCGCTGCCGAACTCGCCGACGACCATGTGCTGAATCGTGGTGGCGAGAACATTTACTTTGCGAAGGTTCTTCTTGGCCGCTTCAATGCCCTTCTTGATCGCCGCCGGCACTTCTTTTGCCTTGCCTGTGCCGAAGCCGACGATCTTCGCGCCCGGGTCACCTACGACGACCAACGCCGAGAAGCTGAGATTTTTTCCGCCCTTGACCACTTTGGTCACGCGGTTAATCGAAACAACCTGTTCTTTCAGGTTCAGGTTGGTCGAGTCGATGCGCTTTTGCATGCCCATATTAGAATTCCAGTCCCGCTTCGCGAGCCGCTTCGGCCAGCGCCTTCACGCGGCCGTGATACTGATACCCGCCGCGGTCGAACACCACGGCCTTAATGCCCTTGTCCTTGGCGCGCTCGGCAACGAGCTTGCCGATTTCCTTGGCCCCGGCCACATTGCCGCCGTTCTTGTTGTCTTTTTCCGTGGAGCCTGCCGCGACCACCGTGTGGCCCTTGGTATCGTCGATCACCTGCGCGTAAATGTGCTTCACGCTGCGGAAGACGGCCAGACGCGGCCGCTCCGCTGTGCCCGCTACGCGGCTGCGAATGCGTTTGTGAACGCGCAGCCGGATGATGTTTTTAGAATCCCGTCGTGCCATGGATTACTTCCCTCCCGCGCCGGTCTTGCCGACCTTCTTGCGCAGCGCTTCGCCCGTATACCGGACGCCTTTATTCTTGTACGGATCAGGCTTACGCAGCGCGCGCATGTTGGCCGCGACCTGTCCCAGCAACTGCCGGTCGGACCCGGTCAGCACCAGGTGCGTCTGCTTATCGATCTTCATATCGATTCCATCCGGAAGATAGAACTCGATCGAATGCGAATAGCCCAGCGTGAACGTCGCGATGCGGCCCTTCAGATCGCAGCGGTAGCCGATGCCGACAATATCCAGCTCGCGCGTGAACCCAGTCGAAACGCCCTGCACCGCGTTGGCGGCCAGCGCCCGCGTCAGTCCGTGCAGCGCGGCCTTGTCCTCGCCATTGCGCTGAAACTCGGCGATACCGTCCTTTTGAGACAATGTAATGCCCGCCGGAACCGGAACGGTCTGCTTGCCCTTCGGCCCTTCGATGTTCAAATGCCCTTCGCTCGCGGTGATCTTCACACCCTTTGGCAGCGGGAGCAGCTTTTTTCCAACTCTAGACATACGTTCCCTTTACGCCTCTAATCAACGAGCCCTCTACCAAACGTGACACAGAACTTCGCCGCCTACGCCCTGCTTGCGCGCCGCCGACCCTGTCATCACGCCCTGAGGCGTCGTCAGAATATTGATTCCCAAGCCGCCCAGCACCCGCGGCACTTTCTTCGAACCGACGTACACACGGCACCCCGGCTTCGACACGCGCTCGATCCGGGAGATCACCGGCACGTTGCCCGGCGTGTACTTCAAATAGATGCGGATGGATTTCTTCGTCCCATCCTCGGTCAGCTTGAAGTTGGCGATGTAGCCTTCGTCCTTGAGGATCTTCGCAATATCGTTCTTCAGCCGCGATGCGGGCACATCCACTTTGGCGTGGCGCGCCGAGAGCGCATTCCTCATGCGCGTCAACATATCGGCGATTGGATCGGTTGTCATCATTCCTTTAAAATCCTCCTACCAGCTCGCGCCTTACCAACTAGCTTTGATCACGCCAGGGACTTCCCCCGCCAGCGCCAGCTTCCGGAAACAGATCCGGCACAACTTGAACTTGCGTAAAAATCCGCGCGGACGCCCGCAGCGGAAGCAGCGGTTCCGATGCCGGCAGGCAAACTTCGGCTTCTTGCCGGCCGCAATCGAGGCCGCCGTCGCCGCGGCAATTTTCTCGTCTCTTGCAATCTTCGCTGTCGTCGCCATTTATATTTCCCTTACTGCGCCCGGAAAGGCATTCCGAGGTGTTTCAACAGCGCCAGCCCCTCGGCATCGGTCTTGGCGGTGGTGGTGATACAAATATTCATTCCCTTGGTTTTTTCGACCTTGTTATAGTCGATCTCCGGGAAAATCAACTGGTCCTTGATGCCCAGCGTGTAGTTGCCCCGTCCGTCGAACGACTTCGAGGACACGCCGCGGAAATCGCGCACGCGCGGCAGCGTCACGCTGACTAAACGATCCAGAAATTCGTACATGCGGTCGCCGCGCAGCGTTACGCTGCAGCCGATGGCCATGCCCTCGCGCAGCTTGAACGCCGCAATCGATTTGCGAGCCTTGTTGATCACCGGCCTCTGACCCGCGATCACGCTCAGTTCGTTCACCGCGCCGTCCATCAGCTTGCTGTTGCCGGTGGCTTCGCCCAGTCCGATGTTGACGGAAATCTTAGAAACCTTCGGCACCGCCATCCGGTTGGTATAACCAAATTCCCTGGTCATGGCCGGAACGGTGTTCTTTAAATACGATTCTTTGAGACGTGCCATGTTCTGTTCCTACGCCTTATCCAAAATCTCGCCGCCCTTTTTGGCGACGCGCACGTGGCGCTTGGTCGCGCCCGTTCCTTCAATCCGGTAACCGATGCGGGTGGCCACGCCGCCCGAGGTCACGATCATCACGTTCGACACCGCAATCGAGCTTTCGCGCTCGGCAATGCCGCCCTTGATCTGCTTCGACGGATTGGGACGCGTATGGCGCTTCACCATGCTCACGCCCTCCACCAGCACCCGGCCGTTCACCCGGTCCACATCCAGCACGCGGCCCGTTTTGCCTTTGTCCCGGCCGGCGATCACCTTCACCGTGTCGTCTTTTTTAATCCGGATTTTTAATTTGATCTTCGGCTCGTTCTGATGCCGAAACGGAATTTTTCTCGCCACTTTAAATAACCTCCGGCGCGAGCGAAACGATCTTCATGAACTTCTTCTCGCGCAACTCGCGGGCCACCGGACCGAACACGCGCGTCCCCATCGGCTCGCCTACTTCATTGATCAGTACCGCCGCATTCGTATCGAAACGGATATAGGTGCCGTCCTTGCGCCTAGTCTCCTTGCGCATCCGCACCACCACACAACGCACAACCTTGCCTTTTTTAATAGCCGAATCGGGCGCTGCTTCTTTTACGCTGGCGGTGATAATATCCCCTAACCCTGCGCGCAACCCCAGATCGCCTCCGCGCGGCAAAATACATTGCAGCCGTCGCGCGCCGCTGTTATCAGCGACCTCGAGAATTGTCCGCATCCCAATCATAAATTCTGGCTCCTGGCTCCTGGCTTCTGGCTACTTCTTGTTGCTACTTCTTCTTTTTTGCGGGCCGTTTTTCCGGACCCGTCTGAATACCGATTGAGCTCAAATCCGTGGTCACCTGCACCGCTTTGCGGATCACCTCGCCCAGCATCCAGCGCTTCAGCTTGCTCATCGGGCGGCATTCGATAATGCGAACCACATCGCCCGGCTTGGCCTCGCCCTTTTCGTCGTGGGCGTAAAACTTTTTGCGCTTGGTCACTACGCGCTTGTAAACGGGATGCGCCGCCTTGCGTGACACCTCGACCACGATCGTCTTGGCCATCTTCGCCGAGACCACCGAGCCGACCTTTTCGTTCTTAATCCCGATCTTGTGTTCCGTCGTCGTCTTCTCTGGCATGGGCGCTATCCTTTACCCGACTTGCGCGGCATATTCATCTTCGGCGCTTTGGGCGCGGCCGTCGGTTTCACTTTTACCTGGCTGACTTCTTTGCGAACCTTCGGCGCCGCGGCTACCCTGGGCTTGGCCGCAACCGCTTTGGGCGATGCCTGGGCCGCCGGCTTCGGCAGAGCTTTGGCTCGCGCCGGCCGCTGAGTGACAGGCGCCGCGCCGTCCTGCCGCTCCCGCAATACCGTCAACATCCGGGCCCGCTCCTTGCGCAGCGAGCGTAATTTCTTGATCCCGTCCATCTGCCCCATCGACATCTGGAACCGCAGGCGGAACATCTGTTCCGCGGTGTCTTTCACCTGCTTGGCCAGCTCCGTCGCGTCCAGGCCCCGGGCTTTATCCGCATTCTCTTTCATCTGGCTACTCCACACCCGTCCGCGTGATGAACTTGGTCGGCAGGCCGATTTTGGCGGCTGCCAGCAACATCGCCTTCTCCGCGATCTCGCGACCCACGCCTTCCATCTCGAACAGAATCTTTCCCGGGCGAATGACGCAGACCCACTGATCCGGAGCGCCCTTGCCCTTTCCCATACGCGTTTCAGCCGGCTTCTTGGTAATCGGCTTGTCGGGGAACAAACGAATCCAGACTTTGCCGCCGCGCTTGATCGAACGGGTCATCGCCACGCGAGCCGCTTCAATCTGGCGCGCCGTGATCCAGCCGCAGCGCATCGCCTTCAATCCGAAATCGCCGAACGCGAGAGTCGAACCGCGCCACGCCTTGCCCGTCATCCGGCCGCGCTGCACCTTACGGTATTTAACCTTCTTGGGCATCAACATGGTTATTCCTTGCCTCCCTCGCCGGCCCCAGAACCACCTTCGGGAGAACCGCCTTCGGGCTTGTCTTTGTCCTTCCAGTTCGGCTGCGGAGGAGCCATCGGCGGCAAAATCGGAGCCGATGTGCGAGCCGTCGCGTCATCGGGCGTCGCCTGCGTCACTGGACCCTGCGAAGCACTCACTTGCGAAGGCGGCACAAAAGCTGGCCTTGGTCCGCGATCCCCGCCACGATCTCCGCGATCACGCCGATCCCTGTCGCGCGACGACGGTGGCCGCCGCGGTTCCGGATCGTTGCGCAATCCCTTTTTCTGGTCGCCCGGCAAAATCTCGCCCTTATAAACCCAGCATTTGATGCCGATCACGCCGTAGGTCGTATGCGCTTCCGTGAAGCCGTAATCGATATCCGCGCGCAGCGTGTGCAGAGGCAGACGGCCTTGCAGATACCATTCCGTGCGCGCAATTTCCGCGCCGTTCAACCGGCCCGAAACGCGAACCTTGATTCCTTTGCAGCCAAACCGCAGCGCCGAATCCACAGCCTTGCGCATCGCGCGTCTAAAAGCAACGCGCTTTTCGAGCTGCAGCGCAATCGATTCCGAAACCAGCTGAGCATCCAGTTCCGGCTTATGCACTTCCTGAATATCGATAAAAACTTCGCGCTTGGTCTTCTTCGCCAGGTCGCCCTTCAACTTCTCGATCTCCGCGCCTTTGCGTCCGATGATGATGCCCGGGCGCGACGTGTGAATCGTAATGCGCAGTTTGTTGCCCGGCCGGTCCACTTCAATCGAGCTGATGCCGGCGGCCTTGAGACGGCTGCGCAGAGCGTCTTTCAGCTCCAGATCTTCCCGCAGCAGCTTCGCGTAATCCTGCTTGGCGAACCATCGCGACCGCCAGGTCTTAGTGACGCCCAGCCGGAATCCGTAAGGATGTACTTTCTGACCCATGTTATTTCGCTTCCTCGGCTTTTCCGTCCCCGACCTTCACAATAATGTGCGACATCCTGCGCTGGTAACGATACGCGCGCCCCATCGGCGCCGGGCGAACGCGCTTCATGCGCGGCCCTTCGTTCACGTAGCACTCGATCACCATCAGCTTGTCGACGTCCACGTCGTTCGACCGGTTCTCGGCGTTGGCAATGGCCGACCGCAGCACCTTTTCGATCGACGGCGCGATGCGCTTGTTGGTGGTGCGCAAAATGTTGATGGCGTCGCCCGCCCTCTGGCCCCGAATCAGGTCGATGACCAGCCGGGCCTTTTGCGGCGACGTTCGAAGATATCTGGCTTCCGCTCTCGCTTGCATCGTAAACTCCTTAAGCCGCCGGCTTCGCGGTCTTCTCGGGCGCAGCCTTCGCCGCGTGTCCCTTGAACGTCCGCGTCGGCGAAAATTCGCCCAGCTTGTGCCCGACCATGTTCTCCGTCACATAAACAGGGATAAACTTCTTCCCGTTATGCACGGCGAGCGTGTGGCCGATAAATTCCGGCAGGATCGTCGAACGGCGCGACCACGTCCGCAATACTTTCTTCTCGTTCTTCTCGTTCATCGCCGCCACCTTCTTCATCAGGTGGTCATCGACAAACGGACCTTTTGCTAAGGAACGTCCCATCCGCTACCTCTTCTTCGCTTTCCGCGTTACGATCCACTTATTGGTGCGCTTGTTGTTGCGAGTCTTAAACCCGCGCGTCGGCTGGCCCCAGGGCGTCACCGGATGACGGCCGCCGGACGTTTTGCCCTCGCCTCCGCCATGCGGGTGATCGACCGGGTTCATCGTCACGCCACGATTATGCGGCATCTTGCCGAGCCATCGCGAACGTCCCGCCTTGCCCAGGCTGACATTTTCGTGTTCGACATTTCCCACCTGCCCGATCGTGGCAATACACTCCACCTGCACCTTGCGAATCTCGCCCGAAGGCAGCTTCAGCAAAGCGTAAGCGCCTTCTTTCGATACCAACTGAGCCTGCGCCCCGGCCGAGCGCGCCATCTGCCCGCCCTTGCCCGGCTTCAGCTCGATATTGTGAACCACCGTACCGGCCGGAATATTCTTGAGCGGCAGCGCGTTGCCTACCAGGATGTCCGCTTCCGGACCCGACGTGATCGTCCGGCCGACGGCCAATCCCACCGGCGCCAGAATGTAGCGCTTCTCGCCGTCGACGTAATGCAGCAGAGCGATGCGCGCGCTGCGGTTCGGATCGTATTCGATCGAGGCAACCTTGGCCGGAATCCCGCTCTTGTCGCGCTTGAAATCGATCTCGCGGTAGGACTGCTTGTGGCCTCCGCCAATGAATCGCGACGACACGCGGCCTGTTGATGAACGGCCGCCCGTCTTCGGCTTGCCCTTGACCAGACGCTTCTCCGGGGTCTGCTTGGTGATATCGTCGCGCGACACCACCGTCTGAAAACGGCGTGTCGGCGTAGTCGGATTGTAGCTTTTAACGGCCATGACTTAGATCTCCGCGTACTCCGGCATTTTTTCGCCGGCCTTCAGGCGCACATACGCCTTTTTCCAGTTCGAGCGATACCCCGCGAAACGCCCGCGGCGCCGCAGCTTGCCCGCCGTGATCGACGTGCGCACATCCTCGACTTTGACCTTGAACACGGTCTGCACCGCGTTCTTGATCTGCGTCTTGTTGGCGTCGGGCCTGACTTCGAAGCAGAGAGTCCGCTCCGCGTCTTTCTTGGCCACGCCCTTTTCCGTCACGATCGGACGCTTGATGATGTCGTAAAGAGTGGGCATATTATGCCAGCGCCTCCGATAATTTCTTCGCCGCTTCCTGGCTCAACAGGACATGTTTGTGCCCCAGCAGGTCGTACACATTCACTTCGCGGCTCGCCACCAGCTTCACGCCTTCCAGATTCCGGCTGGCCAGCGCCAGGTTCTTGTTGGCCGAATTATCGACCAGCAAAATCGTCCGCGACGCGTCCAAAGCATCCAGCGTCTTGCGCATCCCCTTGGACTTCGGTTCGCTGATCGCGAACTCGCTCACCACCCGCAGCTCCCCGTCGCGCAACTTCGCCGACAACGCGCTGCGCAGTGCGCCCAGGATCATCTTCCGCGGAAGCTTGTAGCTGTAATCCCGTGGTTGCGGACCGTGCGTCGTGCCGCCATGGCGCCACAGGGGCGACCGGATGGAGCCCATGCGCGCGCGCCCGGTTCCCTTCTGCTTCCACAATTTCTTTCCCGAACCGGCCACCTCATGGCGAGTCTTGGTCGATGCCGTGCCGCGGCGCGTGCCCGCCAGGTGATGGCGAACCGCTTCGTACAGCAGGTTCTCGTTGACCGGCGCTCCGAAAACTTCATCGGCCAAATCTAAGGTGCCGATTTTCTTATTGCTCAGATCGATAATATCTACGCTCGGCATGACTATACCTTCGACCTCCGCAACATGACGTAACCGCCGTTCGGGCCAGGCACCGCGCCCTTCACCAGGATCACGTTATCTTCTGTATCCACCTGCACGATTTCGAGATTGCGAACCGTCACCCGGTCGGTGCCCATCTGGCCGCCCATGCGGGTTCCAGGGAACACGCGCGAAGGAAAGCTCGATGCGCCGATCGAACCCGGCGCGCGATGGAACATCGATCCGTGCGTGGCATCGCCTCCACGGAAGTGATGGCGCTTGACCACACCAGCAAACCCGCGGCCCTTGCTGATGCCGATCACGTCGACCTTCTGGGCCGGCTTGAACTCATCGACCAGCACCCGGTCTCCGGTCTTCATGTCGCCGTGCAGCGAATCGAGCCTAAACTCGCGCTGAAACTTCACGCCCTCGGCGCCCGACTTCTTCAAATGCCCTGCCGCCGGTTTCGACACACCCTTTTTCTTGGCGTATTCCATAAACCCGAGCTGCACGGCATCGTAGCCGTCGGTCGCAGGCGTCTTGCGCTGCACCACGACGCACGGTCCGGCCTTCAGAACGGTAACAGGAACAACCTGTCCATCCGCCCGGAACACCTGCGTCATTCCGATCTTTTTGCCTAGAATCCCTGGACTCATACCAATCCTTAAAGTTGCCGCGCAGCTGCCACATTCTGGCTACTTGTCTGCTGGCTCCTGGCTACTTCTTCCCAAATGCCTTAATCTCGACGTCCACACCAGCCGGCAAATCGAGCTTCATCAGGGCATCCACCGTGTCCTGCGTCGGCTCCAGAATATCCAGCAGACGCTTGTGCGTCCGGATCTCGAACTGCTCCCGGCTCTTTTTGTCCACGTGCGGCGACCGCAATACCGTGTACAGGTTTCTTGCCGTCGGAAGCGGAATCGGTCCGGCCACCGTGGCACCGGTTCTCTTCGCCGTATCGACAATCTCCGTCGTCGACTGGTCCAGTATCCGGTGATCGTATGCCTTCAGCCGAATGCGAATGCGTTCTCGTAAGCTACTCATGTGTTGCCTATGTGATCCACTTATCCTAAGATCTCGCTAACCGTCCCGGCCCCGACCGTCCTGCCGCCCTCGCGAATCGCGAAGCGCAGGCCTTTATCCATCGCCACCGGCGTGATCAGCTCGATTTCCAACTGCACGTTATCG
>Ga0182030_10016275_pt1 | contig 14500 bp, 14 predicted proteins | sample 812S3MmetaG_FD_121299 | JGI IMG/M metagenome (GOLD analysis project Ga0182030, IMG submission 121299) | Permafrost microbial communities from Stordalen Mire, Sweden - 812S3M metaG (Illumina Assembly) | ecosystem: Environmental > Terrestrial > Soil > Wetlands > Permafrost | place: Sweden... | reverse complement strand
GTAGATGGGATGGCGGACCAGCCGGTATGGGCCGGTTCGTATCAGTTGGTGATCGACTTTGATCGAGATGCGGCCGCTCCAGTTGCGTCCGAGATGGCGACGCGCCCAGACGGCGAAGAAGAGCCCGGCGAACTGAAAGATGAGGCCGAGGATGGCAATCGCTGTGCTGGCAGGAACGAACCGCTGCGTGAGACCCGGGACCGGAATGAACACCAGCAGCAGCGCCACATTGATCATGCACACGTGGAGGGAGCGGGCCACTGAGGATTCCGTTGTCTTGTCGTCTGACGTATTCTTCGACGCAATCTCCCAGAGAATGCTGAACGAAGTCCAGATGGCGGCGCAGATCCACAAGGGCCACGCGTGCAGAAACAACACGCGGATGCGCCCGACCGCAGCCGGGTTCTGATACAGGCGGTAAATGAAAAGACCGAGAACCAGCAGCCAGACGAGACTGCGCATGCGCCGAGCTGATTCCGGATTTGCCATTGAGGTCTAATTTCTCATGGCGCTCACGACACCGTGGTACTCCGGGGTCAGCAGGCGCGACGCCCGATTTCCCATAGCGGAACTTGATGGCGCGGGCTGTGTTTCCCATAAGGGATGCCGGTCGAACCGAAGGGCGGGATCTGTGCTCTGCCGTGGCGGCAGCATGGCAGCTTCACATCTGGCTTGCCAGCCCTTTCGGCGGCGCAGCGGAAGGCAGCGCTGGTTAACATAAGAAAATGCGACGCGTGCTGATACCGGTGGCGCTTCTCACGGTCGTCTGTCTGGCGGCAAACCCGGCTGCAGATATCGCGCGCTATCAGGCCGACGCGAACCGGCTGATGGACGCCGCGCTCAACGATCAGGCTGGTCTCGATCGCCTCGAATATCTTTGCTATCGCATTGGCAATCGCGTCAGCGGCTCGGCCAGTCTTGAGCGCGCCGTAGCCTGGAGCGCGGAGGAAATGAAGAAGGCCGGACTTGCCAACGTGCGCACCATCCCGGTGAAGGTCCCGCACTGGGTGCGCGGCCGCGAGTCGGCGGAGATGATCGAACCGCTGGAAAAATCGCTGTTCATGCTGGGTCTCGGAGGCAGCGTCGCCACCCCGGCGGGCGGTATAACCGCGGATGTGGTCGCGGTCTCGAATTTCGAAGAACTCGAGAAACTGGGGCGGCGCGGCGTCGAGGGGAAGATCGTTCTCTATGACACGCCGTTTGTCGACTACGATCAGACAGTGACGTATCGTGCCGATGGTCCGTCGCGCGCGGCCCGGCTGGGGGCGGTGGTGGCGCTGGTGCGTTCGGTGACGCCGCGCAGTCTGCGCGATCCGCATACCGGCGCACTGCAGTATGCACAGACCGATCCGAAAATCCCCGCCGCGGCCGTTTCGGTGGAAGATGCCATGTGGGTGCACAGTCTGGTACGCGGCGGACAGCGCGTGCGCGTGCATCTCGCGATGGAAGCGCACATGGAACCGGACGCTGATTCCGCCGACGTAATGGGCGAGATCGTGGGGCGTGAGAAGCCGGAAGAAATCGTCGCGGTGGGTGGGCATCTCGATTCGTGGGACGTCGGGCAGGGCGCACACGACGATGGCGGCGGGGTGATGGCGGCTCTCGAAGCCGTGGCCTTGATTCAGAAGCTCGGGCTGCATCCCCGGCGCACCCTCCGCGTGGTGTTCTGGACCAATGAAGAAAACGGCGGGCGCGGCGGCGTGGCCTATCGCGAGTGGGCCAACTTGCAGGGGAACAAACACGTGGCGGCGATCGAGTCGGACGGCGGATCGGAGAGGCCGATCGGCTTCGAAGTGGGCATGGGTCGCGTGCCGCCGCGCCGGTCGAGGCAGGGCGCCGCACAGCTTGCCGGGGGATCGGCGGTTCCACCCGAACTGATGGCGCGGGCTGCCGCGATCGGAGCGTTACTGAAGCGAATCGATGCGACGAAAGTGATGCCGGGCGAAGGCGAAGCCGATATCGAACCACTGATGGCGCAGGGCGTGCCGGGATTCGCACTGCGCACGGTGATGACACATTACTTCGACTACCATCATTCGCAGGCGGACACGTTCGACAAGATCGTGCCGGACGAATTCAAAAGATGCGTGGCGGCGATGGCGGTGATGAGCTACGTACTGGCCGACGCGCCGTAACCGGAGAATAAAATTCATGCTCGAATTCCATGCAGTGAAGCTGCAGATCCCGGAGAACGCGAATATTGTCATCGGACAGAGCCACTTCATAAAAACTGTCGAGGATCTTTATGAGGCGCTGGTGAATTCGGCTCCGCAGATCAAGTTCGGCGTTGCGTTCAACGAAGCGTCAGGTCCGTGCCTTACCCGCGCGGACGGGAACGATGCCGAGCTTAAGCAGGCAGCGGTTGAGATCGCGACGTCGGTGGGCGCGGGCCATTTCTTTGCGGTCGTGATGCGAGAGGCGTTCCCGATCAATACGCTGAAGGCGATTCAGGCAGCGCCGGAGGTCTGCAACATCTATTGCGCGACGGCGAATCCGGTGGAAGTGATCGTCGCGGAAACGGAGCAGGGGCGCGGCGTGATGGGCGTGATCGACGGGTTCGCGCCGAAGGGCGTGGAGGCCGAGGACCAAGTGGCGGCGCGGCATGGGTTTTTGAGGAAGATTGGGTACAAGCGGTAGAGTGGTTTTGCGAATAAGACGCCGGGTGAAACCCGGCGGCAGGCTGAAAGCCTGGCCCCACTAAACCGCACTAATCGTAGACGAAGTGGAGAACCTTCTTCAGGTCGTCCCACGATTCCCGTTTCGCGTTCTGGTTGTAGGGCCGCAGCAGGTACGACGGGTGATAAGTCACCATCAGCGGAATCTCGTGCCACTTATGCCACTTGCCGCGCAGCTTCGTCACGCCGTCCTTGCCGCCGAGCAGAGCTTTCGCCGCGGTTGAACCGAGCGCGCAGATGGCTTTCGGCTGGATTACGGAAAGCTGCCGGAAAAGGAACTGGCCGCAGATTTCCATCTCATCCGGCTCCGGCGTGCGATTCTCCGGCGGACGGCATTTCACCACATTGCAGATATAAACATCGGGGCGCTTCAGCGGGATGCCTTCCTTCGCCGCCGTGCCTTCGATCATCTGCGTGAGCAGTTGGCCGGCGCGGCCGACGAACGGGATGCCCTGATCGTCTTCGTCGGCGCCGGGGCCTTCGCCAACGAATACCAGCTTCGATTGGCCGTTGCCGTCGCCGAAGACGATTTTGTTGCGGCCCTTCGAAAGGCGGCAGCGCGTACAGTCGCCGATGTCGGCGCGGATGATTTCGAGCGTATCGCCCGCGGGCACCATGCTCGGCAGCTCGATCGTTTCGGGAGGAATCGGTTTCATTTCGAGAGGCGCCGTCGTCGGGATTTCGCGGCGGTAGATTTGTTTGATGCCGAGGTCGCGGTAGAATTCGAGACGCTGCCGGATTTCCGCAGGAGTCATTTTGTTGTCAGACTGATCGCCCGGCGCAGACCAAGGATCTGGCTGAGAATCTGGTCGGCAATCTCGCGCTTCGAAGCGCGCGGCAGCTGGATGAACTCTCCTGTGCGCAGCACGAGCGCGACTTCGTTCAGGTCGGATTCGAATCCTGTTTCGGCTTGCCCGACGAGATTCGCTACTACCATGTCGCAGTTCTTCGTTTCAAGCTTACGGCGGGCTTCTTTTTCGAGATTCTCGGTCTCCGCGGCAAAACCGATGAGCAACCGATCGCCGCGCCTGCGTCCGAGTTCAGCGAGGATATCCGGGGTGGGATCGAGTTCGACTGAAACGCGCGCGGAGGTCTTCTTGATCTTCTGCTTCGATTCCGCAGAAGGGCGAAAGTCGGCCACTGCGGCGCACTTGATGACTACGGTGGCGGGATCGAGATTGGCGAACACCGCATCGCGCATCTCCTGCGCGGTGCGGACATGGATGACGTCCGCATTCGCAGGCGGATCGAGACTGACCGGGCCGCTGATCAGAATGACACGCGCGCCGCGCTGGAGCGCCGCCTGGGCCAGCGCGTATCCCATCTTGCCGCTGGAGCGGTTTGAGAGATAACGTACCGGGTCGAGCGGCTCCTGGGTCGGTCCGGCGGTGACCAGAATCGTTTCGCCGTCGAGATCGGTGAGCGGCGGCTGAAGAGCACGCTCGACCGCTTCCACAATACTGCCGACCTCGGCGAGTCGGCCCGGCCCGATTGTGCCGCAGGCGAGGAAGCCATCGGCGGGATTCACGACGACATGCCCGCGCCTGCGCAGTGTTTCGATGTTCGCCACGACGGCCGGATGGGACCACATGTTGTTGTTCATGGCGGGCGCGAGAACCACGGGACCGCGAAATGCCAGATACATGGTCGACAGGAAATCGTCCGCCATGCCGTTTGCGAATTTCCCGATCACGTTCGCAGTCGCGGGGGCAACGAGCAGCAGGTCTCCCTCCTGCGCCACGCCGATATGTTCGACCGAGCTGGACAGGGTGGCTTCGGGACTGCCGGAAGAGAAGAGCCCCGTGACTACTTTGCGTCCCGTCAGCGACGCGAACGTGAGCGGATGGATGAACCGCCGCGCGCTGCGAGTCATCACCGTCTGAACTTCGTGCCCGTTCTGAATGAGCGCGCGGGCGATCTCGGCGGCCTTATAAGCCGCGATCCCGCCGCTCACCCCGAGAACGATGCGCATGTGAGGGGTCAGTACTGTTCGGGTTCAGTGATTTCTTCGCCGACGAGGGCAGGCTCGTCGGCATGGGTCTCGTACTTCACAAGACCGCGGCGCGCCTCTTCCATAGCGATGACCGTCGGTTTCTTTACTGAAGAACTGGGCAGCACGGAGCGCTGTCCGCCCTGCAACTGCCGGGCGCGTTTTGCCGCCACGATGATGAACCGGTAAGTGCTCTGATCCGGATCGTCGGGGATCGAGCAGTGCGAATTGTTGCGAGGCGGTGCGTCTGTCATTTCTTTGTGTGCGCACAACGGACCTGTGCGCTTCTCCTTTTCCTTACTCCCTAACTTTCAATGCCTGCCCGAAGGTATCCAGAATCGGCTGGATCTTCTCCTCGACGCGGACGCGCCGCACACGTTCGGCTCTGACGATCGATTTCAGGGTTTCCACCGCGAGATTGAGATCGTTGTTCACCAGCACGTAGTCGTACAGGCGGTAATTGCGAATTTCACCGGCCGCATCGGCAAGCCTCCGGAGAATCACAGCCTCGGAGTCCTGACTCCGCGCTCTAAGCCGCTGCTCCAGGATCTGACGCGAGGGCGGAAGCACAAAAATACTGACTGCGTCCGGAATCCGCTCCTTTAATTGTGCCGCACCCTGTACGTCAATGTCGAGTACGAGGTCCCGGGCCAGACTTCGGGCCTTGTCGAGCACGCCCTTGTGTGTGCCGTAATAATTGCCGAAAACGAGGGCGTGTTCGAGGAATTCGTCTGCCGCGAGGCGGCGTTCAAACTCGGCGCGGTCGATGAAATAGTAGGCCTGGCCGTCGATTTCGGTGCCGCGCGCCTTGCGGGTTGTGTAAGAAACCGAGAACTGGAGCTCTTCCATTTCGGCCAACAGGCGGTGCACCAGGGTCGACTTCCCCGATCCGGACGGAGCTGAAATGATGAAAACCGTTGTCATATGAAGATTGCGGTCATTCGATATTCAGCGACTGTTCGCGGATACGCTCGATCTCGGCTTTGGCGGCGAGGCCGAGGTCGGTGAGCGTCAGGCCGGTTTCGCCGAGGCCGCCGGTTTTCGACAGAATCGTATTGGCTTCGCGGTTCATTTCCTGCAGCAGGAAGTCCAGTTTCTTGCCGGTTTCACCGGCGGCGTTGAGCAGGGCGTCGGTCTGGTCGGCGTGGGTCCGGAGCCGGACGAGCTCCTCCGCGATGTCGCTGCGTTCGGCGAGAATGGCGGCTTCCTGCGCGAGTCGCGCGGGGTCCAGCGGCGCCGCAGCGAGAATCTCGGACAGCTTGTCCCGCAGGCGCTGATGAAACGCGGGAACCGCCCGGCTGCGAATGTCCTCCATGCGGCAGACCAGCTCTCGCAGAGAGGCCGCGCGCATATGGATCTCTTTGCCGATTGCCTCGCCTTCGCGTACCCGGAAGGCATCCAGCTCGTCGATGGCGGCACTCGCCGCGGCGAGGACTTCGGATGCGAGCGACTCCGTCTCGGACTGCGTGTTCACCATCGTCGTTTCGATCATGCCGGGCATCCGCAGAGCCTGGTTCAGATCGGGTTTGGCATCGATATGGAACCGGGCGGCGGCATCGTGGAAAGCCTCGAGCCAGGAGCGCAGCAGAGTTTCGTTGATGGTGGCCGATGACGCCGCCGTGGGAGTCGAAGTGTCGCGCCTTACGGAAAGCTGCACCTGCACGTGCCCGCGCGCCACGCGCCCGCGGATGGCGTTGCGCAGCGCCGGCTCCACGATGTCGAAATCAGGCGGCATGTGGAAGTGCAGATCGAGGCCGCGATGATTCACGGTCTTGATGGACAAAGTCAGTTCGCCCGACGGCAATGAACGCGAGACCCGCGCGAAGCCGGTCATGCTGCGGATCGGCATGCTATTTCTTCAGAGCCGGCGCCAACGCTGCAGGCTGAGTATCGACAGGCGATGGCGAACCGGTGGCGTCGGTATCGGCCTTGGGAGCCGCCGGTTTGGGCGGTTCGGGCGCAAACCAGCTGCTGAAGGCGCTGGTGCTGCCGGCATCCAGCTTCGCGGTGACACGCTTCGATTTCCGCGCGTAACTGAACAGGCCCTGATTCAGCTCCAGACGGTCGAGCGGAATGACGGTCGGCGCGGGCTGGCCGCCGTCGTTCACATACAGCGACGCATGGTCGACGCCCCGAACAGCATCCGGATCCCAGTGGATCAGCAGGCTTCCACTGTCCTCGCTGAAGGTCAGACTGAGCGGAGGTTTGGGGAACCAGGAGTCGCGTGTGAAATAAGCGGCCACAATCAGCAAAATCAAGGCACCGACAGCCGCGACGATCAGAGGAAGCCTCGAGGCTTGTCTGGGCGGAGGCAGCAGAAAAGCGGGTTCGACAAAAAGCGCGGAACGCGGAGTGGGCGCGGGCGGCGGGTCTATGGGGTCTGCCGCGAGGCCAAGAATGTCCTTCAGACTGGTTTCGCCCGATGCCGCGGCGGCGGCCATGACCGGTATGGGGGCGGGCGCCGGCTCGGCGGGCTTCGGCGCGAGTTGGCGAATCGCGATGACCTTCGGCGATTCCGGGGGCGGATCAGGGGCCTGCGGCGGTGCGGCAGGCTCCGCCAGGGTTTCCGCCAGCGGCTCGACCGGAGGCGCGTCGACAGGAAACCACTCGTCTACTTCGCAGGCCGGGCCTTTCATCACCGCGCCGTGCTCATCCCGAAAATGAAAAACGGCGCGCATCGATTCGAAGATGTCGGGGCGCAGGACAAGCGCGATCTGACCGGCGCCGGGAAACAGGTCGGCAAAAAAACTATGATCGGAATCGCTGAGAACGGCTTCGCCACGCATTTTCGAGCAATACCAGCCGACCACGCTCACTTTCGAAGTCGCGCTCAGAGCGTTGGCTTCGGCGACCATCTCGCGCGATTCGTTTATTTCCTCTTCGGTAAGAGTGAACGACGGGCCGGATGAATGCGAGCAGGGCAGATCGACGGAATCGAGGATACGAATGCGGGAGTCGCCGTTCGACGCTTCGCGTACACCCAGCAGCAGGCCGCCGACGGCCATCCCGACGCGCGGCGCCGCCATCAGCCCGGCACGCGCCCGGCGGCGTATCTGCTCCATGGCAGGCTTCAGGTATTCGATACGGAGCGGACACCCCGGGTCCGCGAGATTCACGATTTCGTGCATGCAGGATTGATCGGACGAAGGGCCCTGAAAGAAAGATTCCGCCCAGACTCTACACTATAATGAAACCGTGCCAAAGGCAAAAGAGCTGGAAAGCCGCCTGCAGCGGATCGAGCAGCAACTGAGGCTATTCCAGAAAGTCAGCCGGTTTATGGTGCGGGATATGAGCCTGCAGGAAGTCTTGCAGGGCATTGTCTCGCTGGTGGTGGAGTTCACCGAGTGCGACTCGTGCCTCGTCTACCTGTGCGACAACGACAATCTCGTGCTTTGTGCGTCAAATACGCATCATGAGGCGGAAATCGGCAAGATCCGGCTGAAACTGAACGAAGGTCTCACGGGATGGGTGGCGCGCGAGCGGCGTCTGCTGGCGATTTCACGCGAGGCGTACCGCGATCCGCGGTTCAAATATTTCGGCGAGCTGAAGGAAGACACCTATGAGGCGTTTCTTTCGTCGCCGGTGATTGCGCGGAACAAGGTAGTGGGCGTCATCAACGTGCAGCACCGAGGGGCGCATCAGCACACCGGTGGCGAGATGGAAGTGCTCACCACGCTCGGCGAACAGGTGGGCTGCGCGCTGGCGCTGGCGCGGATGTCCGCCGCCACGATCGAGTCGATCAATCATGCGGAACTGGTTCTGTCCCGCTCGCGTTAAATAAACCGGAGTCTGAAATTTGCCATCGCGAACGGGCGGAATATTATCGGGAGTTTTTCTGTTAATCGGCGGGTTCGATGCTGTCGCCGCCGATCCGCACTGGGAGATTCAGTATCAGTACCGGCAGGTCGACAGTACGCTTTCCATCAACGATATCGCGTTCATGACGGACACGCGCGGCGTTGTTTGCGGCTACACAACGGCTCGCAGCGGGAAAGAATCGCCGATCCTGCTGACGACGCGCGACGCGGGCGCGCACTGGATGGAAGCGCCGGTGAAGGAATCGTGCCTGGCGATCTTCTTCCTCGACGATTCGACCGGCTGGATGGTCACCGAGAAAGGCATCTGGGGAACGACGGAAGCGGGCCGCAGCTGGACGAAGCTGCGCAATGCGCCGTCGGGAATGCTGCGCATCTGGTTTCTGGACAAGAGACACGGCTTCGTGGCCGGGCTGGAGAAGCGCGTCTTTGAAACCACGAACGGGGGCGAGACCTGGACGCCGGTCGCGATTGCCCAGGAAGGCGAAGGCGATCCCACGTACACGACATACGGGGAGATTGGTTTCACCGAAGACAAGGGAATCATCACGGGCTGGAACGTTCCACCGCGGCGCGGCGGACCGGACTGGATGGAGCCCGAAAGAGCGGCACGCCGGCGGCAGTTGCCGAATCTGACGATTCTGCTGCAGACCGTGGATGGCGGCAAGACGTGGAAGAGAAGCGAGGCTTCGATATTCGGACAGATCACCCGCGTCAGTCTGGCGCCGCAGGGCGTGGCGCTGGGGCTGGTTGAATATAAAGATCAATTCGAAGTGCCGAGCGAGGTTTACCGCATCGATACCGGGGTGAAAGGCGCAAGCACCAGCGTGTTTAAACAGAAGGACCGGGCGATTACCGATGTGCGCACTTTCGCGGGTTCGAACCGCTGGCTGATCGCAGGTTATGAAACCGATGCGCAAATCTACCACAGCCCGATTCCCGGCAAGATCCGGGTGCTGACCACCGACGACATGGAGCACTGGAGCGAAATGATGGTCGACTACCGCGCGGTGGGGCATCGCGCGATGATCGCCGGGCCGGACGAGAAGCATGTGTGGATCGCGACGGATACGGGGATGATTCTGCGGCTGATCGAGTAAGCCGGAGGAAAACGGCTGCGGTGGGGATTTGTAAACGCTCCGCCCGGGCAGAAGCCCGGCGGCAGGCACGAATGCCTGGCCCCACTAAAACCCGCTGCGCTATCGCTTCTTGTAAAAGGACGCAACACCGAGCACGCGGCGTTCGAAACAGTCGGTGAGATTGAGAGTGGTCTCAGCCGCCCCCAACAGAAGATACCCGCCGGGGTTGAGAGCGGCGGACAATTGCTCCAGAATCCGCTTTCTCGTCGCAAGGTCGAAATAGATGAGCACATTTCGGCAGAGGATGCAATCGAACTGCCCGAGAGCCTTCGCGGGATCGCGCAGATCGAACGGTTTGAAACGAACCAGACGGCGAACTTCATCGCGAACCTGCCAGTCCGCGCCGACGCGCTGGAAGTATTTGACCAGCTGTTGGGCGGGGAGTCCGCGGCTCACTTCGAGCTGCGAAAAACGGCCCGCGGCGCCGCGTTCCAGCATGATGTCCGAGATATCGGTGGCGAGGATATCGAAACTGAAGGTGTCGAGGCCCATGTCGAGAAGCATCATGGCCAGGCTGTAGGCTTCCTGGCCGGAAGAAGAGGCCGCCGACCAGAAGCGGAGCCGCGGAACAATCTGTGCGGCCAGCATTTCGGGAATCAGTGTGTCCTGCAGGGCGCGGAAGGGGACGGCGTCGCGAAAGAACAGGGTTTCGTTAGTGGTCATCGCGTCGCGCACGGCTTGCGCGACACGTCCGGTCTCTGTGGCCCGCAGAAGTGCGCACAGTTCGTTCAGGCCGCGCAGCTTCTCCTGGCGCACGATTGGCAGCAGCCGCGCGTCGAGCAGGTAGTGCTTGTTGTCGTCGATAACGATACCGGAATTGCGGTAAATATGCTGCTGGAGCCAGGCGTAATTTGCCGGCGAGATCGCGGCTGGTTCGGCAGGCGGCGTCACTGAAGCTGCCTCATAATTTCGGGAACGACGGATTTCAGGTCGGTGATCACGTCCGCCAGTCCGGCACGAGCCACCGCGCCCGGCATGCCCCAGACGACACTCGACGCCTGATCCTGGGCGATGATCCAGGCACCCTCCCCGCGCAGCCGTTCCACGCCGAGACGGCCGTCCTGCCCCATGCCGGTGAGGATTACAGCGACGACCGCGCCGCCGTAGACATCGGCGACGGAACGGAACAGCGGATCGACTGAGGGACGGCAGAAGTTCTCGGGCTCGGCGCGATCGAGAGTCACAAATTTGTCGGCTCCCTTTTTCACGACGCGCATGTGATAATCCCCGGGCGCAATGTAGACGGTTCGCGCTTCGACGCGCATGCCGTCCGCGGCCTCGCAGACATTGAGCCGGGTCAGGTTCTGCAGCCGTTCGGCGAGGAACCGCGTGAAGATCGGGGGCATATGCTGCACGATAAAGACCGGCAGCGCGAACGCCGGCGGGATGAGAGGAATTATGTCGGCCAGCGCATTGGGACCGCCCGTCGAAACGCCGATAGCGACGGCCTTGCGGATAATGGCGGGCCGCTGGGCGGGGATGGGCGGCGCGGCAGTTGCTGGTTTCCCGACCGCGGGTTCCGGGCGTTTCCTCGAGACGAAGAACTGTTTTATCTTCGGCACCAGATCGTCGCGCAGCCGCCCGAGGGATACGTTGAGGGACCCGACGTTGGCGGCTTTTGTCACATAGTCGTTGGCGCCGAGCGACAGGGCCTCCAGGGTGACGGCCGCGCCGCGCTCAGACAGCGTGCTGAACATGATCACGACGAGTTGCGGGTGCAGCTTCCGAAGTCGCCGCAGGGTCTCTATGCCGTCCATTTCGGGCATTTCGATGTCGAGCGTGATGGCGTCGGGTTTTGTGGCTTCGACCATCTTCAGCGCGAGCACACCGTTGGCGGCGCCGCCGACAACCTCGATTTCCGGGTCTTCGGAAAGGGCGTGCGTCACGAGGCGACGGATGACGACCGAATCGTCGACGACGAGGACGCGGATGCGGGCTTGACTGGTCACAGGGGTTCCGCGTCAATCAGCCCCAGAAGGAGCAGCTTTTCTGCGATGACTTCCGGGGTGAAGGGCTTCATGATGTAGTCGGTGGCACCGGCTTCGAGTGCGATGACGATGTGGTCCATATCGGTCTCGCTTGTCACCATCACCACGGGCAGCGAGGCGAAACGGGAATCGGCGCGGATGGCTTTGAGGCAGTCGATGCCGGTAACCACCGGCATGTTCCAGTCGATCAGAGCGAGATTGACGGAGGGCGCCTGATTGAGCTTCTCAAGCGCCTCCTTCCCGTTGGCTGCCTCGACCACTTCAAAGCCCAGCTCATGAAGGTGATGCGCGAGCAGGATGCGAATCACGCGCGCGTCGTCGACTACCAGTGCGCTGGGCATTTGCCTAGACCTTGAATCGTGCGGTCAGCGACTGCAGGGACCCGGCCATTTCGGCGAGCGTGGCAGCGGCTTTCTGGGTGTCACTGGCGCCGCTGGTGGTGTCCTGCGCGGCGGTCGCCACGCCCGTGATGTTGCGCGCAATCTCATTAGTGCCCTTGGCCGCCTCGGCCACGTTGCGGCCGATTTCATTGGTGGTTGCAGTCTGCTCCTCGACCGCCGATGCGATGGTATTGGAAAGATCGTTGATCTGGTTGATGATGGTGCTGACCTCTCCGATGGCGCCCACCGCGGCCTTGCTGTCGCCCTGAATGGCTTCTATCTTCTGGCCGATTTCTTCGGTCGCCTTGGCGGTTTCCTTGGCGAGCTCCTTGACTTCGTTGGCGACGACGGCGAATCCCTTGCCTGCCTCGCCGGCCCGCGCAGCCTCGATGGTGGCGTTGAGCGCGAGCAGGTTGGTCTGTTGCGCGATCGACGTGATGACCTTGATCACCTTGCCGATTTCGATGCTGGAATCGCCGAGACGGGCGATGGTCTGGTTGGTGGATTCGGCAACACCGACAGCGTTGCGGGCCACCCGCGCGGATTCATTGGCGCTCTTGGCGATCTCGCGGATGGACGCCAGCATCTCTTCGCTGCTGGCGGCGACGACGTTGACGTTCTTCGAAACCTGTTCGCTGGCGGCGCTGACGACGGTGGCCTGGGTTGAGGTTTCCTCCGCGTTGCCGGCCATCTGCTGGCTGATGGCGGTAAGTTCTTCGGACGCCGAGCCGACCGACTGCGCGCTCTGGCCGATCTTCTGCAGACTGGCGCGCATCTCCTGGAAGAATCCGGAGAGCTTTTCGCCGATCTGACCGATGGGATCCTGTCCGCGAACGGTGATTTCCGCGGTAAGGTCGCCCTGCGCGGCAACCGCGACGACACCCAATATCTGGTCCACTTTCTTTCGGAGTTCGATACCGGCGTTGACCGTTTCGGTAACATCGGTGGCGAATTTGACGACCTTGAACGGCTTGCCGTTGAGATCGAGAATCGGGTTGTAAGAAGCCTGTATCCAGACTTCCTTCCCGCCGCGGCCGATGCGTTTGTATTCAGCCGCCTGATACTCACCGCGGTTGAGGGCCGCCCAGAACTCGCGATACTCGGGGCTGCGCCGGAAATTCTCCTCCACAAACATGCTGTGGTGGCGTCCCTTCACTTCGTCGAGCGTGTAACCAAGGACCTTCAGGAAGTTGTCGTTGGCATGGCGGATGGTGCCATCCATATCGAATTCGATCACAGCCTGTGATTTGCTGATGGCCGCGATCTGCCCGGAGTAGTCGGCGTTCTTCAGCTTCTGCTCTGTGGTCTCGGTGGCGAACTTGACCACCTTGAACGGCTTGCCGTTAAGGTCGAGAATCGGGTTGTAAGAAGCCTGAATCCAGACTTCTTTCCCGCCTTTGCCGATGCGTTTGTACTCCGCGGCCTGATATTCGCCGCGGTTCAGCGCAGCCCAGAACTCGCGATATTCGGGACTCTGGCGGTAGCGCTCATCGACGAATATGCTGTGGTGGCGGCCCTTCACTTCGTCGAGGGTGTAACCAAGGGCGCCCAGGAAATGATCGTTGGCGGTTACAATCGTGCCGTCCATCTGGAATTCGATCACGGCCTGGGATTTGCTGATGGCCGCGATCTGCCCCGAAAAGTCGGCGTTTTTCAGCTTCTGCTCCGTTGTATCGGTGGCGAACTTGACGACCTTGAACGGCTTACCGTTGACGTCGAGAATCGGGTTGTAAGAAGCCTGTATGAATACTTCCTTCCCGCCCTTGCCGATGCGTTTGTACTCCGCGGCCTGATACTCGCCGCGGTTCAGCGCAGCCCAGAACTCGCGGTATTCGGGACTCTGGCGGAAGCGCTCGTCGACAAACATGCTGTGGTGCCGGCCCTTCACTTCGTCGAGCGAATAGCCCAGGACCTTCAGGAAGCTGTCGTTGGCAAGGCGGACAGTGCCGTCCATATCGAACTCGATGACGGCCTGCGATTTGTTGATAGCCGCGATCTGCCCGGAGTAGTCGGCGTTCTTCAGTTTCTGCTCGGTTATGTCGGTGGCGAATTTGACTACCTTGCTCGGCTTGCCGTTGAGGTCGAGAATCGGGTTGTAGGAACCCTGAATCCAGACTTCCTTTCCGCCTTTGCCGATGCGTTTATACTCGGCGGCCTGATACTCGCCGCGGTTCAGGGAAGCCCAGAACTCGCGGTATTCGGGACTCTGGCGGTAGCGCTCGTCGACGAACATACTGTGGTGGCGGCCCTTGACCTCGTCGAGCGTGTAGCCCAGGACCTTCAGGAAGTTGTCGTTGGCCTGGCGGATGGTGCCATCCATATCGAATTCGATCACGGCCTGCGATTTGTTAATGGCGGCGAGGGTGGCGTCTGCCTCACGGCCGGCGGTGCTCTTCGGGACACGCAGCGGGCTGGTGACCGGGCTGTTGATGATTGCGGCGCTTTTCACTTTACTGGACATTCTTGAAATTCCTCTCTTTTCCTGGCACGCACAAAGGACCTGACCACAAGCG
>Ga0182030_10016274_pt1 | contig 14502 bp, 8 predicted proteins | sample 812S3MmetaG_FD_121299 | JGI IMG/M metagenome (GOLD analysis project Ga0182030, IMG submission 121299) | Permafrost microbial communities from Stordalen Mire, Sweden - 812S3M metaG (Illumina Assembly) | ecosystem: Environmental > Terrestrial > Soil > Wetlands > Permafrost | place: Sweden... | reverse complement strand
AGCCCGGCCAGCGCATCGATGTGCCGTGGATCTGCCGCGCAGACGGCCAGGTACTGTGCCTTCGAATCACTTAGCTTGCCGGCCAGACGATAGGTGAAGGCCAGCTCGCAGCGGGCACCCACAGCATCCGGGCGCAAACACAGCGCCTCGCCGAAGGCTGTGAGGGAAGCGGGAAGATCGTGTTGGCTGCGGAGTTCGATCCCGCGCGCAATCAGCCGATCAAAGGTATCGACCGTTTCGATGGCCAAGGCAGCTCTCGTCGCTGGATTGAATCCAGTCTGCGATCAAAGTTGGCGGCGGCTCGATCGGCCGCCTGACCACCGGTCCGCCGCCGTCAGGCAGCGTCTTTTGCTGCCGGCGCAATAACCCTGGCTCGGGCCTCGAGCTTGCGCGCAATCGCCGGCGGCACCTGGCGCGCGGAGGAGGCGCGAGGATATGCCATCTCGGGAATCGAGCGGCCGTTGGGATAGAGCGCCTGATGCTCCTGCCAGTTGTCGAACGCCAGCCGGTCCACGTTGTCGATGAACGTCTCCGCCGGCACGTCTTCCGCGCGCAGCAGTGCATGATCGTCCAGCTCGACGTGATAGTAGACGAAGTTCTGCGGAACGCTCGTCTCCCGCACGATGCTGGTCCCGTTGACCAGGGCCGCCGCCTGCACCAGCACGCCATCCACGAGGATCGCGTGGCAGGGCGAGAGCAGCAGATCGCGCGCGGGCAGATTTTCCTCGAGAGCACCGGCTTTGACGCGAATCGGCAGTACGCGATTCGGATCGCCAAACACTGTTGATATCGTCTGCCGTCCCACCCACCTCACCGGCGCGACGCCACCGTCCGCGGTGACGATCGGGTCACCGATGGCGAGGTCTTCGACCTTCGCAAATCCATTCGGAGTCGCGATGCGCGTACCCGCCATGAAGCAGATGGTGTAATCCTGACTCGTGTTGAGAGTCAGATGAACCTTGCCGGGGCCACTCAGTGGAGTGGTGCTGAAAAAGCGTTCCTTGCCGGAGGGGTCCGTCGCAAAGAATCCGACCTCCGACCCGCCGGTGTCTGCTCCACCGGTATACGTATAGATCTTGCCGCCAAAGGCGAATTGATCACCCGGCGAGAGCTCGGAGATAGTGGCATTTGCGCTTACTTGCGTACCTGTATCTACCGTAAAGGCACCGCCGCCATTGTCCTTGGCGGTGTACTCATAGATGGTCGTATGGCTCATGGGCAGATCCTCGGTTGAGGCTCAGGCTGAGGCGAACCTACACAACTGCCATTATGACGTCAACGAGTTTCTAGGTAGGTTCCGCTGCTGTAAAACGCGGTGCGGGAGTGGCGCCGGCGCTCGGCCGGTGCTTCCGTCTCGAAGTAATCGGGCACCACCTCGGCAGGACAGAAATAGACGCCCACGCTCTTGTGGGATTGTTGCGGCCCGAAGCCTTCCGCCCACGCCAGGTCAGCACTCCAGACGACGATATCACCGCGGTGCAGCGCCCAGGGCTTGCTCACGAGTTCGAGACCCGAGGCCTGCCGCTCGACTAATTGCTGGTGTCGGCCTTGGTCGGCGCTTGCGTCAATTTGAGGCTGGATTCTTCGGGCCTCGGACACACTCTTAAACCTGTGCCCATACCGGAAGTCCGGGAAACGATGGCTCCCCGGCAGGCTCGAAAGTCCGTCCTCGCCACTGATATCCTCGAGAGCGAAATACGCCCCGGCAAACTGCAGCGGCAGCGAGAAGGCTCTATCGGCTGCGTCCTGCCCGACGGCTCGACGGGCCCCGCGCCAGCTGCCCCAGCTCTGGCTTGCGAGCACCGGACGCTCGAATATCAGCTGCAGGAAGGCCAGTACGGGTTCTGCAAAGATGAGCGATCGGATCGCAGCCGAGTGCCAGTGCGGATCGAGCGCGCGCGCACCTTCGTGTGAGAAGCGTATGGGCCTAACCTCCCCTTCGAAGATCTTGTGCAACGCCATCTCTGCGGGGTGCAGCACATCCGCGCTGATCGCGTTTGAAAGTATTACCGATCCATTACCGATCCAGTCGCGCAGCCGCTCGGCCTGGGCGTCATCGATCTGCCCAAGCTCGCGACGACCCGCCACGACATCGAGCGCGTTGCCCGCATCTGTCCACAGACCGCCAAAGCGCGAGTGGAACGCAGCCGGATTGGCGGGCCGCCTGGCGCGTGCGTCGGGTAGGTAGCCTCGATAGCGGCCGCAGCAGAAATAGTGTTCCGCCACGCTGGAAAAAGCGCCTTCGGCGATTTCGAGCGCCGCGGCTGGATACGCGCTTAAGTACCAGTCGATATCGATCGCGGGCGCCGCCGCGCGGCCGCGCGCGCGCCCATTGACGCACCAGTGCGTATATCCGGAGGGCCACTCGTCGCGCGCCACGGCCTGCGCCACGTCGGGATTGTTCGCCAGATAGAACTCTTCATCGAAGTGAAACATTCTTGACCTCTGTCGCTGATTGGCGACATCCAATTCGTCTCATTGTGGGGCAGTGTTGAACGGATTGCCCTTTATTGGTCAGCGATCTGACCTCTCCTATCGGCAGCGCCGCTTCGTTGTTACGAAAACATCACAGCGATTAATGCTTTTGTTTTATCTGCAAATGAGTTAAATAGCTGATTCGCGATTCGTGACCGCTGACTCACGCCGAATCGCGAGCCTCGAGATCCAGGTCTCGGCCTGCGCAGGGAGAGATTGAAATGGCGAACTTCACCGTCCATGGCGGCAGCACAGTTGTCGTCGGCAATCAGAGCGACGCCATTACGGTTCTCGGCAAGGGAACGGTCTTCGCAGGCGACGGCAACGACACCATCAACGTCGAAGGTAAGGGCTTTGTCGTGGCCGGCAAGGGCAATGACAGCATCACCGTGCAGGGCAACGGCACCGTCGAAGTCGGCCACGGCAGCGACATCATCAATCTCGGCGGCTCGGGCATCATCACCGAAGACGGCGCATCCGGTCACGACACCATTAATCTCGGCACCGGCAGCGACACCATCTTCGAACAGGGCCACGCGACGGTGTTCGGCTCGTTCGGATCCGCCACCATTTCCGGCGGCGTGTTCGAATTCCATCAGCAGGGCAGCATCACCAAGGAAGTCATCGACAGCGGCAACGCCACGCTCATGGGTGGCTCCGGTGCGGACCTGGTCGGCGGCCCGGGTGCCTCGCTGCAGCAGAACGGCTCCGGCGATGCCACGCTGCGCGGCGGCAGCGGGCATGACACGATGATGGGTGGCACAGGCGCCAATGTCTTCATCGCTGGCACCGGTCACGACACCATGATGGGCGGCGGCAGCAACGTCTTCGAGTTCCTCAAGAGCAGCAGTGGCGGCAACACTGTCATCGACAACTTCGTGTCTGGCACGCATTCGCTCTACGTTGAGGGTCTGAAGTTCAATCAGCTCAACAAGGGTGACATCACCTCGGATGGCACCAACAGTTTCATCAAATTGCCTGACGGCACTAAGATCGAGATCATAGGCGTTTCGAGCCTCAGCTCAAACGATATTTCTAATTCGAAGTAGACCTAACGGCTGAACCGTAGGGCGCGGCAGCGTCTCCACTGAGATGCAGGCTGCCGTCTCAGGGCGCTCCGATACGCACCCGCGCTTTAATGAAGCGCTGCGCCGTTGTCTTCTCGAAACGCTGCAAAACGCGCTGCGCGCCGGTCTCCACGCTCGGACGCGCGAGTCCCTGGCGTTGGTTGGCGTGGCGCTGCATGACTCCTCGACCTCAGCCGCATTGCGCGCCATCGATCACGCCTGGCGTCACGATCGACCCGCGGCAGCCAAGCTGACGCCTCTTTATGCGCAGCTCATGTGCCTTCCGGGCGGAAATCCCGAAATGGCACTGGAACTGCTGCAGCGCGCGACGGAAATCTGCCCCGCTGCCGAGATCGCGGCGCTGCACGTACAGTCATTGCTCCGTCTGCGGCGTTGGCCGGAGGCGCGCGACGAGCTGCAATCCAATCTGCTGCGCTTCTCGGTGGCCGATGATGATCTGCTGGCACTCGCCGCGGCCGCGGTACTCGCATGTCCCGCCAACGAGGATACCGGCTGGTTCGCGTTCGACAGGCAACTCGAGCTTATCGGCCAAGTGGCGTCGGACCGGCCGCTGACGCAGTTACAGGTTCGTCTGGGCGATCAACTCGCTTTCACGCTGCCGATTCGCGGCGCTGCGCAGATGGGGCGGAACTGGGCCTTCCGGCAGAGCATTCCGGCCGCAGCGCGCCGTCTCGCCGCGCGAGCGGCATCCCTGTCCGTGAGCCACGGAAAGACGCCGCTGCTTGGCAGCGGCCTCGGCGTACCACATGAGTTTGCACTCGATGCTAGAGCTGATGGCCGCGGCCAGGAGGTGCACGGCTGGGCGCGCATCGGCTGGTCTCCCGGAGAGCCGGTGCGGCTGCGCATCGAGGACGAAGCCGGTGCGCGCTGCACCGTATGGACGGAGAGCGTCGCCCTGCCGGGACATCGTTGGCCCTTCCGCGTCGACCTGCGCTCGGCGCGGCTGCGCGGGCAGCTCTTGCGGATATCCGCTCGCTTGCCTGACGGCCGGTGGCAGCCGCTGCCCGATGCGCCGCTAATGCTGGCGACGCCTGCTTCGGCTATGCGGCGGAAGCATCAATCCTTGCGCCGCGGCACTCAGCGCGCGCGCGCTCCGGGTACCGCTGTCGTCATCTTCGCAAACGGAGCGCCAGGCGCGGCGATGCCCTGTCTCGAGTCGGTCCTCGGCACCGTGGGCGCCGACGTTCCCATCATCATTGCCGGTGGTGACGCGATCGATGCCGTCGCGGCTGAGCGGCTGCAGCAACTCAAGGCCCGGGGCCTCATCGCCTGGTCAAAAGATGTTCCGCGCGCACTGTCGCTGCATCCGGAGCACGATCTGGTACTGCTGCACCCGGCCGCGCGGCTCTTTGGTAACTGGTGCGAGCGGCTGCGACATGCCGCCTACGCTGGCGCGAGCACTGGAGTCGCGACGGCGTTCAGCAATGACGCGACGGCCGGCGCCCCTCACGCGCTGGGCCACCCGCAAAACCCGTCGGATGCCGAATCGCTGCAGGGAATCCTCGAATCGCTTCATGCCGGGATCTCGGTATCCGTGCCGCTGGTGGGCGAGACCTGTGTCTACCTGCGACGAGATTGTCTGCGCGATGTGGGCCCCCTCGAGCTGGATCTGTTCGGCGACGCAGGTGGCGCCTTGACTGATCTGTGCCTGCACGCGCAGGCACGGGGATGGTCGGTGCGGCTGGCCGCGGATGTGTACGTCTATCGTGCCGCCGAGCCTGTCGCGGCGAGCGCCGCGCGCATCCACCGTAGAGAACGTCTGCTGCGGCTGCGCCATCCGAACCATGCGCGACTCATAGCCTCGGAGAACGCGCCGGATCCGCTGCACCGTCTCCGGCGCAGCTTCGACGAACACCGTATCGCCAGCTTCGGCGCGCGGTTCGTTCTGCTGATCACGCTGGCGCTACCGGGTGGCGTCGACCGCGCCGTGGCAGAGCGCTGCCGGCAACTACGCGCGCGCGGGTTGTATCCACTGGTGCTGCGACCGGCTGCCGCGAACGACACCGGTCGATGTGAGCTCTGGACGGATGCCGTCGAGACGACGGACCTCGACTACCGCACTCCTGCCGAGCTCGAAGCACTGGATTGCCTGCTCCGGCGCCTGAAGCTCGAATCCATCGAAGTGCATCATTTCCTGCACCTCGATCCGCGGGTCATTGAAATCGTGCGCGCGCTGCCGGTGCCTTACGACGTGCACGTGCACGACTATCTCTGGATCTGCCCGCGCGTGACGCTGATTGATGGCAGCGGCAGGTACTGCGGGGAACCTGCGGCGGCAGTGTGTGAGCGCTGCATACGGGACCACGGCTCCGAGCTCGATCCGCGAATCTCGGTCAAGGCACTGCGCAGGCGCAGCGCCGAGTGGCTGGGTCAGGCACGCCGCGTGGTGGCGCCATCGGCGGACACCGCCGCCAGGATCGGCCGACATTTTTCAGGCGTCGATGTGGAGGTTCGGCCGCACACATTACCGACCGTCCCGGATTCGCAGCCGCCGCGCGCGCGCGCGGGCGATAGACTGAAAGTCGCCCTGATCGGCGCAGTCGGAGTTCACAAGGGTTACGAAGTTCTGCTCGCCTGCGCGCGCGACGCGCTGGCACGCTCACTGCCGCTGGAATACGTTGTTATCGGCCATACCCAGGAGGATGCGCCGCTGCAGCAGACGGGGCGAGTGTACGTCACCGGCCGTTACACCGATGGCGAAGCGGCAGCCCTCATCGCCCGGGAGAGTCCAGATCTGGCCTTCTTCCCCGCTGTATGGCCCGAGACTTGGTGCTACGCCCTGGATCATGCGCTGACCGCGGGCCTGCGCGTAGTGGCCTTTGACCTCGGTGCCCTGGCGGAGCGCCTGCGCGGCATCGAATCCGCGGCGCTGCTGCCTATGGATTTTGCACCGCCGCTAATCAATGATTACCTACTTAAGTTTGCCGCGGGCGCAGCCGTACCTCATCGCCCGTTGGCGAATGGCGACTCGCGACGCCCAATCGAGAAAGCCATGAGCAAGAAAAAGATCAAAGCGCCGCCGGGGGCGATCGATGGCCTGGGCGCCACGGTACAAGTGTTGCCCTTGCCGCCGGGGTTGTTTCTGTTTTCAGTCAAGACCGGCCCGGCTGCGGCAGCGGCCGGCACCAGTCCACTCGCGTTGCCGGCCGTGCATGTGGGCTTAGGACCGGGTGTCCGCACGGAGCAGGTCGAATTCATCGCCAGCCCCGCCACGCATGGCGCGTGGCTGTTCGCGGCGGGAGACCTGCTCGTTGCCAAGGTGAACGGCTCTGGCGCCACGCTCATCATGACCTCCGTACGCGCGGGCACGGGAGAAGTGCTGACCATCAAGATCGAGCGTCTGGATAGCCGCACGGAACTCCCGATCAGAACGCCCGCTGCTGGCGCAGCGTTGCCCACAACCGCGTTGCCGGCCAAGTCGCCGGCGAAGGCCCCGGCCAAGCCTTCAGTCGTCGATCCTGCGCTCGTGCCGATTCAGATCGGTACGCACATCCGCACCCGCGGGGACCTGCAGTTTGCAGATACGGCCTGGGCTGGAAGAGTGGCTCCGGGGCTGTGGATCGAATCCTTCTCCGTGCGACCACTGCAGACCCTGTCAGGGAAGGACATCGAGTATAAGGGGCTCACGGGCAGCGGCTTCGAAACCCCGTGGATCAGCGGCGAGCAGATGTGCGGTACCCGCGGCATGGCGGTGCCGCTGGTCGGATTCGCCGTCCGGCTGAAGCCCGGTGCTCAGGCAACGTTGTACGATTGCGAGTACAGCGGCTATTTCCAGTCCGGACTCACTATCGGTCCGCTGCGCAATGGCGCGCCGTGCCGCTCCACTGTCGCGAGCGATCCGCTCGAGGGAATGCAGCTCCGGATCATCCGCCGAGGGAGGGTGCCCCAGGTCGGCGCGACCTCACCGTCGATGGGTATCGCATCTCTCGCCGGCCGGCCCGCGTCCGTGAAACGCTCGCCCGCAAAGACGGCCTCCGGACGCAAGGGCCGATCGCGGCAGCGTCTGTCATCGCGTCGCCGGTGACCCGATCGCCGCCGGACGGCTCGAGGGCCGCCCTTGAGCCATGAACTATCTCTTCGTTCATCAGAACTTCCCGGCGCAGTACCGCCACATCGTTCGATACCTGGCGGATCAGCCCGACAACCGCGTCTATTTCATTACGCAGCCGAACGAGAATGCGATGTCGGGCGTGTACAAGGTCACCTACCCGAAGGATCAGCGCGGCGCAATCAATTGCCATGCCTACGCGGTTGAGATCGACCGCGCCATCCACACAGGGGCCACGGTGGCGCAGGTCTGCCGCGAACTGCGCGCACAGGGCTTCCGTCCCGACCTGATCGTGGGTCACAGCGGTTGGGGGGAGACGCTGTTCCTCAAGGACGAATTTCCGGACACGCCACTGCTGGCTAATTTCGAGTTCTACTATCACGCCACCGGGGTCGACGTTGGCTTCGACCCGGAATTCGTCTCGATATTCCAGGAGGCCTCGCGGTTGCGCGCGCGCAACGCCATCAACCTGCTGTCATTTCAGGGTGCGGACTGGGGACACTCGGCAACACATTGGCAGCGCAGCCTGTATCCGGCGGAAATGCAGTCGCGGCTCAGCGTCCTGCATGAGGGGATCGATACCGATCTGGCAAAGCCCCAGCCCCGAGCGCGCTTCAAGCTGCCCGGTTCAAGTCGCGTGCTGACGCGTGCGGACGAGGTCGTCACCTACGTCGCGCGCAATTTGGAGCCGTATCGCGGATTTCACGTTTTCATGCGCGCATTGCCACAGCTCCTGCGGCGGCGTAAGCATGCCCGCGTGGTCATCGTCGGCGCGGACGGCGTCAGTTACGGCGCGCCAGCAGCGCCTCGCTCGACCTTCCGGGACATGATGCTCGAGGAAGTGGGATCGCGTCTGGATCTCGACCGCGTACACTTCGTCGGACAGCTCGACTATCTGACTTATCTGAAGCTGCTGCAGGTCTCGACAGTGCACGTCTACCTGACGTATCCGTTCGTGCTGTCCTGGTCGTTCCTCGAAGCGATGGCCTGCGGCTGCCTGATCGTGGGTTCCGCAACTCCGCCGGTGCTGGAAGTGCTGCGGGATGGCGGCAACGGCCTGGCGGTCGATTTCTTTTCTCCCCGGCAGATAGCCAATCGCATCGAAACGGCACTGGCGGCACCGGATCGGATGTGTGCGCTGCGCGAGGCCGCGCGCGCCACTGTGCTGCAGCAATATGATTTGCGCGGTGTGGTGCTGCCGCGTTGGATGCGGCTATTCGACGATTTGATCAACCACCGGACGCCGGCGGCCGCCTGAATTCGGCCTCGATGCGTTGCACTTGCGAGGCTGCATCGACGTAACCGGCCGCCAGCGCGCGACGATACAATTTCAGCGCTTTGGCAGGATCCCGCGGAACGCCGCGGCCACCTTCATACAGTTCCGCCAGGCACGCGGCAGCAGCCGGATGGCCAGCCTTGGCCGCCATTCGGTACCAGTGTGCGACTTCGTGCCACTCCTCCTGCATCGCTGCGCGCTGCGCCTTGAGTGCCCCCAAAGCAAGTTGCGCGGAGCGATGGCCCTTCTGTGCTGCCGATTCGTAGAGCCGCTCGGCTTCATCGTTGTTGGGTGTCACGCCGAGCCCTCGGCGCATGCACACGCCCAGGTTGTACTGCGCGTCGAGATTGCCGCTGGCGGCGGCCCGCCGGAACCATTCGGCGGCGTGTGTCTGGTCCATGGGTTCGCGCGCGTACTGCAGCAGCAGTCCGGCGAGCAGCACCATCGCCGGCACGTGGCCTTGCTTCGCGGCTTCGGAAAACCATCGTCTCGCCTCCTCGACGGACGCCGGCGTGCCCAACCCGCGCAGATAGAGATCTCCGACCACACGCTGCGCTTCCGCGCTGCCCTTCTCCGCCGCCTGCAGCCACATTTTGAAGTCCCGCACCCGCGCTTCTTCGTCTTGGTCAGCCGGGTTTCGCAAAGAGCTGATTGCCGCTATTGCACCTGCGTGTCCCTGGGACGCGGCGCGCTGGTACCACTCCGTAGCTGCTTCGGCATTCATCGGAGCATCCTTGCCGGTGCTCATGGCATCGCCCAGCCACGCCTGGGCAAATGCGTTGCCGCCCTCCGCGGCGCGCGTAAACCAGCGCAGCGCCGCCTGCGAATCCATCGGCACATGGCGCCCCTGGGAACATAGGAGTGCCAGCGCCGCCTGGGCATCTGCGTCATCACGATCCGCACACGCCTGCAGCAACGGCACCACCTGTGACACTGGCGCGCTCGCCGGCCCGGGGCTATCCAACTGCTGCGTGAGCAGGCACGCCGCCGCTGCGCTGCCCATTTCGGCCGCGCGCACCAGCCAGCTTGTTGCCGTGGGCGCATGCCTCTCGAGGAACTCGCCGGAAGCGAACTGCCGATGCAGAGCCCAGGCTGCCTGCACGCTGCCGCGCTCGACCGCCTCTTCGAGCAGCCTGACGGCGCGCGTGGGATCGCGCGACACGCCGAGGCCGCGAAAGTGCAGGAATGCGAGGTTGTAGCGTCCCTCGAGGCCGCCGTGCACTGCGGCCTGCGCATACCAGCGTGCCGCGATGGTGTAATCCTGGCGCACCTGATCCCCGGTGGCGTAGAGAACGCCGAGCTTCAGGCAGGCGGCCGCGCTCCCTTGGCGAGCCGCCTGCCGGTACCACTTGCGGGCTGCATGCGGGTCACGTGGCATACCGAGACCACCGAGCTGCAGCGTGCCCAGGTGGTAGAGCGCATTGATGTCCCCCTGCGCCGCCGCACGCTGAAACCAGTCGGCTGCCGCCGCGAAATCCTGCGGCAGTCCCAGTCCCTGGGCATACAGGGCTCCCATCGGCACATAGGCCGCGGTGATGTTTTGATCGGCCGCCTTCGTAAACCAGCGCGCAGCCTCGGTCACATCCCGGTGCACACCGTCGCCGGATAGATACATCTGACCCAAGAGGTACTGCGCTTCGCCCACCCCGAGTTCCGCTGCCTGGCGGCACAACAATGCCGCCGCATTGCGATCCGCATCGGGGCCAGCGCGATAGATCTGGATCAGCGACGGCCACGCGTTCAAATATCCGCAGGTCGTTGCACGCCGCAGCCAGGTTTCCGCATTCGAAGTGCTCTGCTCGACACCGCGGCCGGTGCGATACAGCTCACCCAGGTGGAACATGGCGGCGGGCTGACCGGCTTCGGCGGCCTTCTCGAGCAGTCCCGCGGCGCGTACGGCGTCGTGCGCCACGTCCTCTCCGAACAGCAGCAGCGTTGCCAGGCAGGTCTGCGCCGTCGAATTGCCGTTGGCCGCTCCGGGCTCGAGCCACTCCAGCGCGCGCGCGTGCTCGCGGCGATCGCCGTAGCCCCCTCCGAACAGAATTCCCAACCCGAGCTGCCCGGCCGAATCGTTTTGTGCGGCAGCGGCCTTGAACCAACGCTCCGCCGCGTCCAGGTCCCGGGGCACGCCGAGGCCGCTGGCGTACTGATGGCCGAGACGCGCCTGCGCCGCCGGATCACCCGCCTCCGCCGCCAACAGATTCCAGCGCGCGGCCTGCTCCGGGTCCTGCGGGACCGACAGCCCCTCGGGATAGAGGCGCTTGATCAGCGAATCGTTGCTGCTCGTCCGTTGCTCGAGGCGCGCCAGTGCGCCAGGAGTGGCTGTTTGCGGCGGCGACAGCCCCGTGAGATAGATCTCGCCCAGGCGTTTGATGGCCGGCAGCGAGTTCTGCTCGGCAGCGCGCGCGTAGCAATGCACGGCCTCGGTGAAGCTCTGCAGCACGCCTTCGCCATGCTCGTAGAGCTGCGCCAGGCGAAGCTGAGCCTGGGCCACGTTCTGCTCGGCCAGGTGCCGGAACTGAGCGGCCGCGTCAGCCTTTCGACCTTCGGTGTAGGCCTGCTCGGCGCGCGCCCCTTGCGCGGCGTGCTTGCGCGCCATCCGCTTAGCCCGGTAGGACTGGATTCCCATGCGACCAGAGTCTAATCGGACCCGCGGTTGCCGCACCATGTCGACTGCAATTTAGAATGCATCCACATGCGTGACCCATTCTTACCGATGAGCGGCTCTTAATGAATAGCGCGGACCCGTCCCCCCTTGAAGCGATTGAAATCAAGCTGGCCCACCTCGAGCGCTCGCTGCAGGAACTCGGGCAAGCCGTCCTGCTGCAACAGCGACAGATCGATGCGCTGGCGGCGCGCGGCCGCGCACTCGCCGATCGGCTTAATGAATTCGAGGCGACAGACGCTCCGGACGCGGAGCCGTCCGAAAAGCCGCCGCATTATTAGCGGGCCGCTGTGGCATACGCGATACATAATATAAGCATCCACGCCGGTGCGGCACAGCAGAGCCGGCTGGGCGGCCCTGATTGCGCACGCGACCCGTTATTCAGATTTTCGAGTAATTGCCGAAGTTATCATCTGGTGCATTACCAGAGGGATGGCGCTGCGCACCACAAGTGCCAGAGTTGTACCGGGCGATCTCGCGACGCACACAGCGGATTTGTGATCGGGTGACGGGCGCAGCATCCAGAATGCCCAATTGTCGCGATGATCATGCACGCTGCCGTCGAAGGCTATCTCAATACCGCGACTTCCCGGTAGCGACAAGCTGATTTGATTAAGGGGTATCGAAAGGCCCATTCCTCGCGCCTTGACATAGGCTTCCTTCAGCGTCCAGAAGTCGAGTAATCGCTCCGACCGGCGGTTTTCGTCGAGCTCACTGCGCAGCTGGGCAATCTCGTTACGCGAGCAGAAGTGCTCCGCCATTTCCATTGACGCGGGACTTCGCGTGACATTCTCCGTGTCGACGCCGATGGCGCGATGACGGCTCACCCCCATCATTACGACCCCTCGGGTATGGGAAACATTGAACGACAGGCCGACTGCTGGCATCGCATCGTTAGCGATCTCCGGGCGACCATGCGCGTTGACACTAAGTGACCATTCCGTTGGGCCGATCGGTGCGTATAGCGAGAGGACAGTCCGGACCAACGCACGCGTCAAGAGATACCGGTGGCGGTCCTCGGGGAAGTGAAAGCGAAACTCGCCGGACCGCTCGCGCTCTGTCAGCAATTGTCGATAGCGATCGAGCAGAGCGGCGTCTCGCACCTGATCCTGGAATACAAACCAAACGTGACATGCGGCCGAACCGAGTTCCAATTCAGAGGGCCATTCGAAGGCGGCAGTTGTTGATGATGTGGGTTGCAAGAGATCCTCGTTGCACTCATTCCCTGTGCGGTGTTGCCAATGGCACAGGATTCATGTGGTTGCGGGCCCTTTGCAGAATGCGTCTCGAAGAGCGGGCGAAAATATCGCGTCGGCGTGACGACGTTGCACGCTTTAGTCGCGCACCTTCTACATTGTCATAATACCGGGACAGTTGACTTAATGCGTCTCATCGCTTCGCGACATTTCTTCGTAGTACAGCGATTGCACATACGCTAAAGTGTGATCGCCTTCTTACTTATGGCTGGATAAGTGCAACAAGCCCTCCTAAGTGACGATGGCACAACCGGTGCCGGCTTAGCCGTTGCTCCAATAAGAATCCAGACGCACCCCGGCGTCTCTGCCCTCTCACGCGCGTCCGTCGATCAGAAGATGGTACAGCTCGGCTCAGTGGACTCACCGGGCCTGGCGCTGCTGAAATACTGGTCGAAACCGCTCGGTGTGCTGCTTGCGCTGCTGCTCGCTATCGTGCTGACCTCGCAGCCGCTGACACCGGCCTGTGGCGCGCTCGCAGTTGCCGCGGTGCTGATTTCGCGTCAGATGTTCAGCCCCCTGCGCGTGCTCGCGCGCGCCGGCGCCGGCGCCGTGACGCGTCGCCTGCTGCGCCTGCTGCTGGAGTGTGTTGCGTGGACCGGGCTGCTGCTGTGCCTGGGGCTCGCGCTCGGCCTCAACGATGAATTCCAGCGCGATACCATGCTCGTCTGGTTTGCGCTAACACCGCTGAGCTTGGTCGTCGGCGACTACTATGCCACCCGCGTACTCGCACGCGCCCGCTCGACGCACGAGCGCCACATCATCATTGGTGCCAATGAGATCGGTGTGGAATTGGCGCGGCGCATCTCGCTGAACCCGGGCTCTGGGACCTTCCTGGGATTTTTCGACTTTCGCAGCCCCGACCGGCTGCCGCTGCCGAATCGGGAACAGTTCGTCGGTACGTGCAAGGATGCAGCCGCATTCGTAAAGCACCATTCTGTCAACACCATCTACATTGCGCTGCCCATGAGTAACGCACCGCGCATCGAAGTGATGTTGCACGAGTTTCGGGACACGACCGCCTCGATCTATTTTGTCCCTGATATCTTTGCGTTCGACCTGGTCCAGGCTCGCTGCGCCGAGATTCACGGCATCCCGATGCTGGCAATCTGCGACACGCCCTTCCACGGCATGAACGCGGTCAAAAAGCGCGCGATGGACATCCTGCTCTCCTCGGTGGCGCTGCTGCTGGGCTGGCCCGTGCTCCTTGCGATCGCGATCGCCGTCAAGCTCAGTTCCCCAGGACCGGTGCTCTTCAAGCAGCGCCGCTACGGGCTGCATGGCGAGGAGATCCTGGTTTACAAGTTCCGCACCATGACTGTCTGCGAGGACGGGCCCGTCGTGGAGCAAGCCACGCAGCGTGACGGCCGCGTCACGGGTATCGGCCGGCTGTTGCGTCGATCTTCGCTCGATGAATTGCCGCAGCTGTTGAACGTCCTGCGCGGCGAGATGAGCTTCGTGGGGCCCAGGCCACATGCGGTGGCGCACAACGAGTTGTACCGCAAGTTGATCAGCGGTTACATGATCCGGCACAAGGTTCGGCCAGGCATGACCGGCTGGGCACAGATGCACGGCCTGCGCGGTGAGACGCGCACTGTCGAGCAGATGCGCCAGCGCGTCGAGTTCGACCTCGACTACCTGCGCAATTGGACGCTTTGGCTGGACATGCGGATCATCCTGAAGACCGCCGCCATCGT
>Ga0182030_10016273_pt1 | contig 14503 bp, 15 predicted proteins | sample 812S3MmetaG_FD_121299 | JGI IMG/M metagenome (GOLD analysis project Ga0182030, IMG submission 121299) | Permafrost microbial communities from Stordalen Mire, Sweden - 812S3M metaG (Illumina Assembly) | ecosystem: Environmental > Terrestrial > Soil > Wetlands > Permafrost | place: Sweden... | reverse complement strand
GCTAGCTCGGCGCGCCGCCGCCCTTGCTGACGCTCACGAAATCCAGCTTCTCGGGATCCCAACGCATGATGATCGCGGCATCCGCCCCGATGCCGCGCTGGCTGCCGTCGCGGAAATCGTAGGTGCCGGTGATGCCGGTGTAGCCGTGCAGGTTCTCGAGATATGCATGCAGCTGCTCGGCGGTAGCATTCGGGCCGATCTTACGTAACGCGTCGATGACGATCATGACCGGATCCCACGCCATGCCCGTCTGGAAGTCTTGGGGCATGTTGTTGTCTTTCATCCCGGCCACGTACGTCGCCATCGCCGGCGAATCTTTATGCGCCGCGCCGGCGACGTATCCAACGCCCTGGAAGAGGATCGTCTTCGGAATGAACGACGCGTACGATTTCATCTGCGCGATGATCATGTTCGCGCTCGTCGTTGCGATCGGAACGTCGAGACCAACGTCGGAGATCGCGTGCAACGCCGTTCCCAATGCCGTTCCGGGTGCCCAGACGATGATCGCCTGCGGGCCAAGCGCCTTGATCTTCGAGACTTGGGCCGCAACGCTGGTGTCGGCCGCGCTGAAGTGCTCGGTCGCGAGCATCGTCATGTCTTTGAATTCCGGCAGACCGAGCACGTAGGCGATGTCGCGATCGCCGATTTGGCCCGATGCGTCGGTGGTATTGAGCGTCGCGATCTTCTTCCAGCCCTTGCCGTGGAAGTAGCGGATGGTCGCGAGAATGAGATCGCGGCCGCCCACGCTGCCCGAGAACACGTAGCTGTTCTTCGTCGTCGGAATGACGGGTGAGAAGCAATAGTTCACCGGGCCGTTGGTGAGGTAGAGCGGGGTCGTCGCTTGGCAGAGCGCGCCGAGCGAGGAACCGAACACGACCGCCGGATGCTTCGCGAGGATCGCCTGGTGGATCTGCAGCGATACCTCCGGATTGCTCGTGTCGTCGTGAAAGACGAAGTGCACCGGCCGGCCCTGGATGCCGCCCTGCTTGTTGACGATCCCCTCGAGCACTTGCAGTTCGTGTTGATGGGTCGTTCCGACGAACGCAAACGTTCCGGTGATCGGCAACACGACGTCGATGTCGTACGGATCGGCGGCGGTCGCCTGGAGCGTGGGGATGAGACACATCGCCAGCGCTATCCCGATAGAAGCAAGTCGGCGCACAAACATAAACGGACCCTCTCTAAGAAAACGGCAGAAATCGCGGGCGACCAAGACTTTTGTAGTGCTTGAAATTGCCCTGCGGCGAACGAGAGGTCGGCTGGAAGATTCCGTCAAGGTGGGGTCATGAACGTATTCGCCCGGGCCGCCCGCGCCGCGGCGGCGCTTCTAACGGTGACGACGCTCCTCACGCCGCCGCTGGCGGCCCAAGCGCCGCCCTATACGATTAGTGCGGTCCTCTCCCTAACTGGCGGCGCGGCATCGATCGGTACGGACGAAGCAGCGGCACTGCGAGTCTACGAGACCGTCGTCAACCGCCAAGGAGGGATCAACGGGGCGCCCGTTCACTTCGCCGTCCTCGACGACCAGTCGAGCCCGCAAGTGGCGGTGCAATTGGCGACCACCGTGCTTGCGACGCATCCGCCGGTCATGCTCGGTTCGTCGCTGGCTGGTACGACGCAAGCGATGGTCCCGCTCTTTAAAAACGGCCCCGTCCTCTACGCTTCGACTCCCGTGATCTATCCCGAGAAGGGCGGCTACGTGTTTGCCGCCGGGGTGTCGTCGCGGCACACGACCGCCGCCGCAATGCGCTATTTCCGGATGAAGGGCCTGACGCGCTACGCGCTCGTTACGACCAACGACGCCTCCGGGCAAGATTACTTACGCACGACCGAACTCGCGCTGGGGCTGCCCGAGAACAAGAACGTGAGCGTCGTCGATCGCGAGTCGTTCACGCCGACCGACATCAGCATCGCGCCGCAAGTCGAGAAGATCAAAGCCTCGGGTGCGCAGGCACTGTTGATCTATGCGACCGGCGCGCCGTTCGGCACCGTTCTGCGCGGGCTCTTCGACGCCGGCGTCAATTTGCCGATCGATACGACCGGACCGAATTTCAACCCGGTGCTGCTCGAACGATTCAAGACGTTCATGCCCAAGAGCGAGATGATCATCGGCGGGGCGAGTTTCTTCAAACGCGACCGGAAAGCGGGCGATCCGCTCAAGGCCGCAATCGATGAGTTTTACGATGCGCTCGGCGCGAACGGTATCAAGCCGACCGCATCGCACGTGTTCACGTGGGATCCCGCGCACATCGCAGTCGCCGCGCTGCGCAAGTTCGGCACCGGCATGACGGCCGTTCAGTTCCGCGACTACGTGAACGGCCTGCACGACTTCGCCGGCGTTGCAGGGCTCTACGATTTCCGGAACAGCGATGGCCACGGTTTGACGCAAGACAGCGTCGTCGTCATCCGCTACAATCCCAACGGCATCAACGGCGAAGGCATCGTGGTCAGCGACCAGGGCGGTGCGCCGCTTCCCGGCCTCTAACGCGCGCTTAGGACGGCAGGCGAAGCTCGGGAGTCCAGCCGAGAACCTCGCGCGCTCGCGCGGAGTTCGCGTACCCGCCGTCTTCGGTCACGTTGAAGACGCCCGAAGCATGGCGCGCGACGGCGAACATCGTCGCCCACGCCGCGGCATCGACGTGGAGAGCAGCATTGCCGGTGGGCACATCGTACCAGGTGCCCGGACCGTAGAGCGAACCGAAGCGGAGCACCGTACCGGTTAACGGCGGCGACTCGAGCACGAGCCGTTCGAGCGTGATGACCGAACTGCGCGTCTGCGCGTCGAGCGGATCGCTCTCGGTATGCGGTTCGGGTCCGGTCGCATAGGCAAACGCGATGCTCTGCGCGACGATGCGCTGCGCACCGCACTGCAGCGCGGCATCGACGAGATGCTGCGTTCCCTGCACGCGAACGCGCGCGTTCCGTTCCAGCGCCTTCGGGTCGGCCCGGTCCTCGCGCGACTGCGGCAAATCCGTGAGCTGGTGCACGACGATCTCGGGGTGCGCCCGGCTTACGGCCGCAGCCAGCCCCACCGCATCGTAGACGTCGCCGACGAGCGCGTGCACGCCGCGTGCTTCAAGTTCGCGCGCCTTCGCCGGATCGCGCGTCAGACCGTAGACGCTATAACCTGCGTCCAGCAAGAGCGGCGTGAGCCGCCGGCCGATTGCGCCGGTTGCACCCGCGAGGAAAATGCTGGCCGTCATGACGCCGTGTTCGTTGCAACGCAAGGCCCCGGCCTTGCTACACCGAACGGCGCGCGCGACATGTTACGCGCGGTGATCACGGCCGGTGGCCGGGTTGACGACGACTTTGCGGCGACGATCGGCACGCCGATCAAGGCGCTGGCGCCTTTCGGCACCGGCGTTCTGCTAGAGGTCGTACTCGATGCGATTGCCGGCGCCGGGATCGCGGAGGTTGCGGTTATCGGCGATCCGGCGGTCGGACGGCGACTGCCCGAAAACGTGCGCCTCGTTCCCGCCGCGCCGAGCGGGGCGACGAATGTGGCGCGTGCGCTCGACGCGTGGCCCGACGACGATCTGCTCTTTGCCGCCAGCGATCTTCCGTTTATCACCGCAACCGAATTGCGCGCCTTCCTCGCCGCGAGTGCCGCCTACGATCTAACCATGCCGCTCGCCGCAGCGCCGGCGTACGAGACGGCCTATCCCGGTTCGCCGCCGCACATCATGACGCTCGGCGGCGAGCGCATTTCCAGTGGCAGCGTCTTCTTCATCGGCCGCGCCGCGCGCGCTTCGTTGCGAGCCGTCGCCGGACGCTTCTTCGATGCACGCAAGAGCGCGCTTGGAATGGCGCGCTTGCTCGGACCCGTACTGCTGCTCCGTTATTTAACCCGGCAGTTGCGTATCGCCGATGTGGAGCGACGGGCGGGCGCCGTTCTCGGTGTGCGGGCCGCTGCGATTCGCGATTCGGGGCCCGGCTTGACCTACGACATCGACACCTTGGCCGAGTACCGCTACGCGTGCTCGCGACGGTGAACGCACAACCGGCCCGCATCAGCGCGCTCTGGTTCGGTATCCAAGCGGTCTGGAGCGCGATCCTCGGCGTCTTTTTGCAAAGCCGGGTGACGGAGTTCGCCGGCGCCGGCGACGTACGCGCGTATGCGTGGATCGCGGCCGGTGGCGCGCTCGTCGCTGCGATCGTTCAAGTGATGGCCGGTTTCTGGTCGGATCGGCATATCGCGGTGAGCGGGCATCGCCGGACGTTTTATATCACCGGGATCGCCGTCGCGACCCTGGCGTTACTTGCGTTCTTCGGCGCGCCGTCGCTGCTCACGCTGATCGCGGCGTTCGTCGCCCTGCAAGTCGGTATGAACGTTGCCGGTGGTCCGTATCAAGCGGCGATTCCGGATGCGATCGGCGAGGAGCGCACCGGCGACGCCTCCGGTTGGATGAGCGTGTCATCCTTCGCCGGAAGCGTGACCGGCTTGATCGTCGCAGCGACCTTACACGGATTGCTAGCAGCGCTCGCCCTTATCGCTGCGTTGCTTGGCGGTGCCGGGGTCGCACTCTCGCACTTGCGCGCTCTTCCACCGGCCGTGACCCGCAACGTGAAGCTACGCGTGACGCCGGATATCTTGACGATACTGCTTTCGCGCTCCGCGATCAACGTCGGCTTCTACACGCTTTTCGGCTTCTTGTTCTTTTTCGTGCGCGAGTCGCTGCGCGTGTCCGACGCGCGCACGATGACCGGCTTGCTGTTTCTCGCTTTCACGATCGCCGGCGTGCTCGGCGCGACGCTGGCCGGGCGAGCCGCGGATCGTTACGATAAACGGGTCGTGATCAGCATCGCGGCCGTGGCGATCGGCGTGGCCGTCGGCGTCTTCGCCCTTGCACCGAACGTGCCGGTCGCCTTCGCAGCGGCAATCGCGTCCGGCTGCGCATGGGGTGCCTTCTTCACTGCCGACTGGGCGCTCGCGTTCGCGGTGCTGCCGCGTGGTGCGATGGCGGCCGCGATGGGAATCTGGAACCTCGCCGCGGCGCTGCCGCAAATCGTCGCACCGGCGATCACGGCACCGCTCGTCGCCGCCATCGATGCGCACCACGCCGGCGCCGGTCCACGCGTCGCCTTTGCGCTCGTGATCGTCGAATTTGCAATCGGTGCCGCGTTGCTCTGGAGGCTGCGGGTCGTCCCCTAACGGCGCGTCATGGCGCGAGCCGCTCGCGTTTCCAACGCTCGTAACGGGCGTCGTACGCATATGCGAGCCGATCGTGGACGCGATTCGGGCGGCCTTGCCAAAACTCGAATAGGTACGGAGTGACACGGTATCCGCCCCAATGTGGCGGACGCGGAACATCGACGCCGGCGAAACGGCGTTCGACCTCGGCCATACGTGCGTCGAGGTCGGCCCGATCCGGAACGGCAGCGCTCTGCGGCGATGCCCACGCACTCAGTTGATGACCGCGGGGCCGGCGCGCGAAATAGAGATCGGACTCCAGCTCGTCCACGTGCGCGATATCGCCGTTGATGCGAACTTGCCGCTCCAGCTTGTCCCAGAAGAACAGCAACGCGACCCGCGGATGCTTCGCGATCTCCGTGCCTTTCGACGAAAGATAGTTCGTATAGAACACAAAGCCGGCTTCGCTCCAGCCACGCAACAAGACGATGCGGGCCTGCGGATTTCCGAGCGCATCTACCGTGGCGAGCGTCATCGCGTTGGGTTCCCGCAAATCGGCTGAGAGTGCATCGTCGATCCACCGTTTGAACTGGGCATACGGTTCGGACGCCGCGCGCGCTTCATCGAGCGTGTCGCGATCGTACGTATGGCGAAGGTCGGCCAGCGGGTCCGGCGTCGGTTCGCTCATGGGAACCGGCCAAGCGCAAGCGCGCCGAGTCCGGCGGCGAACGCTAACAGCCCGGCGGCGAGGGTGCATTGGGTGGTTAGGTCCACGCGGCGTCGTTCGTTGATCGTCATGCGTGCCAAATTGCCGAGCCGGGCGGTTAACGCGCCGGCATCGCCAACCCGCGCATAGGTGCCGTGGCCGGACTGCGCGATGGCCGCGAGCGCTTCTTCATCGAGTTCGGCGTTCGTATCCGTTCCCGGAATGATGAGACCGCTGCCATTCGTGCCGATGCCGACGGTGAAGATCGAGATACCCTGCGCGCCGATTGCCGCCGCGACTTCCAGCGGATCGTTGCCCGCGTTGTTCACACCATCGGTGACCAGCACGATCGCGCGACGTCCGGCGGGCGGCAGCATCTTTGCTGCGACATCGAGCGCGTCACCGATCGCGGTGCCGCCGTTCGGTTCGGGCAGCCGTCCGAGCGCAGCGCGGGCTTCATCACGATCGCTGGTCAAGGGACCGAGCGGGAACGCCGCCGCACTGAACGCGACGAGACCGATGCGCGTGCCGTCGGGGACGCCGTTGATGAACGTGAGTGCCGCCTGACGCGAGGCGTCGGAGCGCGTCGGCGATACGTCGGTCGAGGCCATCGAGCCCGACGTGTCGATGCAGAGAACGATCGCGGCGTCGTGTACGGGTACCGTTGTAACGATGGCCGGCCGCGCGAGTGCCGCACCCGCGGCGAGGATCGCCAACGCCCAAACGCAACCGAAGAGCGCCGTCCACGGCGGCGCGCGGCCGATCGCGCGCTCGAGAAACGCAAGATCCGAATAGGCCAGCGCCGCCCCGCGAGAACGGCGCACGTTCACGACGGCCAGCCCGGCAAAGGCCAGCGCGACGACGACTGCGAGCAGCAGAAACAACGGATGGGCAAACGTCATCGCAAACCGAACACGCGCTCGAGCGAGGCCGCGCCGTCGGCTTCCTCGAGCGTCCCAATGCGCCAGCGCGCGACACGAAAGCGTTCCCGAATCGCGGCATCGCGCTCTTCGCTTGCGCGCCGGTAGCGTTCGCGCGAGCGCGGACCGATGAAGAGGCGCCGAGTGCGCGCGGTCTCGGCGTCGCGGATGCGCACGAAACCGCGCAACGGAAGATCGCCGATCCAGGGGTCGCGCGCCAGCAATACCGTCGCATCGAACCGGCGGCCGATCCGCAACAGCACGTCGGCAAATTCCGCGCCCGCCGTGACGTCGAGTCCGTCGGTGATCAATAAGAACGAACTGCCCTGCGGCAGCAGCCGCACGGAGAGTTCGAGTTGGCGGCGCAGATCGAACGGTCCGTTCGCCCGGACTTCGACGGTTGCGCGCCGTTCGCCGACGAGGCGCTCATCGACGATTCGTCCGGCCCGATCGGTCGATTCCGCCGCACCGAACCAGGCACGAACGGCTTCGTCGGCGGCCGCGCTAAGCGCTCGTTTGCGACCGAGACCCATCGACGGCGATTCGTCGACCAGCGCGCCGAGCACGAGCACCGTTTCTTCGAGGTAGACACGCGTTTGCAACGCCCCGATGCGGGCCGTCGCCGACCAGTCGATCCGGCGTGGATCGTCGCCCTCGGCGTAACCGCGCAACCGATCGAAGACGTAGCCGTCACCGGGCCGCGCACCGCGAGCAACGGTTCCCCCGGCGTGCACGTGCCGCGCACTACGCACGATCGCGGCGCGCAGCGGGTTCACGGCGCCGGAACGCTCGCGATGATCTCGGCGAGGACGGCGTCGGCATCGCCACCGTCAATTGCGAGCCGGTAGTCGAAGGCGACCCGGTGACGTAGCACCCCCGGCGCGAGTTCCCGTACGTCATCGGGCACCGCAAACGAACGTCCGTCGAGATATGCGCGCGCGCGCACCAAGATCGTCAAGGCCAAGGCCGCTCGCGGACTAGCACCTGAGGCGACATATTTCGCACCGCGCGTCGCGCGCACGAGGTCGACCGCATAGTCGCGGACGCGCTCGTTGAGGTGAACCGCGCGCACGTCGGCTTGCCAGCGTTCGACATCCGCCAGGGTAGCGACATCGCGTTCCGGTTCCGCCGGAGCGGCCGAGAAACGGTCGACGATCGTCCGCTCGTCCTCGCGCGAAGGAAAGCCGACGCGCACGTTGAGCAAGAAGCGGTCAAGCTGCGCCAGCGGCAGCGCGTAGGTGCCGTCAGCGTCGAACGGGTTCATCGTGGCGAGCACGGCGAACGGGCGCGGCAGAGAAAGGGTGTCGGGACCGATCGTCGCGCGCCGCTCTTGCATCCCCTCGAGCAGGGCGGACTGCACTTTGGCCGGCGCGCGATTGATTTCATCGGCCAGTACGATGTTCGCAAAAAGCGGCCCGCGCACGGTGACGAACTCGCCGCTGCGCTGATCGAAGATGCGCGTGCCGACGATGTCGCTCGGCAGCAGATCGGGGGTGAACTGCACGCGCTTGAAGTTGCCGCCGACGGCGGCTGCCAGCGCGCGGCAAGCGAGCGTTTTCGCTACGCCCGGCATGCCTTCGAGCAAGATGTGACCGTCGGCCAGAAGCGCCATCACGAGCGCATCGACGACTTCGGTTTGTCCGACGATCGTGCGCGCCAGCGCTTCGCGGACCGCCTCAGGCTTCGTCATGCGACCGGCTTGCCGAGCACGTAGGCGTCGAGCGCGACCAGCAGATCGCGGGCGGCCGGAGCACGTTCGTGCGCGGGGCCGAAGCGCGCGCGTTCGGCAACGGCCATCACGCGCGCGAGTTGCGGATCGCGCGACCCAAGCGCTCGCAGCGCATCGGCGAACGTTGCCCCGGGAGCCGCGCCGGCGCGTGTGAAGAGCACGTTACGCAACGCGTCGAGCGATGCGTCATCACCGCGGGCGCGATAGACCGCGAGCGCCTCGCGCACGGGATCGCCCGGCGGCCGGGCCTTGCGTGTCTGGAGCACGGGGGCCGATGACGGCGTGGCCGTGGCCACAAAGCGCGGCCGACGCCGTAAGCGCAGCAGACCGAAAATGCCCGCGGCCAAGACGGCGACAACTGCGACGATCGTCAGCACCGCCGTGCGCAGCAGGCGATCCAATGCGCCGGAATCGGCGTCTTCGATGGTCGTGCCGGAGGCGACGCTTACCGTAAGCGGCTGCGATGAGTAACGCATCCCGCGTCCGGTGGCCGGATCGATCGCATCGATGTAGGCCGGCGTAAACGACGCCGTACCGACGGTGTTGGCCGAGACGGTAAGCGTTTCGTAGAAGTCGGTACCGTCTTTGGCCGGAACGCGCTTGCGTTCATCGCCGAGATCGACCGCGTTCGTCAACGACGGCAGCACGAGCTCGTCGAGCCGCTCGCGTTTCTCGCGCACGTGCACGTGTACCGTCACGTGAAACGACTCACCGGGGTGTACGATGCGTTTGTCCGCGTGCAATCCGAGCGCCGTGATGTGCAGCCGCGGCAAGTCCTGAGCAAATGCCGCCGCGGGCGCGAACGTAAGCAGGGCGGCGCAAACGCGCGCTGCGCGTTCAGCGCAGCGAATCCAACCAGCCCCGGAACAAGCCACGCGCATCGAAGGGGCCGGGCGAAGCTTCGGGATGGAATTGGACCGCGGCGATCGGCAACGTGCGGTGGCGGAAACCCTCGTTCGTGCCGTCGTTAAGGTTGACCATCGTCGCTTCGAGGTGATCGGGTAACGTGGCGCCGTCGACGGCATAGCCGTGATTGTGCGCCGTGATGAGGACTTCGTCGTTGATGAGGTCCTTGACCGGCTGATTGCCGCCGCGGTGTCCGTAGGGCAACTTGAAGGTCTGCGCGCCGCACGCGAGTGCCAGCAACTGGTGGCCCAGGCACACGCCGAACAACGGCACTTCGCCCACGAGGCCGCGCAGTGTCTCGACGGTGGCCGGCAAGTCGCGCGGATCGCCCGGACCCGGCGAGATCACGATCGCATCCGGATGATGTCCGTTGATCTCGGCGCGCGAAGCACCGAACGGGAGCACGGTGACGCGCGCGTCAAGCGCTTGGAGCTCGCGAATGATCGCACGTTTGACACCGCAATCGAGCAACACGATGTGCGTGCCGCCGTGGCCGATCGTCTCACCGGATTCATAGGCGTCGGCGACGCTCGCGACGAGTCCATTGGTCGTCATCGTCCGCATGAACTCGGCCAGGGTCGCATCGACGGCCGCGACGGCTTTATCGCCGATCGCCAGGGCCGCGCCGATCGTTCCATGTTCGCGCAAGGCAATCGTCAGCGCACGCGTGTCGACGCCGATGATCGTCGGGATCGCCTGCTCTTCGAGCCACGAACCCAGGTCGACCACGTTTTCGAAGTGTGAAGGCCGGCGCGAAAGATGTTTGATCACGCAACCGGCGACCGTGCCGCGCGGGTGCTGCGAGACCGTCCGCGAGACGCCGTAATTCCCGATCAGCGGATAGGTGAACGTGAGGATCTGCCCGGCGTACGATGGGTCGGTCAGCGCTTCCTCATAACCGGTCATGCCGGTATAAAAGACCGCTTCACCTAGCGCTGTGGCATCGGGTCCGAGGCCGTCCCCTTCAAAACGCGTGCCGTCGGCGAGTAAGAGGACGGCGCGCTTGGTCTGGTATTTCTTCCCGGGGTTCACGAATGCACTGCTTCGTCACGCGGGAGGACGCGTCCGTGTTCGTAGACGACCGCACCCGCTACAATCGTCGCCAGCGCCCGGCGCGGGAAGGTCGCCCCGTCGAAGGGCGTGTTCTTTCCCTTGGAATGGAACAAGCGCGCATCGACGGTCCAGCGGCGCTCGATGAAGACCGTGACGTCCCCAACGCTGCCGACCGCGAGCGTGCCGCCGGGGACGCCCAAGATTCGCGCCGGGTTCACGCTATGCAATTCGATCATCCGCGCCAGCGGCACGTCCGGTAGCGCTGCAGCGTAGGCGCCGAGGGCGATCTCGAGGCCACTGAAGCCAACCGGCGCGGCGCTGAGCAGTTGCGCTTTCTCGTCGAGTCCGTGCGGTGCGTGATCGGTCGCGAAAACGTCGATCGTGCCGTCGCGCACGCCCGCCAGCAGCGCTTGGCGGTCGCGCTCGGCGCGCAGCGGCGGGTTGACCTTGGCGTCGGCGCGGTAATTGTCAAAGCGATCGTCGAGCAAGAGCAGATGGTGCGGCGTGACCTCGCACGTCGCGCGAACGCCGCGGCTACGCGCCCACCGCATCAAATCGAGCGAAGTCGCTGTCGACACGTGCGCGATGTGCCACGGCTTCCCGGTATCTTCCGCGATGAGCAGATCGCGCGCGACGATCACGTCTTCGGCCAGTCCCGGACTTCCATCTAGGCCGAGCCGCGCCGAGGACCCGCCTTCGTTCATGACCGCATCGCCCTTGAGGTCCGAATCTTCGCAATGCGAGATAAAGATCGCGCTAAGGTCGCTCGCGTAGCGCGCCGCGTTCCGCAGCACGAGCGCGTTCGCGACCGTCGTTCCGTCGTCGCTGAAGGCGACGCAGCCGGCATCCACGAGCAGATGATAGGGCGCGAGCTCGACGCCCGCCCGGGCGCGCGTCAACGCGCCGATCGGATAGACCCGCGCTAAGCCGGCCGACTCGGCGCGGCGCAGCACGTCGGCGACGATCGTCGCCGAATCGAGGGCGGGCTCGGTATTCGGCATGCACGCGACCGCGGTGAACCCGCCCGCGACCGCGGCCGCAACGCCGGTGGCAATCGTTTCCTTGTGCGTGAGTCCGGGTTCGCGCAGATGCACGTGCATGTCGATGAAGCCCGGCGAGACGATCGCCCCGGTTGCGTCGACGACGCGCGCATAGGCCGTATCGACGTGCTCGCCGATCTCCGAAATAAAGCCGTTTTCGATCACGACGTCGCGAACGGCATCGAGACCGAGGCTCGGATCGATCACGCGGCCGCCGCGGATTACCGTCTTCACGCCGTCACCCGGGCACTGTTGATGAGAAACTCCAGTACCGCCATGCGGACGAACACACCGTTGTGGACCTGTACGACGTAGCGCGAACGCGGATCCTCGAGCACTTCATCGGTCAGCTCGACACCGCGATTGTAGGGCCCCGGATGCATGATCACCGCATCGCGCGAGAGCCGCGCGAGACGCGGACGATTGAGCTGGAAGCGGCGCGTGTAATCGTCGAGCGAAGGCAAGAGCCCCGAGACGATCCGCTCGCGCTGGATGCGCAGCATCATGATCGCGTCGACGTGCGGCAGCACCGCGTCGAGGTCGCGCTCGATCCGAACGCCCTCGGTTTCGAACGAATCCGGCAAGAGCGTGCGCGGACCGACGAGAGTCACCTCGACGCCCAGCATGCGCATCCCGACGATATTCGAGCGCGCAACGCGCGAGTGCAAGATATCGCCGACGATCGCGACGCGCAGACCCTCGAGGTGGCCGGCATGATCGCGCAGCGTCATCAGATCGAGCAACGCTTGCGTCGGGTGGGCGTGCGTTCCGTCGCCGGCGTTGATGACGTGCCCGTCGAACGACTCGGCCAGCCGCCGTGGGAAGCCGGATTCGGGATGGCGCACGACGATCATGCGCACGCCGATCGCGCCCAGCGTGATCGCGGTGTCGGCGATCGTCTCGCCCTTGCCGAGCGACGATGCCCCAGGAGCAAACGAGATCACGTCTGCGCCTACGCGTTGTTCGGCCAACGTAAAGGACGTCGCCGTTCGCGTGCTCGATTCGAAGAACAAATTGAGGACGGGTACGCCGGCGAGCAAGTCGCGTCGCGGGGCGGTTTGGTTGAACGCCGTGGCCCGATCGAGCAGTTCGATCAACTCGGACGGCGAGACGTCATCGACGTCGATTAAGTTACGTGGCGGCACGATCCTCATCGAGGACCAGCGCGACGGAGTCGTCATCCGAAGGCTGCGGCGAGAGCACCACGTCGATGTGTTCGCGGCGGCTGCTCGGGATCGACTTCCCAACGTAGTCGGCTTGGACCGGGAGTTCGCGCAGTCCGCGATCGACCAGCACGGCGAGGCGGATCGCTCGCGGCCGGCCGAGATCGGTGACGGCGTCGAGCGCCGCGCGAACCGTGCGGCCGGTATAGAGAACGTCGTCGACGATCACAACGGTCTTGCCGGTGATCTCGCTGCGAATCTCCGATTCCGGCAATTCGCGCGCGACGTCGTCATCGCGATACAGATTGATGTTAAGGAAGCCCAGGCCCGGCGCTTCGTTGCCGATCGCGGTGATTTCCGCCGCCAGCCGGCGAGCGAGCGATTCCCCGCCGCGGCGAATGCCGATCAAGACGAGTCCGTTCTGGGCTTCTTCCGGTTCGAGGATCTGATGCGCCATGCGGGATACCGCCCGTTCGATCGAAGCGGGTGACATGAGGACGCGTCGGCGGGCAAGCGCAGGCATCGAACGGCGGTTCGGGCGCGTCCGATTGCGGCCCTTTGTGCGCTGCGTCCCCGGGAGCATCTCTCTTCACCCGTCGAACCGTAACCGGATGCCCGTTTCCATTGCAGGTCGCGCCTGCCGCCTCCGTCAGTGGTTCGGCAGCGATGCCGAGGCGCTCGTGCCGCTCGCCAACGACCCCTACGTCGCTCGCTACCTCTCGCACATCTTTCCTCAGCCGTACACGCGCGCCGACGCCGATCGCTGGATTCGCGAACAAGGCACGGCCGAAACGATCGGCCAGTTTGCGATCGAAGTGGACGGCCAACTTGCCGGCGGGATCGGCTTCATCATCGGCAGTGGCGAACGCGTGGGGACGGCAGCGCTCGGGTATTGGCTGGGGCGCCGCTTTTGGGGCCGTGGGGTGATGACCGAAGCGGTGCAAGCCGTGACGCAGTGGGCATTCGATACGTTGCGCGTGCGGCGCGTTTGGGCAAACGTGATGGGACCCAACATCGGCTCGGCGCGGGTATTGGAAAAAGCCGGCTACGTTCTCGAAGCAAAAATGAAGTCCGCGATTTGCGACCGGCGCGGCATGATCCACGACGAGCTGATCTACGCTTGCATGCGGCCTAACTAGACTTCGCCGTTCACTTATGCCAGGGCGCCGAGAGCGGCGCGCGCCGCGTCGCGTTGCCCGCGATAGTCGTCGAGCTTGTCGCGCTCGGCGGCGACGACCTCGGGTTTAGCGTTGGCAACGAACTTTTCGTTGGCCAGCTTCTTCTCTAGGCGTTCGACTTCGACGTCGAGCTTGGCGATCTCGCGCGTATAGCGCTCGCGCAGCAGCGCCGGATCGGCCTGGATGCGTAGCGCATCGAGCCGTTGCGCGAACGTCTCGCCGGGAACCGAATCATCGCTGCGAAATTCCACGCCGGCCAGCAAGCGCAACTGTTCGGCGATCGCCTCGTCGATCTCGGGACCGGTGACGACAACTTTGGCTTTGGGTGCGATGCCGAGTTCGGAGCGCGCATTGCGCAGCCGCTCGACCGTTGTCATGAAGCGATCGTAGTCGGCTTCAGCGAGGGCGTCGGCCGGAATGTCGCGCGCATCGGGCCACGCGGAGACCACGATCGACGGTCCGGCCGGCCGTAGCACCGAGGTGATCTCCTCGGTCACAAACGGTGCGATCGGGTGCATCAACCGCACGAACGTATCGAGCACATAGGTCAACACGGCCATGCGCGTGCCCCGCTGCGCATTCGCCTTGGCCGATTCGAGATACCAATCGCAGAATGTGTACCAGCCGAACTGCACGAGCGCATCGGCCGCCACGCCCATCTCGAAGTTATCGTAGGC
>Ga0182030_10016271_pt1 | contig 14504 bp, 8 predicted proteins | sample 812S3MmetaG_FD_121299 | JGI IMG/M metagenome (GOLD analysis project Ga0182030, IMG submission 121299) | Permafrost microbial communities from Stordalen Mire, Sweden - 812S3M metaG (Illumina Assembly) | ecosystem: Environmental > Terrestrial > Soil > Wetlands > Permafrost | place: Sweden... | reverse complement strand
CGATGGCTTCCTTACCATTTGCGGCTTCCAGGCAATCCAACCCACTGCGGCGGATTTGCTTTGATATCACCAGGCGCAGCTCAGCATCATCATCTACGATGAGAATCTTCGCTGTTTTTTTCATGTTATCGATTTCGCTTCTGAGCAATCTTTCAAGCGAGCGACCGGCCGTGACCATTGGGCAAGTGTTGATTTGCGAGTTACTCTTGAGTTCTGAAGCTGAAGGAGCATCGAATTCAATCAGTCTGAGTTTTTCTATCTCTTGTTCATTCCGCTTTGGGACGACTTCACCTTGTGTCGTAATTTCAAACCAGAATTCGCTGCCAACGTCCGGTGTTGTGCTGACTCCAATTGTGCCACCATGCTGTTCTACAAGCGCTTTTGAAATAGCCAGCCCAAGACCTGTGCCGCCAACCGGTCGTGAGTCTGATGAATCGATCTGGTAAAATTTATCAAACAGTCGACTGACGTTGTGAGCGGCAATACCCGGTCCTCTGTCTATGACACTTATGCGCACAGTGTTTCTATTAACAGCCGTTGCTTTGAGTGAGACACAGGCTCTTTCAGGAGAGAATTTCAATGCATTGCTGATCAGATTGGTGATTACTTGGACCACTTTATCCCAGTCAGCTATCACGGACGCATCGGTATAACAGAGGCTCTCTAGCTGAACGTTGAATTCGGCTGCCAGACCGGAAAGTGCTTTAACCGTGTACTCGAGCAACTCTGAAATCAAGATCTCTGACTTATCCAACTCCATTTTTCCTGCTTCGATTTTCTTCAAATCGAGCATATCATTAATAAGTCTGATTAGCCGGTCGGCACTTGTGCGAGCAACGCTGATGAGCTCTGATGCTTCACCAGAGTCCGGCTCGATTGCCTTTCCCTCCAAGAGACCTAAGACGCCTCTGATTGAAGTAAGTGGTGTCCGCAATTCATGTGATACCATTGAATAGAATTCACTGACTTTGCGCTCGGCTTCTTTTCTTAGCGTGGCGTCATGTAGGGTTACAGAACAGCCTTCGTATTGTCCGTCGTCGTCAAACCATGGCACCGCGAATAGTACTACGTCAACCATCTTTCCATGCAGCGGTTTCAGCGCTATTTCATATGATCCTATTGTCTCTCCATGACTAAAGCTCTTTGAGAACAGTTTATCCAGCTCGTCATGTTGCTTAAGATCGATGATCGTCGAGAGGTGTTTGCCGATAACTTCGTCGCTGCTAAATCCGAGCATCTTTTCAGCGCCATGGTTCCAGCTGCAGATCAAACCTGACGCTGATGCAGTCAGAATGGCGTCGCTGGACTGTTCCACAACATGGGCGAGATGATCTTTCTCTTTCTCTGCTTCAATGCGTGAGGCGATTTGGCCGATTCTTTGACCTAAAGAATTTAGAGCTTCGAGATCCCAGCGCGGCCCGTGATCGACGAAAATTTCGAAAACACCGTAAAACTTCTCGTTAGTCCATACAGGAAATGCTACGCCAGTTTTGAAACCGACTGCTCGTCCCAGCTCGAGCCGTGAGAAATCGAGACTTCCATTGACGAAGTCAACTTCCAAGCTCGTTTTATTTTGCCAGACCAGGCCTAGCAGTCCGCTGTTTTGGGTTAAGCTGATCGAGCTGGAAACTTTTGAGAACTCTTCGAATGCCTCTGGGGGGTATTGCAATTGTTCCGTGCAGTTTAGTGTCGCTGAATTGGCGCTGCGGCGCCAGAATGCTCCCCAACAGCGTTGGCTGTCTTTGGCAACATGCAGCAAAATCGATTTCAAAATTTGCTCAAGAGCCTCTTCCCAGGAACTCTTTTCAGCAAGAGCCTGAAGTATTTGGTATTGGGTGGTCGCCCATGAATTCGCGCTATTGAGTTCGTCAGTGCGTTTCTCTACGAGCGACTCGATATTTTGATTCGTGTCTTCTAGTTGGGCCTGCCTGAGGGCGATGAGTGACATCTCTCGTTGGTTGCGTATGCAGATTTTTATTAAAACCGCAACTTCAAATGCTACCCACCAGACATGCTCTACCCAGCGCCAGGGCTCGATTACCGAGACGCCATAAATCGACTGTGGGAAATAAATGCCGCGCAGTATATGATCGGTTGCCACCACCAATGTTGCGGGGATGAACACTTTCCAGTCCCGGTAAAAGCTTAGAAACGCCAGAGAGCCGAAGATGTTAAAGTGACTTTCGATTCTGCCACCAGTTAGATGGATCAGTAGTGCCGAATAGAGCATTTGTGAAACAGCAATGGCATATCGCGTGAGGCTCGAACCAGGCATCTTCAAGGCGAGAATTATTCCCGGAAATGTTATGGTGGCGCCGAGGAAAATCGATGACCAAACATGCGGGTGAATCTCGGATTGGTCACCAATCCAACTAAAGGGTGAAATCCAGATTGAAACTGCTATGCCGGCTATCCATTCAAAAATCAAAAGCCACATGAATAAGCGATCGGTTTGTTGAAATACTAAATTCTGGTGCTCCTGAAACAGAACCTGCGTTCTGGCATTTACGCGATCAGCACTTAGCTTTGGGGTAAACATGAGCTCACTCCCTGCGTTCGGTCGATGCTATGGAGCGAAGGCTGCAACCGAAAACAGGGGTGCATGTTTTCGCTGGCGTAGCGCTATTAGTTAAGAATGCGTTTACGATGCTCTCGCCCTGATTGTCACCTTCGTGACCACGGGATAATGTGATGCCACCATGAAATAAGAGTTTCCCTTCTTGATCGTAGAGCATGGTATCGCCAGAGGTGCCAGCTCCGAATTTGCGCGCGATTAGCCCGGAAACATCGGTTTTAACTTCGGCGGGCAGACTTTTAGCCGTGTGCCAAACGTCTGTTTCTGTCCAATCTTGCGAGGCGTAAATCGGTCTGAAAAACACAATGGTCGCCTTAACGTTTGGATTTCTTGAGAGAATTTTTGCAAGTTCGTTGAGGCTGGCTCGCGAGCATGGACACTTCGGATGGAGGAACATTAGCAATGAGAACTTACCGTCACTTGGCGCGATGGTGTTGACAGGAAGAACTGTTGGGGGATTCGCGACGGCCCCGGCCTCACCTTCATGGTTTAGCAAAAATAGGTAAATCGAAAGCGATAGCAGCAATGTCACCACCCAGGCGGCGCAGAAGAGCGACGCCTGTTTGTCTGCCAGTTGTTTCGTTGCAGGGGTGAGGGCTTTGACCGGATCTATGCGCGTATCCATGCGAACCTGTCCTGTGGGAAGAGTTTATATCTTGAGAATCCCACACGCCGCGTTTCCACGCAATGACCGTAATTGACGGTTTTTCATCACCTAAAACGGGGCGCTAGTCAGCCGTAAGGATGAGTGTGATTTGGGTTACGTTCAGAGAGGGCCTGCCTTTTCGGTCGCGTCAGAGGCTCGCGATTCATCCGTCATAAAACGGATGGCGTTGAAATTTTGACTGACCTCGATTGTTAATTTTGCCTACCCGGTCGTCAATCGGTAGGGACTGCGCCGAGTGCTGCCGTGTATGAATCGGTGCTTACTTGGTCTCCGTTATTTCTCGTGTCGGCTGCTATTCGCGTCCGTGGTTATACGCGTCCGCTGCTGTTATTCACGTTACTCGTCCGCTGTTATTCACGTCCGTTGGTATTCGCGTCCTTTGGTATTCATTATTGGTAGGGCTGCACCATGTGCAGCCCTGTTTGAAACAAACACGTTGTTTGACCCGGATCTAGAAATTCTGCTTAGCGAATTCGTAGCTCAAGCCCGTGGTATCAGGGCTGATATCACCCATGTAACCCAACTTGCTGTTGTGCACTCTGTATGAACCACCACCAGCTTTGCTAATCGTCGTAACCGTATTGTCGGGGCGTAGAACTTCGCATCCGGTTTCGGTCATCTTCATTGTGCCGCGCGCACCATTTGGGTACTGCACAATGTACAAACCATCAGCTTGTTTGCAGGCATAGGTGCCGGCGAGGAATCCGCCCTGAATTCTCCAGCTTTCGTCTGGATATTTGTACAAGTTTGAGTTGCTGCCATCGACAAATTGCGCTTCAGCCGCAATGTATGGAATGTCTGGATGCTTCGGCATTTCGTAGGGGTCATTGCCCTGCACTGAAAATGCCATAAACATGTCTTTGCCCAGATCGCCCATTTCCATGCCGAGTTCTTTGCCCAGACCTTTCAATATTTTATGCTTCTGTTTGCCGGGAGGAGTATCACCGGGGGCTAATTGAGCCTGACAAACACAAGGCTTGTTGTAGAGACTCGGCTCTGGCTTTAATCCATCGGGTGTTGTTGGTGTGGCTCCTGTAGCGACAGAGCCCTGCTGAGTGACATTCTGTGTCGGAACGGGGGCTTGTCCCGTGGGATTTGCCTGCTGCGTGCCCGTCGTGTTCTGAACGACGGCGGGCGGCGTGGCTGTGCCCGAGGACGCTGCTGAATTATCGCCTGGAAGCGGAGCAGCTTGACTCAAGCGAACACCGTCAACGGAAGTTTCCAAGGTCTGAGCCAGAGCTGCAGCACCGGAACAGAAAAACAATGCCGTCAATATAGATGCGGACAATAGATACTGCTTAGTCAATTTGAGCGCTCCCGAAAATGTCTCAGAGGCTCTATGCTAGCAGGCTCCCTCGCTTCTTGCATTGGCTCATTCTCACCCGTCCGTCTAGGGTAGAAAACTTGCGGAAGTGAAAACAGTAGAGGTTCCTCTAGCGCTTGTAAGTGCTGGTCAATTGTCCTTCAGCGAGAACGTGTCCTCTTAGCGCGCTGGCGAATTGGGCTTTGCTGGCGTTTGGCGAAAGTTTCAATAAGGTGTCGAGCGCTTTTACTTTGTACTGGTAGTGGTGCAATTTCCCCGGCGGAGGCAATGGACCGTTATAACCCGTCTTGCGAAAGTCGTTTCGTCCCTGCAAGATTCCGTGCTCAAGGCTTGCGGATTTCGGCAAGCTTGCCGGCAGCTGTGTCGTGTCGGCGGCGATGTTGTAAACGATCCAGTGCCACCATGTTCCACCTGGAGCATCAGGATCTTCGCAGCAAACTGCGTAACTCTGAGTTCCGCTTGGCCCCTTGGACCAGATAAGCGGTGGCGACGAGTCGTCTCCTTCGCCAGTGTATTTTTTCGGCACAACAGCTCCTTCGCTCAGAGCTGAACTGCTTACCGATAGTTTTGCCGTTTCAGCGCTGCCTGGCAGGATGTTTCCGCTGCCGCATGCAAAAATGAGCGATACTAAAACCATGCGATTTGCATTAATCATGCTTTTCATAATTTCCACCTCAGCGAATAGATAGCTCGTTTTATGACGGCTACATTGCGGTACGTTCAAGCCGGGGCATCAACTCGGGCATTCAACTCGGGCGTTTGGCCGAGAGTTCAACTCGGGAGTTCAACTCGGGCGTTGAAGCCGAGTGTTGAAGCCGGGCGTTGAAGCCGAGCGTTGAAGCCGAGAGTTCAAGCCGAGCGTTGAAGCCGAGCGTTCAATCCGAGAGTTCAAGCCGAGCGTTCAATCCGAGAGTTCAAGCCAAGCGTTCTACCCTAGCGCCGTGCCTGTCGGAGAAGCACAGCGCAGCAAGTTTAGCATAATCATTAAGCCTGACCAATTTAACGCCGGTGCGCGCTATCATAGCTGCGCTCGAATCAAATGCGCATCCGACTATTTGATGAAGCTCAGATACTCAATTTTAGAGGAAATGACGATGGTCAATGAATTCGCGGGAAAACCAGCTACGCCTGACATGTTGGTAGATGTTGCCAAGCTTGTAACGGCATATTTCTGTGAGCAGCCCGACGTATCAATTGCTGAACAGCGCGTGGCATTCGGCACTTCCGGTCACCGCGGTTCATCTTTCAAGAACTCTTTCAATGAAGAGCATATTCTCGCCGTAACTCAGGCAATTTGTGAATATCGCAACCACAACAAAATCACCGGACCGCTTTATTTGGGCATCGACACCCATGCGCTTTCCGAGCCGGCCTTCGTCACGGCGATGGAAGTTCTGGCGGCGCACGAAGTCAATGTGATGATCGATTCTGTGCGCGGCTACACGCCGACTCCGGCGATCTCGCTGGCGATTCTGCATTACAATCATGGTAAGACGAGCGGTTTGGCTGATGGCATTGTGATTACGCCTTCGCATAATCCGCCGCAAGATGGTGGCTTTAAATACAATCCGCCAAATGGTGGTCCGGCTGATACCAACATTACTGCTTGGGTAGAAGAGCGCGCCAACAAGATTTTGCAGGGTGGAATGCGCGACGTTAAGCGCATCCCCTTCAATAAAGCGATTAATGCAGCGACGACGCACAAGTTCGATTATATGAAACTCTATGTCGATGATTTGATCAACGTTGTTGATATGGATGCAATTAGAGAAAGCAAAGTTCATATCGGTGTAAACCCGCTTGGTGGCGCCGGCGTAGCTTACTGGCCGCGCATTGCTGAGCAATACAAGCTCAATATGGAAGTGTTGAATACGCGCGTTGACCCCACGTTCTCATTCATGTGTGTTGATTGGGACGGAAAAATTCGCATGGATTGTTCGTCACCATATGCGATGGCAGGTCTTGTGGCACATAAAGATAGTTTTGATATCTGTTGTGCTAATGACACTGACCACGATCGCCACGGCATCGTGACGCCGACAGCTGGTTTGATGAACCCGAATCATTATCTTTCGGTGGCAATCAATTATTTGTTCCAGAATCGCGATGGTTGGAACAAGGAAGCAGCGATTGGTAAAACTGTTGTGAGCAGCAGCATGATCGATCGCGTTGCGAAGAAACTGGGAAGGAAATTGATTGAAGTTCCGGTTGGATTCAAGTGGTTTGTTGATGGGCTTATTGATGGTTCGGTCGGATTCGGCGGTGAGGAAAGTGCAGGAGCTTCGTTCTTGCGCAAGGATGGCACTTGTTGGACCACCGATAAAGACGGGCTGATCATGTGCTTGCTCGCCGCTGAAATTACAGCGCGCACCGGTAAGAATCCGTCGGAGCACTACAATAAATTGACGGAAGAATTCGGTGCACCTGCTTACGAGCGCATTGATGCTCCGGCTAATTCTGAACAGAAGGCTAAGTTGAAGAAGTTGTCGCCAGATCAAATCACCGCCACTGAATTGGCCGGGGAGCCGATCATCGATAAACTCACCTCCGCACCTGGCAATGGTGCCCCAATCGGTGGCTTGAAAGTTGTCACTGAAAACGGTTGGTTTGCCGCACGCCCTTCGGGCACCGAGGATGTGTACAAAATTTATGCTGAAAGCTTCAAAGGCACCGAGCATTTGAAGAAGATTCAACATGAGGCCCAGGAGCTGGTAACCCGCGTTCTTAGCCCGGCACCACAACTCAGCTAGTTTGGGAGCGCCGGCTTCCAGATGTTGATTAAATCAGCAACAATGTCTTCCAGGCGGCTTTAAATACGGTGTGATTTTATGGGGGATCTCTTAAAATGCCAGCTGGAAGCTGGCGCTCTCCCGGGGTAGGACTAGGTCTCTAGCGCAAGGTTCGGAAGTTCAAATGTAGGGGTGGAGCCATGCTCCACCCTTTTCTCATGTAATGATGAGCGAAGTGCGAATCTGCGTACTATGAGCTTCAGCCCAAGGTTCAGGCATGTTTCGCGCTGACCATAGTGTATGGATTCTCACTTATGCTGCGCTTCACAGCGTTTTTAAGTCTATTAGGCTCAAGAAATCGTTAGCATCTGCAGGTCTGGGGCTATACTAAATGCACAATATTTCCAACCATTTGCCGTGCAATGACGGCTCAGCTCTGGGAGCATCCGATGCAGGCACCGAAAAAGCTCGACTACAAGTTGTTTGAGTATCTTATTAAAGGTGTTCGCGATTATGCCATCTATGCGCTTGATCCGAATGGATACATAATTTCCTGGAATGCCGGCGCCGAACATATCAAAGGGTATAAAGCCGAAGATGTCGTCGGAAAACACTTTTCAATCTTCTATTTAGACGAAGACAAAAATCGCGACCATCCAAATTTCGAACTTAATAAGGCGCTCACGGATGGTTCTTATGAAGAGGAAGGGTACAGGCTTCGCAAGGATGGTACCTTGTTTCTCGCGAAAGTGACTATTAGCGCCATTTACGACGATGCAGGTGCACACGTTGGTTTCGCTAAAGTCACACGTGATTTAAGTGAGCGACAAAATGCCTCTGTCGCTGTATTGAATTCCACGCAAGCATTGTTGAACAGCGAGAACGCCTTCAATCTAATGATTGCATCCGTAAAGGACTATGCCATTTTTTCTCTCAGTCCCGAAGGCATTATTCAATCTTGGAACGCTGGCGCCGAGAGAATAAAGGGTTATACCGCTGAAGAAGCAATTGGTAAGCACTTTTCACTCTTTTATACACAAGATGCAAAAGATAGAAAGCATCCTGAGTTTGAGTTGAGTGAAGCAATAAAAGATGGTTCTTACGAAGAAGAAGGCTGGCGCGTCCGCAAGGACGGGCGACAAATTTGGGCCGGTGTCACAATCACGCCAGTGCGCACGGAAAATGGCGTGCTGCAAGGTTTCGTCAAGGTCACTCGCGATTTAACAGAGCGCAGACGCTATGAAACCGACCTTGAGAATGCTCGTGACGAGGCAATTATGGCAAATGCTCTAAAATCAAAATTTGTTGCCAATGTAACTCACGAAATTCGCACACCGCTTAGTGGTGTTGTCGGGCTGAGCCAGCTAATAGCTCTAAATGCAGATTTGGACCAGATGACTCATGATTCTGGTGTGCGTATCTTTGAAGCCTCAAAACAGCTTTTGCTTATCCTCAATGATTTGCTCGACTTTGCCAAGCTCGAATCAGGCAAAGTCGAAATTGAGAACATTCATTATGACGTCAGCCAAATAATCGACGATGTGGTCGGCCTCTCGAAGATACAAGCTCAAGAGAAAAGTCTATCGCTCATCAGCCATATCGATTCCGAAATTCCAAAAATAGTTTTCGGTGATCCGAATAAACTGAGACAAATACTAAATAACCTCATAAACAACGCCATTAAATTCACTGACGTCGGCGGCGTGGAAGTATCGGTGGACAAGCAAGATGATTCGCTTCTATTCTCCGTAACTGATACTGGCATTGGTATCACGGTTGAGACGCAGGAAAAGCTTTTCAAACCGTTTGTGCAAGCTCACGAGTCGACGTCGCGCATGTTCGGCGGCACCGGCCTTGGATTATCAATTGCACGACAGCTTGTAGAGCTCATGGGTGGGGCGATAGGTCTGATCAGTCAACCTGGTCAGGGCACCACAATCTGGTTCACTTTGCCACTTTCTCCTTCAATTGGCGGGAGTTAGCGAATGAACAAGGAGGAGATCATAATCTTACTCGTCGAAGATGAGCCGGTTTTGCAGTTTCTATTTGAAAGACAACTAGATAAGCTTGGTTACAGCATTTTTCGGGTTGTGGATAATGGGCTTGTTGCGGTCGACGCCGTTTTCGAGCAGACTTATCACCTTGTCTTTATGGATGTGAGGTTGCTGGGAATTGATGGTATGACGGCAACGGAGCAAATCAGGCAAAAGGAAAAGGAACGAGGCAACCATACAAACATTATTGGTATGACGGCGTTTGCAGGGCGGCAACGCTGTCTTGATTCCGGCATGGACGACTTCTTGCAGAAGCCGGTTTTATTAGAACAACTGGCGCAGACCATCGAGAAATGGTCGGTATTGACACAGCCGGAGAAGCCAAACGCTGTATCTGCCCATCATTTGATAAAGTCGGGGGACAAGCTAGATGCGATTCAAAATCGTATTGCTAATTTGCGGAAGCAAGTAGGACTCAGCTAAGCGCCGAGGACAGCTCAGAGAACATTAAACGCTCTTGCTATCATCGTTATTCTATGGTTAAAAGATATTGTACGTTTGCCATAGTGTTCTAGCCCTTCAGTAGCGATCCGCAAAATTGAACCGAAAGCTCATTGATACCGTTGTTGACGGCAAATATCACATCGAGTCACTGCTTGGCGAGGGCGGCGGCGGTGCCGTTTATAAAGCAAATCACATAGATTTGCAACGCTTCGTCGCAATCAAAATGATGCACAGCTTGGATCTTAGAAGCCCTGAAAAGCGTGCGCGTTTTGAAAGAGAGGTCGAAATTCTCTCGCGGTTATCACACGAGAATATTGTCAAAACTCTGGCTGTTGGTTTCTTGGATGACGACTCATCTTACTATTTGGTTCTGGAATACTTGGAAGGTAAAACGTTAGCCAGGCTAATTCAAGAAGAAGGCCATATTGACCCGAGGCGTTTACTCAAAATTGGTATCCAGCTCTGCAACGCAATTCAATTCGCGCACGAGCAAGGCATTATTCATCGTGATCTGAAACCACAAAACATCATGCTGATTACCAGCACGGACGGAGTCTTAACGCCTAAAGTGCTCGACTTCGGATTTTCCAAACTTGTCTACCCCGGAGAAATGGATCTACAAAAACTTACTTCTACGGGTGCAATAATTGGAAGTTTACATTATATGAGTCCCGAGACTTGTAGCGGCGCTCCAGCTGATCACCGCAGCGACATTTATTCACTCGGGTGCGTTCTATACGAGTGCTTAATAGGCTCCCCTCCCTTTCAAGGGGATAATCCGTTTGGCATTATGTACAAGCATCGCACTCAACTCCCTGATTTTAAGAAACCCAGGTTGTCTAGTTTTGAACTATTGATTTCTAAATGTATGGAAAAGCAACCCGCAGATCGATTTCAGTCGGCCGCAGAACTGCGCAGTGCTTTGGAAATTTTGCATGAAGGCAACGGCGATCTATCTCAGCTCGCAGACAAACAGGTCAGACCCTCCAGTTCAGCAAACAAGGTAAGCTGGATGGTGGCTTTGTCTCTTGCGGTAAGTTTGCTTGGATGCTGCCTCTTGTTCGTGTTTACGCAGCGACACGGTTTATCACCGCAAACAACACTACCTGACAAAGTCCTTTCCTCTAGCAGCACTCCCGATGTCAGAGCCGAGATCATGCTAAAGAATTCTTTGGCAAGAGCCGAGAGACACGCGGGAACTGACAAGAATTCTCTTAAGGAACCACTTTTAAAACTGGGGGAATTTTATGTCTCAAAAAAACGTTTCGCGGACGCGGCGCCTATCTTAAAGCAACTACTAACTCTAGATGAAAGTTTTTGGCCGTTAATGAGGCTGGCTACTTGTTATGAAGGGCAAAATAAATTCTCACTTGCTGAACCTCTTTTAAAACGGGCCTTGGCCCTTAGAGAAGTAATGCTCGTGCCTAATGATATTCAAATGGATTTTTGCCTCAGCGAAATCGCTGAATGCTATGAGAAACAAGCAAAACATTCGGAGGCGGAAACAGCCTACAAACGCCTCGTCAAAATTAAGGAGCAAAGAGTCGAAACAAGTCCTGAGTTAGACCGTGAAGATATTCTAGGCGGCGTGAAACCGAGTGACGAGGACACAAGACGTAAGTTAGATGTTGCTGCAGCGATTCAGTCTCTGGCAAAATGCTATCAAGAGCAATCGAAATATGTCGAAGCAGAAGCAGCATTTAAAAACGTCTTGGTTATTCGAGAGAAGATACTCGGACCAAAAACCGCCCTAAGTCTTGAAGCCCTCAACAATTATATTCAAATTTTGCGCTGCCTCAATCGAAATGACGAGGCCACACAACTTGTACTGCAAGCCAGGTCAATTGCGAAATTCTTAAAGCTGGAGTGACCATCATCATCATCATCAATGATCTGACGCTGGCAATCCAAGAATAGCGTAAGTCCTGCCTGCAATTCTCTTGTAATCAGGAACGTCCGGCGAAACACTCTTTAGAAAGGAACTTAGAAATGCGAGCGATTCTACGCAGTCAGGCGGTGTCACGGTGCTATTCTAGACCAAATGCTGGTCGATGAAGACGACGAGGCATAGTGGTCGACTCACAGCCGACATGTGGTAGTGCCAGATGCGAGTCACGGCAACATTGGGTTCGTCCGTCCTGACGTGATAGTAGCTGCAGTGTGTGAGGTAATAATTGCAGCAATGCGCGCGCAACAAGACTCTGCTGCAAATAACGGCTCAAACGTGCGAAAATATACTAGTAATAGCGTGAAGTAACCGTAACCGTATGTCCGTTGCCGTTGGATCTATAGTCAACAATCGCTACGAAGTTCTCCAAGAAGTCGGCGAAGGCGGTTTTGCGTGGGTTTATAAAGCTAGAGATAATCAGCTTGGGCGCATCGTCGCTTTGAAGATACTGAAACCGCACTGTCTTTGTAACGATGATGATTTAGCACGATTTCAGCGGGAAGCTGTGTTTCTGGCGAAGCTATTGCATCCACACATAGTGCAAGTTTATGCTTTTGAAATTCTCAACGATTCTCTGCCGTGCATGGTTATGGAATACCTGGAAGGGAAATCTCTGGCTAAATATCTGAGAGAAAATGGAAAACTGATTCCGACAATTTTCAATCACGTGCTTTTGCAAGTTTGTAGCGCGCTTAGTTATGCGCACAAGCTTGGTTTTGTTCACAGGGACCTTACTCCTTCTAACATCTTTTTGATCGGAGAGGCAGAAAATTGCGACGTAAAGATTATTGATTTCGGGCTCTCTAAAATACTGAATGATACTTCAAATAAGCTGACTCAAACGGGTCTCATTATTGGTACTCCAGCCTACATGAGTCCTGAGCTGGTCAGAGCACAAGGCGTTGATCAACGCTCTGACATTTACTCACTGGGTTGCGTGATGTATGAGGCTCTAAGTGGTAAAGCCGCCTTTACTGCTGATTCGCCTGTTTCAATCTTGATGCTGCAGCAACATCAGTATCCCAGCAAACCAGATTTGGGATTAGCTAATGCCGAGCAAGAAATGCTTCTGAGCCAAATAATGCTGAAATGCTTGCAGAAAGATCCTGATCAACGCTTTGGATCGTGTGATGAAATAGCAAATGCTCTCATTCAGGCGTCTGAGCGCGGTCGAGTTGACGCGTCTGTCAGTAAGGTCTGGGACATTCATCCATGGGCGGTGGCAAGTAAAAAGCCTTCATCCGCCCTGAAACTTTTTGCGCTTGTATTTCTTATCGTCGGCTTGGTAGCAATCGGTGCCATCAATCTAATTCCGAAGAGGGACCATTATCATAACCCCGGTCAAGCCAGGACAGCCGTCGTTTTGAAGGCGAAATCCGTTCGCTTGAAGGAAGATGAGTGTATAAGATCATTAAAACGAGCGGAAGAAAAATTTGGTGTTAATAGCATGAATCTATTGACGCCGCTTAGCGCACTTGCCAATTTTTATCGCGACGAGCAGAAATATGATCGAGCAGAATCGTTAATGGAGCGAGTACTTGCTATCCAGGAAAAATCTCTCGGACCAAATGACGTGGTTCTGGCCAACACATTGGATTCTCTTATCCGGGATTGCATGGAGCTGCACAAAGACCCCAAAGCAGAGTTGCTGGCAAAAAGATCTCTGGCTTTGTCAGAGCGACCTCCCGGTGTCAACTGTGTGATCTTGAATGATCGTCTGGGAAAGCTAGCCGAGATTTTTGAAAACGAAGCTAAGTATGCCGAGGAAGAGGCGGTGCTGAAGCGCATCGTGGTCATCAGGAAAACTGCATACGCCTCTGGTTTCTGTGATGCACGCTGGGTGGCAGATGGATTCAGAGATCTCGCGCGCTTGATTCTTAAGCTAAAACGATTTGCCGAAGCAGAAACTCTGTTAAAAAAGGCAATTGCGTTAAATGAGGCGAACGTATCCGAAAAAAGTATGCCGGCCGAACGCGAAAATGACCCGAATGATTCAAAGTTGAATGGAGCCCAACGATGGTTGCAAAGCAGCTGCGTCGATCTGGCTGATTGTTACTTGCAGCAAAATGCGCAAATAAAAGAAGCCGCGTCTTTGATTAAAAAAGCCCTGGTCCTCATGGATGAGGATTCACCTACGAGTCAGGAAAGTTTGCGAACTCTCCTTAAGACTTCGTGGTGTTACCGGCTGCAAGGCAAATTAAAAGAGGCAGAGGAATTTAGTAAGCGTGCTCTTGCAATAATCCGTGTGAATCCACAGACTGGAGGCACTGATCGAGGACGGGGTAATTATGAACTTGCCGCTTGCTATTTCGAGGAGCGCCGCCTGCGTGAAGCAGAGCTGCTTTACCAACGCGCGCTGTCATTATTTTTAGAAGATTCGCTTGGTTCGGAGAATCCAGAGTGTGAGCTGGCTCGGCAGGGCTTGCTTAAATGTTGCAAAGCAGAAGGCAAGAACGCCGAAGCGGAGTTGCTTATGAAGCGTATTCCGTCAGCTGAGAAAAGTCTGGGAGCGCCGCCTTCCAGGCGGCTTTAAGTATGATGTTACTTCGTAGTTACAACTTTGCCCTCATTCTAACCTTCTCGTTGATTACTATGAATTCAAGAAAAGTTGCCTTGGCCAACTTGCTAATTTGCCTTTTAAATTTACCCAAGTTGCGCGAAAAGCCCTGTTCTTTAGAGCGGGGATGAATAGCGCCGCGGGCGGTGCCCGCGAATGTTCGAAAAAAGTGCTTGCATTTCAAAACAGCTTGTGGTTACATATGT
>Ga0182030_10016269_pt1 | contig 14505 bp, 16 predicted proteins | sample 812S3MmetaG_FD_121299 | JGI IMG/M metagenome (GOLD analysis project Ga0182030, IMG submission 121299) | Permafrost microbial communities from Stordalen Mire, Sweden - 812S3M metaG (Illumina Assembly) | ecosystem: Environmental > Terrestrial > Soil > Wetlands > Permafrost | place: Sweden... | reverse complement strand
ATGACGTTGCCGTAGCGCGTCGCACACAAAACCGTGCTGGTGTCGGTGGCGAGGAATCGTGCATGACTTGAGGGGTAAAGTGGAGTGCCAATTGCAGTGAGGTAGTCCTCAGGGATTGTGACACTGGTGGAATCCATGTTAGGTAGGGTTATGGTTGAAGTAGAAGTGAATGGCAAAGACGGAGTTGAAGTGCAAGTTGATGTTGTTGGTTGAAAGAAGTTGGAGGTCGAAGGGAGCGAGGGGCTTCTTTTATACTCTTATCGGAAGACATGTCGAGGTGAATAGGTGGTTTGGAGACCCAGAAAGTTCAAATTCCGGTATCTTTACCCGAGAAGAGTTGAGGGGATTCACTTGAAGACCAAAAAAAAAACTCGAGTTAGTGCTTTGAATCGCTTACGTCTTCCGATTCCCAAACATTTGAGGCAATAAATAAACTCACAGGTAAAAATCAACAAAAATCAAACTTTGCCAAACGACTAACATACCAAAAAGGCAAAAAATGCAAAAAGGGCAAAAAAGAAAATAGTTCAAATTACAAAAGAATCAGTCCATCAAGAAAGTCTCAACACTCTTTGACTTTCTTGGATCAGGAATCGAACCTGACCAGGGGAATCTAACCCCCGAGCGTAAACCAATATCTTTGGATGTAGAAGCCATTATGGATATAGTTTGGTCCACTCACTCCCCACCTCAGGGGCCAATTGTGAGCTGGGTTACAAACTCTACATGTAGGTATTGTAAGGTCGCCCCTCTTTAAATAAGAAGCTTGTTAACAACAAATCTACTAATTTAATATATAACACTACCCCCCTAAGCGAGCATCAGTCCGCGCCTTTCCTTTCCCGACACATCATTCAGGAATTAGATCCAACAACTATTTAAGACTGCTATCTCTACTCTGATCATAGAGTAATGGATATCCTTATTCTCATCATTCGTCGCGTTATTAAAGAGTATTCTTTTACGCATTTGAAATCTGTCAAAAGTATCAACTCCATTTCTCCAGTTATACCGCTTTGCTCCAGTAGGAATTAGAACATAAGATGTCGCTGTCTGATAACTCACCAAATAGTAAGTTCCTTGCTGAAGCTTGTGCTTCGATGTCTATTTGGACTTCCCTTCATCAAACCATCTATGATGCCATGCTCAAATATTGGCCGGGGCACCCCTTTAGTAAATGTGTCAAATAAGTTATTCGATCAAGACAATGATCTCTCATATTCCAATTTTATGGTAGTTTGGGATGTATTAGAAATTGTGAGACATTGAGACTCACCGTCTACGAGACTCAGGTGTCATCATTTACATGTGCCTTAACAAATCCCACTCATCTCCTCTAAAGTCCTATTCATAACTTCCGCCCACAACCTCCTTCCTGCCAGACCGCAAGCACTTTCCAGCCACAAATACTCCCCCATATTCCTCTCCACACTTTCCCATTCCCAAGCCCCCCATCTCCTTATAAGTAATATAAGTTTTGAAACATACCACTCCCGTTCGGGCTTATCCAAGGCCGCAATTCCACCAATAACCAACACCCACAACAACAAATTCGAGAGACATGCTTCCTTCTCGACTCCACCAGATTCAATACAGCTTTTGAGTCGCTTAACTAAGGTTTGAAAGGGATGGAAAGAGTTTGGGATCGGGAAGATTACCGCGATGGCGTAGATTGAGGCTGTGTTTCGGCAAGCTTCATATACTGAGGGATTGTCCTGGACTCCTTCTAGTTCAGAGAAACTAGGGAGAAGGAGAAGTCGTTGATGTACGACTGTACGGGCTTTGGCAATCTGTCCTAGTGTCAACCCACCTGGTTTACCCCGGAGATAATGTGCTATCGCTACGGTCGTTGACGCCATCGCATCAAAAATGTAGATAGCTTCAGGCGTCAGACCATATTTCTGAAGATTGAGAAAGCCGCGGCCTAGATGCTGGATTGGAAAGTGTATGGGCGCTTTAGCCCAAGTTGTCAGCTGCTCGATCCAGGGTCCTACACTCGGAAGGGGTGGAAAGAGAGGTTTGGAGAGGTTGTTGGAGGCTGCTATAATATCCCCACTATTTATAGGTACGTTAGTCAATGATAGACGATTAAAGGTTCAAGAATCGCATACGCTACAATTATCTCAGCTAGCCCGTGTAAATTTAGGTTACCCAGTCCTCCTCTCATAGCTATCAAACGTAGTACGGCCATCATGTGCTCAGGCACATACTGAATATTGCCATACACATTAAGCCATTGTGCGCTCATGAGCGGGGATTCGAAAGGCTTGACTCTCACTTCGGACTCAGCTCTCGCTTCATGTGTTGCAAGGATTAGAATAGCTAAAATGACTTCGTCTCGTGAAGCTTCTTTAGGGTTTGAGAGGATGTTATTGAGTTGTTGTATGATAATCAACTTGTGAGATAGGACGACTGGGGAGTTGGGGTAGATGGTAGAGTAGCGCATAAAATCGAGGTGGATGGAGCCAGCAAATACGAGGGCGTGAAATAGGAACGGATATGTGAGGCTGGCTACAAACCAAGTTTTGGCGATTGGATGGACAGGGCCATTGGAGCCGTCAGGGAAGATACCCGGGAGCATATAGGTGATGGCTGTGACGTGTTAAATGGGCCTTCAATGGTCACAAAAATGGGAATCAATTTGTTGTCTTAAGAAACAATGAAACACGTTCCCAAGCTTACCGTGATCCATGAGTTCATGTACAGGGCGATCTATATTCTCAATCGGGTAACTCAAGAATGGATCGACTCTTCCGGATCCAAGAAGTTCCACAGGACTACACAAATCGGAGCTCTTATGCTTTCTTTGTATTAGACTCTGGTAGTACTCGCTCAATTCGGTATTGTTCGAGCTGTTCGAAGTACCACAATGCAAGCAATAAGTCTGAGATTGCTCAGCCTGAGGGGAATGTTGAAGGAAATCCAACGGTGAACTAACATGATTTCCGGAGCAAGATGGATCTCTTTCGGGGGAAAGATTGAAGGTGCAATCCGAAGTTTTGAATTCAAGCTGGGTTTTTTCACTAGTGCTCAGTCCAGAGAAGTCCTCGCTGCCCAAATCGGCATCCAGCAGGCCTCTTTCACTCAGTTCCTGAGTATCACCGAGCCTTCCATCAGCACTTCTTACCTGCAGAGGAGCCAGAGGAGACAATCTTTGCATTTGTGTGGCTTTCTGCTGGGATCTCATCTGACCCTTCTTATAGTTCTTCAATACGTGTTTCCTAATATGCGATTGGACCCCAGGACGGCGCCCAGCTTTGAACCCTCGAATAGGAGTAGATTCATTCACGAATAGAAATGTATGTTGGATGCAGGGTCCATTTTTGGTGCCGGCTTCCTGATCGCTGCAGGGGCCCGGGATCTTGGCAGTATCCATTGTATGAACTCTGGTTGGGCATTTACGGGCCTGGAATTAGGAAGACCTTTCAGCAACGGTACACCAGCGACTCTAAAAGCGCAACGAAGATCTCTGGTAATAGAATTACTTTGACATGCTGTGGTAATTATCCTAAAGGAGTAAGGAGTGCAGAGCGGGGTTGAAAGTTCAGCGGTGGTGATTTGTAATCAGTTGTGTTTCACAAGCCATCTCTCACTGGATATGTTTTTCGTGTCACTATTGATATAAGAGAGTATCGTTATCGGATTTTGTCGTGGGATTAGTCTACCTAGAGTCTCTTCGTGTCTTTGGTAAGAACAGTTTGGCAGAAAATTCTTTAAATCTTAATCTTTATTCTCTATCTCTTTTATATTTCTGATTGTGATAAATGCCGTGATTTTCAATGCTTTTATTGCCACATTAATTAGTGAAAAGCAATTATTTATATATCTGTAAATTAAATATATAATTTCAATCATTTAAGAAAAATCTATAAGTTATATGAATATGAAAATAGTATTGAATTTGATAATATATAAATTAATTGGATTTTTATTTTTATTAATCAAAATAAAATCAATGTTTATTTATTGGTCTAGAATTTCCCCCAACCCTTTCTCAAACTTCTCACGATTTCTTCAGCGGCTTTGGCGTTACCATGAACCGTATTCCCCGGTCCTGAAGGACCAGGATCATTCCGTTCATAGACAAGTCGTACCTGATCCTTTCCAACCTCTAAGACCGAACCCCCTTCTATTCTACCTGCTGAGCATTCGTCCTTCTCTACCAAATCCAGCATAGCGAGTGCGACCTCCTCGGGTGTTGCCCACTCCTTTCAGCGAATTAGCATGTTAAAAGGCGTGTTTCTTGGGGGGCGAGCACTCCGGAGGTAGGAGCTATTTCAGAAGCTGAGACAGAAGGATAAACGGACGTGATCCGTTTGTCTGCTCTTGAGACAGCTCCGACCTCCAGAGCTCTCATGGCAATATTGTAAAGAAATGAGACAAACATCGACTGATTCATCGACGTTCTTCAGCTTCTCGGGTGCCTTCAAGTCTAAATCAGCTCTTCATTCCGGTCAATTGGAACAGAAGCTGTACCTCTGTCCATAAAGGCGTCTTGATAACGCCAGGCGCGCAAGCAGTGACCCGTATCCCGTGAACTGATTCTAGGGGAGCTAAACTCCGCACAAACCCCGAGATAGCGTGCTTGGAGGCAATATACTACGAAGTAATGAGCAGATCTTTCTTTCAGTCAAAGCTTAGGATTACCAATGGAGTCACTGGGTTAGCAAGTTGGCCAGCGATGCTGGAAATATGGAGAATACTCCCTGGCTTACTCATCTCCAGGAAATGAGAAATAGCGAGTTGCGTTGTCCGAATGGGGTGCGTAACATTGATATCCATCAGCTTATAACGGCCACTATCTGGTGCGTCTTTTGACTCAGGACTCCCTGGAGGATACCAGAAATTTGACCATGACTGGTCTTTGTAAGCACCCCACCATCCATAAGGCATGAATGACTGCTCACCGGCTCATAGACACCCGCACCGGGAACCACAATATCAACTCCTGCCCCGCCAAAATGATCTTGGGCAACATCAAACATTCGTTCTAATTGCTTCCACACGCTCACATCTGTTCTTTGGAAGGCTGCACGACCCAAGGTAGAGCTCTTGGGTATTGTGTGCTTTGCGACAGAATCTTGTGCTTCCTTCCTCAGCGCAAGGTCAGCGAATAGTACATTACAGCCTCTGGAAAGAAGTAGATTCGCAAAGCAGAGGTTGATTCCTAGATAATGCATGTCAGCACGAGGAAAAGCCTAACTTGCTGAAAAAATGCAGACCTGATCCCGCGCCAGTTACGATGGCAGTTTTACCCCGCACTGAGAAAGCCATTTTGAAGTTCTTGGTGTTGATCGTGCAACAACTTGGGGACTTCTCGAGTCGCAAGTTCTATAAATTCTTCTTCATGAAGATAGATAAAGAAAACGGAGGATAGGACTTCAAGGGTTCTGAGAAGGTCATGCGCAAGCCCAGAAGCCAGCTAGAGTAATTTCGGCAAACTTGCCTCCCTGAATCACCCCACTGTCGGCTTCCCTACCCTCGCTCAAAAACCACCTTCCATTTCAAGCTTCAAATAGCCACGAACTGATGCATAGAGATGTTATTGTTTCATAATACTCACACATTCAGGAGATGCGCGCTAGATAAGGACAATGTCACTTGTATACAAAACTTCTAATCCAATGCCCCCGAACGCAGCCCGTAAAAACATCACTTCGTCTTGCCCGAAGACTTTTGCCACCCAAACATATTATCCCTCTCACACCTCCTCCAAAAATGATTCACCAACCTCTATTTTCAATTAGTTCCATTTAACTCTCCAGATCAATGAAGAACGTACCTGGTCCCACGCCCTTTCCAAAACATCCATCCTAACCTCCTTCTCTATCCTGCGCCTCCTTGCATACCCCTTCTGATACCAACTTGGTTCCCACTCCAACCATTTCCTCAAATAAACATGTATCCATGCCAGATCAACATAATCGTTCAATTAGCCCCTTCATCCTGTCAAATTTCAGTAACTGGGGGAAACTCACTTCATCTCTGTTCAAATCACGCAATTTCATCTTCTTCCTCATATAATCCACATCTTCTGTGAAGTTGATATACCCTTTATTCACAAGCTTATCAAATTCCAGGCCTCTATATTGTGGAAGGGGTTGCGGGAGGTTGTCTGGGTCCATGTGGAGAAATCGTTGGTGTCGAGGATGAGTGGGGAGGAGGATGGTGCCGCTAGATAATTTTTCGAGAAGATCGGGATATGCTTTAAGGAAGGATACCTGGCTGATGTTTGGTACATGCTGAGGTGGTGTCTTTACGCTGGGTTCAGCGGATGGAATCTTGGGGTGGAAGGGGAGATTGTGCGAATCGGAGTTGGAAACCGCGACAATCTCGCCACCTTGCACAGGTGCCAATGGTGTTTTGGTGTTAAAAGGAAGGCCGAATGTGCCAGCATCCCTCGCGTGAGATAGTTTGGGGCGCCGACTGAGGGGGCTAGATTGAGTCGGGACATCATCCATTTGCTCGTCACTCAAATCCTCGAATAAGCGCTTCAAAGACATTTTGGAAAATTCGTACATTAGTATAAACTCCAAGATGCTTTGGGGGTAGAGGGTGTTTAAATAGAGAATGGCTGGCTCACGAGGGCTGTCGCAGAGTTGCAATTTGTTCACCTAGAGCGCGAACGTGCCATAGGAGAGGAAGCGAATTTGAATTGATGACTCTATAGATGAGAAAAATGAGAGGCAGCAGTATTTCTATCTTGTGATACATTATTTGATTGTGTAGGTAACAATCAGACAATGTGGGAGACAGTATAAAACCAAACATGTTCAAATATAGCTTGTGATAACCTTTCATACGACAGTGATGACATATCGTTCATCATGATGTTCGGGATTCGATATGATCTCAGCGCATGCTGCCTCAGCTGTTGCCGTCCCATGTTCTTCCAACATCTGCAGAAAGGGCTCGTAAGGCTCTTCCTCAAGAATCCTGTTTCCGACGTTATCGAAGTAGGAGGCTCTATTTTTGTAGAAGTTGAACGAACCGATCCTAGAAAACTGGCCTTTTATAACGCCTGTAGCCCGAAGCACAAGACCCTCGACCATAAACTCCCAAAGCCATTCTTTCTCTTCTGCGCCTGTCGCGCTGCCAGTTTTGCCACCAAGAATAGGTAAAAGATGGATTGTTCCATTTTCCTCTTGATAGCCATCGTCCAAACAGTCTATCTGGATGGGACACTCTTGCTTCGAGTTTCCAACGTGTATCATCGTAATGCCTTCTTCAGATGCTGGCTCATTTGATTCCTCAGAGCGCACCAAGTTTCCGGTTGCCATAGTTGAGCAAGCCAGGCGAATTACTCCATTAGTGACCTGCCCGAACGGATCGTGGCCGTATTTCGCGATGTTGGCATCCAAGACATGCGCGTATTTGGTTTCAAGGACCCCTTCCTGCGTTGGATACCAGGACACTCTTCCATCAATAGACGCCCAAGACCAACTCGGTGCTCGCCAAGGTGGTCGCAAGGCGGATTTCGATCCGCGCCGGTGCCAGCAGAGCTGCTCCTCAATTCGGCCCCTCCACAACCCCGCAAGATATTGGTCGCCAGTTTCCTTATGCCCAAGCCTTGCGATTCCAGAAATTGCAGGTAGCTTATCTTTCCCAAATGTTAGATTCGCTGCAGAATAAAGCCCAACGATCTGCGACCACAATGTTTCTAATTTCCCCTCTCGCCGAACGAGTGGGGAGACTAACCTGGAAGACCAAGGAGTCAGTAATTGCGCTTGACGGATGGATTTAGAAGTTGAGACATTGTCTCATAAGCAAATAAACAATTGCTTAAATATCTTTATATAGGCAATTCTCAATTGAGGATGAAACAGTCTAGAATAGGAGATTTAATTCCCCGATGCCCCTTACTGCTTTGGAAACCCGTCTGGCAAGTACTCAGATGCAATCGTCGTCCTGCATTCCCAGAAAGCACCTCGATCGCTAAAATGAATTGTTCGAGGCGATAGCATTTTCTCTTGCAGTGCCCAAGCTCTAGATCCTAAATGTGTTTCGAAAGTTGAAAGGTTGTAAACTTCCTGGCTCCGAAAATCTTGCACTCTTCGTCGCCCACAATCCGTTATTCGAGCTCGAAGCCCGCCGCTGAAGATAGGTGGCTTAAGAAAACAGCCTTGACTAGAATCGCGAGCAGACGACGCTGCTATGGTAATGGTTGAGCCTCCATAGACTGAGCTCATCAGAGCCGACTCTTTTTGCCAATCATCTTCACTATTTTGGATGATGCATAGTGAGTCAATCCACAAGTAATCCAAACCCAATCTTTGTGCGATCTTAATAGCATCTTTGAAGGTATTTGGGAGTCTCTCAACCGGTATTACCTTCATGAACGAGTCAAGGTCCTCGGAAGTGAGTTTGATGACTTGGTGAGAACCCCAGCTGTGTGACAGAGTGGCATACCGCAACCCCTTTGGGCATTCCGAAGATAATACCAACCGCGGCAAATCACTAGCAATCGAGATCAGCCTATTCGGTCGCGTGCCGTCGAGGTCACTGCTTTTACAGAGTTGATGGCTTTCAGAGCAAGTCGACAACCAGTTGCTCGCGATATTGAGTACATCCAGCGGGTCATCATAACAATCAGCTTCATAAGGTTAGCAAATGTTGGGAATATTAAACCACTATCACAAAAATATGGTGTTGCGTGAAAAATACAGGGCAAAAAAAGACAATGATTGATCCCATTCGCGGGGAAGGACGGCCTTCAACACGCAACCCGCGTAAATATAGAACACAAAACAGGAGAATAATGGAGAACTCTCTGTCAGATATGACACACCTGATGCTGGAAGGAAAGCTGAATCAAATTTTAATTCTGACGCGATGCCGGAATTGCAGTGAGTGCAGACTTTTCCAGGTAAGTTCAGCCACAAGAGTTGTATTGGATTCGTCCCCCAGTTCTGAATGGACAAAGATACCATCGCGTTCTCTCCAAGATGGTATAAGCGTGTTTCAATCTTGCGAAATGTGTCTAGTAATTTGCTGTCTTTGAGGCCTTGCAGGAGGAATGTGCAGAATCTGCATCCAGAGTGTGCCGAGCCTTCCAATTCAAAAGTGGTACATGACCGTGCGACAGCGTGCTCCCATCCATCTTCGTCATGGTCGGGCTCTGAATCGTGTTCTCTAGTTGATGAACCACCTAACGTCGGCCAATTTTCAAACAGATCTTGACATTTAGCGCAAACCCCTTTCGTGACAGGAGCTTTCGGTGTCGATTCTCGTATTCGTTGTTCAACGAAATCCGTATCGAGGTCGTCAGAATTCACGATCTGGACGACATTGGAATCCTTGTAAAGATTATTGCCATCCGCCGTCGTATATTCCTGAAACCATTCTTTGAGGCCGACAGCCGTCAGTTTCGACTCCATGTTGGGAGGAGTTGTAACCGCTGCTCATGGTGAGGGCCTTTGAGTAAAGTGGATATTCTCGGATCGTTAGCAGCGATTTCATGCACGTAAGACGGGAGAAGCCGAGTAAAGAGAGCAGAACAGGTCGGTCAAGCAAAGTTTCCGATGGTAGACGACCAGTATTGTTTAAACACCGAAAGAATTGAAAATTAAAAATGTAAGTGTCTTGAATTATATGAGAAATTTGAAAGTCCCTACTCCGTAGCACTCCATTTCCTTACCAATGAAATCTCAAAAACTCGGCAACATGAAAATAAGACCATCCCTTGCCTCATAACACATAGATTCATTACCCACCTAGAACATACGTCCTTGTAGCATGACATCTTGCAGTTTCAATCCTCTGCCTCGTCGCTACCGACATAATCGGCTCCACCAATTTTTCCTGTCTAGTAATCGCATCCCTCAAATTCTACTTCCCTCTTTCAGTCCTGATTAGCTCTACGAATCTCTGTTGCCTGGCTAATGCGTCTTCAAGGCCTTTGAGCCGCAGTCTTTTATCTTCTGCGTGTCTTTCTGCTTCCTTCTCTGTCTCAACCATTTCAACTTCAATTTTTTCTGCTTGAACTCTTAGTAAATAAGTAGAGTTGCCCTGAGACGCTCATTTTCTTGTTGCGCTGCCTCAAGCATCGAAGTTGCTAGAGCTCTATCACTAGTTGCGACTCCTACTAGAGCAAAATCTCTTAGTTTTCTAGCTCGTTGGTGGGATGAGAAAAAAATGGCTGATAGCCTTGAGGAATTGGATCACGATTTATTGATAAACAAAGATGATTGAATAATGATGAGCCAAAAAGACACATGATTTGCAGCAATGCTTAGTGAACTCTCAGCATCATCCCCTTGCAGATACAAGATTGCAACTAGCTGCGTAGTTTCGAAAATTATGGTGGTATGTAGCGAAATGTGCTTTGAAATGGAACAAACAGCAGGCCACAATTGATTCGCCCCCATAGAATAAATAATTGTGGTATCCTAGAATACATCGTAATTAGTCTCCCGAAAAAGTGACATGGTATGGGAACACTTACATCTGAGTAAAGACGATCCAGATAATCAAAACCGCCTCAAGATGATCAAAAGAAAGAAAGTTCGCGGTGATGCGGGGTGAACATTGAGGGTGTACAGTGCTGCCGCTGAAACATGGCCCCCATGGAAACAGAAAAAAATGGAAATCAGTCAATATCCAACACAAAAACCCTGTAATGAATAGCATGCCGACGCAGAACAAAGTTTGGAGGGCCCAATGAATTATTCCCCGTTCCGCGAAATCCCCTCGCAAGTGATCGTAAAACACCGACATAACTCGTAGCGTTTTAGGCCACCAGATAGAAAAGTTGGTCTCGACACGTTAGTTTTATAAAGTCTTTTCACATATTTGGAATTCGTACTTACTAGAATCACCACAAGACCGAAATACACCTTATTTCTCCTTGTGATGCCAACTTCAGGGGCGTTCCCCATGGAGATATAGTAGATGATCATTGGGATTAGGATGACCCAAAGCATCAAAGACGTCAGGAGATATATTGAATGGCGAATTTGCCACCATTCTCGAAACTCGATCAGTTGGGGATTTTCGGTACGCTTAGAAACGGATCTCGAAAACCTCCAATCGTTTGAGCGCCGATACTGGAACTCTTCGATGTCTTCATAACTCCTGTAATAGATATTCCACAATAGCCTTGCTATTCCTTTTTTTGCTTTTCCACACCTCGATTCTCTTCTTGCTTGGTACTGCTCATCTGCCAACCCTTCTAAGTATCGTATGATATCTACTCTCGTCTTCATCGATGCAGGATGATTCGACCCCTCTTCCTTCTGACAATACGCTATATCGATAAGATCTCTTATGTCAGGATGAAAAACTCTAGATTCAGATTAGTCTCGAGCTTGATAGATATTCCAACAACTGTAGAGCGGAGCTTTGAATGTGTAACCCATTTGAGCACACTTGAGTTGGCTCGTCCAGTCCTCAAGAACGGTCCCTACAGCGCAGTTATTACGAATTCCGGGGCGACGTAAGACTTACTCTGAGGTTAAGATCATCTCGATTGCTTCTTGGTTTCCGGTTCTGATTGAGGCATAAAGCCCACTATCGAAGCTGTAAATTGCACGACATGTTTGATAATAAAAGTGAAAGGGAGCTCGTATTGACCGATATGGCTCGTAGTGATACTCCCGCAGTAAGACTTTCAAGATGCGTAAAGAAGGTTCAGAGAAAGGATGGTCGTAGCATCCTAACCGAACTTCAAGTTGATTCGCCGACAATCCAGGATTGAGGCTTATCGACCTGCGTATGCGGTATGGTGGATTGAGCAAAAATTTCAACGCTGAAACTTTGAAAACTATAGGTCGGAACTTTTTCCAAAACAGTTTATTAGGTCTGGGAGAGACTTCGCCTGCGGCGACTTGTGGCACCCGCCGTTGTTTGTGCTCCCGACAGACCATTCTGGTCACACCTACAAACCGAGATTCTATTCCAACACCAAGGGGTGAAAGTTCATCGTCATTAAACTTCAGCAGCTCTGCACCCATTTGAAGCATGTATTTGACGAGGATATCCCGTCCTCGTGAGACCGCCTCGTGCAAAGGAGTTTGGTTGGTTCGGTCAAGGGCTTGCAGCTTTGGAGGGTCGTCGTGAAGGAGTCTTTTGGCTATGTCCAGTGCGGCAGGGTGCTCAGAGTAAGCGCACACATGCAATGCATGGCACCGCTTACTCTCCCACAAATTGCTCGGATTAGCTCCATGATCAAGCAAGATATCGCAGGCTTCCTTGTTTCCCCGAACGATGGCATCTTTCAATGGTGTTCCCTCAAAGACCGATTCTTCATCTAGCATATTGAGACACTGCTCGCGCTTGAGAATTGCTTTTAAAACCTCTGGGGATCCTACCGATGCAACCAAGTGTAGACAATTATATAGTTCGAATTCCCTTATTCTGCTTGAAAACCCGAAGTTTAGGAGGATTTCAACAACCTCAATTTCCCTCCGAATATATGGAAGACAGTCAATATCACCTTTTTCTCGGGGTATATACCGGAAGAGGCGATCGAAGATGTCTGGGCGAGTTGCGTAATAGAATGGAGATAGACCGAATGAATCGTAGGGGGGGACGTACTCCGCGGAGAGGATTTTGCATAGAAATGGCAGGCATTCGATGCTTTGGTAACGCGCCGCAGTGCATATATAGTGCGTTAAATGTAGTTGGGGAGAAAAGTCTGGATCTAGATCGATCAAGGATTGTACTAGAGCAACATCATCTCTTAATATCGCACAGTCGAAGGGCGTGCAATAAGCGGGTATTACGTTGCAGAAGTGGGCGTTGTCTGAGAGGGGCAAGTCATAATAGGTCTGTCGATGGAGATCACCAGCTCCCATCAAGAGCATCATAGCCAATGGAGTTGGCCTCGCTTTTGAATTGAAGATTGCCCAGTGCAGAGGAGATTCTCCGTAGGATCCGCGTCCGTTAATGTTCGCTCCACGCTCAATAAGGTCCTTAGAAACCCTCTCGTCCCCCAGTTTGCACGCTTGTAATAGACATTCGTTGAGCGGTTGACTTGAGCCCGGATACAAGTCTTCACGGTTTGAGGGGTGAACAATTGAGGATCCCCTAGGCAGTTCTTTTTGTTTTCCCTTGAAGAGGCACCCATTCTCTTCTGAATGACTGTGACCTAGCACCGATGCAGCAATTTGAGAACCGTCCGCTGCTCCAGTGACTGCCCTATTCAGGATCTCGGAGTCAGTATTGTCTTTCTCAGTTGTAGTTCATGTTTCGAAAGTACTAAGTAAAGTATGTTTCAACTCTCCAACCAAACCAAAATAGGAAATTTTGCTCAAAGAAGCTAGACATACCACTTCGGGCCAAGTTTGCGTAGACTATCAGGCATGGGTACGTCGAGAGCCGAATGAAGTCTCTCAGTAACAGCCTGAGCCTTAATGAGGCCACCAAGCGCAGCTTTGTCGACGAGTGACATAGCAGTCTGGGTGTTCCTCGCGGTCCCAAATCCGGCCGCATAACACAGTCCAAGATGAAGCGTATTGTTGAGATGCCGCTCTGAGTGATTCTGTGCTGACTGCCTTTCAAGTTCCGCAAATATTTGTTGAGGCAGTGTCGAGAATGCGATAAGATCGTAATACTGTCCTGTGAGCTGGATACCTGAGTTATTACTAGTCTAAGTACTTCGGAAACCAATACGTACGTCAAACGCTGGAAGTTCTGAGAGTGTTGGAGGGCTAGAAGGATTAGGCAAAGCGACATATCTATCATCTGTCAGCTCTAGGCGAGTGTATCACTAGCATTGGGAATAAAAGAAGAATCCAGGAGGGTTGAGGGATCCAATACAGTACCTTTCATTTAAAAGAACTCCTAGTTGCTGCATCATCGTTCCAGATTCTGGACGAGCGGACGGATCCCTGCTAAGAACCAATTGCAATATATCGCATATTTGATGAACCAAGGGCCCTTCAGATCCATGGGTACGTAGAAGGTACCTCCGGCAGGTCTCCGAAGCAGTCATGGAGAAGCTCTTTGTACGTCGAGCTTTTTCCATCTCTATTTCATCTGCATCTTGAATATCTTGATTTGCCCCGATTTGATATGGAGTCCCGTCAATCATGACTCGCCAAAGAAGCATCCCCCAACACCACATGTCAATACTTTTAGACTCATCCACAGAAAGCCTTCTGGGGCCATCATCAAGTTCTGGGGGTGAGTAGAAGGGTGTTGCTCGTACAATCTCTCGTACTCTGAAAGGTAGGGGAGTCAGTAACCGCTTATTCCGAATGGATTTGGGAATTGAGACATTGCCTCATAGTAAATAGACAATAGCTTAAGCCTCCTAATCTCTCTATCTGTCTCGTAATTATACTGTTCTGTTACCATGAAACAATGTTTAATAGGAGGCTTTACTCTCCGATACGCCTTACCGACTGTCTATAGCATCGCCGCTCGGCTCTATAATCGAATGACCAAAATCTGAAACCTTTGCAATCCAGTTTTCCGCATTTGAGGGAGGCCCTTCAAAAACTAGAATGTTTTCACATTTGACGTCTCTGTTTGTAAATTAGTATACGCTTCTGATGCATCGTT
>Ga0182030_10016268_pt1 | contig 14507 bp, 6 predicted proteins | sample 812S3MmetaG_FD_121299 | JGI IMG/M metagenome (GOLD analysis project Ga0182030, IMG submission 121299) | Permafrost microbial communities from Stordalen Mire, Sweden - 812S3M metaG (Illumina Assembly) | ecosystem: Environmental > Terrestrial > Soil > Wetlands > Permafrost | place: Sweden... | reverse complement strand
TTCGACTCATCCTTGTACATCCAAGCATTGCGCGGAGATGGGGCACTGTTGCTTGAGCGTTGGGCGCGTAAGACTCCGCTCTGGCTGAGTGCCGTGGTGCTGGAAGAACTCTATGCCGGGGCCAATACGGATGACCATCGCATATTGGTTCGGCTGGAGCGGGATTTCGAGCGTGCGGGGCGAACTCTGGTGCCAAGCTTAGGCGATTGGGCGAATGCCGGCAGGATGCTTGCGCGTCTGGCGCAAAAGTACGGTTACGAGCAGATAGGCAGGTCCAGACTGACCAACGACGCTTTGATTGCCGCGAGCGCTGCGCGTATGGGCATTCTGGTTTTGACTTCAAACCAGAGGGACTTTGCGCGATTGGCGGAGTTTTGCCCCGTGCAGTGGCAGGCACCGACGGCCCTGGGCGGATGATGAGTTGATGGAATCGTCATAGAAATCGGATAGTCTGGGTCGATGATGGATGAGGCACAGTTGGGACGCGGGCAGGTGGCGGCGAGCGGGGCGATGGGGCCTGCGCTGATGATTCGCGGGCTGCGGAAGGTGTATGCGGATGTGGTGGCGGTGGATGGGCTGGACCTGGAAGTGGCGCGGGGCGAGTGCTTTGGGCTGCTGGGGCCGAACGGCGCGGGCAAGACGACGACGATCGAGATTTGCGAGGGGCTGACGACGCCGGATGGTGGAACGGTTGAGCTGCTGGGGCTCAACTGGCAGACGGCGGCGAACGAGTTGCGGCAGCGGATCGGGATTCAATTGCAGGAGACACAGTTTCCGGAGAAGCTGCTTGTGGAGGAGACGCTGGCGCTGTTCAGGAGCTTTTACAAGCGCGGGATTTCAGTGGATGAGTCGATCAGGACGGCGCAGCTTGAAGAGAAGCGAAGGTCGCGGGTGGGCGGGCTGAGCGGCGGACAGAAGCAGCGGCTGGCGATGGCGTGCGCGCTGGTGGGCGATCCGGAGTTGCTGTTTCTGGATGAGCCGACGACTGGGCTTGATCCGCAGGCGCGGCGGCATTTGTGGGATCTGGTGGATGAGCTGAAGCAAGCGGGGCGGACGATCATTTTGACGACGCATTATATGGACGAGGCGGAGCGGCTGTGCGATCGCGTGGCGATTATGGACCATGGGAAGGTGATTGCGCTGGGGACGCCGCAACAACTGATTGGAAGTATCGGCGGGGAGGACATTGTGGAGTTTGCGGTGAGCGGAGCGGACGCGCATTCGCATGGGGTTGTGGAAGTGGGGCGGCTGACGGAGATTGAGGGCGTGCAATCGCATCGCGTGGATGCGGGGCTGCACCAGCTTTCAGTGAGCGAGCTGCATGTGGCGGTTCCGCGGATATTTGCGGTGTTGAAGGAGCAGGGGCTGCACCTGAGCGAGTTTCGCACGCATTCGGCGACGCTGGAGGATGTGTTTGTGGGGCTGACAGGAAGGAATCTGCGCGATGAATAGCCTGAAACTGAGCAGCCTCTATCAACTGACGTTGGTTCGGTTTCGGCTGTTCTTACGCGAGCCAGGCGATCTTCTGGATTTTTATCTTTCCGATTTTGTTGGCGGTGGGATTGGGAATTGCGTTTCGGAATCGGCCGGCGGATGTGTTGCCGGTGGGCGCGACGACGGCAGAGCTGACGCAGGCTTTGGCGGCAGATAAGGGGCTGACGGCGAAGACGCTGGATGAAGCGTCGGGTACGCATGAACTGGCGGCGGGGCAGATTGTGCTGTTGGCGATTCAGAGGGCGGATGGAGTGGCGTACAAGTACGACGACACGAACCCGGATGCGCGTACGGCGCGGTTGTTGGCGGATGGGGCGGTGCAGGGCAGCGCAGGGCGCAAGGATGCCGTGCAGACGGGGAACGAGCTGGTACACGAGGTAGGAGCGCGGTACATCGACTTTGCGGTGCCGGGTCTGTTGGGGATGAACCTGATGGGATCGGCGATGTGGGGGCTGGGATTCGCAATTGTCGACGAACGACGGAAGAAGCTTCTCAAGCGGCTGGTGGCATCGCCGATGCCGAAGTCGCAGTACCTGGCGTCGTTTTTGCTGTCGAGGCTGGCGATGTTGATTATTGAAGTCGCTTTTTTTTTAAGCTTCGCAAGAGTGGCATTTGGGGTGCCGTTTCGCGGATCGCTGTGGCAGCTTGGCCTGCTTTGCCTGATGACTTCGCTGGCATTCTCGGCGCTGGGGTTGCTGGTTTCATCGCGCGCGAAGACAACGGAGGCGGTATCAGGGCTGATGAACCTGGTGATGCTGCCGATGTGGATTCTCTCTGGCGTGTTCTTTTCGGCGTCGCGGTTTCCCGCGATTATCCAGCCGGTGGTGAGAGCGCTGCCGCTGACCGCGGCGATCGATGCGCTGCGCGGGAATATGCTGCAGGGGACGGGGTTGCATTTGATGATGCCGCAGGTGTTGATTTTGCTGGGGTGGTTCGTGGTGCCGTTTGCGGTGTCTTTGCGGATCTTTCGCTGGAGATAGGCGTTTGCGCAGCGGGCGACTCCTGCGCTTAGGGCGACCGTTGGGGCACTGCAGGTCAGGGCAGAGTCGACCGGAGGTGCAGGCAAATGATCGTAGAAGGATCAGTGCCGACGCATGGCGGCTATCTGCGATTTGATTGACTTCTCTGCAACGAGGCGCGGCGGGTCGGGTGACTCGGGGGCGGACTTCGCGTTCGGGGTAGATCGCATGAGCGGGTTGATTTGTTCCGCTAATACGCGGACGCGCGGCTCATCCATGATTTCAAAGTGCCGGCCTTCGATGATTGCCTGGTGGAAATCGCCGTGGGTGATGCGCGAACGAAGTTTCGCGGAAATTGACGCAGAGGTGAGCCAGGATTGCTCTGCGCGCCAGTAATGGACAGCGGCAGAGATGGGGTTGATTTGCGCGTTCTCGATGATCTGGGCATGGCGGATGAAGGCGCGGAAGAAGCGGCGTGTTTCTTCGTCGTGGGAATCGGCGGCGGAGAGCCCAAGCCTGCCGAGCCAATCCATCACGAGATGCAGTTGGGCGTCTTCGGATGTTGCGCGAAGGATGCGGTGCGCAAGCTGAAGCGGGGATGGGGCGGAGCGGCCGTTCCGAGCCTTGTGCGAGGGCAACAGGGCTGCAGAGACGTAGTCGTAAACCTCGTGGATCAGATTCTCCATGATGGAGAGCCGGGATTCGGTTGGATCGAGCATGGTGACTGGCGACTCGATCATGATGAGGCGCGCGACGCCGCGGCCGCCGCGTTCGAGATGGCCCGCAGTGGCGAGAGCGAAAAGGCCGCCTGCGGAGAATCCGGCAATGTGGATTGGTCCTTCGGGCTGTCGTTCGGAGATGAGGTTTGCGTAACTCTGGGCCATATCTTCGAGAGAGTGCCATTCATCGGAGGTTCCGGCAAAAACGCGCGACTGCATTGCGTAGACAGGGAGATCGGCGTCGAGGTGGCGGGCGAGAGCATCGTAGTTGTTGGTGCGTCCGCCGGAGGGGTGAATGAAGAAGAGCGGGGCCAGGGAACCTGAGGAGCGGAGCGGGAGAAGCTGGCGAGATGCAGCCGCGTGAGTGGCGCGGGAGCGCAACGGAGGCGTGGAGAACTCGCCGGGTGATTGCGCCGCGGGCGAATGGGTTGCCAGCACGGATGCGGTGGAGGTCGCAGACGCGAGGTTTTCTTCGACGAGTTCGCATAGGCTGTGGATGGTGGAGTTGGCGGATATTTTGCTGGTGGGCAGGGAAGCGCCGGTCCTGGTTTGCAAACGGTTGAGAAGCTCGAAGGCCATGAGCGAGTCGAGACCGAGTTCACGCAGAGGGCGATTGCTATCGAGCTTTTTGGCACTGGTGCGGAGGACGCGGGCAACGGAGTCGCGAACCAGACAGGCGATGAGAGCGGGGCGCGCAGGGGCTGGCGTGGAGGCGAGGTCAACTGTCTCGCCGGTTGATTCCGCGCGGTTGGACGTGGGGGCGACGAATACTTCTTCAAAGCGCGGCGAAGTTGCAGCGGCGCGGTCCGTGCCGAATATGCGTTGCCAGTCGAGATGGGCCAGGGCGATTTGCGCGACGTTGCGTGTGAGCAGCAGGCGGAGCATTCGCGTGGCGTCTTTGGGGTCGATGGGGTGAACGCCGTTGGCCTCAAGGTGTGCCGCAACAGAAGGATTGCGCGCCAGGATGCCGACCTTGCCGATGGCTCCCCAGTTGACGCTCAGCGCGGAAAGGCCAAGGACATGGCGATGGTGGGCGAGCGCATCGAGAAAGCTGTTGGCGGCGGCGTAGTTTGCCTGGCCGGCGGAGCCGAGGATGGAACTGATGGAAGAGAAGAGGACGAAGTGGTCGAGATGCGTTTTGGCGAGGGCGGTGTGGAGGTTCCATGCGCCGATGGCCTTGGCGTTCATGACGCGAGCGAAGCGTTCGGGGGTGAGCTGGACGATGAGGCCGTCGTCGAGGACGTTGGCCGCGTGGAAGACGCCGCGCAGGGGAGGCATGGTGCGTGCGATGCGTGCGAGCAGACGGGCTACATCGTGCTGACGCGAAACGTCGGCTTTGACGGCGAGGACCTTCACGCCCTGATGGCGAAGTGATGCAACGGCTTGCCTGGCTTCAGCGGTAGCAGCTCCGCCGCGGCTTGCGAGGACAACGTGGCGTGCGCCGGCGGCGACGAGTGATTGGGCGACGACGAGGCCGAAGCCGGCAAGGCCGCCGGTTACGAGGTAGGAGGCGCGCGGGGAGAGAGCTGCTGGTCTGGGCGCGGGTTTGCGGATTGCGGAAGATATGACCTGACGCGTATTGAGGACGATTTTGCCAATGTGGCGCGCCTGAGCCATGAGACGGAAGGCGTCGGCGGCGCGAGAGATGGGAAGCGTTTCGCAGGGGAGGGCGGAAAGGCGGCGTGCGCGGAGTTCCTTGCTGAGGGAGTGAAGGAGTGCCTGCACGGTGAGCGGCTGCTCAACCATTACCTTGCCCATGTCGATGACGTGGATCGACGCGTTGCTGCGCAGATGGCGCAGGCCGATGGGCGAGTCGGCAAAGACGTCGCGCTTGCCGATCTCGAGGAAACGGCCGCCGGGCGCGAGGATGGAGAGACCTTTCTCGATGGCTTCACCGGCGAGGGAGTTGAGGATTAGGTCGACGCCGGAGCCGCGCGGGCCTGCTTTGCGGGTGATGTGGCGAATCTGGTTGGCGAAGGCCGTGGACCGCGAGTCGAAGATGTGATGGATGCCGAGCTTGCGCAGGTAGCTGCGCTTGGAGTCGCTGCCGGCGGTGGCAAAGACTTCGGCGCCCGCGGCCTGGGCGATTTGAATGGCAGCGAGCCCAACGCCGCCGGTAGCTGCGTGGATGAGGACGCGTTCGCCGGGCTGCATGCGGCCGAGGGTGTGGAGCGCATACCAGGCAGTCATGAAGGCGACGGGGATGGCGGCGGCCTGTGCATGGGTGAGACGCGCGGGTTTGCGCATGGCGAGGGCAGCGGGGATGGTGAGGTGCGAGGCGAAGCAGCCGGTTCCGCAGGCGAGGACGTTATCGCCGAGTTTGAAACGGGTGACGCGGCTGCCGACGGCGACTACGCGGCCAGAGCACTCGTCGCCGAGGAGGAAGTCGCGGTCGGATTCCATTGGGTAGATGCGGAGCAGCTTCATCACATCGCGAAAGTTGAGGGCAGCGGCGTGAATTTCGATTTCGATCTCGTCTGGGCCGGGCTTGTGGCGAGGTGTTGCATAGAGCGCGAGCTCGTCCATGATGCCTGAGGCGGGGAGGTTGAGACGATAGGCGGCGGCCCGCGAGGAAGGCGTTTTGGGTGGAAGTTGTTCGAGCGTAGTGCGGACGATGCGGCTGGCGAGGCGATTGCCGTTGCGCCATGCGATTTCGGTTTCGGCGTCGGTGGCGAGGATTTCTTTAAGGAGGATATTGGCCTTGCGTTGGGATGGGGCCAGGTCGAGGTCGATCAGACGAGTGGCGATGCGAGGGAACTCAGAGAGAAGTGTGCGGCCGAAGCCGATGAGTGGGGATTGGAAGAGGTTGACGCGATCGGCGGGGAGAGCTGGTTGCGCGCCGGCGGTGACGAGGAAGACGGGCGCAGAGGAGTTGTGTGTGGCCATGGCCTGTGCGAGTTGGAGGGCGCTGTGGCATGCTGCGGACTCGGCCTGGCGGAGCGTGGACGCGTCAAGGGCCATGGAGGAGGGCGCGTCGAGACTGGATAGATGAATGATGCCTGCGATGGCTTGCCCGGAGGTGAAGAGGCGGTCGAGGCGCGCGGGCAGCGACTCGTGGACATTCCCTTTTGGTTTTCCGGAGTGGGTGAAATCGTTCTGCCGCAGGAGTAGGGATTCATCGCCGTGGTGGTTCAGTGCGGAGGCAAGCTTGAAGCCGAGTCCGGCGCGGTCCGCGAAGATGAGCCAGCGGCCGGTGGTTTTGCGGGTAGAGGTTGAGTGGAGAGGCTTTGGAATCCACTGAGTCTGGTAGAGCCAGTTTTCAGGAGAGTCGTGGTGGGACGCGGAGTGAGCGCGAATGGCTTGCGTGCGATAGCCTTCGGCGATGAGGAGTATGCGGCCGTCGGCGTCAGTGAGGCGCAGGTTGCATGTTACCGATTGCAGAGTCTGATGGACGCGTTTTGCGTGGCAGTAGAGTGTTTGGCTGGGCCGGGACTCAAGGCTCGCGGGATCGAACACCAAGCGGTCGATTCGGACTGGAAGAAAGGTTCCGCGGTTGGTGGGAGAGAGAGCCGCAAACTGCGCGGCTTGAAAGCAGGCGTCGAGGATGGATGGATGGATGCGGTGGAGATCTGCGCGGTCTGCGAGTTCAGCGGGGAGATGGATCAGTCCGAGAGCTTCGCCGTCGCCATAGCGAACGGATTCGAGAGCCTGGAATGCGGGACCGTAGTTGAGGCCGGCGCGCGCAGTGGCGGCGTAGATCTCCGGCTTTGAGGCTTGATGGGAGAGCGAAGATTCCAGGCGAGTGAGTTCGAGGGTCGCGGACGGGAAGGCGGCGTGGGCGCGGACGCGGGCAGATGCGTTGCGGACCCATTTGTCTTCGGGGTCGGCTCCTCGGCTGAGGAACGAGAGGCGTGCGTCGAGCGGGGCGAATGCGGTTTGCAGTTGGACGGGTTCGTTGTCCTCGGGCAGATGAAGGGCGCGGAGGAATTCGAAGTCTTCAAGCTCGACCTGTCGCGAAGGGTAGATCGATGCACCGACGGCGAGGGCGGCGTCAATGTATCCCGCGCCGGGGAAGACGATGTGCCCCTGCACGCGGTGATCCTTGAGCCATGGATGGGTTGCGAGGTCGAGGGACGCGGTCCAAACGGGCTGCGCAGAAGATAGCCTTGCAGCGAGGAAGGGATGGATTGGGCTTGAGAGACGTGTGGCGCGGCTGGAGGGGGACTCCGACCAGTGGCGCTCGCGCTGCCAGGGGTAGGGAGGGAGTGCGACCTCTGTGCAGTTCTCGGAGTAGAGATTCTTCCATGTGATAGGGACGCCGGCGGCGTGAAGCGCGGCGAGATTAGAGAAGAGAGTGGGCAAGTCGGGTTCGCGGCGGCGGAGAGAGAACGCGGTAGTGGCCGAATGGCCGCAGGCGGATACCGTTTCGGCGACGAACGCAGAGAGAGCGGGGTGAGCGGCTAGTTCAAGGAACGTGCGGTGGCCCGCGGCGGCGAGGTTGGCTATGGTGGTGCTGAAAAGGACGGGCTCGCGGACGTTGCGCCACCAGTAGTTCGCGGTCAGTTTTCGGCCTTCGATGGGCTTGCCGGTGACTGTGGAGTAAAGAGGGATGTGAGTTGGCGCAGTCTCGACCTTGCCGAGCGAATCGAAAAGGTCGGGCTTGACCGGGTTCATCTGGGGGCTGTGGAAGGCGTAGTTGACCTGGAGAAGGCGGTTGAAGATGCCTCGGGTTTCGAGTTCGGCGGCAATTTGGCGGAGCGGCTCGGGCTCTCCGGAGAGGGTGACGGAGGCGGGGCTGTTTAAGGCGGCAACTGCGACTCGTCCCTTGAATGGGGCGGTGATGCGGCGTGCATCGTCGGCGTTAAGGTTGGCGGCGAGCATGCGGCCGGAGTGAGGAGCGGCGCCCATGGTGCGGCCCCGATGGAAGATGACGCGGGCTGCTTCGCGAAGAGAGAGTGCACCGGCGATGTGCGCAGCGGCGACCTCGCCTACGCTGTGGCCGACGACAGCGGCGGGGCGGATGCCGAGGGATTCCCAAAGCGCGGCGAGCGCGACCTGCAAAGCAAAGATGGCAGGCTGTGCGATTTCGGTCTGCTGGATTCGCGAGGACTGTTCGTCACGGGAGAGCTCCGTGACAAGCGACCAATTTCCGAGTTCGCGGAGGAGAGCGTCGCATTCGTCGATCTTTGCGCGGAAGGCGGGGCTTGAGTGGAGCAACTCGCGGCCCATGGCCCACCACTGCGGTCCCTGGCCGGAGAAGACGAAGACTGGAGCGGTGGCTGTGCAGGCATCGCTTGAAAAAACGGACGGGCTGGGCTCGCCGCGGATGAATGCGTCGAGACTGTCGACGAGGGTTTTCCGTGATTCGCCGATGATGCAAAGGCGATGAGGGAGATGAGAGCGTCGCGTGGCGGCGGCAGCGCAGATGGCGCGGACTGGAGCGGGGTTTCGCTGGAGCAAGCTGTGGTAGCCGGCGGCCAGGGTGCGCAGGGCTTCGCGTGTGTGGGCTGAGATGGGAAGGATGAGTGGGCTCTGACCGGGTGCGACTGGTGGGAGCGCTGGAGCTGCAATTGGCGCGGTGATCGTCTGCGCAGATTTGGTGGCCGAATTGGGTGCGGGGGGGGCTTCGAGGATGATGTGAGCGTTTGCGCCGCCGAAGCCGAAGGAGTTGATGCCGGCGAGCATTGGGCCGGAGGTGCGCGGGAAGGGCTGAAGCTCTTGAACGACGCGGAGGTTGAGGGCAGCGAAGTCGATTTTTGGATTGGGCGTGATGAAGTGCAGGGTGGGCGGAATGGCGCGGTGCTTGAGGACAAGCGCGACTTTAATCAGGCTGGCGACGCCGGAGGCGGCTTCGAGGTGGCCGATGTTGGTTTTGACTGAACCGATGAGGCAAGGGTGCTTGCGCGCAGCCCCAAGTGCACCGCCGAGGGCGCTTGCTTCGATGGGGTCGCCAACGGGGGTGCCAGTGCCATGTGCTTCGACATAGCCTATGTCTTTGGGTTGGATGCCGGCTGAGGCGCATGCATCAAGAATCAGGGCTTGCTGTGCTGAAGCGCTGGGAACGGTGATGCCGTTGGTCTGACCATCCTGGTTGGCGGCGGTGGCGCGAATGACCGCGTAGATGCGATCCCCGTCGCGCTGAGCAGCGGAGAGCGGCTTTAACAGGACACTGCCGACGCCTTCCGCGCGGACAAACCCATCGGCGCTGGCGTCGAAGGCCTTGCAGTGGCCATCGTGGGAGAGCATGGACATGCGGCTGAAGGCGACGAAGGTATCAGAACTGAGGAGAGCATTGACGCCACCAACGAGAGCCTGTTCGCAGTCGCCATGCCAAAGGGCCTGGCAGGCGAGGTGGCAGGCAGTAAGCGCAGAGGAACAGGCGGTGTCGATGGCGAGACTAGGACCGCGCAGGTCGAAGCAATAGGAGATGCGATTGGCGGCGATGCTGAATGCAGTTCCGGTGGCGGAGTAGACATCGGCGTTGCCGGGACCGACGTCCTGGTGCTGCATAACGGTGTAGTCGGTGGTGGAGATGCCGACGAAGACGCCGGTGGAGGAGCCTCGGAGGGTGTGGAGCGGGCAACCCGCGTCTTCAAAAGCTTCCCAACTGGCCTCAAGCAGCAGGCGCTGCTGAGGGTCGATGGCGTCGGCTTCGCGGGCGGAGATGCCGAAGAAGCCGGGATCGAAGTGATCAATTTGATCGAGGAATCCGCCCCACTTGGAGTAGGTTTTGCCGGGATGGCCGGGGGTGGGGTCGTAATACGCAGCGATGCTCCAGCGGTCGGCTGGAACTTCACGGATGGCGTCGGCGCCCGCACAGAGCATCTTCCAGAAGGCCTGGGGAGAGTTTGCGCCGCCGGGAAAGCGGCAGCCAATTCCTACGATCGCGATCGGCTCTTTGGCGCGATTTTTCACGTGTGCTTACCGGGAGGTGATGGCTGACGCATGGATTATCATAAGGTCGAATTCTATTCACGATATCAGGAGCGGGGAGATGGGCACCAACCGAGTGGTTTGGGTGGCAGGCCGCCCTGGTGCAGGTCTTCAGCGGAGGAGTGGTTCAATCAGGAAGCGTGAAGCAACAGCGAAATGAATCAAAGGTCTGCGTGCGGTCCCTACGGGACTGCGGAATTATTCTTTGGTCGCGTTTACCCCACGTTGAAACGCGGGGCTAACCAACACTGCGCCTACGGCGCGGGATTGTCGGGTTTGGTGGCGCAATCGACTACGCCAGTATCAGAATGAGCGCGAAGAGGGCTGGACAAATACTCCCGCCCACTCATCGCGGTGGGACTGCGATGAATGGGGCACAGTGGTTCGATGGTTGGCGGGTTGAGTGATTAAGGGGCTATTTTGCTTTTGCGCTGAGCTGTTCGATGACCCGCTTCAGGTCGTCGAGCTTTTGGCCGGCCTCGGAGAGCTTGCCGTCGGAGGTGAGGCGCTGGTAATCGGAGAAGTCGCGGCCAGCCTGCGCGGCGAGGCTCTTCACATCCGTGGCGGGAGCGGGGCCCGCCGGGTTGGCTGAGGATGTCGATGGCGTTTCCGATGCTCGGAGCGTTGATTGCTCCGAACCAAAGAGGGATGCAAGAGCGGCCTCGAAGGTGGGGGCGTAGGCGAGCTTGTCCTGGAGGGCGAGTACAACAAGACGTAGCTCGGGCATGGGGCTGCGTTCAGCCTGAAGATAGATGGGCTCGGCGTAGAGCAGCGCCTTGCCGCAGGGGATGACAAGCAGACTGCCGCGACGGACGTGAGAGCCCTGTTGATTCCAGAGGGTGAGCTGACCGGAGAGCTGGGCATTCTGGTCGATGCGTGACTCAATTTGCTGAGGGCCGTCTACGAGGCGGGTTTTGGGGAAGTCGTAGACGACGGAGGTGCCGTAGTGCTCGCCGTCGCTGCGGCCGGCAATCCATCCGATGAGATTGTTGCGATTGGCCGGGGTGAAGGGCAGAATCTCGACAAATTCCAGACCGTCTTCGCCGGGGAGCTTCATGAGGACGAAGTTTGGATCCATGGGGGCGGTTGCCTGTTCCGCGCCTGTGGAACGAGTTTCAGAGGCGACGGTCCACAGGTCTTCGCGGTTATAGAAAACTTCGGGGTTGGTCATGTGGTAGAGGCCGTAGACCTGGGCCTGGACGCTAAGCATCAACTCCGGATAGCGGATGTGGGCGTTGAGCCATGCGGGCATGGCGGAACGGTCTTTGAAAAGGCTGGGGAAGATTCCGCGATAGTCGGCGAGGATTGGGTCGGCGGAGTCGAAGACATAAAAGGTCGTGGTTCCGTCGTAGGCGTCGATGACGGCCTTTACGCTGTTGCGCATGTAGTTGATGGGGCGGTCGTCGATGCCGTCGTGAGTGGAGTAAGGGTACTCGTTGGACGTGGTGAAGGCATCCATGACCCAACTGAGGCGGCCGTCTTCGCCGACGACGATGTAAGGATCCTGGTCGAAGGTGAGGAAGGGAGCAAGCGCGGCGACGCGTTCGCGCAGGTTGCGACGCATGAGCAGTCGGCTCTGGGCATTGATGTCATCGCTGAAGGGCAGCTTGGCGATATCGCCGCGATCGAAGGCCAGCAGCACGCGGCGCAGAAAGCCTCCGACAACGATGCCTCCGTTGCCCTGGTAGGTTGCAAGGTTGTTGGCCTCGCCCTCGGGATAGTTGAACTCCGGCTGGTGGGTCTTGACGTAAACGTCGGTGTCGGTCATCTCGCCGAAGTAGATTTCGGGGCGGGTGACCTTGAGGCCAGGGACGGTGCTCTGGACGGGCATGTTCGAGAGCAATAATGTCGGCAGACCTTCGGGGGTAAAGCCGTTCACCGGATTCATGGTGATGCCGTAGCCGTGGGTGTAGATGAGCTTATCGTTGATCCAGTTGCGGCTGCTTTCGGGGAGTTTTTCGACATTGAGCTCACGCGTGCCGAGCATGACTTCGCGCATGGTGCCGTCAATCATGTAGCGGTCGATGTCGATGTCGGGGAAGTCGTAATAGGTTCGGATCTCCTGGATCTGGCGGAGCGTGTCTTTGAGGGCTTGCACGTCCCACAGGCGGATGTTCTGTAGGGTTGCCTGGTTGTTAGCGGGGTCAGTAGCGCCGACGTTGGTTTCGGCAGGGAACTGGCGCTGCAGAAAGAGGTCCAGGCCGTAGGCGCGTCGGGTGAGCTCGATATTGTTGGCGATGTAAGGCTGTTCGCGGACGAGTTCGTTGGGTTTGACGATGAAGCTGGTGACGTACCATCCGACGATTCCGACGGCGACGTAGCAGACGATGGCGGGGGCAACTGCGACGACGAGCCAACGTCCGCGCGGGCGGAAGAGGCCTGTGGCAATGGCGAGGAATGCGCCGAGGAGCAGAGCCGCGGCAACCACGAGCATGCCGATGACGTTGACGTGGGCATCGGTGTAGGTGACGCCGTCGAAGATGGTGTGATGTTCGAAGAGGAGTTCAAAGCGGCCGAGGTAGGTGCGAAATGCGAGGACGAGAAGCAGAAAGCCGAGGGCAAGCGAGGGGCTGCGCCAGGGAAGCGGATTGGCGCTGCGAAGCTGATGAGTGAGCGCACGCGTGCCGCCCGTAAGTACGAGGAAGAAGCCGGCAGCGATGCAAAGCAGGATGGCGAGGGTGAGCAGCCATCCCGCAAGCAACTGCCAGGCGGGCAAGGTGAAGAGGTAGAAGGTGAGCGGGCGGCCGAAGATGGGGTCGAGGACCGCGGAAGGGCCAGTGGGAGCAGGCGCGTACCAATAGAGGGCGAGTGTGGACCATTGGGCCTGCATGGACGCGCCGGTGCCGAGCGCGATGATTGCGGAAAGTATGGCGGCGGCGGCACGAAGGACGGGGGCGATGGGCAGTTCAATGGGGTTTCCCGCGACGAAGATGGTGTGGGTTGCGGGTAGGTCGGCCAGGTGAGCTCGGCGGAGCGCGGAGAACGCGCCATAAAGGATGGCGAAGGTAAGGAGTGTGAAGGCGGCAAAGATGCCCCACTCGAGCTTGCGGGTTGTCCAGAAGACCTGGCCATAGCCGAGGGAGTGGAACCACAGCAGGTCGACCCAAAGGGAGAGCAGGGTTCGCGCCGAGAACAGGATCACCAGGACGATGAGGGCGATTACGACGAAAAGTACGCGGTTGCGAGGCCGCGGTGAATCTGACTTGGTAGGCCAATCAATGGAATGTGCCAATGTTTTTACCCCTGCCTTGAGTTCTGTTCTCTTGGTTCAGCCGCGGGAAGCCTGGATGGATCCATGCACGGTTTTCGTGCGCATCTTCGGCCAAATCTTCCGCAGTGTTGCCAGCACCACTTTAGTCCTTTTGCCGGGCGTCTGCAGTGCTTTGGGGGGCCGAGAGGGGGTATGGGCCGGAGAGTGGCGGGGGAACGGGGGGATGGCAGAAGCAAAACCAGCCCATAGAAGTAGATGTGGGCCGATCGCAGCTTTTCACGAGGAATCAGGTCGATTGAAAATGGGGAGCCTGGGATGCGAAGTTAAGTGGGAACATTCGAACAGGCCGGAGCACGAAGCGCCAGGCAAGAAAGGTGTACCCGCTGAAGGTTGCGCTTCATATTTGGCGATTCGAATTCAGGAGCAATGCGGGCAGAATTGGGAAACGGCAAACGATATACTTGGATGGAGTGGCCCCGTAGCTCAGGTGGATAGAGCAACGGTTTCCTAAACCGCAGGTCGGAAGTTCGAATCTTCCCGGGGTCACCATACGCAAGTCCAGCGTGCGAAGGGCACTTAAAGGCCCGGGCATTATTTTAGATCTGAACAAGATTGGCGGCATGGCTGTTCGATGTTGCGTTGATCCTAGTTGCCGCGGAGAGTTCCCAGGAATTCCTTGAAAGAGGCCGCATCGACGACGCCCATGGCCCGTTCTTGCGGCGTCAGATTTAGGCGACGCCGGTCCTTTTTGTCCTGAAAGACAAAGTGCAGGCCGACTCCGTCATTGCCCCAGCGCATGACCATGGCGTTGACGGTGAAGGATCGCTCGGCGGTAGGCTGGCGCTGGTCAGTGAGCGTCATGCGGATCACAGTGCCGGGATACCAGCGCTCCTCAGTCAGGACATAGATGCCGGTTTCGCTGACGTCTCGAATGCCGTGCGGGACGGGTGCGCCACCGGTAAAGAAGAATGCCGTTAGGCCGGGAATCGCTTCGCGGAGTGCGCCGCGCTTGTCATCCGGTTCCGCGGAGAGAAAACGCTCGAGCCAACTTTTCTTCTTTGGTCTCGACTCCTGATTATGTGAGGCGGGCAGTGCAGGGGGCACAGGTAGCGGCTGTGTGACCGGCTCGGGGGCAAACTCAAGAGGAGCAATGGGCCGCTCCGGGACAAATGCCTGGGTGGGTGTGGGCGGCAATGGCTCGGGCCGCGCGAGGTCTTTCCATGGGAGGACGTGACCGGAGACCTGACCGGA
>Ga0182030_10016267_pt1 | contig 14507 bp, 14 predicted proteins | sample 812S3MmetaG_FD_121299 | JGI IMG/M metagenome (GOLD analysis project Ga0182030, IMG submission 121299) | Permafrost microbial communities from Stordalen Mire, Sweden - 812S3M metaG (Illumina Assembly) | ecosystem: Environmental > Terrestrial > Soil > Wetlands > Permafrost | place: Sweden... | reverse complement strand
GCCTGGGACGTGGTGAACGAAGCATTGAATGACAATGGCACATTCGGAAACGACGTCTTCCTCAACATAATCGGCGAAGACTACATCCGAATCGCATTCGAAGCTGCAGCTGCCGCTGATCCAGGCGCGAAGTTATATTATAACGATTTCGGCATCGAGACCGCAGGGGTCAAGGCAACTGCGGCGCTGAAAATCGTTAAGACTTTGCAGGCGGCAGGGACAAAGATCGATGGTGTGGGTTTTCAGAGCCATTTCATTGTTGGGTCGACGCCTTCGAAAGCGAGCTTGGTGGAGAATTTGAAATCGTTTACGGAGTTGGGAGTCGAGGTTGCGTTGACCGAACTGGATATCCGGATGCAATTGCCTAGTACCACAGCTTCTCTCGCGCAGCAGAGTACGGATTATCAGAATACTGTTTCGGCTTGTCTTGCTGTAACTGACTGTGTTGGGATCACTGTTTGGGACTTTGATGATAAAGTGAGCCTTCCCTATTTTATGTCTTGCTTCTGCTGATAACAACAGTTCTCCTGGGTCCCCTCGACCTTTCCCGGCTTTGGCGCTGCAGACCTGTTCGATGATACAGTGACGAGAAAGCCTGCGTACTATGGTGTCGTGGCCGCTCTGTCAAGCACGAATACAACGACAGCTAATGTAGTAACGCTGGTCGCGAATGGGACAGGTAATGGAACTATGAATCGTACGGGTTCTCCTCTGAAGCCAACGGCTACTTTAACTGCTGGCGCTTCAATCAGGAACGCTAGATTCATGCCATATATGGGCTTCATTCTGGCTTTGTTTTCTATCTGCCTTTTGATCATCTAGATTTATACTATAATTCAAGCATCAAGTGCAAGTATCGGGCGCCGAAACCATAATGTACCCTTTCACTTCATGCCTTTTTGAGACTTCTTTTTCTTTGAAGCGCTTCCCCTCCATTCCTTTCAGAATAAGCTTCAGGTTCGCATCTAGACATTTTCATCCACAGCAAAGCATACATCTTTCATCACGTCTGAAACTTTGCCTCGTGCTCTTTTAAACGTTGCCCCTGACTAGAAGGCTACCACCCCGGCTGAATTTCCGCCCAGAGACGGGCCGGAACGACTTTACCTGTGTTTATACGGCAGTTCCAAGCATTATATGTCAGATGACGATCTTAATCAGCTCTAGCTAGCGGCTTTGTTTTATCTCAGGTATCATTCTCTCTGGGGATGTTGCAGTAGATAATACGTGGTTCGCTTTCCTTTTCGTAGTTCTAGTGTAAGATAGGGCCTCGTAATGAAGTGAGCACTTGAGCCCCTTATTTTTGTTATGGTATTTATTGCGTAGGACTTTTTATCAGCGGGAATAGGATATATTAACATTAGGCGGAACTGCTCCGATTCTAATTGAAGGTATTTCCCAGTTCTACTAAAGTACTGTCCCCTTCACCATCAACGGCCATATTCACCTATCTAACGAAGAATCTTCTGAAAGAGAACGGCGTAGGATAATATATCAATTATGCTTGATAAGGAGCTTTTGTATACTGCATGGTCTATACCACGATGTCCGTGAGGCTCGGTCTAGAATAAAAAGCCTCCTTCTCTTCGCTTGTGAAGGCTATTCAGCTGGGAACTGTGACCAACCAGAACAGACCGTGGCGTCTCACGAGGTGGCCTTACAGCCAATAATATGATTCCTACCAAGTGCGTTCAGCCTCAAAAGCGCACGGTGTTTCACCATGAATTTTTTCTCTACTGTCCCATGAACACATTGCCCACCCCGGCGTCAGCTCCAATAGAAGTAGCTCAAAATAATTCTCAATCGTTTTATGCTAGCCTTACAGACTATTCAACATTTATCGAGTCAGATTCGGCGTTTTCCTCTCAAAGGATAGAAGATGATGCAGGCGCCCGCAATCTTCTCCGACGACGTTAACATCACCGATGCTTTCCTGCCACCTGTCAGTGTTACTACCATTGATAAGGGGCAACAAAATGTCTTCCATGCAAACAGCCAGACAGCAGTAGAGAATGCCGCAACCTCTGCGGCTGTTGAAGGACCCCCGAGAACTCAGAGGACGGCAGACGAACTCAGTGTTTTTGCTCCACTCAAGTCTAAAAAGCGGACGATTCGTATTCTTGAGCTCCTCCCTGGGATACCAAGGTCAAAAATTGAAGCGAATCTTATTGAACACTCAATCAAAGATAATGTGACCTATGAAGCACTCTCATACACTTGGGGTGAACCAAACTGGAGATCTTCAATCCTCCTGAACAGCACAAATTTTCGAATTTCTGAAAATCTCGAGCAATGTCTCCAGCACCTTCGTTTCGAGGGTAAAAGTAGACTTCTTTGGATTGATGCAATATGTATAAATCAAGAAGACATTGCTGAGCAGAGTCATCAGGTCCAATTGATGGGACAAGTCTATTCTAGGGCTACAGGAGTGGTGGTTTGGATGGATATGGAGATTGACTCGAGTGCACCTGCATTCGAAAAACTCTGTACATTCAGTCAATTCACCGACATTGGCGAAAACGCTTCAATTTGGTTCCCTCTAGCCGACTTTTTCAATCATCCTTACTGGAGGAGAGTCTGGATCCAACAGGAACTTGCACTTTCCAAAAGATACGAAATCAACTGTCGAGGAAGCATAATCCCAGGAAAGCCTATCTCAGAATTTATTCGTGCTGCCAGGGGCTCTGCATTGATCCAACCATTCAAAAATTCGAAAGATTTTGATGTACTAGCAAGTCTCGTTGGCGCCCTTGAGGAGTTTCCATCGAAAGACCTCTGGCGTTTCAAGCAGCACATTGACCGCAAGTCAAGTACCAAGCTACTGGTCCGCGTCCTAGAGAATAGCGAACGGTTCATTCACCAAGCTCGTTCACAGAATCGGAATGAACTAGTCTCCGAAGACTGTCGGCTATTAAGATGCCTCATAGACTTTCGCAACAGCCTTCATTGTTCTGAACCTCGAGATCGGGTTTATGGAATTCTATCTTTGGTATCAGACTGCAATGTGGAAGACATTAGCATTGATTACAGCCGCCCAGTAGTTGACATTTATGTGGATACTCTACGGCACATCTATCACCAGTATCACTCGCTGGACTTTCTTTGCGCTGTAGGGGTAACGCGGACTCATCATCAAAATCCCCACAATCTTCCTTCTTGGACTCCTGACTGGAACAGTTCGTCCTATACCAATACACTCTTGAAACCCGAAAAGGAATATCGCGCCTCAGGAACCCTTGTGCCTCTATCTCATCCTTTCTCTGTGGACGGGAAGATCTTGACAGTTCAAGGCATGCGCATTGGAAAAGTGATATGCAGCATCCAATCTGAACGGGAGCGAAAGCCCATTGCGTGGTATGTTGCAGCTTGGTTGAAAATTATCAAGGCAGTCGAAGAGTTACTAGATGTTGACCAAGGCCTATCTTGGTTTGCAGAGCGGCTCGTGAAGGTCATGGGAGCAGTCCAACTTGGAGCCACCGACTTATGTAATAGGGAAACGGCAGTCCAGGATGTGATGATGTTCTTCCTTAAAGGCATTACAGAGCCATACTGCAACATGGAATTAGATGAGTTCGTGCAGCAAACCTGCGGCTCTGTGGACACATTTCAGAAGGTGTACTTTTACATGGATACAGTCTTAAAGCGGCATGAGGTCTTTCTGAGTGACAAGGGATGGCTGGGCCTGGTACCGGAGGGTATAGTGGTCGATTCTGATGAAATTTGGATTATTTTTGGATGCAGTATGCCCATGCTTCTCCGACCACATGATGGATATTATACTTCCGTGAGTCCGGTGGCAGTTCCAGGATTCATGCGAGGGGAAGCCGTCAAGACCGTGCCAAATCGCAGACATGAAGGCAGTCTTTATGGTGGATATACGGTGAAGACCATAGCATTACGATGACTCGGATTGGAGATTCGAGCTTGCGCTAGCACTGGCTCTCGGAAAGAGCCAATCTATTGAACAACCTTGACCACTACACCAAGAATGACTAGGGACAAACTACTAGGGGCGGATGAGCAGCCAGGGTGAAGAGAGGTGAAGGATCATCGAAGTAGGATGAGCACAAGAGGGAAAGCAAGAATTGACGTGAGAAATAATCAATTGAAGATAAATAGTAAAATTATTCTCAGAAGCCAATCTATAGATATGTTTAATCTCGCAATGCCGCAACACCGCCTCATCTCATTAACAAACCCCATCCAAACTAAACCACAGAGAAAATCCTGACGTGTAATTTTCGATCTTCCATATCGAACACTATGATTATGAACCACTACCAGGCCTCACTTTCGACTCAACCTTTATTTGCCGAATGTTGGCACCTCCACATGCGCCTGAGCAAACTCCTGCATCGTCTCTTCCCACAGGCGTTCTGTGATTTCATGGCCCTCAGATGTGTACGCCATATCTGCAAGTCTGGAAAAATCCGTCAGTGGTTGTTTAAGAATTTACACGCAATGAGGTATAACTTACGGGGCAATGCCACAATTCAAAAGAAAACATCCATGCGACTCCTTCCCCTGAATCACAGCTGCATCAATATACGTCGCCGCGCCCCTATTGACCGGCCTAGCTGCTACCCCCAGAAACACAGCATATAGAGGCTTCAGATATATCGGCAAACTAGCTGCCAAGCGCGTTCCTTTTGTCAAGCCTGGATCAACCATATTGATGATAACATCATCCGCCTTGACATAGTCCGTAAGCTTGACGAGAAACAGTTGTCCCAATTGCTTTGAAACACCATAGCGCTCTTGATATTCGGAATATGGGATTTTCTCGTCGTCGAAGGATGGTAGCAACGGTTTCGCATTGCGTTTGGTCCACTTAGCGAGGTGGCCCATGATGGATGATACGACCGTGATGTGAGGTGGTGTTGCTGATGCTGATGACTTAGCTTTAAGTATAGGTACCAATAAGAGAACAAGCAATACTGTGCTAAGATAGTTGACTTGCACAGCTTGTTCGTGTCCATTAGGAGCTTTCCTGAACTTGAAAGCCATCCCGCCTGCATTTAGGATGACAATATCGATTTGTGAGAGGTGGGAGTCGCATCTGCGGACGAAGTCTTGGACTGATTGGTATGACTCCATGTCTAGAGCCCAGACATCGATAGCGGCTTTTGGGTAGGCGAGACGCAGTTTGGAGGCTGCTGCTTCGCCGCGCGACGGAGATCGAACGGCGATGGTTAGGCGGGAGAGACCAAGTGCTAGCAGTTGTTTGGAAGACTCGAGGCCTAGACCACTGTTGGCACCAGTGACAATTGCTACTTTCCCAGTCACGTCGGCTTCTTTGCGCGTTGGAATGGGAATCGTGGTGCGAAATTGGTTTTTGAAGAACGTGGAGCCAAAGCCCTCTGTTCGGGGTGGCATGTCCTTGGAGGCAACCATTGTATTTAGGCGAAAACGCTTGTGGCTGGTTTATTTGACTGATGAAAGTATTTAATTTGGTCTTCTGAATGGATTGAGATCAAATAAAGAGAGCAGCAGGTTGGGCCATGGGGTCTTATGAATAGGACGAACAGCCCATTCCGGGGCGTACTGGGCCGCGCACTTGTGGAATGCCAAGAAATATTGACCGATCATGTTGGGCTTAATACTGGTATAGCGCTCGAACGGTAATCATCAACAGCTGGTGAAAGTTCTCGTACTCATAATACGCAATGTTTGGATTTTGACCTGGTAGTTATACCCCTGAGCGCCTAAGCGATGACGCTATACCTAGAACAGGGTGTCAGAAAGTCTTGGCATGAATATGCTTAAATCGAGGATGTTTTTTCTGCCAATAGGACAGGAGTTACTGGGTGCAGATCCACAACACCGTAAGACGGCGCCAGGCATCAAGTATGCGTATTACACGCATGATTCGGGATAGAGGTGAACTGTAAAGAAATCTGTAATTCTGATTTACACCGCGCCTGGTAAAATATCTTGTATGCAATTTGTTCCTTTGAAGGTTTGAACGCTGGGCGCAGCTACTATTCATCCGTTGTGGGACCTGCAGCTCCTGACGAAGACCCCGACCAAATCAGGGTTTCATCGACTTAACGAAGGTTCTTCGGCTTATACCCATGAACTAGTGAGCCCTAAACGCAATCTATGATCACAATAGACTCAGTGGAGCCCGCAAGCTAGATCTCACAGCCGTACACGAGGGGGTTTGGCCTCACCATGGGTGACACGAGACGTGCCAGTAAAGTAAAGATGGCGGCAAATCCTGCACGTTTTCAGTTTATTGTTTCCACATCATCTCAGCGGCCCGATAAAGGGGACCGGAAACTCATCAAGAGCCACATTATTCGCGGTAGACACAAAGCCAAAACTCCCCGAGAACTGCCCGCGTGGCTCAGCTCGACAGACGCGCTCACGACAGGGAATAACGTATGTCATTCCCTGAGTGCTGCATCGGTTCCCAAGCGCGTTGGCTCAGATCTCTCATTGGTTCAATTTCCAGAGTTCATGAAGCCATACATGCTTCAAGATATAGTGAAATGCAAGCACACTCTACTCTTCCAAGTAGAACCCTTTGGTCCGTTGTCTAACATGTAGATTTGCAGTCTTCACCGTCGCAAGGGACTACGTGTACCCTTTTGAGATGTGCTTGCAAAAGGATCCTGTGACCGCTGCATGGTTCGGTGGGCTTATGAGCGACAGGATATGTCTTCACGTCATTCTCTACGCAACCGAAGGTTTTTTCAAGTCGCGACCTGGTGAAGATCGAAGCTATTTAGAGCTCCTGCACTACGCAGAAGCTCTTCGACTACTACGAGAGCGACTCTCCGTCCCCGAAGATGAATTGTGTATTTCCGACTCCACCATAATGGTCGTCTTGACCTTAGCAGGAGCGGCAGAATTCACTGGAGACCGCGAAGCTGCAATGAACCATAGAGACGGCTTTTCCAGAATGGTCAGTCTCCGTGGTGGACTAGAAGCCATGAAAGGGTATGAAGGTGCTATGCGAATAAAAGTCTGCAAGTCAGTAACTACCCAACTAGCATATTAGTCCTGGCACAAGAAAGAAATTGACACCCAACAGGACTGATCTGAGCCTCGCCTTATGTTTCGGATGTAAGCCCCTTTTCTACCACGACGGAATATCATGGGACGCCTACATTTCCGCGCATGGCTTGATTCGAAGAGGCCGTGTAATCGTTGAGGATGAAGTTTCAGCTTTCATCTCGACACTCGATGATAGACTAGCCAATGTGTGGAAGGACCTCCACGAATTTTCCCTCATCAGCAACCTCGCGTATCAGACAGGACGGAAACTTGATCCACATATGTTTAATGACATGATGCTATTGATTCTATACCGCCTTCTACATCTCGCTTTCGATGATGATTCCGTGAGCGAGGCGATCCGAGTTGGATTGGTAGCCTTTGCGGCCACGATGTTCCTGCGGGGAAAAGGCGCGGGTCGGCAGTATTATTATCTGGCTGGTGTCTTCCATGATGTGCTCACGCTGCACGCATCTGGTGACGACTTACCTCCCACGATTCAGCTATGGCTTCTTCTCGTATGGGGCGTATATAGTGGAACTCAGCTTCACGAAGAATGGCTCGTATTGTGGCTGAAGAGGACGCTTCAACACTTGCAAGTTGAAACATGGGAGGAAATGCGGAAAGCTTTGAAATCGGTAATGTGGATTGAGTTCCTACATGACCCGCATGGGAAGATCGTTTTTGAAGGTTCTAGGTAGAAATAGACAAATTCAAAGGTGTTCCTCGAACTGCAACTCAGTGAGGGCGCCTTGAGAACTTTTATGATGAGTGATGATTCCAATTCTATCTAGAATAATGCCAACAAAAGATGCAGGATCCTTCGATGGAATCGGGTCGCCTTTCGTCTCCAGCTGGACGGTGTTTATACAGATAAGGAGCAATTGAGAGAACTCATGTTCGGTTCTAAGTTCGATGCTGGACGGTATATATATCTTGTATAGAGTAAAAGCGATGAATTCTAAAAACGCATAGAGGGAATCATGATCCTTTGATCTGCGAAATTAGGGGTATAAAAATACAGTGAATAAAACATCGCTGAGATGCTGTGGCAACGCTCGCTAAATTTAGCGCGTTTGCAGTAACCTTTTAGTAACAACTCGTGCTGCAACATCGTCCACAACCCTCTCAGATATTAGGCTCTGTTGATCGTCCGCGAGTTCTTCGCACTCTGAATAAATCTGAATGACTAGTCGGCTCTCTATCAAATATCGCAAACACTAGCAACCTTTTGATACAGGAAGTACTCCCCGACAAGCTTGACCAAGCAGACGTTGGTTCAGCGTATGGGGCTTGACGTGAGATTATTCTCTACGCCTGCTCAATCAAGGATCTAAAAGCCAATTCAAATTTTGTCCAAACAGCCAAATGAACAGCGATAGCTACAGTTCTCCCGTCGATTTGGGAGGTGGCAATGTGTCATCCGCAACAACACAATCCAACGGCACAACAAACGTCCAAGCGAGCTCTGTTGATAAATCTCTCTTCGATTTTGGAGAGGGCGATATCGATGTAGCACTCAATTACGAATGCGAGCTTGTCAAATTCAGAGCCTCATCACATGCTCTTTGCTTCGCAAGTCCCGTTTGGAAGAAGTTCATCTACCCACCATTCCCGAAGATAACAGATGAAGGAAACGGGAATTCATCAAATACACAAATCGATTTTACAGAGGATAATGGCAAAGCACTCTTGATCTTACTGAACATTGCTCATTTGCAATTCAACAAGGTGCCATCAGAGCTTCCGTTTGAGACTCTTTTGCAGGTGGCAGTGCTTTGCGATCAATACGATTGCGTATCTCTTGTTGGTCCCTGGCTTAAGCAGTGGATAATAGATGAACTCCGGGTATCTAGGCGGCCGGGGCAGGAAGCCTGGCTATTCATTGCGTGGGCTTTCGGAAGAAATAAAGTTTTCGAAACTTTGGCTAGTAACCTTGCGGCCGAGGTTTATATCAATTTTGAAGGCCAATATATGACCTCGATGGGCAAATCGCTTGATATAATGGTATTACCTCCCGATATACTTGGTAAGATCCGCTCGGATATTCTTTATCAAATTCGTCGCTACTCTTTCTTTTTCAGCTCCCCGCTTTTTCATCTATGTTTTGACTTCCCTTTGTAGAATAGAAAAATTAAGCAAGCCTGCTACCTAGAATCATCATTACTGGCTCCCGCTAATATTACTGGCAGGTAGTACAATTGGGCTTCGTCACGAAACTATTGGCAAACTGCTGGCATTGCCATATGACTTTTTGAAACGCTTTGAATCATACAATGATCCAGTGTGTCAGCAGTCGTCAATGGCAATGGAGTGCGACGCAATTACGTATGGCTCGCTTTTACTTGGGCTCCAAAGGGCGAATCTTTGGCCCCAGAAGAAACCCGAGGACGTCCAAGATAGTGTCAAAAATTTGAAGCAGAAGATTTTGGTTCTTCAAACTCTATTTTGGACGAAGCGTGGCGAGCATGAGGCATGTGGTATTCGGGGCTTTAAGGCAAGGTTGGTTACTGAATTAAGCGATATAAATCCTACGTTGGATTATCATCGTCGGCATATGGAAGGTGTTGCGGCTGCTTTGAGTGTTTGCTCTTGACCGGGACATTGGTACAACTCTATTATATTACAGGTCTATGATTATTCATTTCCTTATTTACTAAGATTGAGACTAATAGCTAGCATACCGAGAGGTGGAAGCCTCTTCAAGATTCTGGACGATCTAGATAGCCATCGCTTAATTTTTTCTGGCGGGTGCTGGAGACTCCCCAACCCCTAGTCTTGTCTCACAACCACCTCCAACGTCTCAGCGAACTTCCCAATTCCCCTTCATATCCTAGAACTAGAAGGCAACATTGTTGCTCTACAATTAATCAAGCATCGAAATCCACTGTTAATTCTTTATGTCATATATCAATGCACGTCATCTACAAGGTGCATACAAGGTATTCAAAGATCACAATCTATTCGAGCACTTCCCTAACAAATACCCCACATTATATGAGACAATCGCATCTTAGATTCCAATCTTTAAGATGTAATCCCCTGCGCCAGCGCGTAATTATATCCAAATACACCCAAAATTCAATTCCCTTACGCCTCCACCATTCCCTCCCCGTTGCAAAAGCGCCCAAGAAATTTCTCTTGATTACATCAATGAATCTTAGCTTAATTCTTCTTTGTATCCGGCTTCCAAATGAATGAGATAGTAGGGCCAAATTGCCAATTAAAGGAGTAGTTATCGAAAAGTGTGGATATAATGGTGAGAAAGACGTTTATCACGAACAAGAGGTTGAGGATTGAGCACGACATCGACATGCTCTTGATATATGAATGAGGACGTTTGATGTGGAAATAAGGAGGAAATTGTTTGGCGGAGGAGTGCGATTGGAGTTTTGAGCAACGATTGATGTGCTATGTGTTACTATGAAGGTGTGAGTGGACTGCTGAGCTGATGATTCTGATTGTAATGGAAGCACTTCTTCAGTGGCTATATAGAATCTTCAGATAGGGCGCTGTTACAAACAATTGCCCGGAAAGACAATGGCCAAGAAAACAGAATGTCTCACTCTCGATCTCTCTATAACAACCATTCTTTGACTAATAATAGCTAGACTTAAGACTCGAGGTTTCATCTTAGTCTGAGACTTTGCCCACCAAAGCACTGAAGACTCGGTGTCCCATTTCAAAACACAGCCGAAAAGTCTTTATCCCATAACCCACTACAAAAACACAAATTTCCCCTCCCACTAACCGTATTAAATACCAACTGCCTGCACACTTCCACTCACTAGTAGATACCCGCCAACTTCAACTCAACATACTTAATAATCCCATCAAGACGCTCATAAATCACATCTTACTTTCTTCAGTTCCTTTAACTCCCCTAATCCTCAGCTCTCACACTACCGAAATTGACAAAACCGTAAACTACAACATCAACACCATTCAAAAGCACCTACTACGAATTCCCAGGACATCGCCGACGCACGATCGCCGGACCTTCTTCCACCATGCTCGAAACGCGCGCTCCAATTATCAAAAAGGGGTCCAGAATGCTAGAACAAGTCCCTGCACTACTCCAAGACGCTCTGACCTATTGCTCGACTCTCGCAGGCGCAGGCGCCTCCTCGATAGCAGATCCAACTGAAAGAGCAACAGAAATCCTAAGAGATGCAGGTTCGTATGTGTCAAGGGTTGTAGGTGGAGGGGGATTCTCGATTGCGGAGGAGAGGGATATTGTGTATAGACGGATGGGAAGGGGGGAGAATAGGGGTGGGATGAGAGGTGCGTTGGAGGGGATGGTTGCTGAGCGGGATAGGAGGAGAGAGGTTGTTGTTAGGAGGGGGTTGGAGGAGGAGGAGGAGGAGGGGGTATGGGAGTGGATTAGGGGTATGGTTGCTGCGCTGTGGTCGTGGATTTGCATGATGCTGAAAGGGTGATTGATTCTTTGGACGGAGCTTGATGGGGGAGTGTAACAGAATCATCAAAATCTGGGTTGTTCATACTTCTCCCTTTGCCATTCACTAATTCCATCAAGAATCTATGTTTTTTGTATTTCCACATAGTAGGCCCTACCAGATGCAGAACGCCGGTATATGCACCACTATACACTTTTCCAACGCCATGGCCATGTAGATATTTTCGCCTTAAGTAAATGAGATTGCTCAAACCATCACCCTCCTTAATCCTTCTGTTCCACCTAGTACTCTCCTTCCACTGACGGCACATCGCCCCATCCCATTCTCCCATTTCCCTTCCCGGCCTTTCATGAATTCCTCCTGTCTATCGTGATTTCCCTCTAGCCATCTATGGATGCAAGTATAGCAATAAACGTAACCTGTCTGGCACGCAGTGGCAGTTGTGATATCCTTTTCGCAGATAGGACAAAATTCGGAATCTTCTGGGGGAGGGACCGTGAGGATTGGAAGAAGAGATGCCGCGGCAATTGGCGGGTTTTCAATTTCTGGACTTTCTTTCTCCCTTTCATCCTGGCCATCAGCCGTCTCAGCCGCTTTCTTCTTGCTTCCTGGGCCGAACTTCGCTGATAGGGACGAAAGCCCAGATATAACAGGAGGTGGTAATTCGATCCCCTCTGTAGCTTTCCTCGATAGTTGTCTCGCAAAGTCTGACGCGTGCCACCACTCCAAGAACTTTAACGCAAATATGCTGGTCGGTAATAATATCTTTAAACTCCCTAATAACCTAGGGCCCATCGTTCTTGGGCTAAAGATTGAAGTTACCCCAAGATTCCCACCCGGCGCAGTCGACTTGGGTTCATCTAATGCGGCAATGGCTCTGTAATCCGCCTCGCCCAGCCTTCTCATTCTTGTCCCTATCAACCATAAGAATGGAGAATGGTATTTGCTGTTGTCGAACAGATATGCCGCATTGAACGCTAGCAGCGAGAAGTAATATGCTGCATTCACACTCGGGTATACATTCCGCAGAAACCATTGATAATAATACATAAATCGTTGCTTCCACGTTGGATTCGGTGGCATGCGTGTGTAACTCGCCCCCAGTAATGCTCGTGGCGCATTGATATCATAACTTTCATCCAACTTTCTTTTCAAATATGGCAAACCCACCATAACAGCTAAGTTCTTCCATATATCCCCATTTGTGAGTGTCAATGTCTCTCGTACCAGAGCCGGCGCCGCGATGGCAGCTCGTGGTATTTCGCCAACAGCTAACGCCTTCTCGCGTTTGAGGCCGTAGAAGTTCTCTGTGAAACCTCCGCCATGCGTTTTGAGGTAATGCCGCTCAACTAAGAGCATAAGCAGCGCGTATAACTCATCGAAGGAGTTGAGGATTCGGAGAAGGTACCGCGGATGACGATGGGTTGCGACGGCTAACAGGTATCGAAGGGATGGTGGGAGGAGGGAAGAGAGTTGTTGTTCGGAGAGTAGTTCGAAGAGAGAGGGTTTGTGGTCATCGAAGGTGCCTTGGAGGGCAGTCATGAACTCCATGATGGCGCATTGGGGAGAGTTGGGAAGCTGCGGGTGTGAAGGTTGACTTGTCGCAGCAAGGCTGATGGAAATTCGTTGCCGAGGTCCCTAACTAAGGCACACGTGACTGATACTAATAGCTACCTTACCTGCTGGTGGCAACGCGATGTCTTCAGTCAAACCACCTCGATCCCTAACTATTCTCTTCCTTGATCTTTCACAGCCTCCGAATCAATATGTCTATCACACTCGCTACCCTCCCTGAAGAGCTTCTCTCCCGCATATGCAAGCTCCTGCTTGGCGGAGAAAACCCACTTCGCACACCCGTCCGGCCGTACCATGAAGATTTGTTCCCATCCATCGAGTATAAAGCCATTGGCATAAGACAAATACCAGCATTCTACGCCTGTAGAAGGCTTCACCAGACAATCTCCGAAATACTATATAAAGAACAAGTCTATCGAATCTATGTTCATGTTCCAGATTACACCTGGCCGGGCGAAATCAGAAAATCTCTAGAGCAATTCCTCAAATTTCACGGCCACAAAATCCAGAGAGTACTTCTACATATATGGATTGACTCAGAGGATGACTTATTATATCCAGAGGAGCCTTTTGCAGAGATCGGGGTCTGTTTAGAGAAGTCAATCAATCATATTTTAAATGGGAGGACGACTGCCCTCGCTGAGCTTTCGCTTTATGTCCATCGTACGTTTAGCCAGGTCCAACTTGGTGGTAAAGACGGACTTTTGATTGCATTGCGGCCCCTTCGGATGCTGGATGGAAGCGCTCCATGTCGAATTTCTCGTGATTCAAATGGGAATAATCCTCGAGATCTAGATGAGGCGTTGAAGGAGCTCGGGTTCGAGGGCGAAACGATAGTCTCATGTTGAGAGATATTCGACACAGCTCGAAGTCGTTCGAACGTGATCAGTTGATAGAATATCACACCGGATATCTTCCCATTCAAGAGTTTCTCGGTTGTCCTGTCGTCAGTTACGCAGTGCCATAACAACATTAGATCTATTACCGTTGTTATGCTGATGGCAAAGAAACTGCTGGAGGCAGTCAGATAGCGAGCCTGAACTATTCATCCACGTTCATTAAATCTCATGACTGCATTTTACATCTCTATTCTACACCAAAATATCCTCCTCCGAATTCAACAAATCATACTTCGAAAACTCCCTTGCAGGAACCTTCTTCTCAAACATAATATCCAACTCCTCAAACGTCCTCCCCCTACTCTCAGGGATCCTATACCAACACCAAACCAGACACACCAGACTAATGGCCCCGAAAAGATACCCCGCCTTTCCCCTCCAATCCGCCTGGTCGCTATTTAACATATACGGCATCGCGACGGTGAACACGATCAAAGCCAGCGCCTGCACCGCTGTCGCGATCGCAATCGTCCTCCCGCGCAGTCGAGTCGCGGAGATTTCGGAGATAATGACGAAACAGATGGGTCCGACTGTCATTTGGTACACGAAGGTCCAGATGTCCATTAATGTGGCTTGCGCCCAGACAGCGCCAGATTTCGCGCGCCCGAAGTCG
>Ga0182030_10016266_pt1 | contig 14508 bp, 18 predicted proteins | sample 812S3MmetaG_FD_121299 | JGI IMG/M metagenome (GOLD analysis project Ga0182030, IMG submission 121299) | Permafrost microbial communities from Stordalen Mire, Sweden - 812S3M metaG (Illumina Assembly) | ecosystem: Environmental > Terrestrial > Soil > Wetlands > Permafrost | place: Sweden... | reverse complement strand
TGCGCCCGGAGCACCGGCCGCTCATCATGGCGTTCTACGATTTCGCGCGCACAGCGGATGACATCGCCGACGATCCCCATTTCTCGCCGGAAGAGAAGGTCCGCCGGCTCGACCATATGGAGGCCGCGCTCAACGGCGAGGCCGACGGCGCCGAGGGCGTGGCGCTGCGCGCGGCGCTCAAGACCCGCGGCCTCACCGGGCGCCACGCCAAAGACCTGCTCATCGCCTTCCGCGCCGACGCGACCAAGCTGCGTTACGCCGACTGGTGGGAGCTGATGGGCTATTGCGCCTATTCCGCCAATCCGGTCGGGCGCTTCGTGCTCGACGTGCACGGCGAGGACGAGGCGCTGTGGCCCGCCTCCGACGCCATCTGCTCGGCGTTGCAGATCGTCAACCATCTGCAGGACTGCGCCGACGATTATCGCAAGATAAACCGCGTCTATATTCCGGGCGACCGGCTCGCCGCGCATGGCGTCGCCGTCGAGGCGCTGGGCGCGCCGCGCGCGAGCCCGGGGCTGCGTGCGGTCATCGTCGAACTGACCGAGCGCACGCGCGTCCTGCTGCGCGAAGGCCGCACGCTGGCCGGCGACGTCGCCGACCGAAGGTTGCGGCTCGAAATCCAGGTCATTTACGCGCTGGCAGAGGCGCATATCGAGCGGCTGCTCGTCATGGACCCGCTCGCCGAGCGCGCCAAGCTGCCGCGCTGGCGGATGGGCGTCGTTGCGCTAAGCGCGGCGGTCGGCGGGTTTTTCTACGGAGCGCCGTCGAGCGCGCGCATTTCGGAGGCTCGGTCGTGACGATCGCCGTCGCGGAGCCGAGCGAGGCGGCTGAGACGCGCGCCGCCAAATCCTCGTTCTATTGGGCGATGCGGCTGATGCCGAAGGCGCAGCGGCAGGCGATGTTCGAGATCTACTCGTTCTGCCGGGCGGTCGACGACATCGCCGACGACGGCGGCCCGCGCGAGAACGCGCAGGCGCGTCTCGCCCGCTGGCGCGCCGATCTCGCCGCGCTCTACGCCGGCGCCGCGCCGGCCCGGCTCAAGGACCTCGCGCAGGCCGCAGCGACTTTCAAATTGCGCCACGAGGATTTTCTCGCCGTCATCGACGGCATGGAGATGGACGTCGAACGCACCGTCGGCGCCGGGGCGACCGATTGGGCCACGCTCGACCTCTATTGCGACCGCGTCGCCAGCGCCGTCGGGCGGCTTTCCGTGCGCGTGTTCGGCATGAACGAGGTGGACGGGATCGAGCTTGCGCACCATCTCGGCCGCGCGCTGCAACTGACCAACATCCTGCGCGATCTCGACGAGGACGCCGAGATCGACCGGCTCTATCTGCCCATCGAAGCCCTCCGCCATGCCGGCGTTACCGCCACGGCGGCGAGGGCGGTCGCCGCCGACGCCAAGGTCGAGGAGGCCTGCCAGCTCGTCGCCTCGGTGGCGGAGTCGCATTTCGAGGCGGCGCAGCAAGTCTTCGACCGCACGCCGCGCCGCGCCCGGCGCACGCCGCGCATCATGGGCGAAGCTTACCGCTTCATCCTCGGCCGGCTCTATGAGCGCGGCTGGGCGCCGCCGCGCACGCCGCTCAAGCTGGGCAAGGCGAAGCTGATCCTGATCGTCGCGCGCTGCTTCCTCGCATGACGCAGCCCAAGGTTCATGTGGTCGGCGCGGGGCTCGCGGGCCTCTCGGCGGCGGTGGAACTCGCCGCGCGCGGGCGGCCGGTCGCCGTCTACGAGGCGAGCCCGCAGGCGGGCGGGCGCTGCCGCTCCTATTTCGACTCCACGCTGGGCATGGAGATCGACAACGGCAACCATCTGGTGCTGTCGGGCAACCACGCGACGCTCGCCTACGCCGAACGCATCGGGGCGCGCGCGAAACTGGTCGGGCCGGGGTCGGCGAGCTTTCCGTTCATGGATCTCGCCACCGGCAAGCGCTGGACGCTGAGCGCAAACGACGGGCCGATCCCCTATTGGATGCTAATCGCCTCGCGCCGCGTTCCCGACACACGGCTCGGCGAGTATCTGGAGCTGACCAAGCTGCTGCTCGCCGGCAAGACCGCGAGCATCGGGACTACGCTCGCCTGCCGCGGGCCGCTGTGGGATCGGCTGATCGAGCCGTTCCTGGTCGCCGCGCTCAACATCGAGGCGAAAGAGGGCTCGGCGGCGCTGGCGGGGCAGGTGGTGCGCGAGACGCTGGCGGCGGGCGGGCGCAACTACCATCCGCTGGTCGCGCGCGAAGGGCTGTCCAATGCGCTGGTTCGGCCGGCCTTGGCCTATCTGGAGGCGCGCGGAGCGCCTGTCGCCTTCGGCCAGCGGCTGAAGGCTGTGGTCTTCGAGGGTTCCCAAGCGAGCGCGCTCGACTTCGGCGACGCGCGCGTGGAGCTTGGCGCCGGCGAGACGGTAGTGATGGCGATTCCCCCGCAGGCTGCGGGGCCGCTGTTGCCGGGCGTCTCGACGCCGACCGAGTTCCGCTCCATCGTCAACGCGCATTACCGGATCGACCCGCCGCCGGGGCTTCCGCCGATCACAGGCATCGTCGGCGGCCTCGCGCAATGGCTGTTCGCGTTCCCCGGGCGGCTGTCGGTGACGATCAGCGCCGGCGACGTGCTTCTTGACACGCCGCGCGAGGAGCTGGCGGCGCGCATCTGGAAGGACGTGGCCGCGGTGGCGGGGTTGAGCGGCGAGCCGCCGCGCTGGCAGATCGTGCGCGAGCGCCGCGCCACCTTCGCCGCCTCGCCCGCGCAGGACTTGGCTCGGCCGGGAACGCGCACCAATTGGCGCAATCTCGTGCTGGCGGGTGACTGGACGCAGACGGGACTGCCGGCGACCATCGAGGGGGCCGTGCGCTCGGGCGTGAAGGCGGCCGCGGCGCTCGCCTGAACCGGCGATTGCCTGTAAGCTCCTCTTCTTTCAGGGAGGACGAGATGGCGACGTCAGCGCAGAAGCGCGCCGCGTTCCGGGCTTTGCACCAGGAGGGCTGCTTCCTCATCCCGAACCCGTGGGACGTCGGCAGCGCGCGCATGCTGGCGCATCTGGGCTTCAAAGCGCTCGCCTCGACGTCCAGCGGCTACGCCTGGACGACGGGGCGGCCGGATTACGGCGTCACGCTCGAAGACGCCGTAGCGCATCTGGCGCTGCTGTGCGGCGCGGTCGATCTGCCTATAAACGCCGATTTCGAGTCCGGCTTCGCCGCCGACCCCGAGGGCGTCGCGCAAAGCGTTCAACGGGCCGTCGCGGCGGGCGTGGCGGGGCTCTCCATCGAGGACCGCAATCGCGAGGCCGGCGGGGCGCAGTACGACCGCGCGACGGCGCTGCAGCGGCTGCGCGCCGCCCGCTCCACCGCCGGCGACGCGGTGCTGGTCGCGCGCACGGAAGTCCTGCTCGACGATCCCGCACAGGTGCGCCAAGCCATCGACAGCCTCGTCGCCTTTGCGGCCGAAGGCGCGGACTGCCTCTATGCGCCCGGCGTGCGCAAGCCGGAGGACATCGCGGCGATGGTGCGTGCGGTCGCGCCGAAGCCGCTCAACGTGCTGGCGCTCGATCCCGCCGTGACGCTTGCGCAATACGCCGATCTCGGCGTGAGAAGGGTCAGCGTCGGCGGCGGGCTGGCGCGCGTCGCCTGGGGCGCGGCGCTGGCGGCGGCGGAAGGCTTAAGCCGCGGTTCGTTCGAGGCGCTGGCGCAGGGTGCGCCGTCGCGCAAGCTGAACGGCATTTTCGCCTCAAGCGGCTGACGCGCAAGCCAGCCCGGCGTCATTTAAGTAACGTAGCTGTGGCATAGACTCGTCCTTTTCGCCAAGTTGGCTCCATGAACGTATCCCTCCGCCTGCCCCTGCTTGCCAAATTCGCGCATGTGACGTCGTGGATCTTCGATCTCGACAACACGCTGTATCCGCCCGACAGCGGCCTCTGGCCGGCGATCGAGGATCGCATCACGCTGTTCCTGATCGAGCACTCGGGGCTTGACGGCGCCTCGGCGCGGGCGTTGCAGCGCTATTATTACCACCAGCACGGCACGACCCTGCGCGGCCTCGTCGACGAGGACGGGATCGACCCCGCGCATTTCCTCGATTTCGTGCACGACATCGACCGCTCCGGCCTGGAGCCGAACGTCGCGCTGGCGGAGGAGATCGCCCGGCTTCCGGGGCGCAAGCTCATCTTCACCAACGGCTCGCGCAACCACGCGCTGGAGACCGCGGAGAAGCTGGGCCTGGGCGGCCTGTTCGAGGCGGCATTCGACATCGTCGCCGCCGGGCTGGTTCCGAAGCCGCGCGACGAAGCCTACGATGCTTTCTTTCGCGCCCACGGCGTCGAGCCGACGCAAGCGGCGATGTTCGAGGACATCGCCAAAAATCTCGCCGTGCCGCGCGTGCGCGGGATGACGACGGTGCTGGTGACGGGCAAGCCCGGCCGGGTCGACCACCGCCAGCCGCCGGATCGCGAGCTTCCGCCGGCGGCGGCGGATTTCGTGACGGACGACCTCGCGGGGTTCCTGCTGCGCGTCAACGACGAACTGGCGGCGAAGGTTTGAGGCGCTTTGGGGTCGGAACGATGAGGGCTGGCGGCCCGTCGTGCCCGGGCTTGTCCCTTGGGGGCTAATTTGGCGCTCGCAGGCATTGAGCGCCGCGCTATCCGTCATTGCGAGCGCAGCGAAGCAATCCATCTGGCGGTGATCGAACGTCTGAGGGTCGGGCAGCCGAGGCGTGGATTGCTTCGCTTCGCTCGCAATGACAGCGGCGGCGTTTGCCCGGCGTCAGTGTCGTATCAGGATAGTTCGCATCTCTTCACGACGTGGATGGCCGGGACAAGCCCGGCCATGACGAAGGGAGACTGTCTGTAGCAGCCGACCCTCAGGCCGCCTCTTTCTGCGGCTCGGCGTCGGCGATGGCGCGCATGTAGAGGTCGAGCAGCGATTCCTGCTCGTCGCGCTCGTCGCGGTCGAGCTTGCGGATCTTCAGGATCTCCTTCAAGATCTTGACGTCGTAGCCTTCGCCCTTGGCCTCGGCGAAAACCTCCTTCTTGCCCTCGTTGAGGGCCTTGATCTCTTCCTCAAGCTGCTCGATCCGCTCGATCAGCGAGAGAATCCGGGTCCCGGCGATACCGTCCGTTGTCGTCATACGCGCCTCGCAAAAGTTCTGGCGGCGCGACGCTAGGGCCTGCATCCTTACGCTCGCGTTAACGCGGCGAAACGCTTTCACCGGCCCAGCGGCAAGGATTCGTAAAACACCAGCAGCGCCATGAAGCCGACGGTCGCGAGGCAAGTGTAATAGCTGATAAGTATCATCAGCGTCTTCCAGTACAGAATGCGCGACAGTATGGCGCAGAGCGTCTGCAGCCGCTCCAACTCGGCCTCTTCGTCTCCGGGGCCGGGGAACAGCTCCGGCGACGCGTTGCGGGCGATGATGAACTGCACCCGGCCCTCGTTCACAATACGCGGATAGAGGCAGATCAGCAGGCAGATGAAGACGATCAGGAACGGCGCCAGCGCGAGGTTGAGCGGCACGAACGCCGGCAGCCTGTCCCGGAATGCGACCACCGGCCCCATCATGATGCCGGAGAACACGATGGCGACGTTGGCCTTGAAGTCGCTGAGCCGGATCGTCTCGGTGAAGGCGCCGATGATGTTGCGGTAATGCGCCGCAGCGTCCTTGGAGGAAAAGTTGCGCGCAGGGACGTGGCCGTCGAGTTCCTCGATCATCGCGCGTAAATGCCCAAGAGGACCGCGCCAACCAGCACGGACGCGATGCAGAGGAAGAAGGCGAGGCGCAGGCACTGCGTCTTCCAGTAGAGAATGTCCGAAAAGATCGCGACGCGCAGCCTCAACTCGGCGACCTCGTCGGCGTCCGGGCGGTATTCGAAATCGGCGGGCCTTGCCTTGCCGGAAATGAAGAAACCGCGCCGGCCGCGCTGGGGAAAGCGCGGCAGCAGCGCCACGAACAGGCAGAAAAAAATCACCAGGAACGGCGCGACCACCACCGGCATGGTCAGGAACGGCGGGAATTTGTCGCGGTTGAAAATGATCGGCCCCATCGTCAGCGACAGGAAGAACAACACGATGTTGGCCTTGAAGTCGCTGGCGCGAATGTTGTCCGTATATTGGGCCGCGAGCCCCTTGAAGTAATCGGCGACATTGTCGGTCATGTCTTCGGCAACCCGCCCCCGCGCGAAAAGCGCGGCGGCGAATATACGGCGAAGTCCGGGCCTGTCCAGCGCCTGCCGCTCAACCGGGCGCGAATGCGCGGACGCGATGGCCGTCGGGGTCGAGGGCGACGAAGGTGAAGCCGAAATCCATGCGGGTCGGTTTCTGCGCGATGCGGATGTCGCTCGCCTTCCAGCGCGCGTGCGCGGCCTCGACCGCCGCATCGTCGGCGAAGGTCAGCGCGATCTCGGAGCCGCCCGGCGCGCCGGCCGGAGGCTCGACGCCGTCGCGCCGCCAGAGGCCGAGCATCAGGTTCGGCCCCGCCGGCAGCATGGCGAAGGTGGGCGACGACTCCACGACCGGCTTTTCGAGCAGGCGCGCGTAAAACTCGGCGCTGCGCGCGACGTTTTCGACAAACAGCAGGACGAAGCTGACATCGGACATGGGGCTCTCCTTTTGGCGTGACGGGAGAACCATAGCGCAGGCTGCTGTCAGAAATTGTCAGTAGGCTTTCCAACGAGCCAAACGAGGAATCCTTAGGGCTGCTCGATCGGTCGATCAGGCGGCAAGATCGCTGCGATCGACTCGATGAACTGCCCCGCAAGGGATATCGCCGCGTCGGCGTCGGCGGCGGAAATCGGCGCCGCCGTCTCGCCAATGGCCTAATCGGCTCGCGCCTTGAACTGGTAGGCAGCGCCGAGGAACGCGACGAGTTCGCGTCCTATGCGCGGCTCAGCTCTCGCCAGCCGCGCGAACTCGGCCTGAACCCCGCGGTGGGTTCTTGCGGCCTTGTCGGTGTGCTCGAAAATGTAAGCCCCGGCCGCGTGAAACGCCGCCAGATAGGTTTCCCGCGCGGCGATGTGCGGCAGCGGCAGCGTCGCGATCTTCCGCGCATCGGCCAGCGTCGCTCTGGCCTTGGCGAGGTAGTCCGCCGTCTCGACCTTCATAGATGGAACCCGTCCGTCCGCAGTTCGTGCATGAAGCCCGTGCGTTCGCGATAGGCCCCGGCCGAAAACGGCGTCGCTGAAATCACAGCGCCGGTATCGAGCAGTATATCGGCGCCTACGCCCGCGAGCCGCGCGCTCTCTTCCGCAAAGCCGACGGCCCCGCGGATGAACACGGCGAGGTCGTAGTCGGAATCCTGCCGTGCGTCGCCCCGCGCCCGCGATCCGAACAGGACGATCCGTTCGATCCGGTCGCCATACAATTGCGTCACTGTGTCGCGAAAGCGGGTCAGCACGGGGTTGCGCTGCGGGTCGTTCATGCCTGCATCGTACAACACGACGCCCCCTGCATTCACCCCCGAAACCGATAAACCCCGGTATTTTTGATCTCGCTGTCCTCCAATTCGCGTGTCGTCGGCACGGCGTATTCGGCGACGCGCTTCAGCCGGTCGCGCGCGAGATAGGCGCGGCCGGGGTCGCCGATCAGCACGTCAGCGCCGCGGCGGGCGAGGCCGGCGAGCCAGTCGGTCACGGCGCCGGCCATGTCGCGCTCGTAGGAGACGTCGCCGGCGAAAACCACGTCCCAGCCGTCGTCGCGCCCGACCAGATCCTCCGCCCGTACAGCGACGCGGACGCCGTTCTGCTCGGCGTTGAGCTTGATCGCGTCCTGCGCGAACGGGTCGATCTCGCTCGCCTCGACTTGCGTCCCGCCGGCTAAAGCCGCGGCGATGGCGACGAGCCCGGAGCCGCTCGCGAAATCGAGCGCGCGCTTAGCCCGCACAAGTTCGGGCCGGTCGAGCACATAGCGCGCCAGCGCCTGACCGCCCGCCCAGGCGAAGGCCCAGAATGGCGGCGGCAGGCCCAGTTCGCTTAAGCTCTCCTCGGTCTTGCGCCAAAGCGGAACGGCCTCGTCGGCGAGTTGCAGCCGCATCTCGGGCGCGAGCGGCGGCGTCAAAGCCCGAGTATTTTCCAGGATGAAGGCGCGCCGGTCGGCCGGGGCCAAGCTCTACAGCCGCGTGACGACGACGACCTTGCTGATCTGGCCGTTGCGATAGGCGCGCAGGAACGCGTCGTAGTCGCGGAACGAGATGCAGCCGTTGGAATCGCCTTCCGCGCCCAGCATGTAGGTGTGCGCCAGCAGGCCGGCGCGACCGAACACATTGCCGTCGATGGGGGTCAGCCGCAGCGCATCGACGCCGTGGAACGAGCCTTCGCGCGGGGTGAGCGCGTAGGTCGCCGGCGGCGTCGGGCCGCGCATGCGCTCATTGACCTTGTTGGGATCGTCGCGAGCGTCGCCCAATCCGGAATGCGCTTCGATGCGCGTGCCGTCGGGCATGTAAACGACGTGGGCGGAGATGTCGTACACCGCGACCCGGTCGCCAAAGCGCGAGGTCGGATTCGAGGAGCCGATATTGAGGTTGTTCAGGAAGCCGCCGAAGCCGCTCGGCGAGCCGAGCCCTCCGCGACTGGCCAGCGCCGAACTGACGCCCGCGCCCGACACAGGCGGCGGCGCCGCGTAGGCGAGACGGGTCTCCGGAGCTTTCGAGGCGGTGGAGACGCCGCCGAACAGCTTCTCCAGGATGCCGGGGCCCGAAGGGGCGGCAGGCGCGGCCGAAACGGACGGCCTCGGCGACTCGAGCCGGGCGACGACCGCCGGCGCGGGCTCGTCGGACTGACGCGCGAGCGCGCTCGGCCGGCGCGGCGGCAGCGGCACGCCGGCGTCGTCCTGCGAAAGGCGCAGGTTGGAGGGCGGAACGGGCGGGGTGGGAATCGAGCTTTCCGCAATCGCGAAGCGCGCGCTGGTTCCGAAGCCTTTCGTCACCAAAGCGCCGTAGGGATTTTCTTGGGATCGTGGCGGCGTCGCCGGCGAAGGCGCAGGAACGACGGGCGCGAGGCCGCCAAAGGCGTCCTGCGGAGCCTCGGCCAATTCCGGCGGCGCGGAGGGAACGGAGACGGGCGCGCGGAGATATACGAGATAGACGCCCAAAGCCGCGCTCAGGGCGAACGCCAGGGCGCCCGGAACATAGCGCGCCGCGAAGCCGGGAGTTGGTAACCCGCGCTCCTCGATCAGGTCATTCGCGTCCGTCCAATGGGTCATGCGTTAACGCCGTTACTCCATATCCGGGCACTTTGGCGCGTTCGCCTTTAAGAGTCATTAACGCAATCGGAAGGCGAAAGCTAGAGGGCCGACGAAGCCGCCCTCATTGCGTTCGTCTTGCGCGCCGGTATATAGACGCGCCGCCGCGTCCGCCCCGTTTCCGGCCGGCTTTCCGGAGCTCAGACCCACTTGTTGATTACGCCCGCCTTCGCTCAAGCCAGCGGCTCGGCCCCAATGGGGTCGCTCGACATGGCGATCCAGTTCGCGCCGTTCGTCATCATCTTCGTCATCATGTATCTGCTCATCCTGCGCCCGCAACAGAAGCGCGCCAAGGACCAGCGGCTGATGATCCAGGGCGCCAAGCGCGGCGACGTGGTGGTGACCAGCGGCGGCCTGATCGGCAAGATCACCAAGGCCGTCGACGACAGCGAGGTCGAGGTCGAGATCGCGCCCAACGTGCGCGTGCGCGTCGCCCGCTCCGGCATCGCCGACGTGCGCACGAAGGGCGAGCCGGTCAAGGACGCGCCCGCGATCCCGCCCGCCAAAGCCTCCAAGTAAATGCTGCGCATCGCTACCTGGCAGGTCGTCGCGATTCTCGCGCTGGTCGCCGCCGCCTTTCTGCTGGTCGTCCCGAGTTTCCTTTCCGCTTCGACAGACGCGACGCTCGAGCGGGTTCTGCCGTCGTGGCTGCCGGCGCGTCCCATAGTGCTCGGTCTCGATCTGCAGGGCGGCGCGCATCTCCTGATGGAGGTCGACAAAGCCGCGCTGACGAAATCGCAGGTCGACCAGTTGCGCGACGACGTGCGCGCCAAGCTGCGTGAGGGCAGGATACCGATCAGCGGCGGCGTAGCCGTGCAGCCGCGCGGCGTCGTCGTGCGCATCGCCGACGCGGACGAGCGCGCCAAGGCGCTGGAGTTGTTGCAGAGCCTCAACCAGCGCATCGGCGGCACGTTCTCCGGCGCGACGGACCGCATGCTCGACATCGCCGACACCGGCGACGGCGCCATCCGGCTGAGCCTCACCGACGTCGCCGTCAACGAGAAGATCCGCCGCGCCGTCGGCCAGTCCATTGAAGTGCTGAACCGCCGCCTCAACGCGTCCGGCACGAAAGAGACCAACGTGCAGCAGCAGGGCGTCGACCGCGTGCTGATCGAAGTTCCGGGCTTGCAGGACACGACCAAGCTCAAGCAGCTCGTCGGCACCACCGCCAAGCTCACCTTCCAGCTCGTCGCCGACGCCAGCGATCCCGCCAACGAGACCGATACGCTGAAGCAACAGCAGGGCGGCGAGATCACGGTCGAGAAGCGGGTGATGGTGTCGGGCGAGGATCTCGTCGACGCGCAGCCCGGCTTCGATTCGCGCACCAGCGAGCCCGACGTCAGTTTCCGCTTCAACCTTCGCGGCGGGCAGCAATTCGGGAAAGTGACGTCGGACAATGTCGGGCGGCCGTTCGCGATCATTCTCGACAATGTCGTGATCTCGGCGCCGCGCATTCTCGGGCCGATCACCGGCGGCTCCGGCCAGATCACCGGCAATTTCACCGTCGAGCAGGCCGACAATCTCGCGGTGCTGCTGCGCGCCGGCGCGCTGCCGGCGAGGCTCACGACGGTCGAGGAGCGCACGGTCGGGCCGGGGCTCGGCCAGGACTCGATCGACGCCGGCAAGCTCGCCGCGCTGGTCGGCGGCGCGCTCGTCATCGTCTACATGCTGGCGACCTACGGCACCTTCGGCGTGTTCGCCGACCTCGCGCTGGGCGTCCACATCCTGTTCATCTTCGCCTCGATGGCGCTGCTCGGCGCGACGCTGACCTTGCCCGGCATCGCCGGCATCGTGTTCACCATCGGCATGGCGGTCGATTCCAACGTGCTGATCTACGAGCGCATCCGCGAAGAGAATCACATGGGGCGCAGCGTCGTGTCGTCGCTCGACGCCGGCTACAACCGGGCGTTCGCGACCATCATCGACTCCAACGTGACGATGTTCGTGGCGGCGTTGATCCTCTATCTGTTCGGCTCCGGCGCGGTGCGCGGTTTCGCGGTCTCGCTGGGCCTGGGGATTCTCACCTCCATCGTGACGGCTGTGACGATGACGCGCATGATGATCGCGCTGTGGTACCGCCGCCGTCGGCCGCAGACGCTGCCGATATGAGGGCGTTTGCGCAGACCGCTCTCCGGCGAGCGCCTTCTCCCCTCGCGGGAGAAGGTGGCCGAAGGCCGGATGAGGAGGCGCCGGATGCGCTAGACCGGCAACCCGCAAAGTGCGAGCAGGCTCTCGAGTACGGCGTCGCGTTCGTTCAGAACTTGGTTGTTCCAGAAACGGGCGACCCGGAAGCCCTGCGAGACCAGCCAAGCGTCGCGCACAGCGTCGCTCGCGCTATCGGCATGCTGCGAACCGTCGCATTCGACCACGACGCGATGTTCGAAACAAACAAAGTCCACTATGTAGATGCCTATGGGCGCCTGCCGGCGCCATTTCGTCGAAGACAGCCGCCGGTCGCGCAAGACGCGCCAGAGCGCCGCCTCGGCGGGCGTGAGGTCTCGGCGGAGGCGCCGCGCCTGCGTCCGCATACGATGCGATATCGGTGGGCGTGAGGCGGAATCCGGCATGAACGCAACCTCATCGCAGCATCGCGTGGCGACCCCTCATCCCCCCTTCGGGGACCTTCTCCCGCAAGGGGAGAAGGCCCTCACGCCAAACCGTCTTAGCACGGCGAGGACGCGCCCATGAAACTCCTCCGCCTCGCGCCCGAGAACACCAAGATCAGCTTCATGCGGTTCCGCCGCATCAGCTATCCGCTCTCCGCCGTGCTCTCGATCTTCGCCGTCGTGCTGTTCCTCGGCGTCGGCATGAACTTCGGCATCGACTTCGCCGGCGGCACCCAGGTGGAGTTGCGCGCCAAGTCGGGCGCGGCGGATCTGGCGAGCCTGCGCGCCAAGGCGAACACGCTCGGCCTCGGCCCGGTCGAAGCGCAGCGCATCGGCGCGGCCTCCGACGTGACGTTGCGCGTGCAGGTGCAGGCAGGCGGCGAATCGGCGCAATCGACCGCCGTCGCCAAGCTGCGCGACGCGTTCCAGAGCGACTATGACTTCCGCGCAGTCGAGGCGGTCGGCCCGCGCGTCTCGGGCGAACTCGTGCAGTCGGGCACGCTCGGCGTCGTCATCGCCATTCTCGCCGTGCTGACCTATCTGTGGTTCCGCTTCGAATGGCAGTTCGCCATCGGCGCCATCATCGGCACCATGCACGATCTGTTGCTGACCATCGGCTTCTTCGCCGTCACGCAGTTGGAGTTCAACCAGACCTCGATCGCCGCGATCCTCACCATCGTGGGCTATTCGCTCAACGAGACGGTGGTCGTGCTCGACCGCATCCGCGAGATGATGCGCAAGTACAAGGAACTTTCGACCGCGGAGATCGTCGACATGTCTGTCAACGCGGTGCTGCCGCGCACCATCATGACGGCGACCACGGTGTTTCTGGCGCTGCTGGCCTTGTTTTTCCTCGGCGGCGACGTGATCCGGTCGTTCTCGGCGGCGATGATCTGGGGCATTTGCGTGGCGACCTATTCCTCGATCTTCATCTGCTCGCCGATGCTGATCTACATGGGCGTGCGCGCCGACGCGTTCGACAAGTCGGCTGACGGAGCCAAAGAGACTGGCAAACCCGCAAAGGCGCCGGTGTGAGCGCGGCCGGTCAGGGATTTGCTCCGGGCCGGCACGTCATCGACGGCTACGGCGGCGGCGGATTCCGCTTCGCCGGCATGAGCCATGTCGGCTCCGTGCTCGCCACGCCCGGCGGCGTCTACGCGGTCGCTGCGCGCGAGCTGGCGGAGCTGCGGCTGGAGAGTTTTGCGCCGCTGCTTGCCGAGATCGCCGCAAAACCCCGCTCGACCGAGCTGCTGCTGGTCGGCACGGGCGAAAAGATCGCGCGGCTTCCGGCGCCGCTTGCCGCCAAGCTGAAAGAGACGGGCCTGCGCATCGATGCGATGGCGACGGGGCCCGCGGCGCGGGTCTACAACGTACTGGTCGGCGAGAACCGCCGCGTCGCCGCGCTGCTGCTGGCGGTGGCGTGAGCCTCGAGGCCGCCTACGCGCATTGCGGCGAGGCCGCGCGGACTTACGACCGCGACCGCTTGCTCGGCAGCCTGTTTGCGCCGCCAGCCGCGCGTCCGCATCTGCACGCGCTGATCGCGTTCGAAGGGGAAATGCACCGCCTGCGCGAGGCCGTGCGCGACCCCCGCGCGGGCGAAATCCGGCTGGTCTGGTGGCGCGATGCCTTGACCGGCGAGCGGCGCGACGAGGCGCAGGGCCATCCGGTCGCGGCGGCGCTGATCGACACGCTGGAGAAATTCCGCCCGTCGCCGCACCTGATCGAGAACGCCGTCGCCGGGCGGCAGGCAGACCTCTACGACGACGCCTTTCCCTCCACCCTCGACCTCGAAGCCTATCTCGGCGAGACGCGCTCGGGGCTGTTGCAGATCGCGGCGGTGGTGCTCGGGCACAGCGCGCCGGAGGCGAGCGGGCTTGCGGGCGTCGCGCTGGGGTTGACGGAATTGCTGCGCGGGCTGGCGCGGACGCGGGCGCCGAGCTTCGCCCCCGCCGACATGCTGGAGCGGCGCGGCGTGACCGCGCGCGAGTTCCGCGAGCGCATCGCCTCGCCAGCGATGACGGCTGTGATCGGCGATCTCGCCGCGCATGCGCGCAAGCGACTCGGCGAGGCCGAGGACGCGCTGGCGAAATTGCCGAGAGCGCTGGCGCCCGCCTATTCCGGCCTCGCCACGGCGCCGTTGTGGCTGGCGGCGATAGAGCGAAATGGGAGCCGAGCGTTCGAGTCCGCGCCTGAGGTCGCCGCATGGCGCCGGCAGTGGGCGCTTTGGCGCTGGTCGCGGCGGGTTTAAGTAGGGAGGCATGCGTCCCGCGCTGCTCGATTCCCTGTTTGCGCCCCTTGCCACCTTGCCCGGCGTCGGGCCGAAGAACGCAAAACTGTTCGACCGCCTGCTCGGCCGCGCCGACGGCGCGCGCGTGCTCGACCTGTTATTCCATCTGCCGTTCAACGTGCTCGACCGGCGCGCGCGGCCAAAAATCCGCGACGCGATACCGGACGCCATCGCGACCCTGCGCGTGCGCGTCGCCGAGCACCGGGCGCCGCCGGCGGGCCGCAAGGGGCCGTTCCGCGTTCTGGTCGAGGACGACACCGGCGACATCGAGCTGGTTTTCTTTCTCAACAATTTCGAGTGGGTGAAGCAGAAGCTCCCGGTCGGCGCGCAGCGCTGGGTGTCCGGCCGGCTGGAGCTGTGGGAAGGTCACTTGCAGATGGTCCATCCCGACAAGGTGATGG
>Ga0182030_10016264_pt1 | contig 14509 bp, 10 predicted proteins | sample 812S3MmetaG_FD_121299 | JGI IMG/M metagenome (GOLD analysis project Ga0182030, IMG submission 121299) | Permafrost microbial communities from Stordalen Mire, Sweden - 812S3M metaG (Illumina Assembly) | ecosystem: Environmental > Terrestrial > Soil > Wetlands > Permafrost | place: Sweden... | reverse complement strand
GCGGAGCGGGAGGAGAGTGGAACGAAGGAAGAAGAAGAGAGAGCGAGTCTCGATTCGTTCATTCGTCCGTCTGCACCTCGGCCCGCCGGTCGGTCATGAGTCGACCGGCCGATGAGAAGCTGGTTGTCAAGGGGCTGCCGGTTTGCCTAGCAACCACTGTCCGGGTGGCTGCACGTTTTTCAACGCCCCTGCCAAACTCTCGACTTTTTACTGCGGCCACCTGCCGACCTGGCCGTCGACCAGTCGCTCGTTCGAGGGCCAACTAGGCGTTTGGCCGGTGGGGCGGCGGCGAGCGGACGTCGGACGACCGAGTGCGCGAGGCCGCGATTTGGCTTCCCACAAGCCAAACGAGTTCTGGTCTGCTATCCCGACAACGCCCATAACTCGCTGCGTACTTGGCCGTTTGGGCTCGACGAGGCCTCGTTCGATCGCTCGAGACCTGAACGACTCGATGCCCGGTCCTCGGCCTCGTCGGCGACCAACGAGATTCCGACGGTTCATGGGCGCGCGCTCGTGGGCGGCCGGCTCTTTAGGCGCGCCCTCCGACGCAAACCAAAGGATGGCCGAACATGGGCTGCTGCGCCGCGACGAAGGAGCGACAATCAACGAACGCATCTGGAACGCGTACCAAGTGGTGCCCGAGGCGTTTTGCCGCCGGTGCGCCAACGACGACGCGTACGTGCTCGTGCTGAACGTCGAGCAGCTCGGCTGGTCGGCGCGCTCGCTCGACCTGATCGACCTGACCAACGTGACTGGCGGCATGCTGAACGCGCTGCTGCAGTTCTTCGTGCACACCGTGACCGAGTTTGCGCTCGAGACGCCGATCGACATCTACCTCGAGACGGTGATGCAGTCGGAGGAGTCGGCGCGCACGAACAAGGTCAACGACGAGAAGTCGCTGCGCCGCCAGATCGTGGAGCTGGCGTACGGTGTGGGCGGCGACCTGGCGGCGCAGATCGACGCGCCCGTCATCGACAACTCGCCGCTGCTCGCCGGCTGCGCCAACCGGTTGCCGCTGCAGTACCGCTTCTGGTTCCTCGTGCCGGTGGGCGTCAACTTTCCCGCCAAGCTCGCCGGCACGCTCAAGGCCGCGCAGGAGCTGCTCGCCAAGTACACGCGCGGCGCCGTCATCGACGCCGAGAACAAGGCGCTCGCCGCCTACCAGCGCATCGCGTCGGCGACCTCGTGGGACGGCAGCGCGAGCAGCCGCTTCGAGATCACGAAACTGCTCAAGCCGTACGAGCAGTGGGCGGTGCTCAACTCGCCGTCGCTGCTCATCGACGCGATATCGGTCTACCTCGGCGACCGCTCGCTCCTGAGCAACGAGACGCGCAACGCCGCGCTGGCGCTGCCGCTCGACAACAAGCACAACCCGGTGTGCCTGGGCGCCGTGTTCTCGGCGGCGCGGGCGTTTCGCTTGCTCGATCCACGCACCGACCCGGCGCAGATGCGCTTCAGCGACTACGTCGGCCAGGTGGTGACGGAGAACGGCGCGCACGTCAACTGCCTGCGCTTTCCATGCTGGAACCGCGTGCTCTACATCCCGAAGCAGCGCCACAACCTGTCCATGCTCAGCTACTTCTGGCCGTACTACCAGCGCTTCAACGCGCAAGGCCGGCTGCTCGATGCGCGTCTGCTGGCGGCGCAGCGCGCGATCGCACAGGCCGCGCCGCCGCCGGCCGAGCCGCACCCGCACGCCGCACTACTGCGCGCGGCCGAGGCCGACGGTCTCGAGCTGAACCCAGACGACCTGATCGAGGGCGTGGCGCGCGAGGCCGTCGTGCCGAATCTGGTCGGCGGCGCGGGCAACGAGCACGTCGCGTTGGTGCGGCGCACGATCGAGCGCGCGCGTGCGACACTGGCGCGCGGCTCGCTCTCGATCGAGGAGGAGAACGAGGCGACGACGGCGCAGTACCTGGCCGAGCGCGACTATCCGCACCGGTTCCAGTCGACGCACGCGAGCGCCAACGAGGACGTGTCGGCGATCAACGCGCTCGTGCTCGAGCCGTCGCGGTACATCAACGCCAAGGTGCACGCGCAGCGCGCCGCTATCGACAAGTCGCTGGCGGGCAACATGGAGGTGACGACGCTGCACAACATCGCGGCGCACTACGAGCGCGAGCGGGCGACGCTGCGTGCGTGCGACGATCCGCGCGAGCGCTGCATTCGGCACACGCTGCTGCAGGAGGCGGCGTTTCGCGACTACGTGACGTCGTGCACGTCGCCGCTCGCCGAGGGCATGTCGAACACGGTGCGCACGATCAACGCGTTCATGCAGCGCGGCGCCGCCATGCGCCAGGACTTCTTCCGCCCGATGCTGTTCTTCGATCCCGAGCTGTCGATCTTTGCGCACATGATGATTCGCGACCGCACGACGGCCGACCAGGTCTACCACACGCACTCGGTGCACGATCTGCAGCTGGCGATCGAGGTGGCGCAATTCGACGCCTACCGCGTCTCGCGCTCGCTCGGCTTCAACGTGATGGGCCTCGGACCGCCGGGCGAGGGCAAATCGCGCGCCATCGAGCACATCGAGGACCGCTCGATACCGGGCACGCTGCTCGTCGCGGCGCGCTGCACGGCGCTGGCGTGGTCGGTCAGCGAGTCGACCAACGACGAGTGCGAGGCGTACCACGAGACGCCGCGCTCCTGGCTCATCGACCCGGCCGAGTGCAAGCCGACGGGCGTCATCGCCGCGTCGTCCAGGCACAACGCCAGCGCCAATCAGGGCTCGAGCGGCACCGACGTGCAGCAGCACGAGATGTTCAAACAGAAGATCACGTCGAAGATGCTGCGCACGAACGAGAACCGCCAGGACCCGCTCGACGGCTCGCGCAAGAAGCTCGTGCGCATCTCCGAGTGCATGATGACGTACGTGTGCATGTCGAACTTTGAGGTCGCCGCGATCGCGTCCGCCATCCGCTCGCGCTTCTACATCATGGAGGTGGCCAACTTCAATCGCGGCGACGCGACGATCAACGACAAGGCGATCGCCGAGTCGACCGCGTCGCGTGAACAGAAGCTGCTGCGCGACCGCTGCGACTGGGAGTACCGCTGGACGCAGGCGCTGTGCATGCACATCGAGAAGGGCATCTGCGCGGGCTGGCTCACGAAGCCGACGCTGACGGCGCTCACCGTCTACCTGCCGACGTTTGTGCGCGTGCTCGAGGAGCAGTTTGGCATTCGCGTCGTCATTCGCTCGCTCGTCAAGATGGAGCTCGTCGTGCACCACCTCGTCAAGCGGCGCGCCATCTTCATGCTCTACCAGGCGCCCGGTGCGCCGTTTCTCAATCAGCAGATCAGCCTGGAGCACCTGCCGACGATCGACATGTGGCTCTGCGACGACACCGAGATCGTCTTCTGGACGTTTGAGTTCATGCGTGCGCAGTATGTCGACCCGCACCTCGGCATCGTCTCGCGCGCCCTCCGGCGCTTCATCGCGCCGCAACTCGGCACGCCGGCGCTCTTCGAACGCTACCACCGCACGCACCCGGGGCGCACCGGCAACAAGCGGCCAGCGAGCGTCACGCTGCACGACCAGGCGGCGCCGGCGGCGCCGCGCGGTGTCTCGGCGTTTGTCCACGCTGGTGCGCGTGCCGAGCTGCCGCCGACGACGTGGGCCGCCGTATCGCCGGGCGACACGGCGTACGACTTCTCGCGCCTGCTCATCCAGCGCCCGATCGAGTCGGTCGTGATCGAGCTCGAGGCGCTGATTGGGCTGCACGAGACGGTGCGCCTGAATCGCACGCAGATCATGAACACGCTGGAGAAGATCTCGCTACAATCGATCACCGACCACGAGTACGTGCCCAATGCGACGTTTGACGGCACGCTCACCGACACCGACCTGCCCGTGCGGCCCGACACGACGCGGCCCAAGACGTCGTCAGCGGCGCTCGAGACGGCGCACTCGCTGTTTGTTCTGCACGCGTCGGTCGTCTTCCGCATGCACGAGGATCCGATCGAGGCGGTGATCAAGGCGTGCATGGACGCGACGATGCCGCGCCGCAAGTTGCTGCGCGGCTCGCCGCACGCCACCAATCTGCCGCACCTGTTTGGCGTGCGCGTCACCGAGCCCAATCCGCGCATCTTCCATGTCGTGAGCAACCGCGCTTCGTTCGTGCCCTCGTCGCTCTGCATGCTCGGTCAGTCGATGGAGTACGTCGGCAGCGACACCGTGGTCGAGCTCAAGGGCGCCGAGGCGCTGGCCGAGAACCGCAAACTCGCGAACAAGGGCCGCCTCGCCGATCTGCTGCGCACGATGCCGGTCGACGAGTTCTCGACGCGCCGGCGCATGGAGGAGCTCAATCTGCCGGTCGAGATGGCCGCCGCGGTGTCGTTTGCGTTTCGCGAGGCGCAGATGCGCGTCGACGAGCGCAACTACGTCGCGCTCGAGCACCGCGTCGACTACCCGCACGATGTCGACATCTCCTACTCGCAGTCGCAGTTTGTCGACTCGGTGCGCACCATGGTCGCGGGCATGGAGGAGCGCGAGCTGGCCGAATACCTCGATGGCCGCGTCTCGACCGTGCTCTCGGCGTTTGCCGACGACATACGCCTGCCCGCCATGCGCGAGATGATCAAACGCCTCGGCTTCGATCCCGACGTCTCCGACGAGACAATGGCGAAAGAGGCCGAAGAGCGCGCCGAGCTGCAGCGCAAGCGTGAAATCGTGCGCGCCGACGTGCGCGCAGCGGCACTGCATGCTGCGGCCGAGGACCGCAAACAACGTCAGGACATCGCGCGGCTGCTCGCGAACAAACGTGCGCGCGTCGAGCGAGCGCTGTCGAGATCGGCGCTGTCCAAATCGACGTCGTCGACGTCGTCGTCCTCGTCGTCGAGCCGCATGGAGCCCGCCGATGAGCTGCTGGCGCGCATTGCGCCGCGCCGCGGAGAGCCCATCGAGGATTCGGACACACAGACGTCGTCGTTTGCCGTCGACGAGAGTCTGGGCGACGAACAACCGCCCGTCGAGCAGCCCGACGAGAGCGGCGAACCGCTGTGGGATTAAAGTGCGATCGTTCGAACGAGCTTCATTGCGCTTGCGCGGCTCCTCGCCGGCTGCGAACTGCCGCGGGTCTAGAGTGGGTGTGCTATCGATCGAACGAGTTTCATTTGCGTTTGCGCGGTTTGTCCTGCTCTTGGTCGGCCGCGAGCTGCGCAGCGCCGAGCAGCGCGTTGACGTTGGCGTAGCCGTTCTCGCGCGCCTTTGCGTCAAACGACGCCCACTGCTGCGCGACGTAGTTGAGCACCAGCAGCACGCGGTTGAACGCGAACAGACGGCGGCCGCAGACAGCGCCGAGGTAGTGATCTTTGTCGAACTCGTCGCAGAGCACCGGATACGATGCCTTCTTGAATTCCGAGCCGATGTCGTACGCGGAGATGCGCAGCGTGCACACCATCGCCGCCTCGACCTTTTGGCACGCCCAGCACTTGTCGCGGTCGCCCTCGTCCACCAGTGAGCGCACGTCGACGCGCGAGAGGCTCGACATCGAGAACAGCTCGTCGATTGCCTTGCGACGCGTGGCGCGACCGATGTTGCCAAAGAGCGCGTAGAGCAAGCCCATGCTCTTGCGGAAGAACTCGGTGGCCGGCCACTGCTGGCGCGGGCGGTCCATGCACATCGCAAACGCCGCAAACGCGCCGCGGTCGACTTTGCGTGCCGCGAGCTCCTTGAAGCAGGCTGGCGGTCGCAGGTGTGGACGCAGCCAGTTCGTGCCGATCACAAACGGTATCTCGCAGCGCGCCACCGCCAGGCGCTTCGTGCGGCGCGGCGTGTGCTCGTTGAATCGGATCACCTCGATCGAGCTGTCATCGTCGTCGGCGTTGTCGAGCACAAACGACACTTCAGACTTGACGTCTTCTTCGAACGCCTCCTCGGCCTCTGCGACCTCGGCCTCTGCGCCCTCGGCCTCTGCCGCCTCTGCGACCTCGGTCTCTGCCGCCTCTGCGACCTTGGCCTCTGCCGCCTCGACAGGCGCCTCGCCGTCGTCGAGCTGGCTGTCACTCGACTCGTCGGGTTGATTCGTCAGCAGCTGCGCTTCGGCCAGAAGGCGTTTGACGACGCCGAAGCTGTTCTCGCGCTGCGTCTTGCCCGAGCCGGACCAGCGCTGCTTGGCGTAGTTGAGCGCCAGGAACACGTGGTTAAACGCCATCAGGCGACGTCCGCACGCGGCGTCGAGCACGAAACGGCCGGCGTACGCGCTGCCGAAGAAGGGAAACAAGCGCCACGTGTGATGCATGTCGATGTTGCTGGTGTTGATGGTGAACTTGTACGGCACCTTGCGCTCAGTCATTCGGCAGAGTCCGCACGTGCCGATCTCTGCCGACTCGGCGTCGTATTCGACCTCGAGACGGCCGAGTGCCGAGATCGCGAACAGCTCGTCGACCGTGAGGTGCATCGCCCCGAGGTCGGCGCGCACCATCCCGCAGAAGAGCGAGTAGAGCAGGTTGATCTGCTTGCGGAAGAACTGCGTCGCCGGCCACTCGCTGCGCGGACGACGCATGCAGACGGCAAACGCATCGTACTCGGCGGCCAGCACCGGCTCGCGACGCTGATCAAAGCGCGGCGGCGGGCTGAGCTGGCGAAGCACCAGCGTATCGGCGGTCGGGAACGGAATGCCGCTGCGCGTGAGACGCTTCGGGCGCTGCTCTTCCGCGGGAGCGGCTTTCGCATGCGGTGTCACCTCTGAGGCGCTCTGCTCGGCGGACTCGGCGACCGCGATCGACTCGTTGTCGCCAACGACAAACGAGTCGTCGTTCTCCTCGTCGTCGTCACTGCGCGACGACGACGCGCCGATATCCGCGCTCTTGGCCGAGGTCGCTGACGAGGCGACCGACGAGGCGACCGACGACACGCTCTTGCTGACCTGCCCTTCGTCCCACTCTGCGACGTGATCAAACGGCGCGTCGTCGTCGACTTTGACGCGTTTCGCGTCTGCTTGTTCGATGCGACGTTCGAGCTGATCGAAGCGGCGCTTGCGCTGATCGGCGGCGGCCGGCACGTCGGCGGCAGCGGCGACCGGCGGCGCGAGAAACGCCGCGTCGATGAGCTCGGCGATGCGGCGCGCGGCGGCGTCGGGCAGGTGGACAAACGACTCGGAGAGCACGCGCTCGCATTGGCGGCCGGCCTCGGGGCTCACGTACTCGAGCGCATTGACGCGCCCGGGCGAGGCGAGTTCAAAGTCGAGGCGCAGGTAGGGATCGACGCGCGGCCACACCTGGATGACTTCGTGCGTCGACGCGGCGCGCCAGGCCACGTACGCCGCGCCGCTGTCGGGGTACACGAGCGCGGGCTGACGCAGTTCCGGCGTGTGGTTGGACTGGACGCTGTACACGAGCAGCTCGTTGGCCGGGTGGCGCTCCTGGATGTATCGGATGGCCGCGGCGCCGATGCCCTCGCGGTCGAGCACGTGAAATGTGGTATCTGGACGCGCGAGTGCGTCGATGGCCGCCGTGTAGAAGCGTGCGAAGAAGTGTGGGCCGCTGTACTTGGCCCCGATGATGCCGACATGAGTCATTCTGTGTGTCTCTGTGTTCGTGGGGCGCGCCCCGCGCCTGTAAGCGCACATGAACCCGAGACTTTATTGGCTCTCGACGGCCGCGATGCGGCGAACGAGCCACTCGACGCCGGCGATGCTGTGCGGCGCGACGTCCTTGTCCTCGACAGCGGCGCGGCGCAGCACGATGGCCAGTGACTCGCAGCGGCGCTTGACCTGCGGCGGATCGGAGCGCGGCACGGGCTTGGTGTGCGCAAACGTCACGAGCCAGTTGCTCAGCGGCGCGCCGATCTTGCGCTCCAGGTGCGCCATAAACGCAGCGTTGATCGTCGGCAGCGCGCTCTGCTCGCACTGGAAGATCACGCAGTAGCCGACGTGATCGTGCGCCTCGGCGGCCTGCGTAGCGGCACCGCCCTTGCGGCGTTTGGCGTCGCCGCCAGCCGGGCCGCGTTTGCGCTTCTGCGCGCCCGGCTCGTAGAAGTTGGTGGCGTAGACGAGATCGAGCGCCGTCTTGATGCCGAGCGGCATCTCGGCGTGCATGTTGCGCACGAGCCGCATCACCTCGATGATGCGCTCGCGGTCGCGCGCAAACTCTGGCGCGTCGAGTGCCAACGCCGCCCAGTCGGGCTGCGCGACGAGATCGGCCTGCGGACCGACGGGCGGCGCGTAGACGACGGTGCTGCGCTTGTCGAGCGGCACCGAGTCGCGCCAGAACACAACCTCTAGCAGGCCGGCGTCGAGCGGCTGGTGTGTCTTGGGGTGGCGAAAGACGAAGCGCACATCGTAGACGGTGTTGGTGTGGCTCACGTCGAGCGTGTGCTGGAGCGCCACCATCGTCATCAGCGGTATGCCGCCGACGGCGAGTAGCGCCTGGGCGTCGCCCTCGGCGCTCAGCGTGGCTCGCAGCGCGGCGACCGAGCTGTGCGTCACGGCGACGACGCCCTTCCAGATCTCGACAAACAGCGCGCACGCAACCGCCGTGTCGGGAACGTCGGGGGCGGTCTCGTTCATCGCCTTGCGGAAGCGCTCACGCACGTCGTCGGGCACGCGAAACTTGGCTGGCGTGGCGTCGAGTGCGCTCATCCTCTGTCTCTCTCTGCGAGGGTGGCGCGACGAATGGAGCAAACGAGAGCCGTTTAATCACAAGGCGACGGCCGCTGCGACGAGCGCGATCGCGACGAGTGTCCAGAGCACCGAGATGCAGAGCTGCGGCGCCGTCCAGTCGACACACAGCACGCGTCTGTCGTACGCGTCGTGCGGCACGACGAGGTGCACATAGCGGCCGTCGGTCGAGTCGACACGCGCGCCCAGCGACCGGTAGCGCTTCAGGTCGGCCGGCGTCGGGTCGCCGCCGCCGTTGAGCGTGACGGTGAAGCGGTCAAAGTGCACAGCGTCGCGCACAAACGAGCCGATGAAGGCGACGGTGTTGTCGGGCGCGCCGCTGCTCGCCGGCTGCGCGAGCTCGTCGATCAGCCGCTTCTGGCCGTTGCATATGCGCACGAGACGCTCGACGGGCTCGACGGCAGTAAAGAAGTCGCTTTGGGGCATTCGGTGTGTGAAGCGAGCGCGCTCCTTAGCGCACCGCGCGATCGTTTACTTCATCGGACGGCTTCTGAAGCGCGCGGCGCACGACGAGCGATTCGGCGGCCGAGAGGCCGACGTTGATGAGAGCGGCGCGGTCCATGAACGCCCACGCGTCGAGCGAGTGCGTCTGCTGTTGCTGCGCGATGCGGCACACCTTGAGCGTCAGCGCTTGGTCGACCTCGGCGTTGTACAGCGCGCTGTAGAGCTGTGTGCGTTCGTAGCCGACGGCGCTCATCGTGCGAGTTTGCGATGGCGCGCGCTTTGGAGCGCTACTTCATTCCGTAGTTCCTCATCGTGGCGTGATGCACCACGAGCAGCACCGAGTTCACACCAGACGACGTGCGGTGGGATGGCGCGCGGTGGGCGTGGAGCGAGGCAAAGTAACGCCGCATCTCGGGCGTGATCGGCGACGCGAAGACGACGCGAAACACGTCTTGGTCGGCGTCGTGGTTGCCGTCCCAGTCGCAGGCGTAGACGTTGCCGCGCTCGCAGCCGGGCGGCTGGGCCAGCGCGTCGATGTACGCGCGGTACTCGGGCAGCACGTCGGGCGTCTCCTTGGGCGTCACGTCGCGCAGACTGGCGTTTGCAGCTAGGGGCGTGTCTGCGAGGCACTCGTGGACAAACGCTTGGTCGAGCTCGGCTTCAGTCATGCTGTGTGCAGTTTACTTGGGCGCGCGCTTTCGGACGTCTGTCACTTCATGGCGTGCCGCGCGACGGTGTTGCGGTGCACGAGCAGGCGCACCGAGTGCTTGTCCGACGCCTGGATCTTCGCGCCGAGCGTGGCAAAGTACCGCAACGCTGCCGGCGTAACGCCCGAGGCAACCGTCACCTCGTAGATGTCGTACTCGCTGCCGTGCGCGGCGCCTCGGCTACAATGGACCACCGTATTGACCACGTCGCCAGCCAACGGCCGACGCAGAGCCGCGAGATAGAGAGCGTGGTCAGGCGTAACGTGGCGCTCGAGCATCGCCAACGTCTTTTGGAGCGCCTCTTCGACGTCAGTCTCTCCAGACGACTGGCCGCGAACCAGTACGACCGGGGCGAGTGTGGGCGCAAACGAAACATCGGGGTCAACTTTGGCGAGTGCGGTCATCGCGTGTACAGTGCGTTTATTAGCGTCGGCGTCTTGGGGGCGCTGCGGGCTGTCCTTCATGCGCGCCGTCGGTCGTCGGCGCAACGGGCGGCGGCGGCACGGCGCCCGGCAGGCCGGTCAAGTCGGCGTGCTCCGTGACGGTCTGGTTGGCGTCGTGCTCCTCCTGCTGCTGCTGCTCGGTCTGTTCGGCGCCGCCGTCTTCTTCGGTTTCCTGGTAGAGGCCGGTCGCGATCTCGTCGTCGTACTGGTAGCTCTCGCCCGCCTTCTGTTCGTGCTGCGCCGTGATGACGATCGGGCTGGCGAGCGTGAGCGTGACGCCGTAGTTGCCCTTTTGGCCGCCGTTCGACAGGCCGAGGATCACGCTGCACTGCGCGAGCGAGATCAGCTTCTTCTTGTTCGCCGTCTCGAACAGCGGGTTCCAGGGCAGGTCGTACACTTCGACCATCTCGCGCTGGCCATTGGCGTCGACGAGCTCGCAACCCGTCTCGTCGAGATCGGGCACGAGGCGCATCGGCGGGCGGATGGTGCGACCAGGCGCGCCGGCCGGCACGCCGCCGTTCTCGTAGGCGGGCGGGCGGAACTCGTGACCGAGCGCGTGCATGAGCTTCGTGAGTCGCGGCATGTTCTTGGTGTTCGACGGCACGGCCTGCAGCGTCGGGCCCTTGTTGCGATTCTTGTCGAGCTGCGCCGTCCAGAAGTTCTTCTGCATCGGCCACACCTTGTTCGACACCCAGGCGGTCTCGGGCATCAACTTCTTCGTCTTCGCGTCGCGCACGACGCCAAACGGGATGCGACCACCGTCGATAAACGCCTGGCGCGCATCGGCACGCACGCGGGCGGCCAGAGCGCGGCCGCGCTCCGACTGCTCGGCCTCGGCCTCTTCGACCTCGGCCGCCGAACGATGGTAGGTCTCGGGCTCCTGGAACGCGATGGCAGTGCGCGCCTTGTCCACGGCGGCCTTGTGGCCACTGGCACACTCGTGCTCGATGCCGGGCGAGTCGAACCAGGCGCCGAGTGCGGCGCGCGCCGCATCCTTCAGCCGCTCACGACACAGCGGCTGGTCGCGCTCCAGTTCGCCGGTCAGCGGCTGGCCGTCGATTGAGCCCATGGCGAGGCCGAGCGAGCGCTTCGCTTCGCCGGGCGTCGGTTTGAACGCGCCGAGGCCGCGATTGCCTTCGCCGTCCATGCGCGAGCCGATGACGGTGCGGAACGCGCACAGCTCGATCATCGCCTTCTCCTTCGCGTCGGGCAGGCCGTCTTTGCCGCGCAGCACGAGCTTGCTGCGCTCGCCGTCCTTGATCACGCACAGGTCCTCGACGGGAAACGCCTCGAAGAAGCTGCGGCGCCGGCGGTACTCGGCGCGCTCCGCGGCCTTGCGCTCGACAAACGCGCGCTTCTCTTCCGTCGAGTAGGGCGTCGGCGCCTGCTTGCGCTTGGCGAGCTGAGCCGACTTCTGCACAGCGGCGGCGGCCGACGTCGTGACGGGCGCGCGCGCAGCGGCGTCGACGGTCGTGGTAGTAGGGGGGCGAGCGGCGAGCGCCTTGGCGGTCGCGGCCTGTGTTTGCGCAGCGGCGTGAGTCATTTTGGTAGGAGTCTGAGGCTTTAGGGTTTGTGTGTGAACGATCGTGGGTTTCCGAGCAAGAGACGCGGGGTCAGTTGTTCAGTTACTTTGCGGGGCGCGAGGCACTTATGAATCGCCGCGCAATCGCCGACGCTTCATGGGCGGCGCCGATGGCGGCTAGTCTTCGGGCACCACCGACCGCTCGTCGCTGTCGGTCGGATCCGCGGTCGGCGGCGTGCGACGTGCGGGCGACCGGCTGCGCGACGAATCGCCTGGCCGCTCGCGGTCGACCGCTGGTTCCGGCCGGTACTCGATGGTCTCGATGCGCGAGAGAGCGTCGACGACGTAGCCGCCTAGCCACTGCAGCGCCTTGGACGCGATCCAGAAGAGGGCGAAGCCGGGTGCGCCGTGCACGCGCGCAATATCGCCCAGCGCGAAGCTGAGCTGCGTCGAGATGTAGTCGTCGAGCGACGTCACGAGACCAGGCACTTGTATGGGTCGCGGCAGATAGCCGCCGATCGCCGTCTCGAGGCGCGTGTAGCCAAACAGGTCCTGCAGCAGCGTGGCGTTGCTGCCAGGCCGCACTACGTTATTCATGTAGCCGTTGACGACGGCCGCGGCGTCGATGCCCACCGTCTCGCCGAGCAGGCCGCTGCCAAACAGCTCGCTGCTGTTGACGAGCTTCGCCCAGTCGGTCGAGCTCATGAGGTGCAGCAGACCGACGAGCATGCTCAGCTTCGACGAGAGCCAGAGCACGGTGCGGATGAGCGCGACGATGCCGTTGACCGAACGGAGGAGACCCGGCCGCACACCGGCGCGCACCGTGTCCGCCTTGAGTTGCGCGACGCCGGCCTCGATACGCTCGCACGCATCCGACCACGCCGCGGTGGCCGCCGGCGACGTGCCGAGCGCCATCGACTGATGCAGGAAATCGACGCTGGCTGAGAAGAGTGCGACGGTGTCGCTCAGCGAACTGGCCGCCGGCAGCTCGGCGTACACTGCGGCGTCGAGGCGGCGCGCGGCGCTGATCAGGCCGGGCAGTCGTTGCGAGACAGCGGCACGCGTCTTCGAGTCGATGTACTTTGGCAGCGGCCGAAAGCGCGTCGAGGCGAGGAGGCGAGCTGCCGCCTCTGCATCGAGCGCGGCCGCCGCGTCGTCGGCGCTCGGCTGCCACTCGACGAGTCGCTGCGCCCAGTTCTTGGGCAGCACCTGCTCGAGCCCCGCGTCGCGCACTACTTCCTCCAGCGCAAGCATGGGCGCGGTGAACTTGCTTCGTTCCATGCGTGTTTACTCAGTTGCGATCAGAGGGCGCTTTAGAAACCGTCGGCCGGCTCCAAATCGCCGGCTGGTGCGCGTCGCGCCACCTTGCTCGGTCGCTCATCGCCGTGAAACGACTCGTCGCTGTCATCGTCGTCTTCGTCGTCGTCGCCCTCCAAGTCGACCACGTCGTCGTCGGGCGCGACGGCGACCGGCGCATCGACAATCTCTTGAAACACGGGCTTGCGCTTGCGAGGCGGCAGCGCGCGACGAGTGACGACCGGCGCCTCTTCTTCGGCTGCCTCGCCGTCGTCGCTCGTCGTATCGTCGTCAGCCTCGTACTTCTCGGCGATCCTGGCCTCCTTGGCCGCCTTTGCGGCCGCTTTGGCAGCCAGTGCGGCGGCGCGTAATTCCGCTTTCATCTCGTCGTCGTCGCTTTTCGGCGCGCTGATGCTGCTGCTGCTCTCCTCGCTCGAGGCGCTCACTTCGTCGAAGAAGTCCTCTCCGGTGCGCTCGTCGTCTGCCTCGACGGCCGCGTCGTCGACCACGATGAGCACATCATCGAGCTCCTCGTGCGCAGCAGAGTCAGAGTCGTCCGCGCCGAGGTCAATGCCGTCTGGCTCGCCGCTGCCTTCGTCCTCCTCCTCTGCCCCAGCCGCTTCGACGGCGCGCGTCGGCGCCTTGCGCTGCTTGAGCGGCGGCGGATTGGCCTGGAGGGCGGCGAGCAAGGCGCGAAACGCCTCGCTGTCAGCCGCCGCGCGGTACGCCGCCGAGTTCAGGTGCTTCGTCAGTTCGACGCGAAACGCGACGAGCCGGTCGCGCATCGCCTTGATGCGTGCGTTCACCTCGTCGTACTGGCTGACAAAGTGCTGCAGCAGCCTGTCGCCGGCGTCGTTGGACCAGCCTCCGTCCAGCGCCGTCTGCCAGCGCGTCACAAGGTCGAGCAGCAGCTCGTAGAGCGCGCGGCGCGCCTCGGCCAGCCGCTCGCATGCTGGCGCGTCGGCCGGGAAGCCGATGGCGCGCGCGTCCGAGAGCGCCTTCTTGGCAGAGGCGCGCGCGTTGTCAAACGCCACCATGCGTTTGTCGTACGTGCCGTTCTCGTCGCCCTGGACGAGCGTGCGGATCTGCTTCGTGCGGTGCGGGCGCGACGCGTACACTCGCGCAAAGTGCGCCATGTAGCGGCTGCCTGTCTGGAGGTCGGCTAGCGCGCTGCGCTTGAGTTCGTCGAAATGCGCAGAGAACAGGGCCTTGTGAGCAGTCATTCGGCTCTCTTGGTGTGTTCGGGCGGCCGCGGCCTAATGGAGCGGACACTTTTGCCCGACGCTTCATGGGCGCGCCACACCGACCCACCGAGAGACTGGTGCTCGGCCGCCGAGGATCGGGCATCGAGTTGTTCAGGTCCCGAGCGATCGAACGTGGCCTCGTCGGCTCGAAACGGCCAAGTACGCAGCGAGCTATGGGCGTTGTCGGGATAGCAGACCAAAACTCGTTTGGCTTGTGGGAAGCCAAATCGCG
>Ga0182030_10016263_pt1 | contig 14510 bp, 15 predicted proteins | sample 812S3MmetaG_FD_121299 | JGI IMG/M metagenome (GOLD analysis project Ga0182030, IMG submission 121299) | Permafrost microbial communities from Stordalen Mire, Sweden - 812S3M metaG (Illumina Assembly) | ecosystem: Environmental > Terrestrial > Soil > Wetlands > Permafrost | place: Sweden... | reverse complement strand
CCCTCTTCCACGTCGTTCGGATCTTCTTTCGTGAAGAGCGTTTCGTACAAGCGCACCTCGGCGTCAATCGCATGCGCCGCCGAAACCCAATGAATCGTCGATTTCACTTTGCGGCCGTCCGGCGAATCGCCGCCGCGCGTCGCGGGATCGTAGGTGCAATGGACCTCGGTCACTTCGCCGGCGTCGTTTTTCACGACGCTGGTGCACGTCACGAAATAGCCATAGCGCAGCCGCACTTCGCGGCCGGGAGACAGACGAAAGAACTGCTTCGGCGGATCCTCGCGGAAATCGTCCTGCTCGATGTACAGCACTTTGGAAAACGGCACGTTGCGGGCGCCATCGCCCGGATCTTCCGGATTGTTGACCGCCTGCATCTGTTCGACCAGATCGTCCGGATAATTATCGATGACCAGTTTCAAAGGCCGCAGCACGCCCATCACGCGCAGCGCGCGCCAGTTCAGATCTTCGCGGATGAAATATTCCAGCTGCGAAAGCTCCGTGATGCCCGGCGTTTTTGAAACACCCTGGCGTGCCGCGAAATTACGCAAGCCCTCGGGAGTATAGCCGCGGCGGCGCATTCCGGAAATGGTCGGCATGCGCGGATCGTCCCAACCGGTGACGTGCCGATCCTGCACGAGCTTCAGCAAGCGGCGCTTGCTCATCATTGTATAGGTGAGATTCAAGCGGTCGAATTCAATCTGCTGCGGATGATAAATGCCGAGTTGATCGAGGAACCAATCGTACAGCGGACGATGGTCTTCAAATTCCAAAGTGCAAATCGAATGCGTGATGCGCTCGATGGAATCGCACTGCCCATGCGCGAAATCGTACATCGGATAGATGCACCAATCGTTGCCAGTCCGGTGATGCTCGGCGTGCAGAATGCGATACAGAATCGGATCGCGCAAGTTGAAATTGCTGGCCGCCATGTCGATTTTGGCGCGCAGCGTGCGGCTGCCGTCCGGAAACTCGCCATTCTTCATGCGCTGGAAAAGTTCCAGATTTTCTTCCACCGATCGATTACGATACGGACTGTTTTGCCCCGGCTCGGTCGTCGTTCCTCGCTGTGAACGCACCTGCTCCGGCGTGAGATCGCAGACATACGCGTTACCCGCGCGAATCAGTTGCAGCGCCCATTCGTAGATCTGGCCGAAATAATCCGACGCGTAATACATCCGCTCGCCGAAATCGCAGCCCAGCCACTTCACGTCTTCAATAATCGACTCGACGTACTCGGTCTCTTCCTTTTCCGGATTCGTGTCGTCGAAGCGCAGATTGCATAGTCCGCCGAATTCTGCGGCGAGTCCGAAATTGATGCAGATCGATTTCGCGTGGCCGACGTGTAAATACCCGTTCGGCTCCGGAGGAAAACGCGTGTGCACGCGTCCTTCGTATTTGTTGGTCTTCAGGTCTTCCAGAATAATGTCGCGAATAAAATTGGACGGTGTCGCAGTCGGTTCACTCATGATGGGTTTCCTGCGGGCGGAGCAATCTGCAGCATCGCCAGCGCTTGTGTGATCCGATGCAGCGCCGTCTTGCGCCCCAGCACGACGAGCGTTTCAAACAGCGGCGGAGCGACTTTGCGTCCGCAAACCGCGACGCGAATGGGCTGGAACATTTGTCCGGCCTTCACTTTCAATTCTGTCGCCCCGGCTTTCAGCGCAGCTTCCAGGACGTCGTGCGAAAACTCCGCCGATTGCAGAATCTGGTGCGCCTTGCGCAGCGCCGTACCTGCCATGGCGAGATCGCCTTTCTGCGGGATCAACTCGGCAACATCGTAGGGCGGGAGCTCTTCGGCAAAGAAAAAGTCAGCCGTCGTCGCGACCTCGCGCAGCGTGCGAATGCGTTCGCGAATCAGCGGCGCGATTTGTAGCATGCGCGCTTCGTCGGCACCGGCAAATCCTGCTGCCTGTGCGAAGGGAACCAGTTGGCGCGCGAGTTCCTCGATTGGCAATGTGCGAATGTTTTCGGCGTTCAGCCACACGGCCTTTGGATCGAAAGGGTCCTCTTCTGTAAAGTTCACCGTCGCATTCGAACGATTCACGCCCTCGAGCGTGAACGCGTCCACTAGTTCCTGGCGCGTCATGACTTCGCGATCGTTCTTCGGCGACCATCCCAGCAGGCACAGAAAGTTGACGTAACTGTGCGGGAGAAATCCTCCATCGCGATAGGTCGTCACGCTGACCACCGGACCGTGCTTGCGCTTGGAAAGTTTCGCTCCATCGGGCGCGATCAGCAGCGGCAGATGCGCGAAGTGCGGAGGCTCTACTCCGAGAGCGTCGAAAATCAGCACGTGCTTGAACGTGTTCGTGAGATGATCCTGCCCGCGGATCACGTGACTGATGCGCAGATCGACGTCGTCGGCGCACGACGCCATGTGATAGGTCGGTTGCCCATTGCTGCGCAAGAGCGCGAAATCTTCGATGTCGATGGTTGCCTTGATTTGGTCGCCGTACACCAGATCTTTGAATTCCACCGACGCGCGATTCTCGCGCGGCACGCGGTAGCGCAACACGAACGGCTCGCCCGCCGCTGCCCGGCGATCGCTCTCCGCCCGCGTCAGTTCGCGCATTTCCGGGAAATAAAGCCACGGCTTCTCGGCGTGGGACTTATCCTCGGACTCCGCTGCCATCGGCGTGAAATCGCGATAGGCCATCCCGTGTTCGAAGATTTGTTCGGCCGCCTTCTTGTGCAGATCGAGCCGGTCCGATTGCCGATAAAACTCGTCCCATGCAAGGTCGAGCCACTGCAGGCCGTCGAAAATCGAATCGAGAGAGGTCTGCGTGTTGCGCTCGCTGTCGGTGTCGTCGATGCGCAGGATCATGGTCCCGTTGTTGTGACGGGCATACAGCCAATTGAAGATGAAGGTTCTCGCGCTGCCGATGTGCAGATACCCCGTCGGCGAGGGAGCAAAACGAACTCTAGGCATTAACTTTTTAGGATAACAGTGCTGCGCGCGACGCCGACAGCGGCTGCTTGGATGGCCTTGAACGCGGCTACCGCCTGGGAGCGAAGAACCTTTGCATGAGCTCCGCGCACTCCGCGCCAAGGACGCCTTCTTCGACCGTCAAGCGGTGATTCAGAAGGTCCGAATCCGCCAGCTGGAATTTGCTCCGCACGCCGCCGAAACGCAGATCGCGCGCGCCGAACACCAGCCTCCGGACGCGAGCGGTTACCATCGCACCGGCGCACATCACGCACGGCTCCAGCGTGACGTACAGCGTCGCGCCTTCCAGGCGGTAATTTCCGATCGCGGCGGAGGCGGCGCGAATCGCCAGGATTTCCGCGTGCGCAGTGGGGTCGTCGCGCTCGATGGGCGAATTGCGTCCGCGACCGATCACGCGATCTTCCAAAACGACGACCGCGCCCACCGGCACTTCGCCGGCGTTCTCGGCTTCGCGGGCCAGTTCCAGCGCCATCGCCATGTAGGATTCATCGTCCATAGCTTCCGAGAATAGCGCCAACGGTTCCGCAGCCGCGCACAGGGAGGCCCGATCGCAAACCGCCTGAGAATTCCCGCCGCGTTCGCTCACTATTTTCACATGGCGAAACTTGCGAATGAGACCGGGAAGAAGACTGGCAAGGAGACGACGGCCAAGAAATCGGCGGTCAGGCCTAACCGCTTCACCCAGCAGCCGAGTGGGCGACTTCCGGTGCCGATTGGAATTATCGAGCGCCGCATCTATGTATTGCGAGGTCAAAAGGTCATGATCGATTCCGATCTTGCCGAGCTCTACCGCGTATCCACCGCGAATCTCAACAAGGCCGTAAAGCGCAACCTCACGCGCTTCCCCGAGGATTTTATGTTTCAGCTCACCGCCGAAGAAGACGCTTCTTTGAGATTCCAAATTGGAATCTCAAATAGCCTGCGTGGTGGACGCCGTTACGCGCCCTATGCGTTTACCGAACATGGAGTCGTGATGCTCTCCTCGGTGCTCAAGAGCGAGCGCGCCGTGCAAATGAATCTGCTCATTGTGCGCGTATTCGTCCGCTTGCGGGAAATGCTCGCCACGCACAAAGATCTCGCCCACAAGATGCTGGAGCTCGAACGCCAACAGAAGGAGCACGGCCAGCAGCTGGCCGCCGTATACACCATCGTCAAGCGTTTGATGGAGCCGCCGCCGAAGCGAACGCGCCCGATTGGCTTCCAAGCTCTTTCGTAGTTCCTCCAGGACGATCAGCTCGCGGTGCGCTTCCGGCTGTAGAAGAAATAAATCACGATCCCGATCCCGAGCCAAACGACAAAACGAATCCATGTTTCGAGCGGCAGGCTCAGCATCAGCGTGAAACAGCACAGGATCGAAAGCCCCGGCAGAAACGGCACCCATGGAACGCGAAAACTCCGTTTTCGCTCGGGTTGTGTGCGGCGCAAGATGATCACGGCCGCCGCGACCACTACGAACGCGAACAGCGTACCGATGTTCGTGAGATCTCCCAGCGTGCCGATATCCCAAATCCCCGCCGGCAACGCCGCGAACAATCCTGCGATCCACGTGCTGACGTGCGGCGTTTCGTACTTCTCATGCACTTTCGCAAATAGGGATGGCAGCAGCCGATCTCGTGACATGGCGAACCAGATGCGCGCCTGCCCATATTGCCCCACCAGCGCCGAGCTCGTCATGCCCGCGAGCGCTCCCACGGTGACGGCGAAGCGCAGGCGGTTGTAGCCGATGGCCTTCAAGGCGTTCGCCACGGGAGCATCGTTGCCGAGCGTATCCCAATGCGCGATGCCCGTCAGCACGAGCGCGACGCCGGCATAAAGAATCGCGCACGCCCCGAGCGTGATCAGAATCCCGCGCGGCATATCGCGCTGCGGATTCTTGCACTCTTCGGCGGCGGTCGACACCGCGTCGAATCCGATGTAGGTGAAAAACACGATCGCGCTGCCGGTAAGTACGCCGGAAATCCCGTTCGGCATAAACGGATGCCAGTTGGCGGTGTTGATCGCCGGCGACGCTCCCACGATGAACGCCACAATCGCGCCGATCTTGATCGCCACCATCGCACCGTTGGCCGCCGCGCCTTCGCGCACGCCGCGTACCAGCAGCCACGTCAGCGCCATCAGCAAAAGGAAGGCCGGAAGATTGAACCACGCGCCGGTCAATTTTCCCTCGGCGAGGATCGGATTCGAGAATTTAAAGGGGAGATGAATCCCGAATACATTGTCGAGCAGATCGTTGAAATAGGCGGAAAAGCCGACGGCCACGGCCATGTTCGAAACGGCGTACTCCAAAATCAAATCCCACCCGATGATCCATGCAAAGATCTCGCCCATCGTGGCGTAAGCGTACGTATAGGCCGATCCCGCGACCGGAATCATGGAGGCAAGCTCGGCGTAGCACAGCGCGGCAAATCCGCACGCGATCGCGACGAGAATGAAAGAGAGCGAAATCGCCGGCCCCGCTCCCGGCCTGCCGAACGTGCCCACGGCGTTACGGCCGTCGAGCAATAAGTTGATGACCGGCGCCTTGAACACCGACGGATAGTCGAACTTGAGGCCCGCGGCGGCGGTTCCCGTGAACGTGAAAATGCCGGAGCCGATCACGATCCCGATACCGATGGCCACCAGGCTCCACAGTCCCAGCGTTTTTCGCAGGCGGCGCGAGGGACCGTGGCTCGCCGAAATGAGTTCGTCGATCGACTTGGTGCGGAACAGTCGGCGGGTTGCGCTGGTGGCCATGCCGGTAAGGGCGCTGCTGGAATCTCAATGTTAATGCATCCGCGCACTAAGAGCTTCACAAATCGCTCAGTGCCGGATCATCTCGAATAAGTTGCTGTGCTATACCTAAGGCGTGTTTCGGAACCTTGTTCTCGTCGGTGGGCTCGCCATGGCGGGCACTGCACTTGGCCAACACCAAATGGTTAGCATTGGAAGCCGCCGGTTATCCATCGATTGCAGCGGTAGCGCTGCGCGGTCCTCAACGGTTGTGTTGAGTGCCGGGGGCGGCAGGACAGCGAAGGATTGGGAGAAGGTCCGACCGGCCATTGCGGCCTTCGCGCGAGTGTGCAGCTATGACCGGGCGGGGTATGGCGAAAGCGACAAGGTCGATGAGGAACCGCAGTCAGCGAACGAGATCGTAAGTGACATGCACGCATTGCTCAAGGCCTCCGGCGAAAAGGCTCCCTTCGTCCTGGTCGCCCACTCGATCGCCGGCATATACGTGCGGAACTATGCCGCGAAATTCCCTGGCGAGGCGGCGGCATTTGTGTTCGTGGATTCATCGCACGAGGAACAAGCCGCGCGCATGCACGAGATCGATCCGCAGGGACCGGGCTTAGACGACAGGACGGCGAGGATGGGTTTTTTCGTGAAACCCGGTGAGCGCCTCGAATGGCGGACCGAATTGCCCTTGGTCGTGCTGGCGCACGGAAAGCCGTACGCCAAGATCGCCCCCTTGACGGAGGATCAGTGGGCCGCAGCGGATCGCCTTTGGCGGGGACTGCAAGAGGACCTTGCGAAGCGCTCCCCGCGCGGACAGCTTCGAGTCGCGGAGCGGAGCGGACACTTTATCCAACTCGATCAGCCCGAACTTGTCATTCGGGCTGTTCGCGATGTAATCGGTACTTACTGATCCGAGGCGTCCGCCCCGCCTGCGTGAACCTAGCGCTTGCGTTGACCCTTCACCAGCTTCTTCACTTTGCGCTTTTGCGACCCACGGGCCACGTCGGCGGCGCGCGGCTTTACCGGTGCGGCCTTTTTGCGCGCGGTGCGCTTCAGCTTCTTGCGTTCTACTTTATCGGCAACTTTTGTAGTGTTCATTCAACCTTGATTCCTGCGTATTTCGCGATTAATTTTTTTAACCCATAGCCCGGGAAGCTCACCGTGATCTTGGTATCCTCGCCCGTACCTTCCAGGCGCAACACCGTCCCCCGGCCATACTTCGCGTGCTCGACCGTCGAGCCGGGGCCAAACTTCCTGGCCTTTTTGATACCCGAGGGCACCGGACTCTTCACCGGACCCGCACCCGTCGGACTCACACCCGTATTTATGCCGGATGCCGCCGGCCGGTTTACCGCTTGCGGAATTCCACCCACTTGCGGAATTCCTGGCGGAGCTCCCATGGGCAGCGCACCTTGTGACGGCGTACTGCTTCGAACTGCGGGCGCCCCACTTGTCCCCGGTTGCGGCTTGACATCAAAAAACTGCCGAATGCTATCGACCGAGTTGTAAGTCTTTCCAGTATAAAGGTTCTTGCGGGCACTTTCTCGGACTGCCCAACTTTCGGCGGTCAGATCGACGCCATAGCCGCGCGGCGGTTCCGCACGCAGCGCGTCCACCAACTCCGGCGGAACCTCGCGCAGGAAGCGCGACGCGATGGACTGCTCGGGCGCTCCGCCTCCAAAGCGCCTGCGATAACGCGCCCAACTCAAGTGCAGCTTTTGCTCGGCGCGTGTCATGCCGACGTAACACAGACGGCGTTCTTCTTCCATCGCGCTCTCGGAATCCAGCGAGCGGCTGTGCGGGAACAGTCCTTCTTCCAACCCCGCGATGAAGACCACGGGGAACTCCAGCCCCTTGGCGTTGTGCATGGTCAGCAGCGATACCGGCGCGCGTTCATCGAGCGAATCCGCGTCGGCTACCAGCGCCGCGTGATCCAGAAAATCGCGGATGCTTTCGCCGCGTTCGCTGGCGTCGGCCGCCGCATTGATTAATTCGTCGAGGTTCCCCATGCGCGTGCGCGCGTCTTCGGTGCCCTCTTCTTCCAGCATCTTGCGATAGCCGGTGCGCTCCAGCAAATCGGTGAGCGTCTCGCTGAGCGGACGCATTTCCACCTGCGACGCCAGCTCCTTCATCATGCGATGAAACGCCGCGAGCGCCGCTTCCGCGCGTGCCGAGAAGGCGTGTTCCTCAAGCATGCGTTCGATGGCCGACCACAGCGATAGCTCGTGTTGCAGCGCGTAGTGCTCCGCTTGCTCCATCGTGGTGCGCCCGATGCCGCGCGCGGGAGTGTTGACGATGCGCAGCAGGCCGATGGAATCGTGCGGACTCACTAGGATTTTCAAGTACGCCAGCAGATCGCGCACTTCGGCGCGCTGATAGAAACTGAATCCGCCGACCACGATGTACTTGCGTCCATACCGCCGCAGCGCTTCTTCAATCTGCCGCGATTGGGAGTTCGTGCGATACAGCACAGCCACGTGCGTCTTTGGATCGCGCGCGAACATCGTCTCGATGCTATCGGCGATCCACAGGGCTTCGTTTTCGGCGTCCGGAGCTTCGTACAGCGCAATCTTCGCGCCCGCGCCGGAGTCGGTCCACAGAGTTTTCCCGATGCGTTCGGTGTTCTGCGCAACCACCGCGCTCGCGGCTTCCAGAATATTTTTCGTGGAGCGATAGTTCTGCTCCAATCGAATGATTTTCGCGCCGGGAAAATCGCGCTCGAAATCGAGGATGTTCCGGATGTTCGCGCCGCGCCAGCTGTAAATCGATTGATCCTCGTCGCCGACCACCGCCACGTTGCCGTTCTCGCCCGTCAGTAGCCGCATCAAATCGTATTGCGTGCGATTGGTGTCCTGATATTCGTCCACCATCACGAACTCATAGCGCCGATTCAGGCGCTCGCGCGTCGGCGCGTCGTGACGCAACAGATTCACCGCTTGCAGCAGCAAGTCGTCGAAATCCAGCGCGTTCGATTCGCGCAGCCGCGTCTCGTAACGCTCGTACACCGCAGCGAGCCGCGTGGAATTCGGATCGGTCGCCGCGCGCGCCATTTCTTCCGGCGAGGTCTTGTGGCTTTTCGCGTGGCTGATGCGCGAAAGCGCCGCGCGATGCTGCATGAACTTGTCGTCGAGACCCAGGGTCTTGTACACGGACTTCAGAATCGCCAGTTGATCGTCGTCGTCGTAGATGCTGAATAGCGTCGTGAATCCCGGCCGGATCTGGGCCAGCGGAGCGCCTTCCCGGCGCAACAGTCTTACGCAAAACGAATGAAACGTCGCCACCGTGGGCAGCTCGCTCGCCTCCGGTACTCTGCCGAGCGCCGCTTGTGCAATCGGCCCGGTCACCAGAGAACGCACGCGATCGCGCATCTCGCCCGCCGCCTTGTTGGTGAATGTGACAGCCAAGATGGCCCAGCCCGGAACCCTGTGGGCGGTCATCAGGTGGGCGATGCGATGGGTGATGACGCGGGTCTTTCCGCTACCTGCTCCGGCCAGAACCAGAAGCGGGCCTTCCGCGTGCTCCACGGCCTCGCGCTGGCGTGGATTCAAACCATCCAAGAAACTCATTACGGTTGTCGATTTTAGCATGCCCGAAAAATATCTAATATTGTCAGTAAGTTAGAATCGTCCCGGGTGCGGCCGCGCCGGGATACCCACGCAACGTTGTCGTACTCATTTCTCTTGCAGTGGCGAAGGACTTCGAGTACTCTCATATCAAAATCTTTCCCTATGACCCATCGAGCCTCTCCCGAGGTGGTTAACGGCGTCCAGGCCAAGCTTGCGTACCTGCGCCGCAGGAAAGCCGTCTTAGACGATTTGATCCGCTTGCTGGAGGGCTCCACGGTTCTCCTGCTGGCCTCGTCGCAAGTCAATGAGAAGACGAAAGAAATGGGTCCGCCTCGGGCCGGCGCGGCGTAATTTTTCGCGCGCGGCGTTCGCGGGGAGCCTGGATGGTGACAGGGGGCGGCTGTTGTAACCTAATAGAGGAAGTGTGCGCCTCTACTGATGGATTCATGCAAGGACGGCTGCCGCGTCGGGCTCCGCAACTTGGGCGGTGGTTGTGCTGATTGAATTCGAGGTGATCGAACGTGCCCGCAAGGGCGACGATGCGGCCTTCAATCAGATCGTGGTGGCGTACCGCAAGCGGATTTTAGGGACCATCGCGCGGTTGATCGGCCGACCGGAAGATGTGGAGGACGTCGGGCAGGAAGTTTTCATTCGCCTCTACTATTCGCTCGATCAGCTGCGGACGCCGGAAGTTTTTGAGCCGTGGATGTACCGGTTGACCGTGAATGCAGCGTATGATTATATGCGCCGGCAAAAGCGCCGCAAGGAAAGCCGGATGTCGGACCTGAGTGAGCAGCAGGTGATGCTGGCCGATGCGTCGGCCGGTGGCAAAGAAAATCAGGAAGAGCTGCGGCGCACGGGAATTCGCGAGTTTGTGCACTCCCTTCTGGAGGGCATCTCCGAGGAGGATCGCGCCCTGCTAATCTTGAAAGAAGTTGAGGGGTTATCGCTGAAAGAAATGGAACAGATCTACAAGGTGAATGAAAACGCCCTGAAGGTCCGCTTGTTCCGTGCGCGCCAGCGAGTGTTAAAGGCTTATGCAGCCGGCCAAGGAGCCGCCGACCCGGTAGAGTGATCGTGGGAGTATACTAATGGAGCACATGGAGCGTAAGCTCACAGCGTTGTGGGCCAAGTATCGGGAAGCCTGTCCCGACCCCGAACCCGGCCCCGACTTCATGCCCGAGCTGTGGCGCAAGATTGAATCTCGCCGCAACGCGGCCCTGTCTTTGCTGTTCCGCCGCTGGGTGGAAGTGTGCGTCCTGGCTGCCTTGGCGCTTTCCGTATTGGTGACCACGCTCCTGATCCCGCATTCGCAGCGCTCGCCGGTGTATCAATACACGTATTTGGATGTTCTCGCGGCAGCGGATTCCAGCCAGGACGCCATGGTGCTGCCGGGCGGTGATCTCGAATGAAACTTTCGCGCTGGACGATCGCACTCTACGTAGGATTGGTGTTCGCGAGCGGAGCCGTGGTCGGCGCGTATAGCCACCGCTTCTTCGACGTCACCTCCGTGAGCGCCAGCGCGAGCCGCAACCCCGAGGAATTTCGCAAGCGCTTTCATATAGAGATGAGAACGCGTCTCAAACTGTCCAGCGAGCAGGTGTCCAAGCTCGACGGAGTGCTGAATACCACGCAGGCGGAATTCAAAACCACCCGCGACAGCATCGTGCCGGAGCTCGCAAAAATTCGCGAAGAGCAGCATCGCCGCATCCTCGCGATTCTCGATCCGGCGCAACAAGCCGAATACGAGAAGATGCGCCAGGAACGCGAAGACCGCACCAAGCAGGATTCCGCCGCCAGCTCTTCGCGCTAGTCTTCGCAGTTTACTTTTCGCGGTTTACTTTTCGGGGGTTGCCGCTTACTTTTTCAGGAGCGCCGCCTATTTTTTTAAGAGAGCCTCGAGCGCCGCCACGCCGGCCTGCGCCACTTGTGCATCCTGATTCGACGCACCGCCGCTGACGCCGATGGCGCCGATCACTTTGCCGTCGGCCAGCAGCGGAATTCCGCCTTCAATCGGCAGCGCGCCCGGAAGCTTAAGGGTGGCCACGCGGCCGCCGTTGGCCACGTCTTCCATGGTCTTCGTGGGACGCCGGAATTTCAGCGCGGTCTGCGCTTTCTGCATCGAGACATCGTAGCTGCCCAGTTGCGCCTCGTCGATGCGTTCCAGAAACATCACGGTACCGCTATCGTCGACGATGGTGATGTACATCGTCCAATTGTTCTTCATCGCTTCCTTCTCGGCCGCGGCGGCGATCACCTTGGCCACGGCGAGATTCAGCGTTTTCTTGGTGCTCAGTTGTTGCGCGTTGGCGCTTGCGATCGCCATCAACGCGACCGCGAATAAAATTTTGAGTTTGGTCATATCAAAAAAAGGCTAACACACGCAGCGGGAAGCGCGAACAGCGAGCCCGTCCTTACGAGCTAGCGGCGAATCCCGGCAATCAAGTCGGCCTTAGACGCGCACACGCCTGCGGCTCACTTCCCGGCCATGGGATCGATTGGCGTTCCGATGGAACGGTGTTAGGGTTCGATAATATCGTTGAGCATGGAAATCCCGTCGAATTCCTGCGCTAAGAAAATGGCGGGCGAGCTGAAATTGACCCGCAGGGTTCCATGAAACACGCCCTCGGGACCAGTGGGTGAGAGGACCGTGCTATAGGGAAACAGGCCCAACATATCGCCCGGCGAACGGCCGACGAGTAAATAGCCGGATGCTCCCAGTGGCGGGATGCTCGGAATGGGAGAGGATGCCACGACGTTGTTATTGAAGTCCAGTAAATATAAGGTTCCTGTCAACGATTGCGTTGCCGATGGATTGGTCACCGAGAACGCCAGGAACGCATCCACGTAAGACGCGCCGCTCAGGACGTAGCGCAGCGCCGGGGTGCCCGCTTCGTTCAAGCTATTGATTCCCGCCGTGCTGACTGGAAATTCCACCGCGACTTCCTGCTCCACCAACGTGACGTTGCCGTTGCTGTCCAGGAATTTGGGAGTCAATAGCGGCAATTGGACCAGCGCCAAATCCGTGGCGTTCGCCCCCAGAATCTGCATCTGCATGCTGAACATGATTGTCGAAAATGATCCCGTAAACGCGGCGGGCGGGGTTGCCGTGCACGCCGAGTTGAAACACGTATTCGAGATCACCCAATACGTTCCCTGACCCGGTTGCGCCGTAAAGGAGATCGGGCTGGCCGCGGTCGTGAGCACGTCGGTGGTGGATTGCCGGTTGGACTTCACTCCAAAAAACCCCGTGTAGGACGTGCCGAGGCTGGAATTCAGCGCGGTCATCTGGAAAGTGATGGGCGCGCTGACGCTGGGCGGGGCGTACACGTTGAGCCAGCTTTGGGTGCTCTGGCCCGCGATGCCCCAGCCCAGGTAGACGGTACGGGCGCATTGCGATCCTACCACCGCATACGTGCCGCAATTGGGCGCCCCGAATGCAGGCAGCGCGGCGGCAAACAACAGACTTGCAACGAGTGCTCGAGATTTCATCGTTTCCTCCGATTCTTGGAATGGATGCCGGAAGCGGCAACCATGGACCGGAGAGCCGACCCTTGCGGAATCGAAGCTGCCCGATCCATGCCAGAGAGTATACGGCAAATGATCGTCCCGCGATTGCTTGGGTTCGCCTCCTCCGCCAGCCGCTATTTCACGGCCATCGGATTGATCGGCGATCCCACGGCGCCGGTAATCGGCAGCGGAGGCGCGCAGAACAAAAACTCGTAGACTTGATCTTCGGCGCAATCGGCGGCCAGATCCTTGAGATAGAAAATTTCGCCCATCGTGATGCCGATCATGGGAATCACGATCCAGTGCCATGGCTGGAACGCCACGGTGCTTTCGTTGGGACGCACTTCGCACCCCCACGTATCGGCGCAGATGGCGGCGATCTGATGGTCGTGAATCCATTCGCAGGTCTCGAAGCGCAATCCAGGCGCTGGACCCGCCGCGTAGGTGCCCCAGTCCTTTTGTTCCAGGCGCTGCTCCATTTGGCCGGTGCGGACGATCACGAAATCGCCGCGGCGAATCTCGACGCCTTGCGCCTTCGCGCACTCGTCCAATTGGCTGCTCGCGATGCCGTAGCCGTCCTCCAGATAATCGCCGCCTAAAAATCGCGGGACGTCGAGCAGCACGCCGCGGCCGATCATTTTGGCGCGCGTCTTCTCGATCGAGTTCTTCTTGGCGCCGGTGGAGTCCACTAAACGAGCGTCGTAGCCGTTCCACATTTTCTCGCCGTAGAAAATATGGCCGAGCGCATCCCATTGCGTTCCGCACTGCAAGGGCATCGAAACCATATCGTCGGCGTAGCGCAGCTTGCCGGCTTCCTGACGTCCCGCGACCGCATCCGTTCCCGTCGCGAGCATCACGTGGATGGGATTAAAGCGTCCGCCCCAACCCGTGCGCTGCGGACCGTCTTGGTTGAAGTCGAGCCCCAGCGAAAAAGACTTCCCTTGGCGGACCAGTGCAGCCGCTGCGATCAGATCCGCAGGCGTGACGTAGTTTAGCGTTCCGAGTTCGTCGTCGGGCCCCCACTTGCCCCAATTGCTGAGGCGCTTGGCGGCGTCTTCGAGCGTTTGCAAGGTGACGTCCTGGGAAAGGGCGTTCTTGGCGATTTTCTTCATCGGACTATTTTGTCACCAGCTGCGGTATGTACGCTTGGCCACGCGCAGCAAAATCCCCTGGCTTCACGCCAGGGGTTATAACCCCGTCCCGTTAGGGGGATTTGGGAGCAGGAACCGAGCGGCTGCTTAAGCGACCGGCTGTTGTGCGGCCTTCTTCTTGGCGGCTGCCGCGGCGGCGTCGGCGGCTTGCGCCTCGCGCACCTTGGCGTACTTCTTCTGGAAGCGGTCGACGCGGCCTTCCGTATCGATCAGCTTCTGTTTGCCGGTGAAGAACGGGTGGCAGCTGGAGCAGATTTCCACGCGGATATCGCCCTTATGAGCCGAACGCGTTTGGAACTTGTGTCCGCAAGCGCAACTGACAGTCACTTCTTCGTAAGCTGGGTGGATTCCAGGTTTCATGGCAAGACTCGTACTTTCTTTGGGAAATTCCAGCTTAGCACAGTCGTCAAGGCCGAGAAAACCGGGGTGTCCCAATTTGGATTCTGGGCCTATGTGTGTTTGTTGTAGGCATCGGGGGAGTGCGTTTTTTGCCACCTCTGCTCCGGGTTGGGCTCCGGCCAGAACCCACTCCCCCAATATTGAAGACAAAACTGCACTTCCCGTTTTTCTTTAGCAAAGTCAAAGTAGGTAACGGATATCGTGACGTAAAGCTTGCTAGCT
>Ga0182030_10016262_pt1 | contig 14510 bp, 19 predicted proteins | sample 812S3MmetaG_FD_121299 | JGI IMG/M metagenome (GOLD analysis project Ga0182030, IMG submission 121299) | Permafrost microbial communities from Stordalen Mire, Sweden - 812S3M metaG (Illumina Assembly) | ecosystem: Environmental > Terrestrial > Soil > Wetlands > Permafrost | place: Sweden... | reverse complement strand
TTTCTGTGGACTGCTTTTTCTTTGATTCCATGTTTACATTTTTTGTTGGTTAACAATGGAAACACTATCTAAAGTTATGCTCTTTTTCAGTCCACTTTATGCTGACGATTTACAGTGTAGGTGTTACAAATGCTGCCGATAGAGGTCTTGATATGTGGGCTAATTTTGGATTGGCTATTCAAATTAAACATTTATCACTAACAGAAGAACTTGCGGAAAATATTGTTTCGTCTGTTTCTGCTGACCGAATTGTTATAGTTTGTAAAGACACAGAAGAAAGGATTATTGTTTCATTACTTAACCAAATGGGTTGGAAATCAAAAATACAAAGTATAATTACTGAAAGTCATTTAATAGGTTGGTATGAAAAAGCATTGAGAGGAAAATACTCTAAAGAAATCGGCGAGAAGGTTTTGAAAAATTTGACCGATGAAATCGTTGTTGAGTTTCCGACAACCGATAAAACGGAATTTAGAAAATTCATAGAGCGTAGAGAATATACTAAATTCTACCGTTAGGTTTTTGAAGAAATTAATTGAATATAAACATCACTTGTTCCATGAAGCCACATAACTTTTTAGGTCTTCGGCGACTAATTCAAGTTCGGATATTTTAATTGCTTTTCTCGGTGCTAAATCTGGTTGAGCAATATTCCTTTGTAAATCTGTAATGCTAACAACATAAATTGTAGCGTCACTTTTATATTGGGTCAGGTCTTCTGTTATAATATAGGTTTCTGCGGGGTTTTCGTCAGGCAGCGGATTAATAATCTTACAAATTTGTCCTTGTTTTGAAGGTATCATTTATTTCTAGTTTTAGATTTCAATACTATTGTTAAACCCTATTTGGTAGGATTTGATTTTTCATGTTTTCAATGCCATCTTCTTTGGACATTAAGCAACCAAATTCATTTTGGTGTTCCTCATCTTTATATACCCCATTGCTATCATTCCAAGAGAGCCAAGCAATAAGTTCTTCCCTTGTTACCTCTTCAAAAAACTTATTTAAAACCTCGTCCGAAGCATCCATAATGGAATAAAATGTAAGACCATTTTTTATAAAAGTATTCATCAAAAGAATTTACTTGTGAAAATAAGAAGAATAAATTAGAAACGGGGTAATTGGGTGTAACAGCCAATTACCCCGTTTTTTTAGTGCCACATTTCAACCGTATCAGGGTTTTTGGTTTTGTATTCAGTAAGCACTTGCTTTGCTTTTTGAACTTCCGATTTGGCAGTCGCTATCTTGCCGTTATAACTACCTTCGTCCTTAACGAAGCGAAACTTAATAACCCCTCCATCGGCAAGGATATTCTTAACCCAATAACGCCAATACCCGTATGTGGTTTTGAAAATGTTTATCCACTCAATTTTCGTTGGTGCTGCTACTGCTGCCACCTTCTTTTCACTTTTCTTTTTAGTCATACAATTTATTTTAGATGGCTAAAGGACGGATAAATTACCACTCCACCAAGGAAAATCCATTCTTTTGACCTATACATAGTATTGGTCGGACCTATGACTACTTGGGCCGCCTATCAGTAGTGATGCCATGTTAAGCGGACTTTTTATCGTCCGGCGGGAATAAATCTTTAAGTGTGTGTTAGATTGTTTAAAAAATGCGTGTTAAACGCATTTTCTTTCAAAATGGGCTTATCTGGTCGTAAACTGATACTTTCTATTGTCGGGTGAAAACGGGTGAAATTTTGAACTGCTATTTTGAAATATATAGTTTATGATTATGACCGAGAGTATTAGAATAGAATTGCTGAAAATAGCCGTTGAAATATTAAAGGTTGAAAAGAAGCCGTTAACGGTAGAAAACTTAATGAGTACCTATCGGCAATTAGTGATAAGAATATGCTTGCCAACAGGTATATAACAACTCATTTTAGTTCTTTAAAATTAATTGTGGAGAGTACCTAAACATCATTTGTTTAGTGTGATATAATATAAAGTCATGGTCTAATTTTTCTTTCTTAACCCCATCAATCTTTGAAATACAACCATGCTTATTCTTTTGGGAATTTAATTGGTAGGTAAGTTGATTAATGTAGTCTTCACGAACGCCAGTAATAAATAAATGAAAATGAAATCCTGAATAAAAATCAGTTTTAACAATGCTGGTCGTATGCTGGGACATAAAGAAATCATGTGTGGTTTCAAATATGGTTAGGTATTTTATCAAATCATTTTCTTTGCCTGAATAGTAGCCCTGCGGGTCTCTCCTTTTCACATATTCTTTCGTACTTCTTCGGATATGCTTTTTTAGTTCGTTTAACGAAAAGTTTGAGCCCTTTATGTTTTGTTGGACGACAATATAATACATGCTTTCAGTTGGTAATTGGGATATTTCATTGCGTATCTTTTCTTGGTGTTCGTTTATTTGATAGGTATAGTTATTCATTAGGTATAGTAGTATTGGTATAGGACAATCATTTCAATCACAGATGTAATTGATTAGAGCCTTAATTTTTATAGTGTTTTACAGAACTATTAACTGCCACGCTCGTTGTCGTGGGTTATTTTCTATTGCTTCATTTTTTCTATTGCCATCTTTAAATCCAATATCTTTATTTCTGCCTGTAATTTTCTTTTCTTTAAACTATCCTTCTCCAGCCACATTTTTTTATATAATTCGCTTCGCTTTTTCTTTAAGCCGTTCATTTTATCAATATCATACCCCATCTCTTTTTTTATTTTTTAATAGCCTTTTATAGGTAGTGATTTGTCTTTTCAAATACTTTTCAGTCAAGTAATTAATAAACATTACTACCGCCTCTTCCTTGACTAAATACCTATTGTTGTAGGTTAAATAATCGTCTTCCTGAAAATCATATAATAGCATCTCCATTTTAAGTTTTGATTTGCTTATTCTTAAAATTGCTTGTAGCATAGTTGTATCATAATAATGTTCGCCTGTCTTACACTCCGTATAAACTATCATATTCATCCCATATTTTATTAAACTCTCGTTGTAGTTCGGAAACATATTCATTACTAGCCATTGATTTCTTTTTATCTTTCGCTAATTCGCCTTCTTCGTCTGGTTCATCCTCGTTCGGCTTGGTATTCTTTATTTCCTTTGGTTTCTCAATCTCTTCGCTTTTGATGGTTTCATGTAATTTGTGTTTTACAAAAGATGTGAAAGAGGTTTCAATATATTTTCTACCCATTTTTTTGTTTTATTTTTATAGCCAGTTTAGATAAACTGGTTTAGTATATATTAGATTTTAGAACTCCCTTTTTGTGTTTATACAAAAAAATACGCCCGTGATTTCAAAATCACGGGCGTTACATTTTGTATAGTTTATTTATTGGGCTTTTACTTCGCCTGAATTTCCTTTAATGAAAATCTCAAATTCTTTTGCTTCATTTGTTTGCTTTGGTTCATCATCAGTAACAAACTTAGCCGCAAATGGATTTAGATTAGCCATAGTAAGTATTTCCAGGTAGTCGTCATTTGTAATTGTTTGAAGGTTTGTAACTTTTTCGGTGATTTGCCTTTCCATTTCAGCACGAGCGTCACCTTCAACCTGATGGTATTTAGTTCTAAAATCTTTTTTTAAGTATCTTAAATCAAGCCCTTTGCCATTTTTTTTCGGAACAATTCGTCCAACTATTGCTGATGAAATAATAGCATTTTCATTTACTTCAACCGAATTTTCTAAACCGTCAATCGTTACATTTTCCTGTGATAATACATTTCCGAAGTTATTGATAACACCTAACTTCATTTCGGCTCTTTTCTCATGGAAAACACGGCGGAGGGTCTTTGGTAAATAGCGGAAATCAACTTTCTTTCTTTCCTCTGCCGACCCTTTATCGCCATTGTTTTTTTCTGGTGTGCTGCTATTAACATTATCAGCACCTTCTACTTTTGTCGCTGTCCTAATGCGGCTTTGATTAGTAATTTGGTCTTGTTTCATTTTATATGTTTTAGTTAAGACGCAAAAATAGGTAGGCAATTCTATATCGTATGTTAATAATTATACATACTTTAACACTATCAAATACCTTGTAGTGTTAATGTTGGTTAAATTACGCTCTTTTCAACCTTAATACAGTATAACTGAAATCGTAATATTTTGTAATTGTATGAATATCAGTAGTTTAACTTTAACACTACAAGTTCAGAAATGGTATGATGGGGGCTTCTGAACGGCCGCTGCGCTATGAGTGAAGTATTCATCTGCAGCTTGCCAGCCACCGAATGTATTTTTGTGGTCTCTAACGCCTCTTGCAAACTAAGTGGTGGCAATATAGTAGGCAACCTTTTTGCCAGCATGGTTTTGCCGGCACCGGGTGGCCCTATCAGTATGGCGTTATGGCCTCCTGCGGCAGCTATCTCCAGTGCGCGCTTTACGTTCTCCTGTCCCTTTACATCATTAAAGTCTATATCAAAACTGCTTTGCGCATCAAAAAATTCTTCGCGTGTGTTGACTATCGTTTGTTTTAAGGTTTCTGTTTTATTGAAAAAGCCGATTACCTGGGAGATAGATTCCACTCCATACACTTCCAGATTGTTCACCATGCCTGCCTCGCGCGCATTGGCCAGAGGTATAATGAGCCCTTTATATTTTTCTTTTCGCGCCTGTATCGCTATTGGTAATGACCCCTTTATAGGCTGCACAGACCCATCCAGCGATAGCTCTCCCATGATGATGTATTGACTTAGTTCCTCAGCGGGTATCTGCCCTGTAGCCGCAAGCATCCCGATGGCTATTGGGAGATCATATGCTGAGCCTGCCTTCTTAATATCAGCAGGCGCCATGTTCACCACGACCTTTACACGGGGCCGTTCAAAGCCGGTATTCTTTATGGCAGACAGTATGCGCTCTATGCTTTCTTTCACTGCATTATCCGGTAAGCCTACAATAAAGTATCCCGTTGTACCCTGTGCCAGGTCCACTTCCATAGTTATAGTCAAGGCTTCTACTCCATATACCGCGCTGCCGAATACTTTTACTAACATGATTTTTACCGGATCTTTTGGTAAATGTAAGAATTACTGATTAGCTAATTAACTGATTTGAAAACAAACATGCGAATCAAAATTATTTTTCGACTCTTACTAACGAACTATACTAACGTCTCGTCTATAGTAGCAGGAGTTTTACTGATTTCATACTCTAAACCCTGTCACCCCAACCGGAGTAAACCCGCTAACAAGTTTACAAACCTTCGAACATAGGCCCCGATTCTTCGGGGCTTTTTTACTGTATCATTCTAAAAAGCAAAAGCGGACTAAAATAATCCGGAAATAAAAGTCCCGGCCGCATGGAGCAGCCGGGACTATATTAAGTTCGTTCAGGAATATTCAGATTTATCCTAACCGTATGATTTGAATTTTATTACCAGGAACACGGAAATCAATAACACTATAACTATAGCCACTCCAAGCATGGTAATAATCTTTTTGTAAGTACTATTTGATGCTTTGACGCTTCGCAGTTCATTTATATTATTGAGAATGTTTTCCATGCGCGAAAAGGCGGTCTCTCCTTTTATCACATAGTCATACGCGCCATATTTCATGCTATCTATAGCTACCTCCAGCTTGTCTTGCCCTGAAAGCATGATAACCTGGGTATCGGGGCTAAGCTCTTTTACCTTTTTCAAAACCTCCACTCCATTTTGGGCGTTCGGTAAGTGTGAATTAAGATGAAAATCAAGAACAGCGATAGCCGGGTTCAGGTTAAGGTCACTGATCGCAGTTTCCCCACTTTCATAGGTCTTGATCTTATACTGGAAACGCTCCCCGATATAGTCTTTCAGCATTTCATTCTGGATTGGCTCATCGTCCACCAGGAAAATATAACGTGTGTTTTGATCTGTTGCCATATAGTGTGTTAAATTCTTTAGAAAAGTAGTAAAAATAATCAGAAAACCATAAACCGTTGGATATTTAACATAAAAAGCAATCCTTATTTATTGTTTTCGCAATTCTTCAAAAGCTTTATTGCACAGGTTCTTAAGATTAGACACAAGCTCCGGTAAGCTATCATAGTGTGCAGCTTCGCCAGACGACTGCTCGATCAGGAAAATATTACTTACATCTTCTTTCACTCCCATATAGGATAACTGAGGCTTTAGGGAATGGGCTGCAATCTTAATAGCCTGGTAGTCTTTTGCCAGCAACGCATTATCTATATTCTTCAGCAATTTAGGTGCGTTTTCAAGGAACATGCCTACATACTTTTTCTGCTTTTCAGGATTGCCGCCTGTAAATTGTTTCAGGAACTGCATATCAGTTACATATTCCGGAAGCGGCGGAAATGCCCGATCCTTTTTAGCAGGTTCCTCTGCTGTTTTATTCCTGCCCACAGGCGCATTAATTCCCATTACGGCATCCATTTTCAGCAGCAGCTCATCTGGGTTAAATGGTTTGGAAACATAGGCATTCATACCAATATCAAAATACCCCTGCACATCTTCCTGCATGACGTTAGCCGTCATAGCTATGATCTTTACGCTTCTTGCCGGCTCAGGCAATGTTTTACGGATCACTTTAGTAGCCGTGATACCATCCATCACCGGCATTTGTATATCCATTAGTACCACGTCATACATTTCTCTCTGCAGGAGGTTTACAGCCTCTTCGCCATTCACTGCAATATGTAAACTGATGCCTGGTATCAATTCTTTGAGCGTATCTTCTGCTACCATTCTGTTAAACTCATTATCTTCTACCAGCAGCACTTTTATTTGATTAAGCCTTACCATTGATGCGGCGTCAAGTACACTCACATGTTTCACTTCTTCCTGTACAGCTGCTTCCTCGAGTGGTATCAATACGGAAAAAGTAGTGCCTTTTTGGAGCTCGCTTTGCACAGATATTTTTCCACCCATCAGCTCTGCCAGTTGTTTGGAAATAGTAAGGCCGAGGCCTGTGCCGCCAAACTTCCTGGTTACATCTGCGCCTGCCTGGGTGAAACTATCGAATATGGTGCCCACATACTCCGGGGCAATACCTATACCGCTGTCAGTAACGTCAAATCTTATCCAAAGCTTGTCGTCCTCTTTTTTATCAAGGGAGGCTTTTACTTCCACATAACCCTTTTCGGTAAATTTTACTGCGTTTCCGGTAAGGTTTATGAGCACCTGGTTTATTCGCGTAGGGTCGCCGATGAGCTTTTTGGGTATTTCTGGTGCTATAGACACACGCAGCTCTATTCCTTTTTCCTCTACTTTCAGCAGCAGCATATCACGTACGCTCTGCACTATTTCCCGAATGCTGAAATCGGTATGCTCTATGATTATTTTTCCGGCCTCTATTTTAGATAAGTCGAGGATGTCATTAATGATCACCAGCAAATTGTTAGACGACAACTGTATGGCGTTAAGGTAACGAAGCTGATCTGGCTTCGGCTCTTTAGCAAGGAGCAGGCGGGTCATACCCACTATTGCATTCATCGGTGTACGGATCTCATGGCTCATATTGGCCATGAACTGGTGTTTGAGAAAGGCTGTACGCTCCGCCACTTCTTTTTCCTTTTGAGCCAACTCCGTTTGCTGGCGTATCTGCAGGTTGCGCACTTCATTGATGATCTTCTGTTTGAATATATCTTCTTTTAGTTTTTCAAAAGACTTCAAATGGTGGAATGCCTTGGGAATATCTCCCATTTTATCATAAAGAACAGACAGGACCTCGTGAATGCTCATCAGGTCGTGGCGGCGCATATAATCCCCGGCCAGCGTATGCGCCTTGCTCAGGTACTCGGACGCCAGGCGGTAACTTTCCTCGTCCAGGTATACGCGGCCCAGGTAAAAATTAGAGATGATCTGTACTTCAGCATTGCTCAGCTCCACCGATTCTTTGAGCGCATTCAGCAGGTATTTGCGCGCATTCCCAAAATCCTGCATTTTATAATACACTTTCCCCAGCCCGCTTTCTGCCATCACATAAGCCGCAGTGCCCTGTTCGGAGCGGTTCCTGTTTTCCTCGAAATAATGAAGCGCCTCTGCAAACTGTTCCTTTTTAAAATAAACATTGCCCAGGGTGTTATAAATATTAAGAAGGCTGTTCACATTATGCACCCTTTCAAAAATGGGCAGGCATTTTAAAGCATACTCCAACGCCGTATCATAGTCATTAAGGTCATACATCAGGTTAGAGATGCTGGACAGGATAACTGCCTGGTAATACTCTTCTCCTAATTCTTCATTTATGGCCAGCGCTTTCTCATAATGCGAAAAAACATTGGCGAGGTCGCCCAGGTCGCGGTAAATATTTCCGAGATAATATAGGGCTGTTGCTTCGAGGTTTCGATCGTTACTTCTTTCAGCAATAGTCAGTGCTTCTTTGAGTACGTCTATGCCTGCGTCATATTCTCCTTTTATTCGGTTGCAAAACCCTTTCAGGCACAGTCCGCGCCCTGCTCCGGCCATGTATCCGGTATCCTGGGAGCGCTGAATAACATCATTAGCCAGTTGCATGGCTTCATCCACATCAAAATTTTTTATTTCCTCTGCCATGCTAAGCAGCGTATCTATTCTCCCTTTTTCATCTGTTTGCAGGGCCAGTTGTTCCTGCAATTCTTTATAGCGTGGAGTATCAATCATAATTTTATGCTCATTGAGGCTTATAAAAGTAAAAACATTACTTTATAAAAAGGAAAGATTCTTTTTATTTTATTGATAAATTGTTGAGGCCATCACATTCAACCAGCCCATTCATTACTCCAAATAAAACAGCTCAAACGCAGTATTTGTTTTTATTTCAGCCTTTTTACCCTTTGCTAATATTCCAAAAATAGCAGAGCCGCTGCCACTCATAGCCGCATATACAGCACCTTGGTCATACAGCTGCTGCTTAATGTCTGCCAGCACGGGATGCTGCTGGAAAACAGATTCCTCAAAATCATTACTGATGTTCGTCTTCCATTCAGTTATCGGCAACTCGTGCAACTGGCGCAGATCATAAGCGGCTGGTTTGGGTTTTATCAATGAAAAGGCAGAACCGGTTGATACATGCAGATTTGGGCATATTAACTGTATACTATATCCGCCTAGGCTCACTGCTATGTCGCTCATTAGCTCACCCCTGCCGGTGGCAAATTGCGGAATATTATGAATAAAGAACGGGCAATCGCTACCCAGTTGCAAAGCAAAAGAAATCAATGCTTCCTTGCTTAATGATAAATGGCAATAGTCATTAAATAGTTGCAGCATATAGGCGCCATCTGCTGAGCCCCCGCCCAGGCCGGCCCCCATGGGTATTATTTTGTGCAGGTAAATATCAAGCTGTGGCAGCCTCCCGGGAAAATTATTATCCAACAACTGATAGGCTTTCCATATTAAGTTATCAGTGCTATTCCCCGCCACTGTCCTGCCGCTGAGATGCAATTGTGTTTCCGCAGCGGGTACTATTTCCAGTACATCATGCAACGCAACCGGGTAAAATACAGTTTCAATATCATGGTAGCCATCATCGCGGCGTTGGGTAACGTATAACCCGATATTGATCTTACCATTTGGAAAGGACAGCATACAAAGGGTGAAATTATGCGTATTTTTGAAAAATTGTATTTCTGCGGCCTGGCACGATCCGGCGTTTTAACTGTATGAAGGAAGTAATAAGGCTGAATGATATACGGAAAAGCTATTTCTTAGGCAGGCAGGAACTGCCGGTACTGAAAGGTATAAACCTATTCATCAACCAGAACGAATATGTAGCATTAATGGGGCCTTCAGGCTCAGGTAAGTCAACATTGATGAACATACTTGGCTGCCTCGACACTCCCACAGGCGGAGAATATATTCTCAACGGGAAAAATGTCAGCAATATGGTTGACGACCAGCTTGCCGATGTGCGCAATGTGGAGATCGGTTTTGTATTCCAGCAATTTAACCTGCTGCCGAGACTTACCGCATGGGAAAATGTGGCGCTGCCGCTAATATATGCCGGAGCAAATAAAAAAGACAGGGAAGAGCGGGCACGAATTATGCTGCAAAAAGTAGGATTGAGCGACAGAGCGCACCATAAACCTAATGAGCTGTCTGGCGGACAAAGCCAGCGTGTGGCCATAGCCCGAGCACTGATCAATAATCCATCGCTGCTACTGGCCGATGAGCCAACCGGCAACCTGGACAGTAAAACATCGGTAGAGATCATGGAGCTTTTCGGGGAGATACAGGAGCAGGGAAATACCGTGGTGCTCGTAACTCACGAAGAAGATATAGCCAAATACACAAACAGGGTAATAAGGATAAGGGATGGCATGGTGGAAACAGATACGTTGCAGACCGGAAAAACAATGGCTCCTAAAGGTGAACCCGCTATTTAAGCTGATAATAACTTTGAGCTGTAGTTCATAAATTTGACAATTATTTTTTAATATAAAGCCAGCCACTGCAAAATGAGGGGAAGCCCCCTTCAGAGGTTGGGGGCTTTTAGGGTTATGTTTAAGATATACACAAAAACAGGAGATAAAGGAGGCACAAGCCTTATAGGCGGCGTTAGGGTGCCTAAGAACCATATCCGTATAGAAAGTTATGGTACGGTTGATGAGCTTAATTCTTACCTCGGAATGGTAAGCGATATGTGCCAGAATGCGCAAATCACAGAAGCTTTGCGGGAGATACAGGACAGGCTGTTTACTATAGGGTCTATATTAGCGACTAACCCGGATAAAGAGGTAAAAATGAAGCTGCCTGACCTGCACGATGCGGATGTAACCTGGCTGGAACAAAGAATTGATCAGATGAACGAAGTACTGCCGGAAATGCGCTCCTTTATCCTTCCGGGTGGCAACCTGGCAGCTTCTACCTGCCACGTGGCAAGATGTGTGTGCCGCCGGGCAGAACGTATTTGCGTCAGCATGCAGGAACAGAAAGAGTTCATACCCCCGCTTGTCATTCAGTACCTGAACCGTCTTTCGGATTATCTTTTTGTACTGGCCCGCTATATAAGCCACATAAACGGCGCACCTGAAATTCCGTGGACAGCTAGAACCCCCGGCCCCTAAAGGGGAGTACCGTAACAGAGCACTTCGGCTTTTCAGCCTTGCTTAACTTCTCTGTAGTATAATAAATTAACTTGCCGTAACGTCCTATATTAACATCCCAACACTAATCAACCTGATAGAAGTACTAAAGCTGAATTAACAACATAAAGCACTCCCCTTCAGGGGCAGGGGTGTCAGGGTTAAGGCGGTTATTTCCACCATGTGCGTGTATTGGTATTGATCTTGTAATACAGCACTATAGACAGTGTAGAATAAGAATCCTTCACACCGGGAACTCCTCTTAAATTACCGGCAGCATTTGGCGCTTCCAATCCTGTATAGTGTCCTTTGTCAGCCGTTACTTCTGCTAGTGCTGCATTTGATGGAGATAAATTTTCCTGGAATGCTGCGTCGCTTACATACTTGCCGCTAACGCCATCAAGATAGCTGGTGAAGCAATACCGGTACATATATTCTACGCCCAGGTTCAGGTGCTCACCAATGTCCCACCTATATCCTATCGCAAGCGGAATAGCTGGCTGCCATAAAGAATATTTAGGAGGATATCCAGGTCCTTTAAAGCCTTCCCCTTCTAGGTCAAGATCGTATGTTTTCACCCACGTGGTAGTATTCGCCGCTGTGCTGAAGGGCTCAAAATGGAAATAGGTAAATCCGGCCGCAATATAGGGCTGGCCTTTCCTTGAAGCGCCCCTGCTTTCGGGGTTAAATCTTTTTGGGGTAAGCTCAAAAAGAATTTCTCCTTCAAAAACATCGTCCAGGGCGTCCTGGTTACGGGCATACCGCTGGTAGGCATCAGTTCCCTGGTTTGCGCTGTTTTTAGCCAGGTCATAATTCCACTTATCCGTGGCATACAACTGGCCATAGTTTACACCCAACCTGATCGCAAAACAAGGATGAACCGTGTAGCGGCCAAACATGCCGCCCATAAAGCCCATTCTGTTGAAATACTTGCTGTTTATATAATGCTCTAGTACAGACTTGGTCCCTACGTTTCCCCACATATCGCTTTCGCCTAATGTGGTACCGATGGACCAGCCATCTGGTTCTACATAAATTCTTGCTGCGTTCTGTGCGCTGGACGTATGGGCGAGTGCCATACCGAAACATAACATCAATAAGTTACGAGTAAACCTGGCATGCATGGAAAAAGAAAATTTGAGGATGAAGATATAAATTATTTTCCTTTAAACATAGGTTTTCTTTTTTCTAAGAACGCATTCGTGCCTTCTTTCATATCTTCTGTAGCAAAACAGGCCCCGAAACGCTCTATTTCTTTGTCAAAACCATCAGCGTCGCCCTTAGCGGCATCATTAACACAGGCAATCACTTTTGCTACGGCCACAGGCGCTTTTCCTTGTATTTTTTGCAATATATCTTTTGTCTTCTGCAATAATTCTTCCAACGGAAATACATGGTTCACCAATCCTAATGCTTTCGCTTCATCAGCGCCTACCATATCAGCGGTCATCATCAGCTCCATAGCCTTGCCCTTGCCTACCAGTTGGGTCAGGCGTTGGGTACCGCCATAGCCTGGTATCAGGCCCAGGTTCACTTCAGGCTGCCCAAACTTTGCATTGCTTGCCGCAACACGGAAATGGCACGCCATAGACAGCTCGCACCCACCGCCCAGTGCAAAACCATTTACAGCGGCCACTACAGGTTTTGGGCAGTTTTCTATTTTATCAAACACTGTTTCTCTTCCCTTTTGGGCAAGGGCGGCGCCTCCCTCTTTTCCCAGCGAAGTAAATTCGCTGATATCAGCTCCGGCTACAAAAGCCTTTTCTCCGGCGCCGGTTATGATCACTGTTTTTATTTCATCATTGCTATATACTTCATCAAGCGCCTTACCCAGCTCTTCTATCACGTCTTTGTTCAGGGCGTTCATTTTATCTGGCCTGTTGATAGTAATAATAAAGGTCCCTTTCTCTAATTCCGTAAGTAATGTTTGGTACATCTTTTTTAATGGTTAAACCCCAAACCCCTGAAGGGGCTTCCCCTCATTTTGTAGTGGCCGGTTTTTGTTAAAAATAATTGTCAAATTTATATGCTAAAGCTCAAAGTTTTTGATCTGCTATATAGATTGTTCCCCGGCACCTTTCCCGATTTTTTTCATCGGGAGGGGTTTAGGGGTTTCCTCGGTTAAAAAAGCTCTGCTCTGTTTTCCTTTACCCAGTTGGTGATGTATTCGGCAATGGCTGCTGTTGGCGCGCTTGGGGCAAAAAGCTTGCCTACGCCCATTTGCTGCAGTTCCTTCATATCTTCATCTGGTATTATGCCGCCGCCGGTGAGCAGCACATTATCCAGGCCCTTTTCCTTCATCAGCTGCAGTACCTTCGGAAACACCGTCATATGCGCCCCGCTCAGTATGCTGATGCCTATGGCGTCCGCATCTTCCTGTAGCGCCGTATTTACTACCATCTCAGGGGTTTGGCGCAGCCCCGTATAGATCACCTCCATACCGGCATCCCGCAGCGCGGTAGCTACCACTTTTGCTCCCCTGTCGTGGCCGTCCAGGCCTACTTTGGCTACGAGCACACGCACGGGGCGTTTCAGATCATTGCCCATCAAATTGTATTAGCGGGCAAAAGTAATGATTTATAAGCGCTTAAAAGAATGGTTTAAATGAACGAGTGCGCCAGCCCTAAGTAATCAAATGGGCTGCAATCGCAGTCTTTTTTAGTTGTATATTTGTTTAAAATGTTTTTATGCGTATTTGCCAAATAACGCTCATTGCCTGTATTATAATGGCATTTGGTATATTGGGCTGTAAGAAATCGCCAAATGTGAACTTCTCAAAAATTGCAGGCACACATACGTTAGTGGGTGTGGACAGCGTTACCTATCCATATATCGGTGCGCCTGATACAGCAGTTACAGTACTTCTGAAGGTTACTATTTACGTAATTGACAACAAAACCATTGTGACAACTCTTAATGGTGGTCCCCGGACGACCGGGTATCAAACCGATACACTTCATTTAGTAACTACCAATAATTCGGCAAACACTGTAGGTTTTAGCTATTCAACTGATTTAATGGATTTTGGGGCATCTGACTATTTACTATATAATTATGTCACCAATACCATATCGCAAACTCAAATTATCTATATATCTGGCGAGACAGATAAATTGGAATTAAGCACACCGTAAAATTCAAAGTGGACAATAAAGAAAGCTTTCTGCCATTGGTCCGTCATCGTAGACTTCACCAATTACCTCGCGCAGGACCGGTTACACCGTTTTTATAACTTAGCTATGATTCAAAAAACAACCATAAAAGCACGTTAATAAAATGCAATATTATAACAAGGATGATAAATAATACCTGTTCCCGCTGACTTCAGCAGTGGTTTAACCCCTACTTCATATCACTAGCATCCCAACGTTGAAAAAAACAATCCTCTGAAGTGTTTAACTAGGGCTTGCTAAATAACCATCAAATGCATATCTGTATTATCTTTCGGGGTAAGAAAACGTATTTGGATGCAAGGAAAAAGCAACAAAAGCCCCAAAAAGCTTGCAGCAAAGCCATCGTACAT
>Ga0182030_10016261_pt1 | contig 14510 bp, 14 predicted proteins | sample 812S3MmetaG_FD_121299 | JGI IMG/M metagenome (GOLD analysis project Ga0182030, IMG submission 121299) | Permafrost microbial communities from Stordalen Mire, Sweden - 812S3M metaG (Illumina Assembly) | ecosystem: Environmental > Terrestrial > Soil > Wetlands > Permafrost | place: Sweden... | reverse complement strand
CGCCGGGGCCCGTGCCGGCGTCGAGCGGCGCGACGCTGGCATCGACGCCGGGGCAGCCGCTCGGGTCCCACGTCCAGGTGAACTCGCTCGCGTCGCCGCACGAATCGGGATCCGTGGCGCAGGCGCCGCCGCTCTCGGTGAAGCACCAGCCGCAGCCGCTGACGGGCGTGCAGGAGCCGCACGTCGTGTACGCGCTGCACGTCGACGTGGAGCCGCCGCTCCCGCCTCCCGCGCCGTAGGCGACATCGCTGCTGTCGTCGCCGCAGGCGCCGACGGAGACGGCGACCGCCGAGGCAAGGAGGACTGCCGCAAGGAATCGGTTCATGGCCCGTCAAATTCTAGACAGCGAAGGGCCCGGAGGCCAGTCGCGGGCGGTCAGTCACAGAAAAGCTCGCTTCCTTCGAGCCGGCAGTCGGTGCGGCGGCAGTCCCGCTTCTTCGCGTAGGTGCCCCCCTGGCACACGAGCTCCGCCTTGTGATCCACGGCGCAGGCGATGCGCTTGGGCTGATCGCAGGGGTCGCCCTCCTGGGCGAGAGCGTCGTCGCACTCAACCTTCCGCGTGTCTCGCTGGATGCGGCACCCGTCGGGTCCGCGGCACGAGGACGCCGGGGTGAGGGTGCTGCCGTCGCACAGGAGCATTGCCCTGGCGTCCGACGAGCACGCGTAGGTGCCCTGCTGCGCGCAAGGGTCCCCGGGCTCGCCCAGGGTGGTGTCGCAGCGCACGTTGCGGCCCCCCTCGACCTGGCAGACGTCGGGGCCCCGGCAAGCTCGCCAGAGAGCGTAGCGCCCCTCCTTGCACACGAGGGCGCGAGCCTTGTCGGAGGTGCACGCGTAGTCGAGGGGTGGGTTGTGCGGGCAAGGGTCGCCCTCCGCGGCGACGGTGTCGTCGCACTCGTCCATGTCGCCCTTGTGGGCGCACCCCTGCGCTCCCTTGCAAGGGACCTCGACCCACGCCGTCGCGCCGGCGGGCGCCCCGGACGCGCTGCTCTCGCAGAGGAGCGCACGGTCATGCGCTCCACAAACGAGCTGGTCGGGCACCCGGCACGTGCCGCCGGGCGCGGGCTTGTCGCGGCACGCGGTCATCGCGCATGCCGCGACCACCACGCACGCGAGGATGCCCGCGGACGTGGACAAGCTCAATCGCAGTAGACTTCGCTGCTCTTGACCTTGCAGCCGCCGTGCTTGCAGTCGCGCTGCTTGATCCACGTGAACTGCGGCGAGCACTTGAGCTCCTGCGTCGCGTCCTCGCTGCACGAGTGGTTGTCGACCGGGCGGCACTTCTCGCCGAGCCGGGCCGCCGAATTGTCGCAATGGACGAGGTTATTCTCGATCCAGCAACCCTTCGCTCCGCGGCACGCGTTCGAGATCTGGAACTTGCTCGAAGTGGCGTCGCACACGACCTCGACCTTCTTGTCGACGGTGCAGCCGTAGTTGCCGTCGCCGGCCTCGACGGCGCACGGGTCGCCCACATCACCCATGCTGTCGTCGCAGTTGATGATGGTCCCGGTGATGACGCACTTCTTCGGGCCCTTGCACGTGCGGGTGGTCTTCCAGGTGCCGGCCACGCAGGTCAGCTCCGTGGTCTTGTCGGTCCCGCAAGCCAGGTTGTCACCGCTCGCCTCCATCATGCAGGCCTCTCCGGCTTGCGCGAGATCGTCGTCGCATCGCTGGGACGTGCCCATCCCGGTGCAGCCCCTCGGACCGCGGCAGGGCATATTGACCCATTTGCCGCCCTGGCAGAGCAGCGCCGCAGAGGGATCCGTGCACTGGAACTTGTTGTTCCCGATCATGCAAGGAGCGCCAGCCGTGGGCTTGAGGCCCTTGCACTGGGACAGAATGACGACCAGCGAAACCGCAAACACCGCCCCGGCGATACGATGCCACACGCGTGCCATGGACCCTCCTTCACATACGCACACAAGTGAGATGTACGCGCGCGGCGATGAGAGCCGACTTCTCCCGCCAGGTCAAAGGGCATGTGGCTCACATGCCACGGTCTCCCGAAGGTCGACCAGGGCTTCGCCTGAGCCAGGAGATGGGCGAGCATCGGGCGCGAACATGGCCAGCAAGGGACGTCCCTACCGCACGCTTCGCGTGCAGGGCTTCGAGGTGCTCGTGGGCCGAGGCGCCGAGGACAACGATTACCTGACGTTCCAGGTCGCAGAGCCCCGGGACCTGTGGCTCCACGTCGCCGGCGGCACAGCGGGCAGCCATGTGGTCGTGCGGAACCCCGAGGGCGTCGAGGTCCCGCCCGAGGTGGTGGAGGTCGCGGCGGCGGCGGCCGCCTGGTACTCGAAATCGCGGAGCGCGGCGAAGACCGAGGTGCACTTCTGTCGCGCGTCCGACGTCTCCAAGCCTCGCGGAGCGCCCGCCGGGCTGGTGCAGCTGTCGAAGTGGAAGAGCGTGAAGGTGAAGCCGGCGATCCCGCAGGGAGAGGGGGAAGTCGGTGAGTCATGAGGCCCTCCTTCGACTTGCCGCCTGCACGAGGGACATGAGAAGTACGCTCGAACCCGCATGAGCATGGACGACGTCGAGGCGCGCCCCATCGGCATCGTGAAGTGCCCCGTGGTCGAACCGCGTGACGACGACTGGGGTGAGGTCGTCTCCGAGGTGCACTTCGACCAGGATCTCGCGCCGGGGCTCGCGGGGATCGAGCAGTTCTCGCACGCGCTCGTCGTCTTCTGGATGCATCGGTCCAGCTTCAACGCCAGAACGGACCTCGTTCGACGCCCGCGTGGCCGTGAGGACATGCCGGAGCTCGGCATCTTCGCCCAGCGCGCCAAGCACAGGCCGAACCCCATCGGCATCACGGCCGTGCGGATTGTCGGGCGGCAAGGGCCCGTGCTGACGGTGAAGGGCCTCGACGCCATCGACGGGACCCCGGTGCTGGACGTGAAGCCCTACGTGCCGCCGTTCGACGCGCGCGCGGACGCGACAGTGCCGGAGTGGATGAAGCGGTTGTTGGAGGGGTATTTCTGAGCATCCGCCTCGCCGGGGTGTCCCGGGACACCGTCGGATCTGTCCGGGACAGGGGCGGGCTGCGCGTTGCTGCAGAAAAACGAGGGTCGCGGGGCCGGCACGATGCTCGCTGAGTGGGCGCGTATCGCATGCTCGCCACCGCCCTCAGCGCCACCCTCGCCGGCTTGCAGGCCCACCTCGTTCGCGTCGAGGTCGAAGGCCGCAGGGGTCCTCCTTACTTCGAGCTCGTAGGTCTCGCCGAGGCTGCCGTTCGCGAGAGTCGGGTGCGGGTCAAGAGCGCGCTCGCGCAGTGCGGCCTCTTTCTGTGGGAGTGCCAGGTGGTCGTCAACCTGGCCCCGGCCGATGTGAAGAAGACGGGCAGCGGGTTCGATCTGGCCATCGCGGCGGCGGCGGCAGGAGCGCTGGGGCACGTGCCTGCCGAGGCCCTGGAGGGGGTGCTCTTCATCGGGGAGCTGTCGCTCGAAGGAACGGTGCAGCCGCTGCGCGGGGTCCTACCCCAGCTCCTCGGTGCACGAGCGCGCGGGGTCAAGCGAGCCGTCGTCCCGCGGGCCAACGCGGCGGAGGCGTCGCTCGTCGAGGGGGTCGACGTGCGCACGGCGGGCACGCTGGGAGAAGTGCTCAAGGCGCTGCGCGGCGGGCCGGAGCTGCCCGTCGCCGTCGGTGCGACGGAGATCGCGCCGGCGCAGGGCACGCTCGACGATCTGTCCGAGGTGCGAGGGCAGGCCGGCGCGCGTCGCGCCCTCGAGATCGCGGCCGCAGGGGGACACAACCTCCTCATGATTGGCCCTCCCGGGGCCGGCAAGACGATGCTCGCTCGCCGTCTCCCGGGCCTCTTGCCGCCTCTGTCGACCGAGGACGCGCTGGAGGTGACGGCGATCCACAGCATTGCCGGGCTCCTCTCGTCGACACGCCTGTCACGCGAGCGTCCCTTCCGCGCGCCTCATCACACGGTGAGCGAGGTGGGCCTCGTGGGGGGTGGCGACGGGCCGCGACCGGGCGAGGTGAGCCTGTCGCACCACGGAGTTCTCTTCCTCGACGAGCTGGCCGAGTTCCGGCGCTCCGCGCTCGAGGCCCTGCGCCAGCCGCTGGAGGACGGCGTCATCACGATCTCGCGCGCGTACGCCAAGGCCACGTTCCCGGCACGCATCCTCCTCGTCTGCGCGATGAACCCGTGCCCGTGCGGCTGGATGGGCGACGGCACGCGTCGCTGCGCCTGCACCACGGACCGCGTCCGCGCCTACCGGGCCAAGATGAGCGGCCCGCTGCTCGACCGCATCGACGTGCACGTCGTGCTCCCTCCGGTGGCTGTGGCCGCGTTGCAAGAGGTCGCGCGGGGGGAGTCGAGCGCGGTCGTGCGCGCCCGGGTCGAGGGGGCGAGAGCAGTGCAGGGGCAGCGGGTCGTGCGAGGCGAGGCGAGCGCGCGGACGAACGCGTCGCTCCACCCGAGGGATCTCGAGCGCATCGCCGTCCTCTGCGCTGACGGGGCCCGCATGCTGGCCGCCGCGGTCGAGTGTCTCGCGCTCTCCGCGCGCGCATACGGCAAGGTCCTGCGGGTCGCGAGGACCATCGCGGACCTCGACGGGTCGACGGCCATCCAGCCTCCCCACGTCGCGGAGGCCATCGGCCTTCGCGTGCTCGACCGTGGCGCCCTCGCCGCCGCGGCATGACGTCGCGTCTCCGGATCCGCCGGAGCGCGCTGAAGCAACGAAGAGAAGTCAGACGACACGGAAGCGAAAGGACGGGGACCATGATGGAACAGATCGCGGACAAGATGCGCGCCCTCAAGGGCGTGATGACGGCGGTGGAGAAGCAGTTCGGGAAAGGAGCCGTCATGACACTGGGTGACGACGAGGATCCCGAGCCGGTCGCCACCATCTCCACGGGGTCGCTGGCGCTCGATCTCGCCACAGGGATCGGTGGATATCCGCGCGGGCGCGTGGTGGAGATCTACGGCCCGGAGTCGAGCGGCAAGACGACGCTCGCCCTCCACGCCATCGCCGAGGCGCAGAAGGCGGGCGGTGTCGCGGCGTTCATCGACGCAGAGCACGCGCTCGACGTCGTCTACGCGCGCGGGATCGGCGTTCAGACCGAGAAGCTGCTCGTCTCGCAGCCGGACACCGGGGAGCAGGCGCTCGACATCACCGAGATGCTCGTCCGCAGCGGCGCGGTCGACCTCGTGGTCATCGATTCGGTGGCCGCGCTCACCCCGAAGGCCGAGCTGGAAGGGGACATGGGTGATGCGCACATGGGTCTGCAGGCACGTCTGATGAGCCAGGCGCTGCGCAAGCTGACGGCGGCGGCCTACCGCGGGTCGACGACGCTCATGTTCCTGAACCAGCTCCGCCAGAAGATCGGCGTCACCTTCGGCTCGCCGGAGACGACCACGGGTGGCAATGCGCTCAAGTTCTACGCCTCGATGCGCTTCGACGTCCGCCGCATCGGTCAGGTCAAGGTGGGCGACGAGCCGGTCGGCGGTCGGACCCGGGTGAAGGTGGCGAAGAACAAGTGCGCGCCGCCCTTCACGGAGGCCGAGTTCGAGATCCGCTGGGGCACGGGCGTAGATCGGGTGACCGAGCTGCTCGATCTCGGCATCTCGCGGGGTCTGGTCGACAAGGCCGGCAACCACCTGTCCTTCGCGGGCGCGCCGCTCGGCAACGGTCGCGAGCGCTCCCGCGACTCGCTGACGGCGAGCGTCGACCTGCAGAACACCCTGCGGCAAGCGATCATCGCCTCGGGGCCGGTCCGGCCGGGAAGGCGGGTCGAAGCGGAGGCGTGACGCGTCACCTCGGCAGCGAGGCGGGCTGGTCCCGCCTCGCGGTCAGGGGCTCGCATCTACCGCGGCACATCCCAGCGCGCGCGAAGGTACGGGAGCAGCGTCTCGGCCATCCCCTTGATGTGATCGATGTGATCCTTCGCGGTCTGCCCCTCGTAACCGCCGACGTGAAAGCTGCCCCGGTGGCTCTCGTAGATGGCATGCATCCCGCGCGGGCCAACGGCTTGCGTCAGAGTCTTGTCGACCGACGTCTCGCGCAGGAGCTCGCCGATGGTCTCGGTCGTGCTCGGGTAGCCGAGGGTCTGGATCGACGAGTGCGTCAGCGCGAAGAGCTTCTCGCCCCGCATGGCCGACTCGGCGAAGTGGACCCACTTCTCCATGCCCGGCTCGTAGATGTGGTGCGGAGCGTCGTACATCGTGTGGGGTCCGTCCGCGAGGAGCACCGCGTCGACCCGGTCCGCGACGCCCGGCTGCTTGAGGATGGCGCCCACGGAGGCGAAGCCTGCGCTCCAGGCCGAGAGCGCGATGCGACCGAGCGTCGCGCCGGGCGCGCGTCCGGTCTGGTCGAGCGCACGCTGGGTCTGCTCAAGGAGCACGTCGAACGACCCCGGCGCGCGGAAGGCGCCGGAGTACGCGTCCGATGCGAGCCCGAGGTTCACGCTGACGACGATCGCGTTGACGTGCGCCCGCTCGAAGTTGTCCTCCTGCAAGGAGGGGATGCCGTGAAAGTGCACCACCAGATCGTAGGTACCGGCGACCGGCTGGAAGAACGTCGGCACGTAGAGGTCCGCATGACCGAACTTCACCCGTGACGCTTCGGCCCGCGCCCGCTCGGCCGCGCGGTCACCGGCTCGCACGACCGCCTCTTGTGCTGCGACCGAGCGCGTCGCCGGGGAATCGCCCCGGGCCAGATCGCTCGTCGCCGTGACACAGAGCACCGCAAGCGCAGGGAGCAGGGAGCGGCGGAAGGAGGCAGAAGGCATGGGGTCGGCTCCTCGGGGGTCCGCTCCTCTTCAAGGGGCGCGCCGTCGAGCTCAAGTGCGCGATGACACGGCGATTTGTCCTTTCGATACCCCCCGCGAACGATGAGATGGCGAGGCAGCAAATTGCGGCTTCAGGGCATCAGGGGGACAGACTGCCCACCTTGGCCGCACCCTTCGAATACCGGAGCTCCACGAGCCTTCGTGCGCCGGCACTGCCCTTGCTCCCTCCCTGGAAGAATGTCGGGAGAGCGGTTCGACTCTGGCGGCGTGCTGTCTCGAGCACGGCCGGTCCTCACGTTCGCGACGGTCGTGGGCGGCGAGGCGTCTCCGTCCTTCGTGAGCCCGCGGACCAGCACGCCCGTCCCGGTCCCGATGTCGTGGAGCGGGCCGCAGCTCCCGCGGCGCAATGACCTGCCGGTGATCCCGCGCATCGTCCGGCGCACCACCCTCGAGCAGCTCTTCGGGCCGATCGTCGACGCGGCGTTCACGGTGAGACGCGCCGGCGGGATGCTTCTCTTTGCGGCGCTCGGTCTGGCGACGCTGGGGACGATCGCGGGCCTTGGCGTGCGCTCGCTCCCGGACGAGCCGTCGGCTCCGGCCGTGAGCGGCGCGGCGCACGTCTTCGATGCCACCGCGACCGAGCGCCTGCTCGCGCGTGCCCCTTTGACGCCACGGATCGACCGTCCAGCGACGCTTCCTTCACCTGCTCCTCTGCCACAGGCGGCCCGGGCCCCGGTGCGCGCGAGCCCGGCACCTGCGCGTACCGCTTTCGCCACCGTGCACGCGGCCAAGAAGCACACCTCCTCCACCGTCCTCGCGCACCGCTGACGGCACGTCAGGACGGCCACGGCGGTCGTCGGTTCGTCGGGGGTCGCGCGCGCCCCCACGGATGCCATACTCTGGGACTGCGTGAGTAACCCTCGCCGTCCCATACCTCCGCCGCAACCCACGCCACCCAGGCCCCCGGTCCGTTCGCCGTCCTCCCTGCCGCCCGCAGGCCCGGAGTCGGGGGCGCCTGCGTCGAGCGCCAGGACCCCGAACGCCGGCCCTGTCGTCGGGCACACGACGCGGCCCTTCATCGACATCCCCGGGACGGCACCCAAGCCCCCCTCCTTCTTCCCCTCCGCCGCCGACGGACCGCCCACCATGCTCAAGCGCGACGAGCAGAGCGTCGCCACGGTGAGGCAGCTCATCGAGACGATGGCCATCCCTAGGCTCTCGCTCACGGTGGAGCGAGAGTCGGGAAAGGCGACGTCGCGAACGGTGCTCTACGACGGGGATCTCTGTCGCATCGGGACGCACTCGTCGAACGATCTGGTCCTCCAGGATCCGGCGGTCTCCCGGTTTCACTGCCGCCTCGTGCGCGAAGAGGGAGCCTGGCGCGTCCGCGACTGGGGCTCTCTGAACGGCACCAAGCTCGAGACCGTGCGCATCCGCGACGCCGACCTGCCGGTCGACGCGACGCTCGCCGTGGGCGACTCCATCGTTCGCGTGCACGCCGTCGCCCCGGCGGGGCAGGCCGTGGTGCCGATGATCCCGGCGTTCGGGCAGCTCGCGGGGACGAGCGTCCCGATGCGCAAGCTGTTCGCCTTGCTCGAGAAGGTGGCGCCAAGCGACATCAATGTTCTCATCGAGGGCGAGAGCGGGACCGGCAAGGAGCTGGTCGCCAACGAGATCGGGCAGCGCAGCCCGCGCGTGGACAAGCCCTTCGTCGTCGTCGATTGCGGGGCGATCAGCCCCAACCTGGTCGAGTCCGAGCTCTTCGGGCACCTCCGCGGCAGCTTCACCGGGGCCGATCGCGATCGCATCGGAGCCTTCGAGGCGGCCGACGGGGGGACCGTGTTCCTCGACGAGGTGGGCGAGCTCCCCATCGAGCTGCAGCCGAAGCTCCTTCGCGCCATCGAGGCGCGCGAGATCCGGCGCGTCGGTGAGACCAAGCCGCGCAAGGTGAACGTTCGCGTCATCAGCGCGACGAACCGTGACCTGGAGCGCGAGGTGAACCGCGCGCGCTTCCGGGAGGATCTCTACTTTCGCCTCGCGGTGATGACCGTGCGGGTCCCGCCGCTGCGCGAGCGGCTCGACGATCTGGTCATCCTCATCCGCGTGTTCCTCCAGATGCTCGGTGTGCCCGATCAGGAACGGCTGTTCTCGCCGCAGGTGCTCTCGGAGATGTCGCGTCACGACTGGCCGGGCAACGTGCGCGAGCTGCGAAACTACGTCGAGCGCTCGATCGTGCTGCAGAAGGCCGGCCCCGCCATTCGCCGGTCGACGCCCGGCGTGGCCTTCGGGCTACCGCCGCCGGTCGACATCGGCGTGCCGTTCAAGATCGCGAAGGACGGCGCCATCGACACGTTCGAGCGCGCGTACCTGACGGCGCTGCTGGAGGCCGCGGGAAACAACATGAGCAAGGCGGCGCGAATGGCCGGGATGGACCGCATGTACCTGCATCGGCTCGTGCAGAAGCACGGGCTGCGGGGAGGCGGGACGGCCGGTGGGGCGCCGTCCATCGGGGGTCCGCCCTCGTCGATGGGATGAGGGGCCGCCCGTCCTTCAGCGCTTTCGCTGGAGGACGCCACGGACGAGCGCCAGGTCCGCCTTGCCGATCTCACCGGTCACGACGAGCAGCCCGAGGTATGTGGCGGCGACTGCCAGGGCGACCAGCGGCGTCAAGAGCGCCCCGAAGCGCGGCGTCACGAAACCAAGCGCGACACATGCGGCGAGCGCGATGCCGGTGCGCACAGCCGTCGCCAGGGGCACGAAGGAGCCCGTCCGCGCTCGCACGAGCATCCCGGCGACCACCAGCGCCGCCAGGAGCGCGACCCCGGAAGCCTGCGCCGAGCGCACGAGCTGGTCGTGGCCGAACGACGCCTGGGGCACGAGCACCACGCAGGCGCTGCCCACGGCGAGCACGGCTCCGAGCGTCACCAGCGCGGCCACGCGCTCGCGCCCGATGCTCGTCAGCACGGTCGTGGCGATCCCCAGCATCGCGAACGCGCCCTGCGCGAGCGCCATCGTCCTCAGCACATCGGCCCCCTCCGCCGCGTCCACCTTGCCGTAGGCGAAGGACAGCATCGACTCGGGGATGGCCACCACGACGCCCACCAGAAGCCCTCCGAAGATCGCCGCGAGCCGTGCGCCGCGGGCGACGTGGCCGCGCATCGCCTCGGTGTCGTTCGCCGCCTTGGCGCGCGCGAGCATCGGGAAGAGGATGAGCGTCACGCTGAAGAGCAACTGGTACGGGAGGAAGGCAAAGGTCTGGCACTCGCGGTAGATGGCGACCCATCGCGTCACGGCCTCGCGCTGCATGTCGCCGGCGATCCCCGCCGAGGCGGCGCCGTCGCTGAGGAAGCGACCCAGGAGGAAGATGTCGATCTGCATCAGCGCGTTCGTGCAGAGCTGTGCCCCGGCGATGGGGGCGAGCACGCCGAGGTAGGCGCCCGCGCGGGGGACTGCCGCGGGCCGCGCCACCCCGGACGGCACGCTCTTGCCGAGACCCGTGGAGCCGACCGCGAGCGGCACGATGAGGAGCGCGGCTCCCAGCCAGCCCACGGTCGTCCCCAGCACGCCCGATGCGCCGTGCTTCACGAAGGCGTAGCTGACGCCGATGAGCCCCGCGGTCCGCAGCGTGGCGAAGATGACGTCGAGCAGCGCCTGCCGCCCGAAGCGGTGGGTCCCGTTGAGGAACCCGATGAGCGGCGCGTAGAAGCCGTAGAGGAGCGCGACGCCCGCCAGGACGAGCAGCGGCGCCACGACGTCCTCCGCGTGCTCGAAGCGCGCATAGACCGGCGCCGCGAGGGCCATCGCCCCGGCGATGACGAACGCCAGCGGCACATGCACCCGCAGCGCAGCGCGCAGCACCTCGTGCTTGTGCTCGTTCGCCCCGGCCACCGCGCGGCTCACCCCCTGGGTTCCGCTGGTGACGACGACGTTGTTCACCACGTTCGACACGATCATCGCCTGCGCGAGCGCGCCGAAGTCGCTGAGCCCCACGACCCGCCGCAGGAGCGGCTGCTGCACGAAGCCGACGACGAGGAAGAACAGCTTGGCGCCGAGCACGGCGACGCCGCCGCGTCCCGCGGTGCGCGCGTCGCTCCCGGTCGAGCCTGCCCCTGTCGTCCCGCTGTTCATGCGCCACAAAGAACGAAGGCCGGGAGCCCGACGGACCCCCGACCCCATTCGAGCACGGCCGCTCTTCTAGAAGCCGCCGCCGTACTGGCTCTTCAGGTTGTCGTCGATGGTCGAGAAGATGGCGACCAAATCGAGGATGAGGCCGACCGACGAGCAGACGATGCCGGCAATGGCCATCCCTCCGCCCTTGAGCATCTGCGGGTTGCCGCGGATCTTACCCATGCCGATGATGCCGAGCACCAGGCCCGCCACCGCCATCGGCGCGCCGAGGAACCAGCAGCAGCAGCCGGGGATCGAAAGGATGCCCAGGACCATCGAGGTGATGGCCAGAGGGCTGAAGCGCGGCTGACCGCCCATCATCATCGGGCCGCCCGGCGGACCGAAGCCGCCCGGGGGAGGTCCGAACCCACCGCCCGGCGGAGGGCCGTAGCCCGGCGGACCCTGAGGAGGACCGTATCCGCCGCCGCCCGGAGGACCACCGTATCCCGGGGGACCGCCGCCGCCCGGAGGACCACCATAGCCAGGGGGACCGCCGCCGCCTGGAGGACCGTATCCCGGAGGGCCACCCCCTGGCGGTCCGTAGCCTGCGGCTTGCACGAGACCCGTGTCCATCCCGCTCTCGATCATGCGCGATTGCCTCCGCTCCCGGTGGATCCCCAACCTCGCGCCAAGCAGTCACGGCGCGAACGCCGCAGGATGCTCTCACGAGTCAAATGGCGATGATAGGCTGATTGTACGGATGGCCGCTGAAAACCCTGCCCTAGCCGCCACGGGAATGTGGGACGTCGACGTGGCTCACGTGCCGCCCACTCCTCGTCGCCGCGCACTTCGCGCGGCCGGAGTCGCGGCGATCTGGGCGCTCGGAATTCTCCCTGCTGCCCTAGGTTGGCAGCGGTGCACGGTGGCGGCTGTCTTCCACGAACCGTGCCCTGGCTGTGGGATGACCCGCGCGGTCCGCCTGCTTGCCGCTGGCCACGTCGAGGCATCACTTCAGATGCACCCGCTCGCGGTGCCGGTGGTTGCCGTCTGGATGGCCTTCGTGGCCGCGACGGTCTGGACGACATGGGCGTCGGGTACTCCGCTCGCCGTGCTCAAGGGCCTCCCCGGCCGCCTGGCGCTGGTCGCCGTCGTCTTCGTCTATGTGGCCAGTCTCGTCCTGTGGGGTCTGCGGTGGTTCGGGTTCTTCGGGGGGCCGGTGCCGGTCTAAGTCAGCGAGCGCAGCGAGCGCGATCCTCGACTAACTTCACCCCACCCCGGGGGGGTGGGGTGAATGTTCTGGGGTGATCCCCTCCCCACGGGGGACCTCGCTCCCCCGCTTCAGTCGCGACCTCCTTCTACACGAAGGACGACCTCCCCGCGCTCATGGACGACCCGCTCCCCATGGGGGACCTCGCTCCCCCGCCTCCATCGCGTCCTCCCTCTACACGAGGGACGACCCCCTCCCCATGGGGGACATCGCCCCTCGGCCTCAATCGCGACCTCCCCATGCACAAGGGACGACCTCCTCGCGCTCATGGACGACCCCCTCCCCATGGGGGATCTCGCTCCTCGGCCTCCATCGCGACCCCCTCATGCACAAGGGATGACCTCCTCGCGCTCATGGATGACCCCCTCCCGATGGGGGACCTCGCCCCTCCGCCTCAATCGGGCCCCCCCCATGCACAAGGGACGACCCCCTCGCCATGGGGGACCTCGCTCCTCCGCGTCCATCGCGACCTCCCCATGCACAAGGGACGACCCCCCTGGCGCTCATGGACGACCCCCTCGCCATGGGGGACCTCGCTCCTCCGCGTCCATGCCTCGAGATCCTGAGGGGTTCCCTCGACGAGAGGGCGCGTTCACGCGAGCTCGGGACGCCTCCGCCCGCCGAGGGGACGCGTCCAGCTCAACGCGGCTCGACACCGACACGTCGCTCGAGTCGCTCGACGCGGTCATGCAGGTCGGCCCGGTCGAGCCGGTGCTCGTCGCGCCAGTCGTGCACCACGTGGGTCAGCTCCCGCACGTCGCGCGCGAGCTCGGTGAGCGACGTGCCGAGGCGGATGTCGCGTTCGACCGAGCGGCTGTGGACCCGATCGATGTCAGCCCGGAGCCCGCTCATCTCGGACTTCATCTCGGACTTCAGCCCGCTGACCTCGGACTTCAGCCCGCTGATCTCGGACTTCATCTCGGACTTCAGTCCGCTGACCTCGGACTTGAGGTCGTCGAGCCTCGAGTTGGTCTGATCGAGCTGAGAGTTGGTCGTGGTCACGCGCCCGTTGAGCGCCTTCATCTCGTTCCAGATCGCGCGAAGGATCTCGACCTGCTCGTCCATGGTGGCACCTCGATGATAGCCCACCGTTCTTCACGGCGCGTGCCGGGCCCGCGCGTTCGTGGTTTCTCTCATAGGGACAAGAGCCCGTCCCAGAACCGGTCGAGAGCGAGCGATGGCTAGGAGGCCCGAGTAAGCCGTACTCACGTACGGCGCACGAGGCCGACAACGCCAGCGCGACGCTATCGGCCGGTTATGGGATGGGCTCTAATCCAGATGCGTCGGGTCGAGGATCTTCCCGTTCGGAGTCAGCCCCACCTGGCGCCAGCGGGCCGCGACGTCAGGTAGATCCGGCGCGGGTGGGTGTGTCGTGGAGCTCATCTCGACGCGCGTCCCGCTCAGCATCGCGGTGAGGTGAATCAAGAGGTCCGTGTTCGGCGGCAGCCCCGCCACGGTCACGTGCTCGAACGTGGCCACCGTCTCGCTCTCGCGAAGCGCTCCGCCCTGCAGGCGCGGTCGGAAGTACAGCACGAGGGCGTGTACCGTCATGGGTCCGGTCGCGTAGACGAAGTCGGGGTAGCGCTGCTCCACCGCCAGCCCGCGTGGGAGCGGGACGCCGAACGCTCGGTCCGTGCCTTCGATCAGCTCGTTCGGCCCCAGGTGGTCGACGGGCGGCGTGCTCGGCGGCGGGGTATCGAGCCTCGACGCGGGTGCATCGCCGGTGGCGACCGACGGCTTGCTGCAGCCGCTCCCCGCCAGTGCCAGCGCCACCGCGAGCCCCGTCGCTGCGACCACGAGCGCCGCGCGCCCGCGGATCATTCGAGCACCGCCGCCCACGAGTCGATCACCGTCGGCGACACGGGCGTCGCCACGGACATCGAGATCTGCTTGGTCGCGGCGCCGTTGGTTCCTTTCGCGCCGACCTGCGAGAAGATCGAGAAGCCCCCCGACTGGGAGTAATTCTGCGGCGCGGCGTGCTGCGCGCCGTAGACGTACGAGTCCGGCCCCGGCGTACCGAGGTTCGCGCACGCAGGCGTCGCCTTGATGGACACGCCCGGGATGACCTTGCCGGCCAGCGTCGCGTCCGTCTGGTCCGGCTCGATGTAGCTCGGAGCCGGCGAGACGGGTCCGCTCGGCGGCTGAAGCTCGGGCAGTCCGCCGAGGGAACGGTTGCACGCCCCGCCCGTGGAACAGGTGGGATCGGCCGGGGTGACGAAGTCGCGCCCCCAGAGCCGCGCCGTCCCCGCACTGCACGATTGCGTGCCGACCGGCGCCGCCCCGAAGGTGGCGAAATAGAGCGTCCCGTTGAACACGGTCATCGGCCCGGATACGCGTTCGCCCGGCAGGGTGTCGAGCACGGCCGGCTGCATCCACCAGTTGACGTTCGCGCGAAGCTTCG
>Ga0182030_10016260_pt1 | contig 14511 bp, 10 predicted proteins | sample 812S3MmetaG_FD_121299 | JGI IMG/M metagenome (GOLD analysis project Ga0182030, IMG submission 121299) | Permafrost microbial communities from Stordalen Mire, Sweden - 812S3M metaG (Illumina Assembly) | ecosystem: Environmental > Terrestrial > Soil > Wetlands > Permafrost | place: Sweden... | reverse complement strand
TCCAACCGGAGTAGCCTTCGGTTCTGACGGAGCCCTCTTCATTCTTGAAGCAGGTCGCTCCCGAGTGTTGAAGGTTGCTGCCCTGGACAAAGCTGATCGCACGGCATCTGCGACTGCTCTAAGCTAAATTCGCAGCATACAAACATCGAAAATACGGAGCACCTTCTGGTCCTCCGTATTTTTTTGTTTAACTGCCGAGCTAGGGGCGCCGCGCAAAATTTTTAGCTCGCCAGAAATCTGCGCAAATTTCTGGCGGCATGGAATGTCAGCCTTGGGAGATTTACTCCAGACTTTTCAAAAAATACTGACGATTCCGCCGAGCAAATCTGCCCGGTAATAAATTACGGAAGTCCGGTTCGCCTTTGTTTTTAGCGTCGGATTTTTGTCAGTTCAGCATCAGATTCTTCGCTGGCGCCGCCATTTTGTTTGTACAGCTCAAGAATAGGTTGCGCATACTTTTTGGCGATAGCGTTGCGCTTAACTTTCAAGGTCGCAGTCAACTCACCTGCTTCAACGGAAAGATCTTGACTTAAGATTTTGAATTTCTTGATTTGTTCGTAATCAGCTAATTGTCCGCTTCTCAAGCGCAATTCTTTTTTGAGATATTCGGATAGGTCTGCTCCATTTGCAAGATCCGAGAAATCATTGAATTGCCAGTTTGCGTCTCTTGCATGTTCAATTGTGGCAAGTTCGTCGAATGTCACGAGCGCAACCAGTGCTTTTTGCTTATCGCCAAAAACCACAGCTTGACTTATTAGAGGTATGCTTTTGATCAATGTCTCGATTCGCTGTGGTGCAATATTCTTGCCGGCAGCGTTGATAATTAGATCTTTTTTGCGATCTGTGATTCTCAGATATCCATCACTGTCTATGGTGCCAATATCACCCGTGAGGAACCAGCCATCACGAAATGCTTCTTGCGTTGCCTGCTCATTTTTTAAGTAGCTCTGAACGATAGAAGGTCCCTTCAAAAGGATTTCTCCGTCTTCCGCAATCTTGATATCGACTGAAGGCAACATCGGACCGACGGTGCCAATTTTTACGCGCCGAGGAGGATTGACGTTTGATGGAGCACAGGTTTCAGTCAGTCCGTATCCTTCAACAGTTGGTATGCCTATGCTGTTGAAGAACTCGATTACTGACGGTGTTGCTGGTGCGCCGCCGCTTACGACCAGGCGTAGCCTCTTACCGATTTTGTCTCTTAATTTCTTGAAGACCAATTTTTCAGATAGTGCGTATTTGATTTTCAAGGCGAAACGCATGGGCTTGCCATCAGCTCTGGTGCGCACAACCTCCTTGCCTACTTCAAGCGCCCAATCAATAAGTTTTTGTGCGCGAGGAGAAGCGCCGGCTATGCCGCTTTTCACTTTGGTGTAAATGCGGTCGAGAACCCTTGGCACCACAAGCATCATCGTTGGTTCGACTTCCGCGAGATTCTTTGCCATCGCTTCGATACTTTCTGCAAAGGCTATCACTCCGCCGCAGTTCGCCCAGTAAAACTCACCACAGATGCGTTCAAATACATGCGAAAGAGGCAGATATGACAGGTACACATCAGCTTCTGAGATCGGTAGAACGGGTTGAATGGCGCTGATTACGCTCAGAATATTGGAATGCGTTAAAACCGCGCCTTTCGGTACACCGGTTGTTCCAGAGGTATAAATAATTGTCGCAGGGTCAGAGAGACTAATATTCTGCGAGCGGTTGCTCACCAGGTTCGGCTGCGCAAGAGAAAGCTCTTTGCCGCCCTCTTTAAGTTCTTCTATCGAGACAACTACAGATGCAGAAGCGCCGGCCGTCTTTTTTATTATCTCGGCATCAGCCGCAGTCGTCATCAAGACTATTTTCTTCAAGAAAGGCAACTGCTTATGAACATCAACAATTTTTTTCAGTAACTTTTCTTCCTGAACAAAAATCATTGAGGCTTCTGAGTTAGTGAGAATGGATTCAATATCTGCTGTCGAACTGGTCGGATAAATCGGCACACTCTTGGCGCCATTGGCAATGATTGCAAAATCAGCTGCCACCCAGAGATGCGTCCCTTGTGAAAAAATGGCGATTGTTCCGCCTTTCTCGAGCCCGGCTGCAGCTAAACCGAATGCTATCTCTCGAACCAGCCCGCCATAATCCTGCCAGGACATAAATTGATAAGGCGCACATCCTTCTTTAAATTGCACCGCATGGTTGGCACCGCGCTGTGCAACGCGGTCGAAAAACATCTCTGAAACACTTTTGTACACGTGCATGACCCTCGTGCTGCGGTTGTAAGACGGAACGCCAGCTCCGTTCGAGATCCGAAAAACCTCTATTCAATCGTTTTCCGTTACTACTTACAGACGATTTGTTTATTCAATGAATATTTACTATCACGTCTGTAGATACTGACGACCACTATTATAGCCAGTTCCTTCTCGGGCACTCGCGCTAAGAGTGGCTGTTTGTAAGCTTCTTGCCTGGGCGACAGCGTGCTTCGATTTCCAGGAAAGCTTGTCAGGTGCTGGATACAGAGATCGCCTGCACAGTAGAGCTCATTTCCTTGAACAAAGCTTAATAGTTCAGGCGGCAGTTAAAATGTTTAATCGTCAATCTTTTTTGTTCGCTTCCATCCAGGCTGCGAGGTCCTGCACTACATCATCGAGTGCCCCATCAAACATCAAATCGTGCCAGGCTTTGTCGTAGGTTCTGCTTGTTTTCTTCGTCTGGAGGCTGCTGAATAAAGCTTCGTTGGTGGCGACGTCCACAATCTTGTCCTGACCTGCTGACAGCATAATTACAGGGCAAGCGATTTTCGAACATCTGGTCGGCATGTTCGACGTCATCTTCAATAATTCCCAGAGCATACGACCGGGCACTCGCGTCCGCATTAAAGGGTCTTTTGCGAGACGTAATCGTATCTGTTCGTTCGAGGTTATTTCATTTACGCCATAAGGCAGCGTAATTAGCTTGTCCGGCTTGGTCCATGCAGACCAGAGCGCAGATATTCTGAAGGCAAGAGGAAAAGTCTGCTTATTGCCCTCGATACCGGGAGAAAAGATTGCCATTCCAGCGGGCAAAACGTATCCCTCGGCGGCCGCCTTCAATGCTACTGCAGCGCCCATGCTGTTGGCGAATATATAAAGCGGCTTGTCGCCTATCAATGACTTCTGATAATCATAAGCCGACAGAAGGTCGTCAAGCCACTGACTATAGGATGTGAATTTCTGGTCAATTCTTTTGCCAAATCCAACTTGATCGTAAGCAACGACAAACATGCGTTGCACCTTGAGTCTGCGACCGAGAGCTTCGAACCAGGCGCTATGACCGCCTAATCCATGCACGAGAAGAGCACCTGCCGTGCACTCTGATGACAGCCCCCAGCTGCGAGCTGGGATGTCGGTGCTGGTGCCATTTGAGGTGCTGCCGTTGCGTTCCGACGGCTTTATGTCGAGCAACGAAGCGGTCGGAGTTAGATTGATCTCTGCTTCCATAATCACCGCTATTATAGCTGTGTCTGCACCGGAGTTTTTGCGAAAAAAATGGTTTTACAACCGCCGGCTGTTGGCCCCGCAACCGCCACCAAAAGTGGTTTCAAAATATGGCAGGGTCTTTTAGGCTTTGTGTCCGTTATCGCCTTGATAGCGGGCTGTTTTTACTTGCTCAAACCGCAAGAAACGCCCTATTCCCGCGCCGTGGCTTTAATCGATTCTGGTAAAGCCGCTGCAGCCGTACCTATACTCGAAGATCTCTCTCGCCAACAGCCAGATAATGCAAAGTTATTCCCCCCGCTGGCTCAGGCTTATCTGCGCACGGATAGACTGGCTGAAGGGCGTGTTGCGCTGGATACCGCACTGCGATTGAATGTACCCAATCCGTCTCTCTCGAAGACGGTGCTCGCTTACTCAAATTATTACCAGCAACGTGGTGATTATGAGGAAGCAGAATCGCTTTTCGAATCAGCATCCCTTGCATGCCCTGCCAAAGATCTCGCAGACGGGAGAGCTGCTCTTTATATGAAGTGGGCAGAGGTTGAACTCCGTTCAGCCCGACTTGATTCAGCTGTTAAGCATCTCGAAACGGCACTGACCCTCTCGCAGTCCCTGCCTGAGACTATGCGTAACAGTTTGAAACATAGTCTCAGCGATGCATACAGACAGCAAGCTGCTTTAGCTGAGATGAAAGATCACAATGATGCGCAAGCCGAGGCGATTCTTGAAAAATGCTTATCGGTGAGCGACGAACCTGCGACCAGAATGGCACTGGCTGCCATTTATAGCCGTGAGAAGAAAGTCGACCAGGCGATTCAAAATTATCAAATCGTTGCGCGCGCTGATGTAAATAATCTTGAGGCTCGCCACCATTTGATTGATTTGCTTTGCTTGAAAAAAGACTTTGCAACGGCTCAAGTAGCATTGACTGAACTTGTCGATAAAGAAAAAAGTGTCGAGAATTTTCAGCTGCTGGCAACTGTTGATTTACAGCTGGGGAATTATGCCGGTGCGGTACGTGCCTACGAGGATGCTCTGGCCCTAAGACTCAAACCCGATATGTTGAAAGAACTGCTCGCTGTGCTTAATGACTGGAGTGCTCTTCTTTCTAAACAGCACAAAAATCAAGAAGCCCTGGCGGTAAAAGGGCATGCCGACCGGGTTTCAGATCAGCTCAGCGAGTTAACGCGTCCTGAAAAGCCTGACGACGACGACGAAGATAAAACCGACAAGGCTAATAAAAAGACCGATGTTACCAACACTCCTATCGCTCTTAGTTTTTCGAGAATTTGGCTTGCTCGTGGCAGTCTCACCCCAGAAGGCGAAATCCGAATAAAGAACGTGAGCGGACAGCCGCTAACGGACCTTTCATTAACTGCAGTTTTCTACGATAACACTGCAAAACGCACTACTGGCTCGGTCGTTCTACCTGTTGCCACGCCCCAATCTCCGCCATTTCCTGCCGACGGCACGCGTCCACTCTACTTCTCCTGCCCTAACATCATAAAAGCTGATCATCAGCTAGCAGTAATATTGTTCTGGAAAGGTGGCTTATTGAAAGAGTTTCCCGTTGTGAAGCTCTAGGTTCAGCCGGGTTTCACTTCCAATAGTGTTTAATAGTAGCCATGAATGAAGTTAAACCTTGCCGTCACGAGTACGTGAGGATCTATCAACGGAAGCTTAAGGACTTAGACCGTCGTCTGGTCTCGACAAGAGCTTACCTGCCTGTCGGGTTCAAGCAAACCGACCTCACCCACTTAAGTGAAGGTAGTTATTGTTTTTGTACTACCTGTCGAGCTCGACTCTTTCCTCGCCGAACAACCGCCGAAAAAGCAGCCGCCAGAATCGTAAATATGCAGGTCAAGGCAGGTTTGAACCTGGCTGCGCTTGCCGAAGCTGACCTGGAGGGAGTTACACTGCAGCAGCTCTCCGAAGCTGCAGAGATGAGTTCTGAGTCTGATGCCGGTTCAGAATCTGATCCACTTGCTGACAAAGCGATTGATGTGCACGTCGAAGAGCTAGAATTAGAATCAGTCGACGTTCAAGATATCGAGGCGGAAGGGGTCAAAATAGTAGACGAGGATGCCGCTGACTGTTTGTCAGGTGAAGAGGATATATAAGATGTTTAAAGCTATCGATAAACTACTGGCAGTATGCGTTTTTGCACCTCCTTTATATATGTTGTTTCGATTTGTCAGGTGGTGGATGCGACAGGAATCTACGCCGGAGCCCGATCCGGCTGCTAATCAGGAATCCGCCGGCACTTAAATCAATCAGGCACTGAAAATGGCTCTACAGTCACATGTCTAGATATTTTGCCAGAGTAATCCGCGCTCTAGTCGTGAGTACGTTGGGGTTTGGTGGCGGCGTTGGTTTGCTCGTTATGATCTTTATGCTTGGCATTCGTCATGATCAGATGGCTGTGCAGTTCGGTTGGAAGGCTGGTCTGATCATAGGTTTGTTGTTTGCGTTTTTGCTCGTGGCTGTGCTACTTCCGCTTGACCTCACGGCACACCTTTTCCTGGGCAAAGGTTTATATAGAGAAATCTGGGAACTCGAGCAAGTTAGAGCGGTAGTGGTCGAGGGCAGTCTCAAGGAAGTATTGCAAGCTACGAGACAGTCACTACTGCTGGTGCCATACGTGAAAAGTGTGTCAGATGACGTTGAGCATCTTGTGACAAGAGCTAGTACCGGCCCAAGTTGGCGATCGGCAGGAGAAGAGCTCGAAGTAGAGCTGAATCCGCTGAAAGAGAATACCTGGAAGCTAAAGTGCACCAGTCGCTCTCGATCTAAAAGCGTTGTTTTCGACTACGGCAAAAATTTTGAAAATGTGGAGACGTGGCAGCGTAATCTTCACGGAATGCTTCAGTCTGGAGCGACCCCAGCCTGACAGTAGTCTTAGTTCTCACTTTGAACTGAAGCCGAGTTAGGTATCAACCGGTTTGTCAACTATAGTTGTCTTAACGCGATCTCTTCGGTTGTTCGTAACCATTGTCTTCAGTCAGGCGAAATAAGCGCGAAACTTTGACTTCGAGCGCTTCCGCAATGCGGGCAAGCACAGTGACTGTAATATTCCTGGCTCCACGCTCGATGTCGCTCAAATAAGTTCTATGAACGCCGGCTCGGCTTGCTAACTCTTCTTGCGAAAGATTCAATGCCAATCTTCTTTTACGAACGACTTCACCTAGATCTGTCAGAAACTCGCGGTCAAGCCCGCTGCTCTTAGTGCTTCTTGCTGCTTGTGCCATGATAATGCCCCGCTGTTTCCTGGTCTGTGCCTGGTCATCTCATTTGGTGGCTGATTCTCATCAGCGTAAGAGACGTATGAGTTTAAGAGTGAATGTCTTCTACTAAGTTTAGACGTAATCGCAAAAATGCGTGCGAAATTGTGATCAGAATTAGATGAAATTGATGCCAAATTATCATCAAGTTTGAAGCGAAAACCTGAATTGATGAAATATTACCGAAAGGCAGTCTCAATCAGCTTCAATGTTCGCTTCTTCGCTCGGGGTTTCGTCGTCTACTATGCGATACCCCAGATGACGTGTCGTTCTGATTGCTGAGTTGTCGCCCTTGTCACCAAGCTTTTTTCGCAACGTTTTAATATGTGTTCTTACAGTTTCAACCGATACGTTGCAGTCTGAATGCCATAAGCGGCTGAGCATCGACTCTGCTGTGAATCTTTGATTAGGGTGACGCATCAGCAACTCGAGAATAGCTATCTCTTTCTGAGCTAAGTCGATTTCTTTGTGATCACGAGTGACCCTATATGTGGTGGTATCGAGTTGAATGTCGCGGACCTTCAAAATCGATCGTGGCACAATCGTCGCTCTTCGCATCAAGGCTCTCAGTCTTGCAAGAAGCTCGGTTTCGTCGAACGGTTTGACCAGATAATCATCTGCGCCTGAATCTAACCCTGTCGCTTTTTCATCCGACGAATTCTTCGCAGTCAGAAGTAAAATTGGGGTCGTGCCGCCTTTTGCTCGAAAGTTGCGGCAGATATCGACGCCCAGCATATCCGGCAAAACCCAGTCCAAAATGGCGATGTCAAAAACCTCTGCGCCAAGGCGACTGAGCCCTTCAGAACCCGATCGAGAAGTTTCCACCACATAATTGTGGCAACGCAGATGGTGCTGGATTAGGGTTATGAAAACGTCGTCATCTTCGACGAGCAGTACCTTAGGCATTGGTTTGATTTATTGTTGGATTTGCTCCAGTTTACAGGTATTTGTCAGATATTTATATTACTTACATCGCTACAGCTCAGTTCGCCTATTATCGGGGTATCATTTTGATGCATCTGTCTCCGATAATGGCTTATAGGCAATGAACGCGATCAGCTACAAACAATTTCTGGAGCCGTACAGGTGGAGAAAGGGTTTCATCGTATTGTTCATTTTCTTCTTTTTGTTTTGCGAGTCTCTAGATAATTTACACGTTACATTCCCCCCGGCAGATAACGCACAAACTCTACAAGGCGCCATTTACCGTGGCTTCAAGTCTCAGGTGAGCTTGCTCTGGCAGATTGGACTCATTTTTAGTATTGCCGAGCACTGGACTATGTACTCATATGCCAACGCGTCAGACCAACAACTTCTCATCCTTGGGGTTGATCAGACCGGACACGGAGTGGTTCTTCCCATACCTAGTCAATCGTCTAGGAATTTCCTGGAGTCTAATCTCATCGATTATCACGAAAATAAAATGCTGGAAGGCACCTGGAAGTATCCACTCTTGCGAGAGATGATCGCCAGTTCAATGTGCAGACTCTATGGGAAAAAATATCATTTGAAGTCGATTTTATTCGTACAGATACTGAGGCGAATTCTTCCCTGGGACGAAGCCCTCACCGCTCACCGCCATTACGATCTGCACACGACTGAGTTTAAATATGGCGAATATCCATGCAAAGAGTAGCAACTCGATTTATCGCTTTTTTCAATAACCTCTGGTTTCGCAAAGAGAAACCTTTGACTCTCGGCGTTTTCAGAATTTTATTTGGAATGTTTTTGTTGCTGCAATTTCTCACCAATTTCCCTAACTGGGAACGACTTTTTGGACCTGACGCTATTGTTCCTTTATCGACGCAGGGTCAAAATTTTTGGAACACGTATTTAAGTATCTTCTCTTATTGCAACTACACTACGTTGTGGCTTGTCTTTTGTCTGGCAGTTACAAGCAGTGTTGCTTTCACTTTTGGGATATGGACTCGTACAAGCACTTTCATTTTGTACATCATCATGGATTCTTGCAAACTGCGCGACCCCTGGGTTATGGAAGGTGGCGAGCACGTCGGCATAGTAGTTTTATTTGTTTTGCTTCTGTCTCCCATAGGTGAAAGTTATTCACTAGATACGTACAGAAAAAGTCGCAAGCATCCTGAACTATGGCCCGAGGGTAAACCAAGCACTGTTTGGAGTCTGTGGCTACTCAGGGTGTTTTTGACTTTGATGTATGGCAGCTCAATATTTCATAAATTAACAGAGAGTGACCATTGGCGTTCTGGCAAGGCGCTATACAACATACTGCTGTGGGAGCAGCATTCTCGTTTGATTTCGATCGAGCTTATTCATAATCCTCTTCTCACTACAGCATTAACTTACTACACGATAGTAATAGAGGCGTTGACGCCGATTTTGATTTGGGTGCCGTTCTTGAGACCATGGCTGGCTCTGAGTCTGGCAGGTTTGCATGCAGGCATTATGGTCATGCTCACATCGGCTACAGAGCTGTTCAACTTACTAATGATAATTATGACGGTGCTCTTGATCGACAATTCACTTATGGGCAAATGGTTGAACCACGCATCAATCAAGAAAACCTGGGCTCGGTTGAAGACTTTCAAGTCGATCGAACGTAGACCTGCAAAAAAGGGACGGTCGAAGACTGGCAGGGCGAAAACCGCTCCCTCATCAAAAACGGCTCCCTCAACAAATGCCGCTGATCTTTGATAGAATATCGCCCATGCGGGTGTAGCTCAGCCGGTAGAGCGACAGCTTCCCAAGCTGTAGGTCGCGAGTTCGAGACTCGTCGCCCGCTCCAATTTTCCAGAGAGTTTGCTATGCGCGGCTCTAGTTTACCTTCATTGTTCAGTTAACTTCATTCCTGGCTCAGGCGAGCCAATGATACCGACACCTTCTTTTTAGAGCGGTCCTATTTCATGCAATGGTGCTTCAGTATTCTTGGCGTGCTTAATAGCGTTTCTATGCACAAGGCTGAAGACGAGAGGCACCCAAGCCAAAGTGAAGAACGTCGCAATCACCAGTCCGCCTATTACTGCTCTTCCTAGAGGCGCATTCTGAGAACCACCAGAGCCGCTGCCGATAGCCATCGGAATCATACCGATAAGCATGGCTGCTGCGGTCATTAAAACGGGTCTGAAGCGTGTTGCACCTGCATTTAACGCGGCTTCCAGGGCGTCTTTCCCTTCAGCAAGTTGTTCGCGCGCGAAACTGACCACGAGGATACTATTCGCCGAAGCCACCCCGATTGACATGATTGCTCCCATCAATGCTGGAACGCTGATCGGAGTCTGAGTGAGAAATAGTGCCCAAACAATGCCGCAGAGAGCTCCGGGAATAGCCATCAAAATGATGAGCGGGTCTGTCCACGATTGAAAATTTACTACTAGCAGTAAATAAACCAGAACGAGCGCGAGCGCGATACCAGAGAGCAAGCCTTTGTATGCAGCCTGCATGCTTGTGATTTGTCCGCGAATATCGAGGAACACACCGTGAGGCAACTTACCGTGATAGGTGTCGACAATCGCCTGCACCTTTTGCGCAACCGCGTTGAGGTCGGTTCCTTCAACGTTAGAGAGAACGTCGAATACCGGTTGAACGTTGTAGTGATTGATTATTGTCGGTGTGATATCTCGCGTAAATAGGGCCAAATTACCGAGAAGCTGACTTTTAGTTCCGTCACCTGAAGTGACGATGGTGTTCGACAGGTCACTCATAGTCGATACAAGTCGCTGTGGAGTTTGAACTGCAAGACTGTAGTTAACTCCATTTTTCGGATTTACCCAGAAGTTTGGTGCCGTTTGAAAACTGGAGCTGAGTGATACCAGCATAGAATTTGCCACGTCACGCTGAGTAAATCCAAGCTGCGAAGCTTTTTCTCGATTTACGTTGACGTCGATAACCGGTCCATTGACTGCTTGTTTAATATGCACGTCTACGGCACCGGGAATTGCTTTTATTGCGTTTTCAATTTTTTCAGCAAGGGCGTATGTAGTGTTCGTATCCATGCCTCGCACTTGAATATCAATAGGGGCAGCCAGACCAGCGTTTAAAATTTGGGTGACGATATCGGCTGGTTGGAAAAAGAATATGCAGTCTGGATACATTTTTGGCAAACGATCGCGCAGGATATTCTTCAATGCAGAGCTTTGCTTGTGGTCTTTCGTCAGCGTAACAAGGATTTCACCATCGGCCTCGGTGTAATTGACACTGTCGCTGGATGAGAGATTCAGACCGGAGTTCGGAATGCCCATGATATCCGCGATGTCGTCGATTTGGCTGGCTGAAATAAGGCTTGGAATATCTCTTTCAATTCTTTTGATTATTCGTTCGGTCTCTTCAACGCGCGTGCCGCGCGGTACAGCAACGTGCATTCTGAGGATATCCCCGTTAATCGTGGGAAAGAAATCCGCCCCTAAAAACGGAATGAAAGAAAGGCTAATCGCCATGAAGAAAACGACCAGCGTCACGACCAGGATGCGTCGAGCAAGTATTATCGTCAAGCAATCTTTATAAAATAGTCGCAGCTTTTCAAAGCTTGAATCGACCTTCTTAACTACAGTCTTGAACATTCCAGCAAAAGGATTTTTGCTCACTTTATGATGTATGTCTACATGCCCGGCAAGCATGTACTTTGCCATTACTGGAACGACTGTACGTGATAAAAAATACGAAGACATCATCGAACCGCAGACTGCAAGTCCGAGCGGTGCGAATAACGATTTCGCTGGCTCGGTTAGCAACAGGACTGGCATGAATACAATACAGATCGATATGGTAGACACGAAAGCCGGAACTGCAATCTCGTTTGCCGCATCCAGAATAGCCTGGCGGACCCAACTGGCGGTGAGAGCCTTGTCGTCTTGACCGCCTCGTTCGTGCATCGACAGTCGCTGGTTTCGCACCATATCCAGATGTCGGTGAATATTTTCTACTTCTACTGTGGCGTCATCAACTAGCATACCTACTGCCAGGGCGAAGCCACCCAGAGTCATTGTGTTCAGTGTTTGTCCCGTAGCTTTCAAAATGATAAGCCCGGCGAGCACAGATAGCGGAATGGATATAGCTACAATCACAGTGCTCTGCCAGTCGCCCAGAAGTAGTAGCATCAAAAGTGCGGTCAATCCCGCAGCAGTTAGTCCCTCGCGAACCACGTCGTCGACTGCTTCCTGCACGAAGATGGACTGGTCGTTTAAGATGCGCAAATCGACTCCTGGGGGCAGGATATTTTTTATGTCTGGTATAAGCGCTTTAACACGGTTTACAACGTCAATCGTTGAAGCCGCTCCAAGTTTGACGACGTTCTGAAGAACGGCACGAGAGCCACCTTCATTTACGATATTGGTTTGCACTGCCAGACCATCGTGCACGTATGCCACGTCTTTCATTAAGATGGCGGCATTATTGACCTGTTTAACCGGTATCTCATTCAATTGGTCCAGGACAGTCGGGCTGCTATTCAATTGAATGTAATATTCAATGCTGCCCAATTTTGCTGTGCCGGCTGGCAAGATGATGTTTTGAGCACTAATTGCGTTTGCAATGTCGTTGGCTGAAAGCCCTTTTGAATTCAACTTCTGCGGATCGATATCGACCATGATCTGGCGAGCGGCCCCACCATATGGATACGGAAGTGCTGCACCCTGTACGGTTGCCAACTGTGTTCTCATGAAATTGGTGGCGAAGTCGAATAGTTTAACTTCAGGCATCGTCTTGGAGCTGATGCATAGCTGCATGACTGGAATGTCTGTGGCACTGAATGCGGTGACTAGTGGAGGCGTCGCTCCTGGTGGCAGTTGTTTAAGAATTGTCTGGCAAATAGCGGCGAATTCGCCCAGTGATTCCTGCGCGTTCGCATCCTGGTGCAAGTAGAGTTTAATTACAGCATCGCCTAGAAGGGATATTGATTCGATATGTTCGATCCCTGTCACGGTCGTTGTCACTGCTCGTTCGGTGATATTGGTGATTCGCCGTTCCATGTCCTGGGGCGTCAAGCCGCTGTATTGCCAGACGCAGGTCAAAACAGGAATGTTGATGCGCGGGAAAATATCCACCGACATCGATTCGACTGACAGCACTCCGAAGAGCGCAATTAAAATGGCTACTACGACAAACGTGTACGGTCTGTCCAGTGCAAGTCGGACGATCCACATAAATGATGGTTCCCTTAACCCGAACTATTGACGGCTAGCGATTATTGGTTCTTCAGTATAGTATATTTGTCTAGGGAATCGCAGCCGGTCGGGGTTTCATGGCGCGTAATTCTAGCGCGATTGGGGCACATTACTATTAACGCTCTGAGCATTGAACTAAAGGCTTTTGGGCTGACGAGTTTCAGCTGAAGTTGCTGAATACATTCTCAAACTTGAATGTCATCATGAGTCGGAATAGATGGGGTTTGAGTCAATAAAATTTGGTTCCCATCCGGTTACCGTGTCATTTTCACTCCATAGCTAGGAAAGGATAACTATAAAAAATGGAGCGCCCCATCGCGAACCCTCCTCAGGAACATAATTTGCCGGTTGAAAACAGTTTGACTATACCGAAGAAGCGCTCTGGTGGCGGAGTTATTTGGTTGATACTGGGCATAGTGGCTCTTGTTGGGTTGATTGCTTTTGGCGCTTTGCCGCGCATCAATCAGCGCCGGGAGCTTGAAAAGCATACCAAGGAACAAGGTGCGCTTGCTATGTCGGTTTCTGTAATTGCTGCCCAACCTGGAGCTGCAATGCAGGAGTTCTCTCTTCCGGGCAATACTGAAGCTATTCAGGACGCTCCTATTTATTCTCGGGTCGATGGTTATTTGCATAAGCGCTATGTGAATATCGGTGACACTGTTAAAGCTGGTCAGGTGCTTGCTGATATCGAAACCCCTGAATTAGATCAACAAGTCCTAGTGGCTGCTAGTTCGGCGGAACAGGCTAATGCAAATTTGGACACAGCCAGGCAAAACTATTTGAAATCGCAAGTTGATGAGAAGAGCGCTGCCGCGAATGTTCAGAAAGCAAAAACTGATTTGCAGTTCTATACACGCGAACTTGCCAGATACAGACAGTTAGTGGCGCAAGGCGCCGTTAGCGCGGAAGACAGCGATGCGCGTTTGCAAGCATATAACGCTGGGATGGCTAATCTTGACTCGATGGTGGCAGCTGAACGGTCAGCACAAGTCTCTATCACTTCTGCTAAGGCTGCCGTGCACGTGGCACAAGCTGCGGCAAATGCAGCGCAGTCTCTGCATGACCAGTATCAGGCGACACAGTCATTCAAAAAAGTTACTGCATTGTTTGATGGCGTCGTAACCAAGCGTAATGTCGATGCTGGTGCCTTGATCGCTTCTGGCAGCAGCAACAATAACAATCTTCTCTTTGAGATCGCCAAGACCGATGTCTTGCGTGTTTTCGTTTATGTTCCGGAACAGTACGTTGAATACGTCGAAGACAAAGAGCATGCGATTTTAGACTTTCAGGAATTTCCCACCACCCATTTTGATGGAATAGTTACGAACGTATCGGGAGGTATTGACCCGCAATCAAAGACATTGCAAGTAGAAATACACGTTCCCAATGCTAATCATAAGTTGTTGCCTGGAATGTATGCGCAAGTGCGGTTTCAAGTTCCAACCAAAATTCGGCTCCCTGTCGTCCCTGCCACCACTTTGCAGACGCGACCCGACGGTGCCTTTATGTTTGTTGTAGATAAAGCTCATCATGCACATCTGCACAAAGTGTTTGTTGGTCGAGATCTGGGTGGCCAATTTGAGATCGCAAGCGGCATCAATGTTGGTGATCTCGTTATCATCAACCCCTCTG
>Ga0182030_10016259_pt1 | contig 14511 bp, 7 predicted proteins | sample 812S3MmetaG_FD_121299 | JGI IMG/M metagenome (GOLD analysis project Ga0182030, IMG submission 121299) | Permafrost microbial communities from Stordalen Mire, Sweden - 812S3M metaG (Illumina Assembly) | ecosystem: Environmental > Terrestrial > Soil > Wetlands > Permafrost | place: Sweden... | reverse complement strand
TGGACGGCGCTTGGTTTCCCGTTCTATGTGAGCCTGGCTGTGGAGTAGTTGGGGCAACGTGCGCTGGTGCTTGAGGAACGTGCGCTGGTGCTGCAGGAACCTGCACCGGCGCGATTGGAGGAACCGCCACGGGCACTGATGGAGGAACCTGGACTGGCGTCGTCGGAGGAACTTGCGCCCGCGAGGTTGAAGGAACTTGCACGGGCGAGGTTGGAGGAACTTGCACTGGCGAGGTTGGAGCGACTGGCGCTCGCAAGTTGCCCTTGACGGGATTCGTCGTCGCCCCACTCACGGGCGACGACGAACCTGAATTGCTAGCTGATCTCCCCGCACCTTTAGTCGACGCCTCACTCGTATGGGCTGAGCCCGGTGATGAGGGAGCGCCACCACTTTGACCCGCCGACGAAGTGGCTTTGTGTTCAGGAGGATTCTCATACTGCTCAGGCAGATCAACAGCTGGATGCTGTTCTTGCGAGGAGCCCTTTTCTTCTGCCTTTTGTCCACCGGACTGAGTGGTGGCAATGGCATGGCCGCGGTTGGACAGAATAAGTACAGTGCCACCGAAGCCGATGACGGCAACCAGGACCGCGACTCCAATAATACCCAGCGACAGACCGCCGTGCTTCTCAGCTCCGCCGGTCTTTAATCCGCGCTCCCTAGCCATCCTCATAGGCAAGGATTCTCCGAATTGCACCGGAGGATCTGCAGTTGTTGGAATGGATTTTTTGTTCTTCGGAGAACTAGCGGGAGATATAGCAGGCTCAGCAGGAATTTCTTTCTCTGGCAGACCTTCAGCCTGAGACTCTTTCTCCGGCGGACCTTCAGCAGGAGATTTATTCTCTGGTAGAATTTCAGCAAGAGCTGCCCTCACTGGCACAAGGCCGGCAACGGGCGCATTCGATAACAAAACGGTAGCAGCTTCGTTTGTCGGGACAACATTGCCTGCATCATCCGGAGGAGCGCCCTCGCTCAATACATTTCCATCTGCGACATCAGCATTACTAGAAGCACCTGACGAGGCATCCGCAGGATCCTTCGATGATCCACCATTGCTCCCAAAGGCATCCTCTGGATCATTCGATGATGCGCTGTTGCGCGCCGCATCCGCCCCAGCGTTCGCTGAGGCGCTGTTGGTTCCCTGGGAGAGGACGTCACTAGATCCACTAGACGTGACTTTGTTCGCTACTTTCGATTCGACAGTGCCCGACTCAGTCATCGCGACATTGCTCTCACTAGCAGAAGCGCTGTTGACCAAGTCATCTGGCAACTCGACTTTGCCCGCTATTGTTGCGGCACTTGCATCCTCATCTGCGGAACTGGTCCTCGCGGCTCCTTCAGCCGCTGCCACGTTTTCCGCCTGTATAAGCTCACGAATCCCAGCAGCACCGGCGCTCTCGTCCGCCACCTCGTCCTCCATCACCGCAGCTCGTTTGCCTTCGACTGGTTCTTGCTCTGGCGTGCGGCTTACTGACGCACCGAAAAGCGACACTGAAACAAAAGATCCCAAATTCTTAGCGCTGGAAATCGAACTTGTATTAGTCGAAACGCTTGTGGTCGCCATCGCGTCGGCGGTACTTGAGCCAACCCTGCTTGAAGAAGACTCCACATTTACTGCCTGATCGCCACTTGTATTAACAGCAGAATCCAGCGGGTGTTCAGTGCTTGTGGCTGCAGACTCGACCACATCTTCAGAAACTGCGTTCGGCTCATCTACGGGATCTTCGCTCATCGCGGGCTCCGCATTTGTCGAACCTTCAAAATCTGTGGGAGACTCCCAGCTCGGCGAAACTGCGCCCACATTCTCTGGAGCCGGAGAGACTTCGTCAGCCGCAGGAGAAATAGATGACGAGGGTGCTTCCGATGAAAGCATCGCCGCCAGCGCATGGCCAATTCCGCCCGTAGCTTCAGACATCGACTCTGACGAGTAACTATAGGCTAATTGCGAATGCGGAGATACGATAGAATTGCTCTCCGTCGAATGCACATCCTCATGGTAAAACTCATGGGTTTCTGCGCCTTTTGTCGATGCGGACGACTCATCCTGCTGCGGCTCAACGCCTTCGTAATATTGATGTTGATCAACAGATGAATGCTGTTCAGTGGCAGCAGCATATAGCTCCTTCGACAGAATAGATTCCATCGATGCCCCAGGAGCGGCATTGTAGTCAGGTCGTTCGCGAAACTGCGCAGGAGGCTCGGCTAACGCGGACGCCTCATAATTCTCGGCAGACTGAGACTGCCCCTGTGCAGGCATAAACTGCCCTTCAGTCCTTGAAACTTGTTGTTGTGCATCGTCTGGTGATACTGACTCTGGCAAGCGTGATGGAACCTGCGCCTGTCCACCTTGTGGTGACATCGACTCTCGCACGGGCAAAGGAACTTGCGATTGCCCAACTTGTGTTGGCATGGGTTGCCGCGCTGGCAGTGGAACTTGCTGTTGCCCACCTTGTGGTGGCATTGGCTCTCGCGCAGGCAACGGAACTTGCTGTTGTCCAACTTGTGGTGGCATGGGCTCTCGCACAGGCAGCGGAACTTGCTGTTGCCCAATTACTGGTGGCAACGGCTCTCGCACGGGCAGCGGAACTTGCTGCTGTCCAATTACTGGTGGCACAGGCTCTCGCATGGGCAGTGGAAATTGCTGTTGCCCAATTACTGGTGGCAACGGCTCTCGCACGGGCAGCGGAACTTGCTGTTGTCCAATTACTGGTGGCACAGGCTCTCGCACAGGCAGCGGAACTTGCTGCTGTCCAATTACAGGTGGCACAGGCTCTCGCACAGGCAGCGGAACTTGCTGTTGTCCAATTACTGGTGGCACGGGCTCTCGCACAGGCAGCGGACCTTGTCGTCCGCCTTGCGGAGGCGTTGGCGCCGGTGGCGGCGAGATTGGTTCTTGCAAGGGCAAGGCAACTTGATGTTGCCCCGCTGGCGGCAGCACAGGTTCTCGCATGGACTGCGGAAACGGCGGTGGAGTTGGCGGAACAGGAGGTTCCATCGCGTCTGAGTAATCTTGCTGCGGAACCGGCAAACGATCATTCCGAAAAGAGCTACTGCCTGGCGGAACGGGAGGTTGAGGCGGACCTGCAGGATCAAAGAAAGCCCTCTGAGGTATGACAGGACTGTCCACAGGCGTGTCAGGAGTTTCCGGCACCGCAGGTGGTGCAGGCGGTGATGGAGGCTCAAGCTGACGAAGAGCCGGATCGCGCTGCACCATATTTGGTGCAGGACCCAACGCCGCCATGCGTTGCGATTCTGTTTGAGCCGGAACCGGAGCGACCGGTGGACGAAGCGCTTCGCGCGACACCATATTCGGTGCCGGTCCTAAGGCAGCCATGCGTTGTGATTCTGTTTGCGGACGAGCAGAAAATCCGCCAGAGGCTCGCGCCGGACTATACCCGGCAGCAGATTCGAACTCCGCATCGGGTTCATCCACCTGGGTGCGCTCCGCTGTCTCAGCCTGGGCGAGCCGTGCTACCAACCCAGCGAATGGCGAACGCTGCTTCTGCTTTCCGCCCCATACCTTTGTATTAAACCGAAAAACGCCCGGAGCCTCGGAGAATGATTCAGTGGACGTAGAAACCTTAGCCTGCTCGAAAACGACCCGCATTTTCTCGACAGCATCTTTCGAATTGCCGGAGAAGGTTCGCACAGCCGCCTGCAGCGAATGAGCATCTATTTTAACTGTATTTCCCTTAGAAGGCGCACTACAGCTTTCACACAGACTTCTTTGACTGTGAACTATGTGTCCGCATGATTGACAGATGTATAGCTCCATCTGCAGGTCCAATGTGAATAGTAAGGGGCGCTACGACAGGCAGTATCCAAAGATTAGCACAAATCTGGCTTTTCGGGAAACAGACCTTTGATTAACGGGGTGAGCACCCTTCATTTGCTGAACTGTTTGTTTGGCCAAATCCGAGAATGAAGCCCTTGCTAGGCTGAAGGAGTCAAGACAACGGCAAACAGAACTCTCAAGGCAGGAAGTTCAACCCTAGCCAAAAAGAAAGGAGCAAATCATGTCAGTAACCGATAAAATCAGCCAGTCAAACCAAATCCCCTCAAAACCAAGCTGCCTTAACCAATTTAAGTATGGCGTTTTGAGGGGAATGTTTCGCACAGTCGGCAAGTTGAGCAGAGGAATTCAGATTGGGTGGCAATACGGCTTCGATTCCGGCGAATCGCTTGATTATGTCTACGAGAACCAGGCTGAGGGGGTCGGACCGCTGGGCAAAGCGTTGGATCGCCTATATCTCAATTCGGCTGGATGGAACGGCATTCGGACGCGGGGAGCGAACATTAAAGAGGCAATTCGCGGGGCCATTTATTCCTCACTAGAGACAAAAGACGCAGTCGAATTGGTTGATATAGCCTCGGGTCCCGGTCGTTATGTCCTTGATGTTCTGGCCGGCACACAACTAAAAGGAATCGTGCTGGCTCACCTTTTCGACGTGGATAATAATGGTCTGGCTTTCGGCAAGGAGCGAGCGAAGGATCTTGGAATCGATAGTATTGAATTCCAATACCGCGATGCGTTTGCGGAAGAAACAGATCCCGCCATCAAAGAGCGAGCTGACGTGGCGATTGCATCCGGACTTTATGAGCTCTTTAGCGATAACGCTATGGTAAGCCAATCTCTTTCAGTTCTGGCGGAACGTGTGCGTGACAATGGCTATTTGATCTATACAAACCAGCCTTGGCACCCACAGCTGGAGTTTATCGCGGAAGTTTTGACAAATCGCTACGGGCAACCATGGGTAATGCGTTGTCGCTCGCAGGAAGAAATGGATGGGCTTGTTCGCGCCGCGGGTTTTGAGAAGCTCAGTATGAAAGCGGACGAAGCAGGCATATTCACGGTGTCAGTTGCACGTAAGGTTCCGAAACATGATGCCGGCGCTTCATTCAGAACGCTGGCGAGCTCTGTGGCAGCGTAGAAGCTAGAGACCGAGAGCGGCGCCTTTAATGACTCAGGCGTCGCCTGATTAACATGCTTGGTGGCACTACCCGTAACCATCGGTAGTGGCGGGTAAAGGTTTTAAGCAGCCCTTTTGGGCTGCTTTTCATGGGCAGTCAGCTTGGGACTCTCGTCAGATATCCGCCACACAGGGGGACTCGCCAAAGCGGGCGGGACGCCCGCGCTCCCGGGGGAGCTCCAGGTTGCTACAACAGGTTTCTAGCCACTCAAGCGGGCAGCGTATAGGTTACGGTGCGGGTAGAAGCGCTGGTGCCGGATCCGGATTTGACAAGCAAGGTTACTTGTTTTCCGCTAATTCCCTGTACAGCCACGCCGACTGTGGGGCTGAGCTGGCTCAAATAGCCCTGGTTCAGCGCGCTGACATAAGCGTTGATCGCTTCGCTCTGCGACGAGGCGAAACGCGACAGAACATTACCTGCAAACTTCTGATAGGCGTCATCGCCGGTCTGCCCGGTCAACTGCGCAGCTTCACCAGCCAGGGACTTGCCCTGAGCATCGCCAGGAATCAAGGCACCATCTCTGTTGAAATGATTGGACTGAGTAGCGTCGTTAGCTGCCACCGTATCGAATGTGCCATCAGCATTAAACCTTGCCGTTTGCCCATTCGCCATGCCGACATTAAGCACCGATGTAGCGGCATCGAAGCTAACACTCTTAAAATTCGGATTTCCGTTCACCAGCTGTGGTGGCGCTCCAGGCAGAGCTACTTGCACTACCTTGTTTTGAGCATCGAGCGTAGCGCCCAGTGCCACCTGGTCGCCGGCGCTGGTTTGCCATACTCTCTTATAGGTGTATGTGCTGCTGGCGGGGTCCCAGATAGTAACGGCTTGCACGCCGTTGTTATTATTCATAGCGCTAACAAACTTGCCGGAAGCTTTATCGAAGTGATAAGCCACATCAGCAGGCAGCGGAGACAGGCGATTGCCGGCGGCGTCAACTAAGCCACTCACCGGACCCTGTTCGGCATTCACACCGGCTGAAAGATCAGCCTTGTAAGCATTGTTATTGAAATTGAGAGCGCTGAGCTGTCCAGCCGTGTACTCTGCGGAAGAGTTGGCTGCATAACGATAGACTTCATCATTACCATTGCGTTCGACGCCGACGCCGTTCAGAGCCAAACTGGCTGTTTTACCGGAACTTGCGCCGCTGCCGACCAGCATCAATTCACCATTAGGACCAACTGGATTTTGAGCCGGTGCCCAGTTAGCCGAGTCGTAGCTCAGCTTGTTTGGACCAGTGATACCAATGTTGCCGACCTTCCATACGGCGGCTCCGGGTATGGCAGCAGTTCCAACGAAACTGCCATCAGTGGCGTCGCTCACCCGCCAGAAGTTTTCACTCTGCGTTTTCTCGCTCTTAGTATTATCGCTTGGATTGAATACTGTGGGAACAGGTCCATTAGCACCAGTCATGGTGGCTGATACCAAACCAGCATCCGTGATGCCTAAATCACTGACTCCATTTTCACCGTTCTTCAAAGTAAGTGTTTGGCCGTTTTTACCTGGCACATCGACTTCTTTGCAGAGCGGCTTGGGTGGTGTGGAACCGTCGCTGCCCATCTTAGCGAGAACGCCATTCATCAAGTAAATGTCTTTGGTCTGGTTAGCCTGATCGTCTTGAACAACTGTTCCATCCGGCATTACCTGGCAATTACCATCTTTCGAATGAAGTACGAAATCTCTACCAGCGCGGCTGAATGACCAGGTGTGCTCACCAGTTGTCGGGTCTACTGCTTCTTTGACATTGCCGGCATTTTGCCCCGGAGGACCGTCGGCTCCAGTTGGCGGCGTCATATCACCGCCGGGAGCTTGAACCAGGATCACCGGCTTATCATCTGCTCCGACAGCGAAGGTACGCACGGTACCATCAGCCGCCACATTTATGTTCATGCGCACAGCTTTGCCGTTTTGGTCTACATATGTATCGAGGCCTTTAGGGGCGTTGATGTCGGATGGTCCATGATCGTTAGGCATGCGCGGTGCATTATAGCCACCACGAGAATACCAATATTCCATTCCTGGATTTTGCTCTACACCTGAGCGCGCTAAAGTGTCGGTAACAGGCTTGCCGTCAGGACCATTATAAGTGTGCTGGGCAGCTTCAATATCGCCATTCACGTCGCGCTTAAATTGCCAGGCGCCTTTGGGTCCATTTACCGCAGTTACATAACCGTCAGCGTTTTGATCAACAATCGTATTATCAGGGCGAACGCTAGTGACACCGCCGTCAGCATGGTACACCGCCGATGTCGGATCGCCAGGATCCGAATTCGCGAACTGCACAGTGGTCTCACCAGGCTTTGGTTGATCTCTCAAGACTTGCTGCGCAGCCTGATAGTTTGTTCCATCATAATAGAAAGTGTACTGCTCGCCAGGCGCACCATTCATGCCAGGCATTTGCTTCACCATCATATGTTGGTGAAAATCGATGCTGTAAGACATGCCATAAGGAAAGTTGACTTGAATTTTATTCTGACCAGCGGTGAGGTCATGCTGAATGAAAGATACTTTAATCGGATCAGGAGGCAGGAAATCAACGCGCGAGCCATCAGCTGAAGGCACGCCATTGCGCCAGGAGAAGCCATCCCAGTAGTCATCGTGAGCTTTTCCGTCTGGTGCAATTGTCGTCCGCTTCCAGGCAGCCATATCGTACGAAACGACAGAGCCATCTGCTTTGCGATCGATTTCAATTTTGTGATCTGCGTCGCCGGCTTTGTATTTGACAACGCCCTGGCTGTCCATACTGAGGTCACCAACGACCTTGCCATCAGGACCAACGCGTAGCTGAATACCTTCAAAATTCACACAGCCATTTTGCGGCAGGTAATCACCAGTCGCGGAAGCAATCATGAGCGCACCGCTTGCATCGCGTTGCATTTTCAAAACGCTATTACCGTCGGGACTGCTGACACTAAGATTGTTCGTTTGACCATCAGCGCCAAAACTAAGCTGGTAATCGTGGTTACCAATGCGCATATTGCCGACTTGACCGCCCGGAGCAGGTTGAGTCTCGGGTTGACTGCGCTCGTTTGTTCCTTGAGTGCCGCCCTTCGGCGCCACAATTGGTGGAACGACAATTTCTGTTGACTGATGCGTATCGGTGCCTGGTTTAGTTTGCTCGTTCTTGACCTGCTCTGGCTTTGCCGATGTCTCCGGCTTGCTTTGCTGAGGCTCGGTTTTGACGACTTCAGGCTTTGCCGTTTCCGGCTTGACCGGCTGCGGCTTCACAGCTTCAGGCTTTGCAGCTTCAGGCTTGGCGGTCTCCGGCTTTGCAGGGTCGGGCTTAGCAGCTTCCGACTTAGGCAACTGTGTCTCAGTCGCTGCCACGCGCTGAACGCTCGGCTTTTCCTTATCAATAAATAGCGGGCTCAGCTCGCCAGCAAAAGCACTCTCGGCGGGCTTATCCTTGCCAGCCTTGCTCGCATCGTCCCGTCCGGTTTTCCCAGAAAATAATTCATCCATATATTGACCGCTCAATCTCTGTTTAATTGCACTATTATCCGCTGTGGCGCCATTAGTCGCATCCAGTTTTTGTGCGATCGCATCGTTTTCGTTGTTCTGATGGCCTGCCATATTCTTCCCGCTATATTCCCGGTTTAATTCTAATTTCTTTAAAGGAAGGCTCATAGCGTTTTTGCGTAGGAATACGCAAGCCTCGCCGAAGAATTAAGCCTTTTACTACCCGACCAACCTGAGTGAACTTGAACTAACTTGGACTAAAGTCTTCATAGCATCTTGGAAAAGCCCCCATTTATCAATGTCCAATTGTGTAGATAACCCTGCTTAACCGTCCCTTTCTTAGGCGGAACGCAAGCTAGCGCAGCCTTTGCCTGATGACACGAACATGCCCTGTAAAGCAAGTGCAGCTTTCTCAGGTACGGTCCGGAACGATGAAGCATAATAGTTGCCGTTCAGGGACGGTTGTCAGGCACCTGGCGTTCTGACAGAGGTAACCAGGGTTTCGAAATGAACAAACAAAACAGATCTTTATTAGCTGCAGTAATTTTCCTTGGCGCTTCCAGCTGCATAACCGGCATAAGCTTGAGCATGCCAGATTGCCTGGCGCAGCAGCCGAGCGTTGAAGCGACAATCGCAGCAGAATCACAGCCAGCTAAAAACAGCGCTAAAGAGGGAAAAGAAATGCCGATTTATGAGTTCAAAGCCAAAGCTTTAGATGGAAGTGAAATCAATTTCGACAAGTACAAGGGCGATGTTTTGCTCGTCGTTAACACAGCCAGCAAATGTGGTTACACGCCACAATACACCGGCTTGGAAGAACTGCATAAAAAATTCGCCGACAAAGGACTCAAAGTTCTCGGTTTTCCGTGCAACCAATTCGGTCAGCAAGAGCCGGGCGACAGCAAGGAAATAGGCACATTCTGCCAACGCAATTATGGTGTCGGCTTCCAAATGTTTGAAAAGGTTGATGTAAACGGCGGCGAAGCGCATCCGCTTTATCGCTATTTGACCCACGCGGGAGAGCCGGGCAAAACAGAGCCAATCAAATGGAACTTCACCAAATTTCTCATCGACCGCAAGGGCAACGTTGTAAAACGCTATGAGTCTGGTACCAAACCGGAAGAAATTGCTGCCGATATTGAAAAGCAGCTCTAAAAAATGGTGCCGCTTCAAGGTGAGTAATCTCAGCTCGAACACTTATGAAAATGCTAGAGAGTCTTCCTCCGGGGAGACTCTCTTTACTGCGGTGCAGAAACAGGCAGAAGCGAATCCGCATAACGTGGCGTTGATTTATGAGGGGAAGGAAACGAGTTACAAGCAGTTGTACGACCGTATCGCGGCGATCGCGCAGCAGCTGCGTCAATTGGGCGTCAACAAAGGCGATAAGGTTGCACTGCTCTTTCCCAATCATCCGGAGTTTGTGGCATGCTTGTTTGCGGTGGTGGCACGTGGTGCGGTAGTGGTGCCAGTGAATCCGCTTTTGAAGTCAGAAGAAATTGAGCATATTTTGTCCGATTCGAACGCGAAAATATTGATTGTTGATCGATCAGGATTGCAGGAAGCGCTTGCGGCGCTTAGATCTAACCCAGAGCAGATGAGCGATTTGCGCACGATTGTTGTTAGCGGCGCAGGGGAAGTGCTGGATCGCGGCGGCTTGGTTTTGCCGAATGGAATTAGCGCCGTTCGCTTGACCGAGGTCAACAGCTCCGGGCAATCGACCGATGCCACCAGCACCGAGCAATCGTCCGACGCAACTTGCGCCACCAATGCCACCGGTCGCGATGACACTGATTGTTTTGCACACGATATAAATGCGCAGGAAGATCTCGCCTTAATCGTCTACACATCAGGCACAACAGGCAAACCGAAAGGTGCGATGTTGACACATCAATGCCTGGTTTCCGGATTGAAAGAAAGCCTGTTTGACGGATTTGGTATCAGCTCAAGCGACCGTTTTCTGGGAACGCTTCCGCTTTGCCATATCTATGGTGCAGGAGTATTGATTTATTCGACTATGGCACATGGCAGTTCGCTGGTGATAATGCCCAAATTCGATCCGGCGCAGGTATTGGCGTTGATAAAAGCGCATAGAGTAACGATGCTCCCTCTGGTGCCATCAATGTACCAATTTCTGCTAATGCAAATGGATAAGGAAACAGATCTGGATCTTTCTTCTCTGCGTGTTTGCATGTGCGCGGCTTCGCCGCTTCCGCGCGAATTGCACGAGCAAATAGAGCAAAGATTCGGCAGGGAAGTAATTGAGGGATACGGCTCGAGCGAAACCGCTTGTGGTGGCACGCTAAATCCGCTCCATGCGCGGCGAGTGGGGTCGATCGGCAAGCCAATCAGTTGTCTGGAAATAACTATTCGAGGCACAAATGGCGAGGCGCTGCCCGCAGGATCTGACAACGTCGGAGAAATAGCCGTGCGCGGTCCAAATGTGATGAAGGGGTACTATCGCAAGCCAGATGCCACTCGCGAAGCTTTTGCAGACGGTGGGTGGTTCTTAACCGGCGACCTGGGCTATGCGGATGAAGACGGCTACATCTATATATCAGGCAGAAAAAAAGAATTGATCATTCGAGGCGGATCGAACATTTATCCTCGCGAAGTCGAAGAAGTCATTATTCGCATGGATGGAGTGCGAGAAGTTGCGGTCGTAGGCGTCCCCGACAAATTGATGGGCGAGCGCGTAAAAGCGGTAGTAGTGCTGACGCCGGGAGCAAAGATTGACGAGGAGCAGGTGAAGGAATTTTGTGCGCAGCATCTTGCGCAATACAAAGTTCCACGCATCGTTGAATTCATAGATGCTCTTCCGCGAAATGCCACCGGCAAAATATTGAAGCGCGATCTAGTTTAGAGGCACAGTACTTGGGACACGCTTTTGTTTAGCGGCGCAGTAATTGAACGCGCCCTGGTTTAGCAGACACAGTACTTGCAGCGCGCGCAGTGTTTGAGACTAGCACAGTACTTGCAAAGCGCCCGTATTTGAACGCCCTCTAGTTTTGCGCCTACCGCTCGACAATAGCTTCCAGCCGTTTTGTTTTAACAGCATGGATCAGTGCACCATAATCCCGCTCGGTTTGATCGGCATATGCAGCACCAAAATTAGCAATAGCATCGCCAAACGCTTCACCACCGCCGACATAACCGCTGATCAAAGCAGCATCTCCGGAACGTGCATGTGCACGAGCAAGAATCCAGCCCCAGATGCGGGCGACCTCAAATGCGCGTGTTGCACTCCAGACCTCGGGTATCGGCGATATTTTCATATCACGCAATTGACGTACATAGAAATGACGCCCGCGCGGTCCCTTGCTCCAGCCCAAGAAGATATCGCTGGTTGCTTGCATCAAGCGCTGACCGCGCACCACGCGATGCCCCTGATTGTGATAGCCCTGGTCGCCGACGAATGGTTCTAACACAGACTTACGCGCCTCTTTGATTTGCAAAATAAGCGGATCGTCATCAGCAGCCATAAGTAGCATGATCGAACAATAAGTGCCGACACTGCCAATGCCGACAACCTTCATAGCAAGATCGCGAAATTTAAAACGCTCCAAAAGCGTCTGCCGGTCTTCGTTCAGTGTAGAGCGGTAGTGATCGAAAGATTCTTTGATCTGGTTGAGAAATTCTTTGTCACTGTATTCCTGATTGTGATAAACGAGCGGCGGATTATCTTTGAATACATGCTTTCCATTTTCCACCGTAGTCATTTTCGGGAAGTAATAATCAGCTATGGTGTTTGCCTTAAGCCGCTTGTACTGGTCAACAGCGAAGGAGCGCATTTCTTTGTCTTTAATGCCTTCAATAAATTTAGCGGCATCAAATTTGGTATACCAGACTTCGAGTACTCGCATTTGAGCGAATTCGCGAATAGCTTCGCAATAAGCGACCGCGCATTCTTTTGCGATTTCTTTTGCCACGCTGGATTTAAACGAGCGCTCTCGCCCCGCCAGGATAAAGCTAGTGACAAGCCGCTTCAGGTCCCACTCCCAGGGTCCGCGAACCGTTTCATCGAAGTCATTGATATCGAAAACGAGCGCACGCTCAGGCGAGGCATAGCCACCAAAGTTAAGTAAGTGGCAGTCGCCGCATATTTGCGTTTGGATGCTGCTCACTGGTGTGCTAGAGAGATCGGACGCCATCAAGCTCGCCGATCCTCTAAAAAACGTAAACGGCGATTTCAACATACGCCCGATGCGAAGTGGCACTAAATCAGGAATGCGATCTTGGTTTGACTCCTTGAGAATTTCGATCGAATCCCGACGCCGAGCCGGAACCTTCCAGATGCCCTGCTCCTTGCGTGCCGTCGTTTCACGTAACTTCTTCCCCTGCGCAATTCGCTCGGCAAAAGGAACTAAATCTTCATACGCGATGCTTTGCTTGCCTTTGTTTTGCTTGTTCTTTGGCATCGGAATATCAATCCTATCAGGGTTGTCAAGGTTTCAGATTCAGGAACACGGGCATGGCGTGCCTGTCCTTTTGCATACCCCAAGCTTGCGCCTTCCAAAACCTGAATTAACAAGTTGCTACTGTCTGTAGGCAGTAACCTGGAAAGCGCATCGGTTAGCCACTACTTGGACAAAATGAAACGCTTGCCGTCTCAAATTTGAGACAGCAAGCGCTAGCTTTAGAGCTAATTATTTTAATTGTTCATGTCAGTCGCAGCAGGCGCACTACTATTGGTCTCCGTCTTAACGTCGGAGCTATGCTCCTTGCTTACTGTCCCATCCGGCGAGACTGCTGTATGATCTTTGGTGACTTTGTGTGTTTCACCGCTTGCAGTTGCTGCGTGACTTTCATGATTGCGGCGCGAGGAGACAGTGCCCTCAGAGGTGCACCGCGTGTGATAAAGAAGTCCTCAATCAATTGAAGTGAGTCTTGGCTCAATTTCTCAAAAATACCAAGACCGAAGCTTTGCGTAACGGGAGACTCCGCTCCGTCGAAAACAGCATAGGCTCCGGCACATTCAATCCATTCAGCGCCACTCTCCGGAAACAGCCCGCGTCGTGCCGAGGCAAACTGAGCACAGGCAGTTCCTTCAGCGCGTTCCAGACGTTTTGATAGTTCAATGTTGGAGAATTGCATCGAGCTATATTACAGAAAATACAGCCGACTCACAAGTTCAAAGCTTGCAACAACATGAGTGAGGCTCTGGCTAATCATTTCGACAGGCGCTGGAATTCTGCCTGATTAAACGGAATCTGTGGCTAATTTGCAACGGACTTCCACTTATGCTATTAATTCATTCCATTCGCACAGGAATGAACTAATAGCAGCTTGCGCCCAGTGAACAACTGAAGCGGTCAAAAGTCCAGCCCTCACGAATCTTGAATAACTCTGAAGGTATAAAAGTGAGTTCAAACCAAGCCGAGAAACACGAGCTCAGCTCCGAGCTAATTTGGATTCTTGCTATTGGCTGTGGTGTCACAGTCGCAAACTTGTATTACAGCCAACCGTTGTTGGCGCAAATGGCAAAATCCTGGCATAGCTCTGAAGCAAATATGGGCTCTATGGCTGCGTTGACGATGAGCGGCTATGGCACCGGATTGCTCTTGTTCGTTCCGCTCGGTGATATTTTTGATCGCCGCACACTCATTCTGTTTTTCCTAGGAGCGGTAATTGCAGTGCTCTGCTGCCTGGCTTCGGCACCGAATCTCACAATATTCGCAATATGCACTTTCCTTGTAGGATGCTTGACGATTATTCCACAACTAATTATCCCTCTCGCCACGGCTCTAGCAAAGATCGAACAGCGTGGTGGCATCGTTGGTAAATTGATGAGCGGGCTCCTGCTTGGAATTTTGGTATCACGAACTGTTGGAGGTTTCATCGGAGAGCAAGCGGGATGGCGTGCGGTGTACTGGTCTGCGGCAGCTATTAATGCAATTCTATTGCTCGCGCTGTTCTTCCGTCTGCCAAAATGCCAGACGAAATCAAAGCTCCACTATTTTGAATTATTACGCACTCTCTGGCAGATAGCGGTAAAAGAACGAATGGTGCAAAGCTCCGCATTCTTTGGCGCCATGACGTTTGCCGCATTCAATGCGTTCTGGACCACGCTTTCGTTTTTCACAACTA
>Ga0182030_10016258_pt1 | contig 14511 bp, 9 predicted proteins | sample 812S3MmetaG_FD_121299 | JGI IMG/M metagenome (GOLD analysis project Ga0182030, IMG submission 121299) | Permafrost microbial communities from Stordalen Mire, Sweden - 812S3M metaG (Illumina Assembly) | ecosystem: Environmental > Terrestrial > Soil > Wetlands > Permafrost | place: Sweden... | reverse complement strand
GGAGGAGCCAGTGCTCGAAGGGCGAGTCGCGGCGGTACTGGCGCAGCTTGAAGTAGGCCTGGATGAAAACTTCCTGGCAGATGTCCTCGAGTTCGGCGGCATCGCCGGCAAAGCGGGCGGCCACGCCGAAGACCCGGCTTTTGTGCCGGAGCGTGAGCGCGGCGAAGGCGTCGTCATCCCCGGCGAGCGCGGCCTCCACGAGTTGCTCGTCCGGAGTTGAGCTTTTCGCGGAGACCATAGCGTTAGAGTATCCCAGCAAAGTAAAGTCGGGGCGATCATCTTAGGACTGAAGTGAGAAGGGTTTCCGGACCGGAGGGTGGGAAAAGGGTGGAATGGCCCGGCTTCATGCTTGTGCTCACAACAAACAAGACGCTGCGTTCGCCAAAAGGTTACGGTAAAGACGTATTTCCGGCCTTAAATTCTTCCTCGCGCCCGCATTTGCAGGGCAACGGCTTTTCCGATAGCCTACCGTCGGTATGGATCACCCGATGAAAAGCCTGGTGGATGAGTTGCTGGAATCCTACGCGCATTGCGGAGGGATCAAGCACCTCGACGGCGCGAGCCTGCCCTCGAAAATGGCGGTGGCCGCGCTCACGCAGGACCTGCTCCACATCATTTTCCCCGGCTTCATCGCCGAGCACCAGGTTTCGATGCACGATCTGCCCCACGAAACGGCGCTTCAACTCAGCAGCCTGCAAAAGCGGCTCAAGCGCGAGATCGCCAAGAGCTTCGAGATGCATCTCGTCGCGGGCCGCAGCGCCGAGACCGTCACGCTTGATTTTCTGCGCACATTGCCCGACGTGCGCCGCCTGATCCAGACCGATGTTGAGGCCGCGTTCCAGGGCGATCCCGCCGCGGCCAACCGGGAGGAAGTCGTCCTCGCCTATCCGGGCGTCGAAGCGGTGGCCGTCTTTCGCATGGCCCATGTGCTTTATGAATTGGGCGTCGCTTTTCTCCCCCGCATGATGACCGAGTACGCGCACAGCCGCACCGGCATCGATTTGCATCCCGGCGCGGAGATCGGCTCCCATTTTTTCATCGATCACGGCACCGGCGTGGTGATCGGCGGCACGGCCAAAATCGGCAACCGGGTGCGCCTTTACCAGGGCGTCGGGTTGGTCGCGCGCAGCCTGGCCAAGCACGTCGAGCGGGACAAGCAGGGCCACGCTCTCGGCGGCAAGCGCCATCCGACTGTCGGCGACGACGTCACGATCTATGCCAACTCGACCATCGTCGGCGGCGACACGGTGATCGGAGACCGCTCCATCGTCGGCGGCAACGTGTGGCTGACCCGTTCCATTCCGCCCGATTCGGTCGCCCTCTTCGAGGCCCAGCAGCTCAGCATCCATCCGAAGGAGCGCCTGGCGGGGGATTGGGTGATTTAACCCGCAGGAAGGAATGTCATGCGGCGCTTTTACCTGGATGACAACGCCACGACGAACCTTGATCCGCGGGTCCGCGCCGTCATGGAGCCGCTCCTCGCCGCGCCGCTGGGCAATCCCTCGAGCCTCCATGCCGAGGGCCGGCGCGCCCGCGGCGAGATCGATGCCGCCCGCGATTCCATCGCCGCCTGGTTGAAGGGGAAGCCTTCGGAAATCATTTTCACCGGCGGCGGCACGGAAAGCTGCAACCTCTCCGTGCAGGGGCTCGCCTGCGCGAACGGCGGGAAGGGGAAGCACCTGATTACCGCAAAGACGGAGCATCACGCGGTGCTTCGCGCTTTCCAGGCGTTGGAACGATGGAAGGGTTTCGAGGTCACTTACCTCGACGTGAACGCCGGGGGGTTGATCGACCCGGACGACCTCGCGCGCGCGATCCGGCCCGACACGATCCTGGTCTCGATCATGAGCGCCAACAACGAGACCGGCGTCCGCCAGCTGATGCGGGAGATCGGTGAAATCTGCGCGAAGAGGAAAGTCCTTTTCCACACCGATGCGATCCAAAGCGCGGGCAAGGAACCGCTCGATCTCGCCGGATGGCAGGTTGGCGCGCTGAGCATGGCTGCGCACAAATTCCACGGCCCTCTCGGCGCGGGACTGGTCTGGCTCAAGAGCGGCGTGCCCATCGCGCGCCTGATGGAGGGCGGCTCGCACGAGAACGAGCGCCGTCCCGGCACGGAGAACGCCCCGGCCATCGCCGGTTTCGCGGAAGCGGCGCGGCTTTACGGAAAGGCCGGTCCGGTCGAGGCGCAGCGTCAGTTCCGCTGGACGGAACGGCTGTGGCAGGAATTGAGTTCGCTCGGCGGCGTGCGGCGCAACGGCGATCCGGAGCTGCGCCTGCCCAACACGCTCAATGTCAGTTTCCTGGGTTTGCATGGCGAGGACCTGCTCATCGGCCTTGATCTCGCGGGCCTCGCGGTGTCGAGCGGATCGGCCTGCCTCGTCGGCTCCGTCCAGCCGTCGCATGTCCTCGCCGCGATGGGCGCGCCGGCGGAGTGGGCGTCGGCGACCGTGCGCTTTTCCATCGGGCCGCACATTCGCGACGAGGACGGCGGGGAAGTCGCGGGCCGCGTCCGGCAGGTGGTGAATCATCAGCGCAAATTGCGCGGCTGGACGCCCGATCAAAGTTGCGACAAACTCGTTCCACTGGAGACGCCGGTATGAATAAGCAGAAAAAATTACGGATCGGCATCGTCGGCGCGGGTGGCATCGTCCGGCAACGGCATTTGCCCGGTCTGCTCGCCCTGCCCAATGTGCAGATCGTCGCGGTTTGCAATGCACGGCTCGAATCGGCCCACCGCGTCGCGAAGGACTTCCACATTCCCGATGTCATGGACGACTGGGCCGAGATGCTCGACCGGTCCGACCTCGACATCATCTGGATCGGCACGCCGCCCGTCCTTCACGCGCCCATCACGATTTCGGCGCTCGAAGCCGGGAAGCACGTTTTCTGTCAGGCGCGCATGGCGATGAATCTGAGCGAAGGACGCGAGATGCTGGCCGCCGCCCAGGCGCGCCCGCAACTGGTGACAATGCTCTGTCCCCCTCCGCATGGCATGAAGGGGGGTAAATTTTTTCAGAAGCTGCTGCACGACGGTTACGCGGGCGAGCTCTGGCATTTCCGCCTGACGGCGGACCGCGATACCTTCTCCGATCCGCTGGCCCCGGCCCATTGGCGCCAGCGCACGGAGCTGAATGGGATCAATGTCCTGACCGTCGGCATTTATGCTGAAGTCCTGCAACGCTGGCTCGGCTCGCCGCGCCGTCTTCACGCGCAGATGAAAGTCTCCGTCCCGAAGCGCGAGGGCTATGTCGTGCACGTCCCCGATGTGATCCAGGTTTTTGGCCAGTGGCCGAACGGGCTCGCCGGCAGCCTCGAATGGAGCGGCGTGGCGCAGTTCCCTCCCGACGAAACGCTGACGATCCATGGACGCGACGGCACGCTGGTCTACAACTTCACCAGGGACGAAATTCTCGGCGCGCGCCGGGGCGAAAAGGAATTGCGTTCGCTGGCGATTCCCCCGGAACTCGAAACCGCGTGGACGGTGGAAAAGGATTTCATCGACGCGGTCGTGCAGGGCGGCCATCCCGAGCCAAGCTTTGAAACCGGCGTCCAATACCTCGAATTCACCGAAGCCGTGAACTTGAGCGCCCGCGGCGGCCATGCGGTCGAGTTGCCCTTGCCCTGATCGACTTGCTTTTCCCAACAAGCGTGATAATAGTCCGTATATGCAGATCAACGCGCTGTCGCTTCGACTTACGCACCTTCTTCCGGGCCGCATGGGCTTGGCGGGAGCGATCTGACGCAATTCCTTCGCTTTAACTCCAAGAAAATAAACCCCGACGGCCCGCCGAGAAAAGCGGCTCCTCGGGGTTTCTTATTTTCGGCGTTTCAAAATCCCTCCCCATAATCCTGTAAATCTTGTTAATCCTGTCCAAAACTTCTTAAATATATGACCACCCAGAACCCGAAATACCGGCCTTTCCCGGCTGTGAAAATGACCCAGCGCGCGTGGCCCGGGCGCGTGATCGACCGCGCTCCGACCTGGTGCAGCGTCGATTTGCGCGACGGCAACCAGGCGCTCGCCGTGCCCATGAGCGTCGAGGAGAAGCTCGACTATTTCGCGTTGCTGGTGAAGCTCGGCTTCAAGGAAATCGAGATCGGCTTTCCCTCCGCGTCGCAAATTGAATTCGATTTCACGCGCCGCCTGATCGAGGAGAACCGCATCTCGGACGACGTCTGGGTGCAGATGCTCGTCCAGTCCAAGGAAGAGCTGATCGAGCGCACCTTCGAGTCGATTCGCGGCGCTCCGCGCGCCATCGTGCATCTCTACAACTCCACGTCGCCCGCCCAGCGCCGGATCACGTTTGGCATCGACAAGCAGGGCGTGATCGACATCGCCGTGCGCGGGACGAGGCAGATCAAGGACCGCGTCAAAACCGTGCCGGGTACGAAAATCCGCTTCGAGTATTCGCCGGAAAGTTTCTCCGCCACGGAAGTCGATTTCGCCCTGGAAGTTTGCGAGGAGGTTTTGGACGAGTGGGGCGCGACCGCCGAAGAGCCGATCATCCTGAACCTGCCCAACACGGTCGAGCTGATGATGCCGAACCAGTACGCGGACATGATCGAATGGTTCATCGCGCACCAGAAGCATCCGGAGCGCGCGATCATCAGCCTGCACACGCACAACGACCGCGGCACCGCCGTGGCCGCGAGCGAGCTCGGCTTGCTGGCCGGGGCCACCCGCGTGGAAGGCACGCTCTTCGGCAACGGCGAGCGCACCGGCAATGTCGACATCGTCACGCTGGCCCTGAACATGTTCTCGCAGGGCGTCGATCCGAAGCTCGATTTCAGCCATTTGCGCGACGTGCGCGATCTCTACGAGCGCTTCACGAAACTCGACGTGCCGCTGCGCCAGCCCTACGGCGGCGACCTGGTTTTCACGGCCTTTTCGGGGTCGCACCAGGACGCGATCAACAAGGGGCTGAAGGACCGCATCGCGCATCCCGACTGGCCGTGGGAGGTGCCTTACCTGTCGATCGATCCGCACGACATCGGGCGCAATTACCGCGCGATCATCCGCATCAACAGCCAGTCGGGCAAGGGCGGTGTCGCCTATGTCATGGAGCAGGAATTCGGCTACGTGCTGCCAAAGGCGATGCACCGCGACTTCGGCCGGATCATCAATCGCGTGGCCGATGAGCGGGGCGAGGAATTGCCGCCGACGGACATCCACGATTTGTTCAGGAAGGAATACCTCGATCGCGAGCAGCCGCTGAAGCTGGTGAGCTTCCTGGAAATTCCGAAGGAGAAGGGGATCGAGTGCGTGGCGAAGATCGAGAGGGACGGCATCGCGCGGGAGATCTCGGGTTCGGGCAACGGGCCGGTCGCGGCCTTCGTGCACGCATTGATCTCGTCGGGCGTCGAGCCGTTCGAGGTCGTCTCCTATTCCGAGCATTCGCTTGGCACCGGGGCCGAGGCAAAAGCGGTGGCCTACTTCGAGGTCAAGACGGGCGCGGGCCTGACGACCTTCGGCGCGGCGACCGACACGAACATCGAGGTCGCGTCGCTCAAGGCGGTGCTCAGCGCGCTGAATCGGGCTGGGCGGTAGTGGTGCCGGGCCAGTTTCGTGGCTTGGCTTAAAAAGCCTGCGTAGCCTATTTTTTTAGGTGACCTTGATCATATAAGGGATTTAGGACGGGAAATTGACATCAGCCCCGGGCGCCTTTGAATCACTAATTATGCCTACCCCTTTTTTAACTTTATTTTTTCCTTTGCTGCCTTGTGGTTCGCCGATGCCATTATGAAGCCAAGAAGGACGTTTTCAGTCGCATCCGTTGCAAGGTTGCCATGAAACCTGTTTGCGTTTTGTGCATGGGTCAGCCAATTTACAAGTTGCCATGTCTCTTTGGACATTCCTTTCAGGTGGGACCGAATCTGCTGATTGCTTGCACTTGGCGCAAAGTAATTGACAATAAATTCACACCAACCGATGAAATTGCCGCGCTGTGGCGTCTCCTGCCCCTCGGGTACCATTTGCACCTGTGCTAAATTCTTTACGAGAAGTAAAAGGCATTCCCGACACTTCATACCCACAGACTGGAAGTCTTCGGATTTTTTTGCTCTAAAGAGGGTTCCACGCGCGCCGGCCAATCTATTCCAAAGCTGATTGATCTGGTCATGTGTTTCCTCCTGCTCCTCGGTCATTCCCGCCTGCACCATTCGTGTCGTAACGCCTACGTGAAAGGAGATTGTGTAATCCAGACTGGGGAATAGTCGTTGTGAATACAAATTGGTTGGATTCGTAATGACCCACCAGCGGTCTTTATTTGTCTGCACATCCCACGCGTCCATAGGCTGGCCGAAAATACTTTCAGAGGAGACTTTTTCGAGATGCTTCACGGTTTCGTCTGGTGCTTGCCACTCAATATAGGAGCGAATCTGGTTGGCTTCATTTCCACCTTTGTTCAATATGAGATCGGCCATTGCTTCGGCGGGAATAGCGGCGGGAATTACGCATTCCCCGTTCTTTTTTGTGTGCGCCCTCGTTCGTGGTAAGCGGTTCTTTGCTTTTGGATTCATACACTATTTGACATACCGCTGTTACTTTGAATCGTCAACGTTCTGAACATGGAAGGAAAAGCGATAAGCATCTTCTCGATGACGGCAGCCTTGCAACCCTGAAAGGGTTGCCATCATACAGCCCAGGGTTGGCGTAGCAACGCCTACCCTGGGTACTCTCAAAAGAAGGTCGCAACCCTGTAAGGGTTGAATCGGTTCGCTCTCGTTGGACTGGCTTCAACCCTTTCAGGGTAGAACTCTTCGTCGACTTTTCCCAGGGTAGGCGCGAGGGGACGTGTCCCCTGCGCCAACCCTGGGCTATATGCTCACAACCCCGTTGGGGTTGGGGAAAAATGCGACGGTTTCTTCGACAACCCCTTCGACTTCCCCGTTCGGCAAGCTCAGGGCTCCGCTTCGCTCCGGCTGCGGAAGGGCGCGGCTGGGGAAGGATGACGGATTGTTTTTTACGAGACAGGTACGGGTTCGGTAACAGTGCCGACGCTGTGGAAGGTGGCGTCTTTGGGGATGATCTCGCGGTCGCAGAAGTCGCCGAAGCCTTCGCCTTCGCGGCGTTCGAGCGCGTAGCGTTTGATGATGGGCGTGAGGAGGGTGACGGCGGCGTCGATGGTGATGCCCGGCGAGACGAGGCGGTTGAGCCGGGTGCCGTTGTAGCTCGCGCCGAGATAGAGCGCGTACTTGTTGGGGGCTTTGCCGACGAGGCCGATCTCCGCGAGATAGGGGCGCGCGCAGCCGTTGGGGCAGCCGGTGACGCGCAGGCTGATGGCGTCGTCTTTCAGGCCGGCCTCTTCGAGGACGGCCTCGAATTTTTCCAGGATGTCGGGCAGGGCGCGTTCGCTTTCGGCGAGGGCGAGGCCGCAGGTCGGCAACGCGACGCAGGAGAGCGCGTTGAGGCGCAGGCGCGAGCGCTTGTTTTCCCCGGTCAGGCCGTGCCGGGCGAGGATGGCGTCGATAAGCGGCTTTTGCTCGGGCGTGACGCCGGCGATGCTGAGGTTTTGCGACGGGGTGAGGCGGAAGTCGCCGGTGTGGATTTCGGCGATCTCGCGCAGGGCGGTTTTCATCGCCCAGCCGGGCAGGTCCTTGATCCGGCCGCTGAGGATGTGCAGGCCGTAGAACCAGCGGCCATCGGCGCCTTTATGCCAGCCGTGGGGATCTTCGATGGTGGTGAAATGGAAGGGACGCGCCGGTGCGAAGATGACGCAGGAGCGCTTTTCGACCTCGGCCTTGAACCAGGCGACGCCGCGATCCTCGATGGTGTATTTGAGCCGGGCGTGTTTGCGATTGGTCCGGTCGCCGTAATCGCGTTGCGTGGTGAGCACGGCCTCGCCGATGGCGTTGACCTTGTCGGCGGGGATGAAGCCGAGGAGGTCGGCGAGGCGCGGGAAGGTTTCCTCGTTGCCGTGGCTCATGCCGAGTCCGCCGCCGATGGTGACGTTGTAGCCGACCAGCTTTTCCTTATTCTCCTTTTCCGTGATGGCGATGAAGCCGAGGTCCTGCGAGAAAACATCGACGTCGTTGGAGGGAGGGAGGGCGAAGCCGACCTTGAATTTGCGCGGCAGGTAGGTCGCGCCGTACATCGGTTCGGACTCCGGCTCGCCCCCGGCGACGAGTTCGTCGTCGAGCCAGATTTCGTGGTAGGCGCGGGTCTTGGGCAGCGCGAACTCGCTCCAGGCGCGGGCGTGGTCGTAGACTTGCTGAAGGACGGCGCTGCGCTCGGGATTGGGCGGCGCCATCACGTTGCGGTTGACGTCGCCGCAGGCCGCGATGGAATCGAGCAGCACCTTGTGCATGCCTTTGATGAGCGGCTTGAGATTGCCCTTGAGCACGCCGTGAAACTGAAAGGTCTGGCGCGTGGTCAGGCGCAGGGAAGGGGAGGCGACTTCCCCGGCGAGCCGGTCGAGGACGAGCCACTGCTGGGGAGTCGCCTTGCCGCCGGGCAGCCGCACGCGGAGCATGAAGGAGAAGGCCTTTTCCTGGCCGGCTTTCTTCCGGGCGGGGCGCTGGTCGCGGTCGTCCTGCAAATAAAGGCCGTGGAATTTGGTGAGCTGGCTGTTGGGCTCGGAAATCGCGCCGGTGGAGGTGTCGGCCAGGTCCTGGGCGATGGTGCCGCGCAGGAGATGGGAGGCGGCTTTGATGCCCTCGTTGGGGTTGAGCGGCTTGGGAGCGGAAGATTCGGAAGACATAAGGGAGGGGCACTATGCGGAGGTAACAGGCCGCCGTCAATAAGTGTCTATAGGCTAACTATGGAATCTGGGATAAATGGCTTGGCAATGTTTCCGGAGGGGAATAGGCTTCTCTGCGGTGAGGTTCCTCATCTTGAGGTGAGGGAAGTATCATGATTCGGCCTTCGCCGACACTGGGAATTAACATTTCCCAGTTCCTTTTTATCTGCAAGGGCATGGTAAGGTGCGTGATCCTGACACCTGAATAACTAACTTTTAAAACTGACGGATTTGGATATGTATCGAGAAAACGACAAAATCATGCTTTTGGAAACGGGCGAAGTTCTGACGGTGATCATGGATTTCAGCGATCAGATGGAGCGAGGCATCGTCGTGAAAGAGAAAATCGGAAGGAACTTGATGGCTTCCGAGGTTCGACCCGCCGGTCATACGCGGCAACGCGCCGATGCCGGCCGAGGGGTGGTTCCACCGGATCCCTTTCCGCCGCCTCCCGTTCAGGAGGATTTTTTTTAAGAGCTTGGGTAGCCGTCGCACGGAGAGCGACGCTTGGGGGAATAAGACATAGGGGACGGATGGGACTTATGGGGGCGTCGCCCGGGGGACTCGTCCCTCGGTGACGGCTACCCCCGAAATGCCTGAAGATTTCGGACGGACGTCTAGCGTGGATCGCCCCTTCGGGGCTGCTGATATCGTCGTACTTAGAACCGCGCCTTGAAGCCGCCGATCACGCTCTGGGCAAAATAATCGCCGGCTCCGACATCGGCGAGGTAGTTGAGATAAAGCGTCATCGAATTATTGAGCGTGGCGGTGAGGCCGCATCCGATCAGGGCGCTGTCCCGGCTCGGCGCGGCCGTATTGATGGTGAAGGGGCTTGAGCTGAAGTCATTGAACGAGCTGGTAATGCCGGAGCTGCTGTCGAGGTATTCGTGCTGCCACATGGCGGTGAGGTTGGGCTGGAGGAGGACGTCGCCGGTATTGGTCTGGTAGATGACGTGGCCTCCCAAACGGCTGCGGAGACTGTCCGCGCTCTGGCTATTGACGGCCAGGTTGGCGCCGGGCGCGCCCGTTTCCGTAAAGGAGTCGATGTTCAAATGGGTGTAGGTGACTCCCACGGTCGGCCCGACGACCCAATGTTTGTCGGGATGAAAATCATACCCAAAATCGAGGTCACCCACATATTGCTGGCCGCTGGGGTGGCTGGAAGCCGTTTCACCCGCGAAGCTGATGTCACGGGTGTTGGAGTAATTATTGTAGCCGAAGGAGAAGAGGCCGTTGGCGTAGAAGCCGTGATCGAAATAGGTGGCGAAGAGGCCGGGCGAATAGCTGTCGACCGTCGTTTTGCTGCCATTGGAATCAGTCTTCGCGTCCGTATGGTTGTAGTCGAAGAGCACGCCCGCGGCCAGATGGGAGGTCATCCGAAAGCTGACGCCCGCGGTCGCATCCCCCGCGGTGTAACTCGCCTTGGAGGAGGGGGCGTTGGCCCCGGTCTGATTTTGATTCAAGCTGGCCAGAACAACGTCGCCACCGATGAACTCGCTTAGGCGCGGCGTTGCCGGGCCGGAAGGATTCTGATTGGCCATGTACGGATTGTTGGGGCTGTCGGAAATGACCTGGGTGGAGGAGTCCCATTCTTGCGTGGACGAGGACGGGGAAGCGCTCTCTCCTCCTCCTGCTCCCGGATAATAATTGACGCCGTTGGGCGCGGTGGAATGGTAGGCGGGATCATCCGAGGCGAGAAGAGATCCGAGCGAGCGGCCCAGGCCGCTGTTGAACCCGGGAGTGACGACGCTGATCGCGCTGGTATCGAGGCCCCCGTAGCCGCCGCGCAGATCGGCGCACACGCCGTTCATACGCTCCGCCAGGAAGGTGGAATTTTCGAAGGCGATGTTCCGCGCATACTGGAGGCTTTCCGGGGAAAGCTCATCGAGGGCTGCGGGAAAGAAGGTCCCAGCGGCGGCTACGGTTACCTGGCTGAAATAGGAGAAAAGGGGACTGTTCGAGCCGTCAAGCGCATGGGCCACGGCAAGTTGGTTGGGAGTTTGGGCGTAGGTGGCGATGGGCAACTGAGTGACCATGAGATCTTCGGGCCCTGTGCCTGGATTGGAAAGCGTATAGCTAAACAGAGCGGTGTTCGGGCTAAGGGTGGCGCCTAAATCGGTCACAGTCCCACCCCCGGCGGCGGTAACGATTTGATATGTTGTCGTCCCAATTTTTCCACCGCCGACGACTTGAACCTGAATCACACTGCCGTTCTCTAGGATAGCGTTGCCGCCTCCTTGAACCTGGTAATCATCCGCGACGGTTCCATTGGTGCGCACGAGCAAAGTGCCGAACGAATCCAAGCCTCCGGCGACGATGGTGAAAGTGGGAGTGTTGAGAGTCACCAGCGGCGCGCTGGAGGCGATAATGCCGCTGCCCGTGTTCGTCAGGGCGCCGCCCACGGTGGCCACGCTGGCGGAGGCGGTGAAAGTGCCGCTGTTCGCCACGGTGCCCGTTACGCTGGTGGTGTTGAGAATGCCGCTGTTCGACGTCACGTTGCCCGTGATGCCCGCCGCGCCCGTGACGGTGAGGGTGCCACTGTTCGTCACGTTGCCCACGATGCCCGCCGCACCGGTGACGTTGAGGGTGCCGTTGTTCGTGACATTGCCGCCGCCGGTCAGGCTGATGGCGTCAAGAGTGAATCCCAGGTTGATCAAGGTGGGGCCGGTATAGGTGGGGCTTCCGAAAATGACCGTGCCGCTGGCGGGAACCGTGAAGGGAACGGGAGTGTTGATGCCCACCGGTAGCGGGCCTCCAATCGTGACCCCGCTTCCCGAACTCACATGAGTCGTAGGGTCGGTGTCGCCGATATTGCCAAAGGTGCCGCTGTAGACTTGAAGCGTGCCGGCAGTGCCATTGGCTCCAAGCGTGAGAGTACCCGTGAAACTGCTCGCATTTTGAACCGCAAAGGTGGTATTTGCCGCCCCGAAGTTGATGTTTAAGTTGCCGTTGCCTCCGATGGCTCCGGCGTAAGCGAGTCCGCCCGCCCCCAAATTCAAATCAAGGGTGCCGACGGAAACGCCGCCGAAGGCAATGGGATTGGTGTTGGAGAGGATATTCAGGGCGCTGGAATTCTGGATATTGGCGGCAGTGGCATTCAGCGTTCCGCCGGCGATCGTGGTTGGGCCGGTGTAAGTATTGGTTCCGCCGAAGCTGAACATGGTTGGTTGAGTGCCATTGTTGCCATCGGTGCCAATGAAAGTGATTCCGCCTCCAGGGCTGCCCGCGCTTAGGTTGGACAAGTTTTGGTTAATGGTGACCGTGGTGAAAGCGCCCGTGCTGGCATCGATGGTTGAAACGGTGCCGTTGGCAAGAGTTCCGCCGCTAAAATTATCGATGAACGTTGCGGGGGCAATCGTGTCGGTAAGCTTGAGCGTGCCACCGCCGAAGTTCAAGGCTCCGGCGCCGGTAAAGGCGGCTGCGCCGACGCTGAGCACGCCGCCATTGATGGCCAGGGTGCCGCCCGCGTTCAGGGTGAGGGCGCCGCCGAAGGTCGCGGTGCCGCCATTCATGGTATAGGCGCCTGTGCCTCCGCCCCCGATGATGAAGCTACTCCCAGCGGCGGTAGTAAGGGTCCCTCCCGTTTGATTGAGAGTACCGGTGGAGGATGCGCCAGAGCCCAGAGTAACGGTTGCCGTCCCCAAGATGTTCAGGCTGCCAGCCTCCAGAGTGTATAATCCGGTAGTGCCGCCCGGTGTGGTGGCGAGTGCCCCGTCGCCGATTTCCATCGTGGATGCTCCCATGATGTTCACCTGCGAGTTGGCGTCATTTTGAATGATGGTGCCGCTGCCGCCGAAGGTGGCATCAGCCCCGGTCACGGCCAAGGTGCCTAATTCCAGGTCGGCGGTGCCGGCATTGCCGATATTGACTTGACTCGCGCCGGTTCCGGTCAGGCTCAGCGTTCCGACAGAATTCGTCCCACTAGAGGAATTCGTGGCTGAGGTTTGGGAGTTGACGCCCAAGGCAATGACGGAGCCCGCCATGCCGGTGTCGAGAATGGAAGCGCCCGTAAGGGTATAGGTGCCGGTGCCGCCGCCGACGCCGATATAGAACCAGTTTCCCGTGATGACGGTTGAGGCCGTGGTGGAAGTGCCCTGCGTCATGGTGCCAACAACGCCCGCGCCGGAACCGATGTTCACTTCCGTCTTACTGCCCGCTCCGACCGGAACGGCACTGAACGTGCCCGAGTTAATATTAAGCGTGCCGCTGTCACCAACGCCAAAAAAGGTAGGGTTAAAAGGGTCTCCCACCACAAGGCGGCCGTTGGTGAGCGTCATAGTTCCCGTGCCCGCAAGAGTCAGCGTCGTGCCCCCATCAATCTGGATGTCTCCCGCGGCAGTGGCGCCATGCCCCCCCACGGAGGCTGATCCTTCCACGGATAAGACAGAGGTTGCGCTGCTCGATAGCGTGACCGTCCCCCCCTGCCCCGTGGTGAAGAAGAAGAAGCCGAGGTTATTATTAATTTGAAGTCCTCCCAATGTATCGCTCGCGTTTTGAGTGATGGTAATTGCTCCGTTAGCGGAAGTGGTACTCGTTGAAACCAAATTGGGATAGATAACGGCGACATCTGGGTAAGTTGGAACCGGCCCCGTCCCAACCGTCGTGAATGAGACTGGCAGGGTCGTACTCCAATTTGTTGCTGTATTGTAATCGCCATTGGTTCCGCCCACCCAATAAGTTTGCGCGAAAGCCAAAGGAGTGAAAGTGGCGACCGCCAGAAAAACAATACTTCGCAGTAAAAGTTTCATTTCGCGCGTAAGCTACTGAAAACATTTAACTAAGCCAAGATAAATTTGTTTTTCAGGTAAGATTCTATCGAGGTTAAATCGCCCTTATTAAAGGGTCGGACTCCGTCCCGACCCATTTCCCCAATCAGGGTCAGGACGGAGTCTGACCCTCCAACTTCGCCTTGACCCACGCGACGATTTCGGCCGGGTTGCCTTGGGCGCTCCAAACTTTGCGCAGGAATTCAGCCGCGTCGACGTGGTGCGTCTTGAAGAATTTCCGGTCTCCGCCGCAGCCGTACATGAGGTCGGGAGGCATTTCGCCGCGCAGTTTGGCCTCGGCCTTGGGGATGAGTCGCGGCAACCAGGCGATGCCTTCGATTTCCGCGTCTTTCGGGGGAAGGTCGTCCATGGAAATGCGATGCGGGGAGGAAGCCCCGTTTTGTTCCTCGAGAAAATAGTCCCGCCGCACCGAGGCGATTTTCAGCGCGGTCTCCAGGGTCGGTTCGCCGGCCTTCGCGAAGTCCTCCACGAAATCAAAGAACTCCTGTTCGGTGTGGCCAATCGAGGCCAAAAATTTCCGGTCCTTCCCGTCGACCATGCCGCCGGCCTTTTGATGGCCTTCGCGATATTTTTCGACGGCGCTTTGGAAAAGCCTGGAAAAGCGCCGCTCCCAGGCCGGGAAGGGCGGGGGTTGGGTTTTCGTTCCCGCGCGAAGCTTGGACATGGTATGGGAGGGTGTCTGGAAAGTAGGCGCAGGTCACGCCGAAAGGATTTTGTCCCTCGTTCCCAAGTTTCACTTGGGAACGTTTCGTGTTCCCGCGAAATTTTATTTCGCGCCAACCTTGCTGGTTGCCTCATGCAGGGATCGGCAATGAAATTGCCTCCGCATGTGCGTTCCCAAGTGAAACTTGGGAACGAGGGAAGAGTTATGTGCGCAATATGTTAAAATGTTCTAAAGTCTCTTCCCCCATCCCATGAGTTCCGGTCACATCTCGGTGCGCGGCGCGCGCCAGCACAACCTCAAGGCCGTCGATGTCGATATT
>Ga0182030_10016257_pt1 | contig 14512 bp, 14 predicted proteins | sample 812S3MmetaG_FD_121299 | JGI IMG/M metagenome (GOLD analysis project Ga0182030, IMG submission 121299) | Permafrost microbial communities from Stordalen Mire, Sweden - 812S3M metaG (Illumina Assembly) | ecosystem: Environmental > Terrestrial > Soil > Wetlands > Permafrost | place: Sweden... | reverse complement strand
GGGCGGCTTCGAGGAAGTCGTGGTTGTGGATGACGAGGATGGACTGCTCTTGTCGCTACCGCCGCAGGAAACGACCAACATTCCGACGGCGGCAACGGCGACTGCGGTTGCGAGCTGGCGCATTGTGGAGAGCCTTTCCTGCGTGAGTCAGCTCCTAGAGCGTTCCGCGCACCGCACGCGTCGGCTAGTCAGAGGTTGTGTGCGGTTGGAGCATACGACAGCGCCGCACAGTCGTGGAAGGGCTCGCCGGGTCCCGGCTGTCCAACTCGCCAAATCGATTGGCTTACAGCCAGACTGGCGCGGAAGGCCTAGCTGTTCCGTCGGATTTTGAGCGCGGTGGTGATCATGGGAATCTGCAGCGGCAGCCGGGCCAGGGCGACGATGCGCATTGGCCAGGGCTTGCCCCACCACAGCCGGCACATGTTGATGTTGGCCGGAAAGACACCGACGAACAGCGCGACCGCCGCCAGCGCGGCCAATCGCCTGCTGCGTCGCGGCACCAGCAACGCTCCGGTCGCTATCTCGACGACGCCGGATGCGTAGGTGTAGAAGCGCGGAGTTCCGGGAAGCTCGGCAGGCACGATGTCGTCGAACGGTTTTGGTGCCAAGAAGTGGACGGTGCCGATGCCGATCAGCATGGCCGCGACTCGGTAGGCGGCTGTCTGGGCTTCACGCTTCGCTAGGGATGTGGTCATCCACTCATTGTGCTCATGCCGCGCGAACGTCGAGTATGCCGGGCAGAAGGGGCGAGATTCGTCCAACAACTCGACGCTCGCGCGCGAGGAGTCGGGTGTCAGCGTTCTCCGACCGCGTGGGCGTCGAGTGGGTTGAGCCGGTTGACAATTAGCGGGTCGGCTTTGGTGAACGGGAAGTCGGGCAGGTCGTCGATGTGGGTGTCGAACGTGGCTGCGAGCACTTTGCGTGAATAGGCGCTGATCGACGTCCGATAACCGATGTCGGCGGGCGTGGGCTGATCGAAGAAGATGCAGAAGTGCATCTCCGGGGCATCGAACACCTCGATGTGGTGCGGGTAGGCGCGGGGGATGAAGTACACATCGCCCTGTCGCAGGTACCAGGTGTCCAGCTCGCCGCCGGGATTCATGACCGTCATGCGGGCCGCGCCTTTGTTGACGTAGCCCATCTCTGCGGTAATCGGGTGCCAGTGTGGCTCGCGCATACCGTCCTCGCGGATGCGCAACGAGTACATCGACAAGTCCTTGAGCGCGGGCCAATATTGCACGCGCGCGGTCCTGGCCGAGCCGACCGCACTGGTCACCGGTGGTGTCATCGCTTCGACCGAGAACTTGTGTGGGTCGTCGAAGTAGGCGGTTGCGGGCACCTCGGGGTCACCGTCACGGGCGGCCAGAGCGTGGTCAACAGTGCTGCGCCGCATCGCCGCGAAATCCGCGGCCGGCAGGTCGTAGGTGTTGCCCAGGACTGCGTCGGTCATCGCCCCGAACGCCGCACCCAGCCCAAAGTCCTCGGGGCGCTCGTTGCGGAACGTGATGATGAATTCGGCCGTGTCGCTGCCGATGTTCTCGATGTGGTGCAGCGACCCGGAATCGATGTGGAACATGTCGCCCGCGCGCACCACGAACGATGCGAACCGGCTGCCGGTGTCGAGCACCGAGACCAAGGCGGTGCCCGACACGCAGTAGGTCAATTCGTTGGCATTGGCATGCCAGTGCGGAGTCCGCATAGCGCCAGGATTGATCAGCAATCGTTTGATCGACAGACCCCGCAGAATGGGGAAGACGTCGGCTGTCAGACGCCGGATGGAACCGAGGTCAGACTCTTCGACGATTTCACCGTCTGTCAATGATGCGACGTGTTTGCTTATTTGCCTTGACATTTCGCTCTCCTCAGTGGCAATGGATCGAAGACCCGAATGGGTTGTTACCTCTACGATCCCGCCGCGGAGCGCCCGCGTCCAACACCGCTTTTTGATGTGCTGATTACCGTCAGTTATCAAGCCGACGGGGCGCCGGGGCCCTTCACGCTCGGGCTGGCGGCTTAGACGCGGTCGGCGTCGGTGAATCGGATGACGCCGCGGATGTTGCGTCCCTCGAGCATGTCTCGATAGCCGTCGTTGATCTGCTCGAGCGAGTACTCCCGAGTCACCATGTCATCGAGGTTGATCTGGCCCAGCTTGTACAACTCGAGAATCGCCGGGATGTCGTATTGCGGGTTGCCGCCGCCGAATATGCTGCCCTGCAAGCTCTTCTGCAGCAGTGACAGCCCCGCAAGGTTGAGAGTGCATTCGTTGGACATGACGCTGGCCATGCCGGTGAGGACGCAGGTGCCGCCCTTGGCGGTCAGTCCCATCCACGACTCGACGTCTTTGCCCTCCACGTGGCCGACGGTGACGATCACCTTTTGGCACATGAGGCCTCGCGTCGCCTCGGCAATGCTGGCGGCGGCTGCGGTGACATCGGCGAAGGCCTCAGTAGCGCCGAATTTGAGCGCCTGCTCGCGTTTCCATTCGTAGGGGTCGACGGCGAATACGCGTCGGGCCCCGGCGATGCGGGCGCCCTGCAGCGCGGCGACGCCGACGCCGCCGATCCCGATGACCGCCACATCGTCGCCCGGCGTGACCGCCGCGCTGCGCACCGCCGAGCCGTAGCCGGTCGTCACCCCGCAGCCCACCAGGCAGGCGACGTCGAAGGGGATCGTGGGGTCGATCTTGACCACCGAGGTGTGGTGCACCACCACATACGGCGCAAAGGTCCCCAGCAGCGACATCGGGATGACGTTGCGGCCTTGCGCGGTGACCCGAAACGACCCGTCCGATACCGATTCGCCCGACAGCAGACCCATGCCCAGGTCGCACAGGTTGCGCAACCCCGTCTGACACGGTGTGCAGGTGCCGCAGGACGGGATGAACGACATGACGACGTGATCGCCGACGGCCAGGTGCTCCACGCCCTCGCCGATCTCGGTGATGATCCCGGCGCCTTCGTGACCGCCCAGCACCGGATAGCTCGGGATGGGGAAGTCGCCGGTCATCAGGTGATGGTCGGAGTGGCACAAACCCGCCGTCTCCAGCGCAACGGTCACCTCGCCGCGGCGGGGATCACCGATCTCGATCTCGCCGACCGACCAGGGCTCGTTCAATTCCCAGACCAGCGCACCTTTGGTCTTCAACGGTAGGCCTCCGTATTTACCCGAACCGCTTAATTGTTAGCGCCGTCACAGACCCCGGCGTACCGAATTTAGACCATTACTATTGCCAATACAGTATTTGATACGATTCCCGGCGTCTGACCGCCCACCGCAGCGAGGTTGAGAACATGGCTACACCCGTAATTGTCGGAGCCGCCCGGACCGCGATCGGCCGGTCGTTCAAAGGGACGCTGGTCAACACACCGCCCGAGACGCTGATCACCGCGGTGCTTCCTGAGGTGGTGCGCAGGTCGGGCGTCGACCCGTCGGATATCGACGACATCATCTTCGCCGAATCCCATTACGGCGGCGGTGATTTGGCCCGCTACGCGGCCACGGCGACCGGCCTCGAGCATGTCCCGGGCCAGTCGGTCAACCGGCACTGCGCAGGCAGCCTGACCGCCATCGGCAACGCCGCGGCGCAGATCGGCTCCGGCATGGAGCGCGTACTCATCGCCGGCGGCGTGCAGTCCCTGTCGATGACGCCGCTGACCAACTGGCGCATTCCCGGCCCGGAGCTGAAGTTCGAAGAGCGCTGGATGCCGCCGACCCACGTCGAGACCCCGGACGCGCCCGCCAAGGACATGTCGATCACCGTGGGCTGGAACACCGCGCAGTCGGTCGGCATCACCCGCGAGGAAATGGATGCCTGGGCGGCCCGGTCGCATGAGCGCGCGATCGCCGCCATCGACGCGGGCAAGTTCGTCGACGAAATCATCCCGCTCAAGATCACCCAGGTTGACGGTTCGGTGGTCGACTTCTCCGTCGACGAGTCCCCTCGCCGCGACACCACCATCGAGAAGCTCGCCGGGCTCAAGGTGCTGCACCCCGAGATCGAGGGATTTTCGATCACCGCCGGGAACAGCAGCGGCACCAATGACGCCGCCGCAGGCGTGGCGCTCGTGGACCGGGATTACGCCGCGGCCAACAACCTCAACGTGCTGGCGACCGTCAGGGCGTGGGGTGCCGCGGGCGTGCCGCCGAGGGACTGCGGTCTGGGTGCGGTCAAGGTCATCGGCAAGGTGCTGCAACGGGCCGGACTGTCACCCAGTGACGTCGCGCTGTGGGAGATCAACGAAGCATTCGCCTCGGTGCCGATCGCGGCGTCCCGGGAGTACGGCCTCGACGAGGAGAAGGTGAACTTCTCCGGTAGCGGGTGCAGCCTCGGTCACCCGATCGCCGCCTCGGGCGCACGCATGGTCACCACGTTGATCTACGAGCTGGCCCGCCGTGGCGGCGGCATCGGCGTCGCGGCCATGTGCGCGGGCGGCGGCCAGGGCGGCGCCGTCGTCATCGAGGTCTAAAGAGTTTTCGCTACGCCGAACGTGCTCTCACGGCGGGATTTCGGCGATTTTTTCGCACTGAGAGCACGCTCGGCGCATCTCAGTTGCAGAAGGTGTAGCCGATGAACTCGGTGTCGCCGGTATTGCTCGGCGAGTAGTCGACGTAGTGCACCGCAGGCATCCCGTTGTACTGGGTGTCCATCTTCTGGGCGGTCGGTGGCGGGGCGCCTTGCGGGAAGGCCAGGATCATGTCGTTGAAAATCTTGAGGCCGACCTGGCAGATGGCGTCACGGCGCGGCGGCTGCGCATTCCACGCGTGAACGACGACCGGTTTGGTGATTTGATAGCCGGCCGCACAATTCGGATCGCACATCTTGAAGACGGCGGTTCCCGTCCCATCGGCGTCCTGTGGTCCCCATGTGCTCCATGACATGTTTTGCAGCGCAACGGCAACGCTGGCGCAGCCCACCACGTTGAGCTTCTTTGGCCGCTCGGTGGGCGGGACCGACGGGTTGTAGCAGCCCGGAATGGCCAAGCTCTGCGCCGGCGGGGTAGTGGGCTGGCCCGAAGTGGTGTTATGGCTCTGGCTCAGCTTCAGGACGACGAAGACGAGCCCGCTGATCAGCAGAATGGCCAGCACAATACCGATCACTCTTAGGCGCCCCCGCGCAGTGCGCCGCAACCGGCTCGATGAAGAGACGTTGCCCCCGCTCACGTTCACCAGGTTATGACACAAAGTATGTCGGGGTGCGCTGACAGCCAAGTACCGTGTCACGGTAAATTTGGTCAAAGCTACCAACATATGAGGCGTTGGACCGCGCAGGAACATGACTGGTGAGGAGTAACCGATGAGTGATCACGCACTGGCCGCACGGTTGGCCACCGAGGCGGGGCAGCTGTTGCTGCGGGTGCGCGACGAATTCGCCGATGCCGACGCGAAAGAGCGAAAAGCAGCGGGGGACAGGCGATCTCATGATTTCCTAGTGGAGGCCCTGTGCAACGAGCGGCCCGGGGATGCGGTGCTGTCCGAGGAGGGTGCCGATGACCCGGTGCGGCTGCGCTCCGAGCGGGTGTGGATCGTCGATCCGCTGGACGGCACTCGGGAGTTCTCTGAGCTCGGGCGCGACGACTGGGCGGTGCACGTGGCGCTCTGGCAGGCCGGCGAGCTGGTCGCCGGCGCGGTGGCGCTGCCGGCACAGGGAGTTACGTTGGCGACGCCTCAGGTCGCCGCACCTCCCGCGGCTCCCGCCAAACCGCGCATCGTGGTCTCGCGGACCAGGCCTCCCGCTATCGCGCTGGCCGTTCGCGATGCGCTGGACGGCACACTGGTCGAAATGGGTTCCGCCGGAGCCAAGGTGGCCTCGATCGTCCAGGGGTTGTCCGATGTGTACGTCCACGCCGGCGGCCAGTTCGAGTGGGACTCGGCAGCCCCGGTGGCGGTGGCTCGCGCCGCCGGTTTGCATACCTCCCGGATCGACGGGTCAGCGCTGGTTTACAACCAGCCAGATCCGAAGTTGCCAGACCTGGTCGTCTGCCGTCCCGAACTCGCCGCGGCTGTGCTTGCCGTGACGAGCTGAATTATCTGTTCCGGTTCCGTGGGCGACGCCTGCGGCCCTTCACCTCTTCTGCCCACTCCTTTTCGATCCGTCCGATTTCGAGCGAGAGCAGCGTGAGAGTCGGATTGTCACAATGAACTTCGTGCGCAGTGCGGAATTTCGCCGCTTCGCCGGTTACGGGCAGGTGCGGTCGCAAGCCCTCGAACCACTCGTCGCCGACGACATTGGGCGGAGCATCGCTGCGAGGTCCGCATTCCCACTGTCGGTAGCTGTCTCGTGCCTCCGCCAAGCCGGTCCGCCACCGTTGGACGTCATCGCAGCGCCGCGTGTGCAGGTGGATCCTCGTCTGGTGCTTGTTGTGAGAGTTGCCCACCATCCCGGGGAGCAGGTTATCGGCGGCCGACTTCGCAACGCCCGCGATGCCCACGGCCGATGCGCCCACCACCGTGCCCATCAGGCCCATCGTCATCATGTCCATTTGCTGATCGTCGCACCGGAGAGCGCACGAGCACCAGCAAACGCCGCACTCAGTGCGACCGGTTGAGGCCGACGGGCCGCCACCATGGCGCATCGCCTACCGGGGTTGCCGTGGCTGAACAGTAGCTGTGTTGCCGGGGAAGGGGCGTTATTAGGGTACAAGGATGCTGCGAATCGACACTCACCACCACGCCATCCCGTCGTTCTACGCGGATCTGTTGAGAAAAGCCAAGATTGACGAAGCCGGTGGTCGCGCCCTTCCGGACTGGAGTCCGGAGGCGTCGGTACAGACGATGGCCGAACTCAACGTCGGTACCGCAATTCTGTCCGTCTCCACGCCAGGCACCGCGTTTCTGCCGAACCCGGCCGACGCTGTCTCGCTCGCGCGCGACATCAACGATTATCTCGCCAATGTTGTTGGAGCGCAACGCGATCGATTTGGATTCTTCGCGACCATTCCCCTGCCGCACATCGGAGAGTCCGTCGACGAGGTGGTCAGGTCGCTCGACACACTGAATGCGGACGGAATTGTGCTGCTCGCCAACAACTCGGGGATTTACCTCGGACAGGACGGGCAAGACGATCTTTTCGCCGCCTTGGATGAGCGGTCGGCGGTGGTGTTCATCCACCCGGCAGTCCTGCCCGGGGACCCGGTAGAGGGCGTGGTGCCGTTTGCCACCGACTTCTTGCTCGACACCAGTCGGGCGGCGTATCTGCTTGTCCGCAACCGGATACGCACCAAATACCCGAACATCAAATTCATTCTCAGCCACGCCGGGGGATTCGTCCCCTACGCGTCGCACCGAATGGCTGTCGCCATCATGGGCGACACCGGACGCAGCCTGACCGATACCCTGGACGACTTCGCGGGCTTCTACTTCGACACCGCGTTGTCCTCGAGTGCCGCCGCATTGCCCAGCCTGCTCGCGTTCGCCAAACCCGGACATGTCACCTTCGGTTCCGACTGGCCCTTCGCTCCGATCGCGGCCGCAAAGTTATTCGCGGCCGGGCTGGAAACCTATCCCGGTCTTGACGCCAACGCCCGCGGTGCGATCGAGCGCAACAATGCGCTCGCGCTATTCCCGCGTCTTGGGGCGGCTCCGCCGTCAGATACCGGCTCGTCGATCGATCAGGTCCGTCACACGGTAAGCAGGGTTGTCATGCGCGGCATGGTGCGACTGATCAACACTCGGTGACGGTCGTCAAAGCAGCGCCTTCTGCCAGGACAGCACGCGGTCGGCCAATTCGGGTCCGCTGTCTTCCTGGATGAAGTGGCCCGCATTGATGCGGGCGTGCGGCTGGCCCGCCGCCCCGGGGATGTGCTTGATCAGCGGACGGTCCGCCATCCCAAGGATCGGATCGCGCTGGCCGAAAATGGCAAGAAAGGGCTTCTCCCACCGACCTAGGGCCTGCCACGCCGCACGATTGGCCGGAATTGCCGGGTCTGCGGGTGAGGTCGGCACCAACTGCGGAAAGGCGCGGGCACCGGCTTGATACGTCTTGTCCGGGAAAGGCGCGTCGTAGCCGGCCCGCACCTTGGGGGGCACCCTGCGAACAGTGCCGGCGGCCACCAGGTGCCCGGCGGACAGCACGGGCGAGTAGCGGGCAAACGCCCGCCACCCGACGAAGGCGGGATTAGGGCGCTGCCGCGCTTGGGGGAGAAACCCGTTCGCCACCACCAAGCGCGCGATCCGATCGCCGTGCTCAGCGGCGATGCGCAGACCGATAAACGATCCCCAATCCTGCGCGAACAGCGTGACGTCGCGGAGCTTGAGGCGCTCGAACCACGAGGTCAGCCATTCGACATGCCTCAGGTAGGTGTAATCCTCGATCCGGCTTGGCTTGTCCGAGCGGCCAAAGCCAATCAGGTCGGGCGCCAGCACCCGATTTCCCGCGTCAGCCAGCAGCGGAATCATGGTGCGGTAGAGGTAGCTCCAGGTGGGCTCGCCGTGCAGGAGCACGATCGGCGGTCCATCGATCGGCCCTTCGTCGAGGAAGTGCATGCGGAGCGGCTGGGTGTCGCTTGCCGATACATCAAGGTAGTTCGCTACGAACGGATAGCCTTCCAAGTTTTCGAACCGGGAGTCTGGGGTTCGCAGCACATCCATATTCAGCTCCTCCGACGACGGGCGTCCTTGCAAGCCTCTCTCCGCAGAGCGCCTTCGTCCAGTGCGAGATTTACTTGGGTAGAGCTTGGCAGGCAACTAAAGTAGCTAATTTATGGCAATTCGGCGCGCGGTCCTGCTCATTGCGGACATCGGTGGATACACGAATTACATGCACTGGAACCGCGCGCACCTGGCGCATGCGCAACAGACGGTGGCTCAGCTGCTGGAGTCGGTCATTGACGCGGGTAAGGGGTTGAAGCTCGCGAAGTTGGAGGGCGACGCCGCGTTCTTCTGGGCTCCCGACGGCAACGCCAACGTGCTGGTACCCGATCGGCTGTGGCGGATGCGCCAGTCGTTCCTGGCACGTCGGCAGCGGATCCGAACCGACATCGCCTGTGAGTGCGCGAGCTGCGCACAACTGGACAGCCTGTCGTTGAAGTTCGTCGCACACGAGGGTGAGGTCGCCGAGCAGAAGGTGAAGCGCCACGTCGAGCTCGCCGGCGTCGACGTCATCTTGGTGCACCGAATGCTGAAAAACGCTGTACCAGTGACCGAATACGTGCTGATGACCGATCCGGTAGCTGCCTGCCTCGACGAGCCGATACGTCAGCTGGCGAAGCCACTGACGCACGACTTTGACGGGATCGGCGAAACGTCGACGCACTACATCGACCTCGCCACATCCGAGGCGCCGCCGGCGCCGCCGCAGCGCGGCTTCTTTGGCCGGATGGGTAGGACGGCGGCGTTCGAGTTGAGCACGTTGCCGTTCCTGCTGGGCATCAAGAAACCCGCCGAAGGCTTCCGCAACTTGGACCGTCGTAGCTGAAACTGTTGTCGGATAGGAAGATTGACTAGACCGCGGCGAGGGCGCGTCCCATGCGTGAGATGGCCTGGGTGAGGATGGCCTGCGAGGTCGCGAAGTTCAACCGGACGTGCCCGCTTCCGCCGGTGCCGAAGACGTGACCGGAACTGAGTGCGACGCGAGCGTGGTCCAGGAACCAGCGCGCTGGCCCGGTCAGATCGGCCACCACCGCAAGACCACCGGTGGCTTCTTCGTCAAACCCGAGCTGACGGCAATCCAGCCACGCGAGGTAAGTCCCTTGGGGTCGTTGGTATTTCACCCCAGGAAGATGCTCGGCCACCAGATCGCCCAGCAGCGTCCGGTTGGCGTCCAGGCCGGTGAGTAGGAGGTCGAGCCAGTCGTCGCCGGTCTTGAATGCCTCGGCGTGGGCGATCACGCCGAGGTGGCTGGGCCCGTGGCTGACCTCTTCGGGCATCCGGCGAAGGTCGGCAGCCGCTTCGGGACCGGCGATGAGCAGGGCCGCCTTCAGCCCGGAAAGATTCCACGCCTTGGACGCGGACGTCACGGCAAACGCATCCTCGGCCCCGGGGACGCTCAGATACGGGGTGAACCGCGAACCCGGCAGGATGACCGGCGCGTGAATCTCGTCGGACACCACCCGGACCCCGAACCGACGAGCACGCTCGGCGACCCCGCCCAATTCGTCGACGGTGTGCACCGCTGCGGTCGGGTTGTGCGGATTACACAGCAGATAGGCAACTTTCCCGCCTGACGCGCTGGCACGGATGAACGCATCTTCCAACGCGTCCAGATCAATTCGGCCGTCGACGTCCAGCGGGGCTTCGATTACCCGGCGGCCATCGTGTGAGACGAAAGCGTAGAACGGGGCGTAGACCGGCGGGTTGACGATGACGGCGTCACCGGGGTCGGTGATAAGACGTAGCGTCTCAACGATGCCGAGCATGACGTCGGGGACGAGCGTCGTGCGGCTGACCTCGAGATCGTGCCATTGCCAACGCCGCGAAGCGAACTCACTAACCGCCTCGGCAAACGCGGTGCCGGACGGATAGCCGGTATCGCCGATGTCGATCGCCGTACGCACGGCATCGGCCACCGTCGGCGCCAGCAAAACGTCCATCTCGGCGACCCACAGCGGCAAGACATAGGCCGGATGCGCACGCCACTTCATGCTCGTGCGGAGCTGCAACTGCTGCAGGCTGAGTTCCTCGAGCGGATTAAACGTCACCTCGGCAGATTAAGCCGCCGAGGCAGTCCGGTGGCGGGGGGTTAGTTACAGGGAGCGTCACCGGGCGTGTAGTACGGCACCCCGGTGGGGGTGTAGCACGGCGGCTGTCCGGCGGCTGCCTGGGCCGCCGCGTCGTCGGTGCCGGCCACCGCTCCTCCCACCACTGCGTCCCGAGCGACGTCCGTGCATCCGCCAACGTCGACATGTCTGCCGCCGGCATCGGCGCAGACGTCTGCCTTGCTGATTCCAGGCGTCTGGATCGTCGCAATTGCCGCGGGCATCGCCGCGAGCACCACGACCATTCCGAGGCCTGCTGTCCAGGACCTAATCAGTTGACTCATTGCTTCATCTCCTTGTCGTTGCAACGTTATTGCCTTGCCATCGCGACCGTGAGTCTGTCCTCCGGTTTGATGAGGTGATCTTGGCTGTCGTCGCCGATGTCGATCTGCACCCAGTCGATCTGACCGGAGAACTTATTGCCGGTGGGACCGTAGTCGGGGGATGCGGGTGAGCCGGTGTCGGCGCCGACGTCGCAGGCCTCGTCGGCGGAGTAAATCATGGGCTGCGTCCGTTCGACGCGGCCCCGGCCGACGGATTTGCCGTCGTAGTACAGCGTTACGTCGCCGCCCTTACCCAGACCGTCGCCGTCGTAGGCGAATTCCATTCGCACCTGGTGCTTTCCGGCTGGGATGGGTTCCCCGGCAGTGACCATGTAGTGGTCGATGCCCAGGAAGTTATAGCAGTATTTGAGGCCGCCCTCATGCGCGTAGAGCGACCAGCCGCCCACCAAGCCGCCCTGGGTGATGATGACACCGGCGGCGCCCGATTCCGGCACGGTGATGTTGGCGGTCACCGAATACGATTTGTTTTTCAGAGTCAGCACACAGTTCTCGCTGACCCGCATCCCCGGGAACAGCAGCTGACTGTTCCCGCGGATTAGCTGAGGGCGTCCGGCCAGATCGGGGTTGAACCGCTCAAAGGTCCGATCATCAAGGGGCACAGCGTTATATTTGACCGCCTCGATGAGCCACAGGCGCTGCATGTCGGCCAGCTTCTGCGGGTTCTCCTTGACCAGGTCGTGTGCCTGTGTCCAGTCATCGGGCCCGTACAGCTCCCAGACATCGTCATCGAACGCCGGCGGCGCCTCGGTCGTCCACGGTGTGCGGTGCTTGGTCACCGCAGTCCAGCCTTTGTGGTAAATGCCGCGGTTGCCGAGTATCTCGAAATACTGAACGTCGTGGTGCTCCGGCGCATCACCGTCGCGCAGGGTACCCAGCATGCTGACGCCTTCCAGCGGCGCTTGCGTAATGCTGTTCACCACGGTGGGTTCGGGCAACCCGGCCGCTTCCAGGATGGTCTTGGCGACGTCGATCACGTGGTGAAACTGGTTGCGGGTCTTGCCTTTGTCAGCAAAGCCGTTGGGCCAGTGCACAATGGTGCCGTTGCGGGTGCCGCCCCAGTGCGAGGCCACCTGCTTGGTCCACTGATACGGCGTGCACAGGGCGTGTGCCCAGCCGACCGCGTAGTGGTTGTAGGCCTTCGGCGTGCCGAAGTCATCGATCTTGGACAACAGGAACTCGGTGGTTTCGATTTCCGGCATGCCGTTCAGCATCGCCATCTCGTTGAAGGAGCCGTTCAAGGTGCCTTCGGCCGAGGCGCCGTTGTCGCCGATGATGTAGTAGATCAGGGTGTCCTCGAGCACGCCCAAGTCGTCGAGGGTGTCGACGAGGCGCCCAACCTCGTGGTCGGTCTGCTCGAGGAAGCCGGCGTAGAGCTCCATCTCGCGGGCCAGCACCGGCTTCAGCTCGGCGGGCATGTCGTCCCAGGCCGGGATCTCGTCGTGGCGTCTGGTCAGCTCCGCGTCTGCGGGCACGACGCCTAGTTCCTTCTGCCGGGCCATGATCTGCTCGCGCAACGCGTCCCATCCGCCGTCGAATTTGCCCTTGTACTTGTCCGACCACTGCTTGGGCACGTGATGCGGAGCGTGGGTGGCGCCGGGGGCCCAGTACATGAAGAACGGCTTGTCGGGCGCCAGCGCCTTCTGCTGGCGCACCCAGGTGATGGCGCGGTCGGCGAGATCCTCGGTCAGCGTGTAGCCCTCTTCAGGTGACTTCGGTGGTTCCACCGGCGAGGTGCCTTCATACAGCCCTGGGTAGTACTGGTTAGCCTCGGCACCGACGAAGCCGTAGAAGTACTCGAAGCCGGATCCGGTGGGCCACTGGTTGAACGGCCCCACGGGGGAGACTTCCCAGACCGGCACCTCATGGCACTTTCCGAACTGCGCCGTCGAATAGCCGTTCAGCATAAGGGTTTCGGCGATGGGCGCTTTTTCCTTGGGCCGCACACTGCTGTTGCCCGGCGCCGATGTGGCGATCTCCGTGATGCCGCCCATGCCCACCGAGTGGTGATTACGCCCGGTCAGCAACGCCTGCCGGGTGGGCGAACACAGCGCCGTGGTGTGAAAGCGGTTCAGCTTCAACCCACCCGCGGCCAGCCGCTCGGCCGTCGGCGTATTACACGGCCCGCCGAAGGCCGACGAACCACCGAAGCCCACATCGTCGAGCAGCACGACCAGTACGTTGGGTGCGCCCTTGGGCGGGCGCAGCGCGGTGATCGGCGGGTAGGTGGTGTCCGGGTCTTTGGCGTCATACGTCGTCAGGCCGACATGTTTGGCGTCCGGAATGGGCAAGATGTCCCGGCGCACGTGGTCCTGCTCTGGTGCCGCGGCGGCCTCGGCGCCGGATGCGGAAGCGGGCTTGTCGCCGTTGGGTTGTGCTGATGATTCAGCCATGATGGACCTCTCTTGAATTTCTGTTCAGCACCACGAAAGCTATCTGGCGCAATAGCTTTGAGCTATCCAAGGCGGCCAGGGGGATAGACGGCTGTGGAAGGCATCGCCGCCATCTGGGCGGATTCGTTGTAGGCCTTCTCCGCGGGCCCGATACCCACCCTAGGCCGTCTCACTGATCGGCAACAGCCGGTTAGGGATGAACCTCACGCGAGGGGTTGTCGTGTCGGCACCCGGCTTGACCGGGATTGCCGCCATCGCCCGCTCGGCCATCGCCGTGATCGTCAGGCTCGGATTCACACCGGGATTGGCCGGGATGACCGCGCCATCGCAGATAAGGAGGTTCTGGTAACCGAACACTCGATGATCGCGGTCGACAACGCCGTGCTCGGGGTTCTCCGCCGCTATCGCACCGCCCAGTATGTGTGCGGTGATCGGCATGTTGAACAGCGCTTCGGTCAGCCAACTCTGCGCCGTCCCGCCGGTCCGATCGGCGAGCCGCTGAGCGATGTCGTTGGCCACGGGCAGGAAAGTGGGCGTCGGGTTGTCCGGATCCTGGCGCGTGGTGAGCCGTAGCCGCCGGCCCACAATTCGCCGCTTGGGCACCAGCGACAGCGACGTGTCAGTGGTCTGCATGACACCGGTGATCAGTGAGCGTTGTGACCAGCCGCGCGGATTGGTCACCCGGACAAAGCGAATCGGGTGCCGGCAGATCTGGGCGAGCAACTTCAGCGGGCGGGTGATTCTGCTGCCGTCGCCAGTCAGCAGTGTGAACATCAGGCCCATTGCGTTGCCGCCGGACCCGTAGGTGACGGCTTCGACATGGCTGTCGCTGGTGGGATGCATGCTTGAGGTGATCGAAACACTGCGGCCCCACCCCCGGTCGTCGGGCGTGGTCACCGCGGTCATCGCCTCGCTGTTGGTGCGGACCAACTGGCCGAGCCGATCGGAGATCCGCGGCAGCGTCCCGTCCCGCTTACACTGCGCGAGAAGCTGATTGGTGCCCAGGGCGCCAGCGGCTACCACCACACCGCGTGCGGTCTGCGTGCGGCGGTCCTTGCGAATCCAGGAGCCAGTGCGTTCGCTGGTC
>Ga0182030_10016254_pt1 | contig 14513 bp, 8 predicted proteins | sample 812S3MmetaG_FD_121299 | JGI IMG/M metagenome (GOLD analysis project Ga0182030, IMG submission 121299) | Permafrost microbial communities from Stordalen Mire, Sweden - 812S3M metaG (Illumina Assembly) | ecosystem: Environmental > Terrestrial > Soil > Wetlands > Permafrost | place: Sweden... | reverse complement strand
TCCTTCCAGATGGAAGTGGTGGAAAGAAAGGCCACAATGCGGCCCAGGGCTAGGTCGTTGTCCGCAACAAAGGAAGCGCGGTAGGGGTAGCCGTCCGCGGGTCGCGGGTCGGCGGTGTGGTCGTCGGGCAGGCGAATCACGATGAGCGCGGGGACCTTGCCGGCGGCCACTTTCAGACGGAAGTCGCGCTCGAACTCGGTGGCGCGGAACTGGTCAGGAATGCCGAGGTTGAAGGTAGGGTAGCGGTGGTCGCTGGACTCAAAGACCGGACGGGGCAAAGGCGAGTTGAGAAAAAGCCGCTGGCCCTCAGGAGCTGAGCCGTCGAGCTCGTCATTGCCCTCGATCTCCAGGCCCTCACCGTAGTTCAGGATGCCCATGCGGCCCTGGCCGCCCGCCGCCACGTGTTCCCACAGGGAGCCGAACTGCGGCTCGTCCTCGGGCATGGGAGCGTCCGCGCCGCCAAACATCGCCCGCCTTCCCGGCTGCTCCGCGCCTGCAGAGTCGTGGCGGCGGCCGCCGTAGCCCGAGGTCCACGCGGTATTGAAAAACGGAGTGGGGTCAATGCCCACCACCCAGCGGTGACCATCGGCAGAGACGTCGGAGTCCACAAAGTAGTTGTCGCTCATGGCGAAGCGGCCCACCAGCGCGTGGAGGTTGGGCGTGACCTTCAGGTGGTTGGCGGATTTCAACTCCTCCGCCCAGCCGTCCAGTCCGTAGCGGGCCAGGGAGGGGTCGCCGTTGGCGCCGGCCACATCGCCCAGAATCTCGTCGTAGGTGCGGTTTTCGCGCACCACCAGGAAGCAGTGTTTGAGCCGGGGCAGGGGCGGCTGGTTGGCAATGGCCGCGGTGTTGGCAGCGACGACGGCTCCAGTGAGCGCATCCGCGGAGGGCAGCGCGGCCAGGTCGATGGCGCTCAGGCTGCCCAGTTCCAGCGATCCCACATAGGAGGGCGCGTTGGGGTCGTGGCCGCTGCCGCCGTTCGGCCCTGCGCCTTTGCCCTTGGTGTTGACCACAAAGAGCATCTTCGCGTTCGGCGAGAGGGCAACCGCGGAGGGGTTCCAACCGGCCGGAATGTGTTCGATGACTGCGAGCGAGCCGGCGTCCAGTACGCCCACCGCGTCAATTCCCGCCTCGGCAACGTAAAGGCGCCCGCCTGCAAGAGCCAATCCGGAAGGCATTACGCCGCGCAGGGGCCGTCCTTCGGCATCCTGAAAACGCGGCCCGGTAAAGGGCGTTAGCTCGGTCTGGGCCAGCAGGCGGGTTCCGTCCGCGGTAACCTTGGCCACCGCATCCTGGTGGGAGAGAGCCACGTACACCGCATCTGCCGCGGCCGCAACGCCGGTGGGAGCGGCTCCGCCAATGGTCTGGCCGCGGGCCTCGGTGATCCTGGCGCCCAGGCGCAGTTTGGCGGTCACCGCGGGGTGAGCGCGGTCGCGGACGTCATAGGTCCAAAGGGAACTGCCGCGATCGGAGTTCTCGTCGCCCAGCCCGGGAATTCGCTTGCCTTCAACAACCGCTCCTTCGCGGGCCTCCTTTGACGGATAGCCGAAGGGCGGGAAGTGAAGTCCGGAAGCGAGGGGGTTTTTGGGGTCCGCGCCGGGGATTGCGGTGTACTCAAAAAGGCCGGTGTTGGTGACGTAAAGCCGCTGGCCGTCGGGGGAAAGCGCCAGGCCGAAGGTATAACTGCCGGTGGGCACTTCGGCCAGCAGCTCCAATTTGGCCGCGTCCAGAATCACGATGCGCCAGTTGCCCTGATCGAGCGCGTAGAGGGTACGGCCGTCGGCTGAAACCGCGACCGTGGCGGCAAAGCTGCCGCTGGAAGTTTTGCCCGCAACGGGGCCGTCCAGCGAAACCTCGCCCACGGCTTGCCAGTCGCTGGTGCGGTAGGCGCGAATCTTGCCCGAGTCGCCCGTGGCCACGTAAAGCAGCTTCCCGTCGGGCGAGTAGGCCAGGCCGGCGTGCACCTCAATGGAGGGGTCGTTGCTTGCTCCCGGCGGCATGCGGAGAACTTTGGGGCTTGGTCCCGCGGGCTGATCGATGACATTGAGCGCAAACGGGAAGCCGATGGACGGCACCGCCGCCTGGCCGCCGTCCGGACTGAGGGCCAGCGCAAACGGATACGGCGCCAGGGGAATCCAGTTGCCCGCGGGATGAATCTGGCGTCCGTTGGGCAGAACCGCGGTTACGCCGGTCTGGGCCGGTGCCACGGACGCGGCGCAAAGGAGCGCCGCACAAAGGAGGAAAGCCGACCTGAAGGTCTTGCCGCGCCAGGTGCAGTTCATCCCCTCCAGTATGCATTGCGGAGATGAACATGAGGTTGCACCAGGGCGGCCGGTACCTTTCCGGCGACTCACCCCAGAAGTTACGGCAGGCAGGCCGGGGAAGGATGCGCGCCCAAACGCGATAAAATCGGGCAAGATGTTGCCGGGAATCCCAGCCTTGAAGACGTCTATTTCGAGTGCTTCTTCTATCTCACCGATTCTTCATCCGATTTGAGGGAGTTACGGCTTGCAGCCAGATACATCGGTAAAAAGAGTCCTGATTTATCGCTTGGGAAGCTTGGGCGATACGACCGTGGCGCTGCCGTGTTTCCACTTGATTGAGCGCGCATTTCCGCAGGCTGAGCGGCTGCTGCTGACCAACTTTCCCGTCCACGCCAAGGCTCCGGCGGCGGCGGCGGTGCTGGGCGGCTCCGGGCTGGTGCAGGGCTATATGCGCTACACCGCGGGCACACGGAATGTCGTCGAGTTGCTGCGCCTGGCGTGGAGGATTCGCCGCTTTCGGCCCGATGCGCTGGTGTATCTGACGGCCCCGCGGGGAGAGAAAGCGGTGCGGCGCGACGCCTTGTTTTTCCGTCTTTGCGGAATTCGCCGCATGATCGGGCTGCCGGTGGGGGAGCTTGCGGAAAACCGGTACGATGCCGAAACCGGTCTTTGGGAACGCGAAGCGGCGCGGCTGCTCCGCACCATTGGCCCTCTCGGCGAAACCGATCTTTCCGATCTGCGCAACTGGGATTTGCGGCTGACCGAGGCCGAGACCGGCAAGGCGGCCGAACTGCTGGCTGCGTTCGAGGGCCGTCCCATCATCGCCTGCGGACCGGGCACCAAGATGCAGGCCAAGGATTGGGGCCGGGAGAAGTGGCGGGAACTGCTCCATCGGCTCGGCGCCCAGTTCCCCGGGCACGGACTGGTCCTGATCGGAGCCAAAGAGGACAGCGAGGTCAGCGAGTTCGCTTCCGCGGGCTGGAAGGCGCCGGTGGTGAACCTTTGCGGGCAGCTCTCGCCGCGCGAGTCCGCGGCGGTCATCCGCCACGCAAAGCTGTTTCTTGGCCCTGACAGCGGGCCAATGCACCTCGCCGCAGCCTACGGCGTGCCTTGCGCAATTGTCTTTGCCGCAATCGATCGCCGCGGGCGCTGGTTCCCGATTGGCGAACAACACCGGCCGGTCTATCACCAGGTGGAGTGCGCCGTCTGCTGGCTTACGGTCTGCATTGAGAAGGGTAAGATATGCATCGAATCCATCACCGTAGAGGAGATGTTCACCGCGGCGATCGAAGCGATCGAGAAGAGACCCGGCAAGTCTGCCGCGGGAGATCAGGCCCGCGTTTGTATTGCTGAAGTCAGGCGCGACTAAGGTCGATCCGGAGACAAGGCGCAAGCCACAGGAGTTTGTCTCCAGATTTCTGACCGCTTGAATTTGTACCAATGATGGGTGCCCCAGGTTTCGATTTTGAGACCTGGGAAAGCACGAACTCAAGGCACATCATCACGCGGTCACAGACATGGCACGCCAAAGCGCATTCCCTTCGCATCGCTGCAACGACGAACCGTGTTGCGGACACTGCACGAGGTGTCATTTATCATCAAGATGAGCAGCCACATGCCGCCTGAAGGCACGGACTGCAAGGGCCTGCACCGCTTGACTTCGGTTACTGTGGAAGAGAGGTCCGGGGACGCGCTCTTGAGCGCGCACTGGTTCTTTCGTGAAAGTTCTTTTCGACTCGAGGCACAAGAAAGGGAGAATTTCCGGCCATGTTGATTGTTACTGGAGGCGCGGGTTTTATCGGCAGCAACCTGGTTCACGAATTGAACGCACATGGGCTGACCGACATTCTTGTGGTGGACAACTTCGCCAACGTGAAGAAGTTTCCCAATCTGAACGGCGCGCGCTATGTGGACTTCATGGACAAGCGGGAGTTCCGCCGGGCCATCCGGGAGAATGCGCTGGACGCGGGCAAGGTAGAAGCGATCCTGCACCAGGGCGCCTGTTCCAACACCCTGGAGGACGATGGCGTCTACATGATGGACAACAACTTCCAGTACACCAAGGAAGTGTTGTCCTTTGCCATCCGCGAGGGGGCGCCCCTGGTGTTTGCCTCCACGGCAGCGGTCTACGGGCTCTCCGGGCCGGGACACTTTACGCCCACCCTTGAAAACGAGCAGCCGTTGAACATCTACGGCTACTCGAAGCTGGCCTTCGACCACTATTTCCGCAACCAGTTGGAGCTGGACCTCGTGCCGATCACCGCCGTGGGATTGCGCTACTTCAACGTCTACGGGCCGCGCGAGCAGCACAAGGGGCGCATGGCTTCGGTGATTCATCACTTCACAAAGCAGATGAAGGAGACGGGCAAGGTCTGCCTGTTTTCAGGCAGCGGCGGGTACGGCCCCGGCGAGCAGCGCAGGGACTTTGTCTATGTGCGCGACCTGGCCCGGCTGAATATGTATTTTGCCCAGATCGGTCCCTACGCTCCCAAGCCGGGCGCAGAGCGCCGGGAGTACCGGGGCGTGGTCAACGCCGGCACCGGAGTAAGCCGCAGCTTCAACGACGTGGCCCGGGCGCTGATGGCCGTGCATGGCGAGACACCCATCGAATACATTCCGTTTCCCGCCGATCTTAACGGGCGCTACCAGCACTTCACCGAGGCCGACCTGACCGGTCTGCGCCAACTGGGCTGCGATTTACCTATGACGCCGCTCGAAGAGGGCATCGTGGAGACCTACGCCACGTTGCGGGCAATTGCGGGCTGAAGCGGATGGGTCTCCGCTGCAAGCGGCGAGATGCACGATGCGGGAATGGCTCAGAATCGATCGTTCAGCAGAATTTCCACGGCTTGCGGCAGGGACCCAGAGCTGAGGTCGGCCATTTCCGCGGCACGGTGGGCTCCGGGTTTCTGATGTTCGGGAGCGGCCTCGATGAAGACGGTTTTCATACCCAGGCGGTGGCCGAATTCGATGTCGGAGAGCGAATCGCCGATCATGACACTGGTTTCAGCGGCAAGATCGGGAAACTGGGCCGCGGCTTGCTCAAAGAGTCCAGGAAGCGGCTTGCGGCAGTTGCATTCCTTTTTGTCGTGCGGGCAGAAGTAGAAGGCGTCCAGATGGGCCCCGTGGGCTTTCAGCAGGTTCTGCAGGGAGGCGTGAATGTTCTCCACGTCGGCGGCTGTGTAGAGCCCCAGCGCAATGCCGCGCTGGTTGGAGACAACCACGACGCGCAAGCCCGCCCGGTTGAGGCGTGCGATGGCTTCCGGGACGCCGGGCAGCAGGTGAAACTCGTGCCAGCCGGTCACGTAGCGGCCTTCCGGCATCTTTTCGTTCAGCACTCCGTCGCGGTCGAGGAATACAGTATTCAAGTCACGTGGAATGGCACTGTTGGGGGCGTTCTTCACTCCGTTATCATAGCAATAGCAAGGACGGCTCCTGGCGCGCTCCCGGGCATGCGGCGATCGAGGCCAGCCTCAGGACACCGGTTGGGCACTGGCCGCGAAGCGGTTCGTTGCGGGAGCTTTTGACCCCAGCCAGCATCTCTGACTCATGAGAGAATCACGCAACCAGGCTGCGAGATGTGCAACGACGAAGGAGAAAAATATGTCCAGCAGACCAGATGCCGCGGAGATCTTCGGCAAGGCGATTGCAGAGCACATGGAAGTGGTGCGCCAACTGGTGGACCATCAATCCGTGCTGGAGGCGATTGCCGCGGCCATGACGGCGACGTTGTTGGGGGGCGGAAAGATTCTCTGGTGTGGCAACGGCGGCAGCGCGGCGGACGCGCAGCATCTGGCGGCTGAGATTGTGGGCCGTTTTCGCCGCGAGCGCCGGGGGTGGCCCGCAGTGGCGTTGACCACCGACACGTCCATCCTGACCGCGGTAGCCAACGATTTTGGGTTCGAGGCAATCTTCTCGCGCCAGGTGGAGGCGCTGGGCGTGCGCGGCGACCTGCTGGTAGGCATTTCCACTTCAGGCAACAGCGCCAATGTGCTGGCGGCTCTCGAAGCGGCCCGGGCGGCGGGAATGGTTACGGTGGCCTTCACCGGCGCCGGTGGCGGCAAGATGGCGCAATTGGCCGACCATCTCTTTGCGGTCTCTTCGCGCAATACGGCGCGGGTTCAGGAAGCGCACATTCTGGCCGGTCACATGCTGTGTGACTGGATCGATCTGGAATGTGTGCACGCGCAAACGGCGGCAGCTGCGCAGGCTGTGGAGGCGCGGTGATCGAACAACTGCATCGGGTGATCCGGGAGATCGAACAGGAGTGGTGCCATCGGCGGCTTCTGGTGGTTGGCGACGTGATGCTCGACAAATATATATGGGGCGAGGTTGGCCGCATTTCGCCCGAGGCGCCGGTTCCCGTGGTTCGCGCCACGCACCAGAGCCAGCAGCCAGGCGGCGCGGCGAATGTGGCCATGAACATGGCCCGGCTAGGCGCCCGAACCATGGTGGCCGGGTTCTGTGGCGACGACGAAAACGGGAAACTCCTGGAGTCGAGCCTGACCGCCAACGGCATCACTCCCCTGTTGACGGTCAGCAAGGGATTCCCCACCATCACCAAGTTGCGCATTCTGGGCGGGCGTCAACAGATGTTGCGCCTGGACAGCGAGCGGCTGGGAGAGCGTGCGCAGGAGGACTATGAAGCGCTGGTGGAGAACGTGCTGGCGCATCTGCCCGGCTGCCACGCGGTGGTACTTTCCGACTACGCCAAGGGAGTGCTGACGCCCGAAGTCTGCCAGCGAATCATTGCGGCCGCGCGCCGCGAGAAGATACCAGTGTTGGTGGACCCCAAGAGCGCCGATTTCACGCGGTACCGTGGCGCCACCACGATCTGTCCCAATTTCGGAGAATTGTCCTCGGCAGCCCGGCTAACCTCGCCGGATCTCGACACCAGCGATCTGAAAGCCTTGCTGAAGGCGGCCGAGGCCATGGTTCCGGCCTTCGCCATCGAGTTTCTCACCGCGACTCTGAGCGAAAAGGGTATTGCGCTGGTCCGGCCCGGCAACTGTTTCATGGCGCCGGCGATGGCCCGCCAGGTCTTCGATGTCTCGGGCGCAGGCGACACCGTCATTGCCGTTCTGGCTTTGTGCCTGGCCTCGGGGTTGTCGCCCGAAGCGGGGGTGGAAATGGCCAACGTGGCAGCGGGCATCGTGGTGGGCAAGGTGGGCACGGTCCCGGTGGAGAAGCACGAATTGCTGGCCGCTCTGGCTCCTGAACTCGCTTTGCACGCGGAGGACAAGGTGCTCACCCGCCCCGAATTGCTGAGGCGCGTTGCTTTGTGGAAAGCCAACGGCGAACGGGTGGTCTTTACCAACGGCTGCTTCGACCTGCTCCACGTAGGACACATCGCGGTGCTTGAACAGGCCCACCGTTTTGGTGACCGGCTGATCGTGGCCGTCAACAGCGACGCATCCGTGAGCCGCCTGAAGGGACCGAGCCGCCCCATCGTGGGCGAGCGCGAACGTTGCCGTGTGCTGGCCGCATTGGCGGCTGTCGATGCGGTAGTGATCTTCGACGAACCCACGCCCCTGGAATTGATCGTGGCCGCGCAGCCGGATGTGATTGTCAAAGGGGGAGACTACAACCCCGATACTGTGGTCGGCGCCAGGGAAGTTCAGTCCTGGGGCGGCCAGGTCAAAATCGTCCCCACCGTCGAGGGCTTCTCCACGACGCGCTTGATTGAAAAGGGAGCGGGCAAGTAGCGCATGCGGCAACCATGGAGTGATTCTGGAGTGGTTCCCTTCGCGAATGTCCCGGTTCCTGTCCTTGCATTTACCAAAATGAGCTCAAGCTTCCAGGCTGATCGCGCGATATTTCCACCGGCTGTTTCGGACGCGGAGAATTTGTCGGTGGCAGAGCGAGATGCGCGCAGCCTGAGGTATGATCAAAAAGAGACGATCTTTGCTAAAGTTCTTTCTTATTTGCCGGCGCATCGAGTAAAGTACTTTCCCGAGCCTCGAGCCTTATGATGCTTCCCGGTTTGTCTACCCGTTGATTCTTCAATGTTGTGTTGCGATTGTCCGCTGAAGGCAGAGCTCGATATACTGTAGTAGCCGCCAATGATGTTTGTGATAACTCGCCTTTGCTCAGTCGATTGCGCCGTTTCTAGTCGCGGCGAATGTATCCAACGATCTTGAACATTGTGAGGTTCGATTGCAACAACCCACGCGCGTCGCTGACGTCTCCTTATCTCCTTCGAAACAGGATCTTGCACTGTCCGACATGTGGCTCGTGATCCGGAAGAGACGCGTCCTGCTTGCCGTGCTGGCCATAGGGCTGGCGATTCTGGGCGTAGCTGCCGGCTACAAGCGCGGGGACAGGTATACGGCCACGGGACAGATCGAGATTCAGCCGGGCTCGGCCGCCGATTTGAAGGAATCGATCTCTTCGGTATTGAGCTCGGGGACCGCTTCGCTCGATACCGTGATTGAAAGCGATATCTTGATTCTGCAGAGCGATACGCTGCTGATGAAGGTCGCTGGCACCTTGAAGCTTCAGGACGACCCTGTTTTTCTGGGCAGCCAGAAGGGGACCAAGACCTCAAAGCTCGGCGGGCAGGTCATTCCGTTGCTGCACGGCAATCTCGACGATCCCTATGTGCGGGCTAACATCGTGAAGATCTTGCGGAATAATATGACGGTAGCGCGCGTGCCGCGCACGCAGATGATCTCCATTTCTTACAAAAGCAGGTCTCCCCAGTTATCCGCAAGCGTGGTCAATGCCCTGGAGAGCGAGTACATCGAGAACAACTTTGTTGCCCACTATAGCAACACCAAGCAAGTCAGCCAGTGGCTCACCAGCCAGATCGAGGGTCTGCGCACCGTGGTGCAGGATTCGCAGGACAAGATGGTGGACCTGCAGAAGAAGCTGGGCATCTCGGCGCTCGATCCGCAACACAGCTTGATCGTGCAGGAAATCACCAATCTCGAAAAGGGCGTGTCGGATGCAACTCAGCAGCGCGTTCTGGAAGAAGCTCGCTACCACATGCTGCAGTCCCTGCCTCCCGATCAGATTCAAGATTCTCCAACTCCCCTGGGCACCGATGGCGGTCAGAGCCTGCTGACGAGTCTTCGTTCGCAGCGCGCGTCCGCCGTGTCGGAGTTGGCCAGGCTACAGCCGGTCTACGGGCCGAATTATCGCCAGATCAAGCAGTTGAATGCTCAGGCTCAGTCCCTCGACCGGGAGATTGTCAAACAGGAACAGAGGGTCGTCAACCAAGCCAAAGATGCGACCGGCATCGCTCAGGCCGCCGAGAGCAAGGCCACAGGCATGCTTGAATCAAGAGTGAATGAACTCTACGGCCAACGCGACGACTTGGTGAAATATGAACTGTTGAGCCAGGAATACGAATCCAACCGCCATATGTACGAGAGCATTCTCGCCCGGCTTCGGGAAGCGGCCGTGGATGCCGGGCTGGACTCGGCCGATATCACCGTTGTCGATCTGGCCCCCCTGCCCGTCGCGCCCTCCAGTATGTCGCCCGTGACCATGGGCATGCTGGGCCTGTTCTTTGGAGCGTTTGGTGGGCTTGCTCTCGCCCTCCTGCTGGAGAAAATGGACACGCGCATGCGCGATTCGAGGCAAATCCAGGACCTGCTGGGTTTGCCCGCCATCGCAGTTGTCCCGCAAACCAACTGGAAATCCACGGAAAAGATCATGGACTTCGATCCCGAGACTGCTGCCGGGCCGGAGATTCTATGGGATTCCCGGTCAGCCTTTTCCGAATCCATACGCGTTTTCCGGACCTCGATTCAGTTGTCGAGCACTTCGCGGCAATCGCGCGTGATCGCTGTGACCAGTTGCCAGCCGGGAGAAGGAAAGTCCACCCTGTCGACGAATCTGGCGGCCGCTCTTGCGCAGGGAGGGAAAAGAGTCGTCATCGTGGACACGGACATGCGTCGCCCGAGTCTGCTCTGGCGCCTCAAGCTGACCGGCAAGAGAGGCTTGAGCGAGTATCTTACCGGCGCGGAAACCCTGCAAGGAATCACCCAGACACACAGTGTCCTCACCACACTGGACATGATTCCTTCGGGAAGCGCACCGCCGCTGCCTGCCGATCTCCTCGCCTCCGAACAGATGAGGGAGTTAATCGATCAATTGCGCGAGCGTTACGAGTACGTCATCCTCGACACGCCGCCGGCTTTGTCGGTTACCGATCCCCTGATTGTTTCTTCATTGGCCGATGGTTTGGTCCTGGTCATACGCCAGGGTGTCTGTACCCGGGCCATGTTAGCGCGCGCATCGGAGATCTTCCACGACGTAGGAATCAAAGTCTACGGCTTCGTCCTCAATTGTGTGGACGCAAGTTTGCCGGAATACTATGGATATCTCGGCTACTACTCCTATGACTACAAAGCCAAGAGATAGCAGACCGGAACCACATCAGGCACGAGGAGGTTTCATGGGTGTTCAGTTCAAGTCCGTTCTTGTCAGTCTCCCGCTTGCGGCTGCCGCCCTGAGCTTCTGCGGGCGCGCGGCGTTTGCCCAGTATGTGGGGCCAGCGATTTCATCGTCTTCACCAACGGCGAGTGCGTCGGACTCCGCGATGAATGTCGAGTACGCCGATTTCAAAATCCTGCCCGGCGATATCATTTCCATTTTAACCGTGGACCTCCCTGAGCTGACCACGAACACGCCTGCCTCTTCCGGTTCCCTTTCCGGTACGGGCGGGACTTCTGTCCCCGGCATCAAGGTGGGTCCCAAAGGGCAGGTCGAACTCCCGTACCTCGGTACAGTGATCCTTGGCGGCCTCACGCCGTCCGAGGCTGCCGCCTATCTGAGCAATGCGCTGAAAGATCGCGGGATTCTGGTGGATCCGCAGGTCAGCGTCGAACTGATGGATTCTCCAACCCGTGTGGTTACCATGATCGGCGAGGTGATGAGGCCTGCCCCGATCCCGGTCTTTGGGCAACTGCACTTGCTGGATGCGATCTCTGCCTGCGGAGGATTCACGCCGCTGGCCAGCCACACCCTCACCATCCGCCGACGCGGTGCATCCGAACCCATTATGGTCGAGCTTGGCGTCGACCCGAAGATGTCCTATGTGAGCAATATCCCGCTACTGCCCGGCGACACCGTCATCGTGCCCAGGGTGGGCAATGTATTCGTTGTGGGAGAGGTCAAGACTGCAGAATCCTTCCCTCTATCCACCAACACGCCGATCACGGTCATGCGCGCCATTTCCATGGCCGGCGGACTGAAGTACAGCGCAGCCCTTTCCAAGGCAAGGATCATTCGCACCACGGCCGACAACCAGCATGTTGAAATCAGGTTCGACCTGGCCAAACTGATGAACGGCAAGCAGCAGGACATTGCCCTGGTGTCGGACGACGTGCTCTTTATTCCGGCGAATACGTTCAAGTCGATGGTTGTTTCGGGAGGTGCTGGAGTGGCTTCCACCCTGCTGTATGGATCGGTTTACGCATCTGCAACCCTCAAGTAGCCCGAGGTGGGGCCGGCGGCCGTCACGCACTCTCGAAGCCTTCACATCGTCTGCGGCAGGGCATCGGCATGTAACCTTGGAGATTCACAATATTGATTCGTGCATTCAAGCTTTCGCCCTTTGTGATCTGCACCAGCGTCTCCCTGCTGGTGATCGGCGAGCTCGCCCTTGGAACGTCCCTCTATTTCACCGCCATGATGGCCATAGCGCTGCTGAGCATTGGAGTTACTTATAACCTGCTTGGCGGCGTCTCATCTTTCAGCGGGATCATTTTTACCGGCTTCGCTCTCTGCACGATCGTTATCTCGCAATTCGCCAAGGTATTGCTCTTTGAAGCTGCGGACAAGAATCTCGAAGTACCGCAACTGACCATTTCGCTTTACGCGGTCTTCTTTTTGAGTGCCATGGTGGGGACATTTCTCTTTGGCAAGGTGCGATTGCGCTTGCCCAGCCCCGCCGAGTCTCTTACAGGAGCACAAACCAGCCTGCTCTATGGCGTTGCTTTTTCGGTAGGGCTGGTCTCCACAATTGTTTTTGAGACTTATGTGATGAATTCCGCGCAATCAAACTACAACAGCGCACAGGGCTACGGTCTCGCATTTGCGCCCCTGCTTCTTTTTTCGTTGGTCATCGCGATCGATAGACGCATCAGGCTCACTGGCGGGCAGCACAGCATTGACCTTTTCGTGCTCATTCCATGGATTGCGCTCATTCTGTTCGGATTTTTCGATACGTCGCGGGGAGGGATGATACGGCCAACAGTCGTTTATTTTTTCGCATGTTACTGCCGCGGTTATCGCCTCGCGAAGCGCCACTATCTGGTCATAGCATCGGGTATTGTCTTGTTTTTCTACTTTATTGCCCCACTTGAACTCTTTACGCGCGGTTTCATCTTCGATCAGCCGCTAAGCGCAAGAATCTATATTGCGTTTCACGTATTGGCAACTCATCATGACCCCACGGAACTGCGCAATGCCGCCAACCAGGGATCCCAGGGAGGGAATGCTGTGCGCCAGGACTACTACAGCAGGCCCGGAACATATGTATTGAGCAGGCTTTCCTTGATCCGCGCGGACAGCAGTCTGATTGAAACCTGCTCGCATGGATTTCACTACGGTTTCGCATCGGCTAAGATTGGCCTCTTACAGAGCATCCCATCTTTTCTATACAAGAATAAGCAGCGCGATACCACTGCGGCGAACTATCTCGCGGGCGTAGTAGAAGGCGGAGATAATCCAAATCATCTTTCCCCTACGTTTTCCGCTGTAGCCGATAGCTATGGCGCATTCGGATGGTTTGGAGTCGTTTTTGCTCCACTCTTTTTATTTCCAATGGCTTTCATCGTCTATGAAAGCGTCTTTGATTTCAGTCGCCCCTGGGGAACTGTCGCGCTTGGAGTCCTCCTGGTAAGCTTTTCGGAAACTAGTTTCACGGGCCTTTTGCTCCTCATTCTTCGTACACCCATCTCCCTCATTCTGCTCTCTTACCTGGTTGTGGGATTGGTAAAGATGGTGCCGACCAGAGGCGAGAAGGCAATTGGCTTGCGCCCAGGATCGCCAAACTTGGAAGAAAACTCGCTGTGAAACCAGCACGAAAAACCGTGACCTCGGCTCTAGCACTCACCATTTGCCGCCGAGCTATAGAATTCCTGGCGGTGTTGCTCGTTCTGGCCGCTGTGAGCGAGGCTGGATTGCGCTTTGGCCTTGGCTTGGGAAACCCTGTTCTGATTGCACCGGAGGATATATGCGGCTATACCTTGATGTCCAATGAAGGCGTCTTCCGCTTCTTCTCGCACATGCACGTTCATCACTATGCGATGAGTTTGGCGGTATTTATTTCAATGCCCAGGTGCCTCTCTTGGTCGCGCAGGCGACCAAGAGGCAATGGGTAGATATTGCCAAACGTTAAAAATACGCTCTCTCACCACTGTGAAACACCGAATGTCTTGCATGGAAATGGAGGATGCGTTGACGCACAAGATTCTATATGTAGGGTCGCTGGCCAGCGGAACGACAAGCTCCTACCGTTACCACGCACTGAAGCGCCTGCAGCAGGAGGTCATCCCGTTTGATTGGACGGAGTACAGATACAAATCCGGAATCATGAATTCGCTGGTCGGCAGGTTTCCAGTGGGGGCCCTGGTCTCCAGGGTAAACGCCGATCTCGTTGCCGCGGTCGAGAAGGAAAGCCCAGATGTCGTCTGGTTCGACAAGCCCATTCGGTTCACGCCGGCCACGATTCGGCGCGTGAAAGAATTGGGCGCATTTACGATTTGTTACACCCAGGACAGCCCTTTTGGCCCACGCAATGATGGATGCTGGCATCAGTTCTACAGAATCTGTCGTATGCTCGACCTGCACTGCCTTTTCCGCAACGCGGACGTGCAGCGATACCAGGCTTGGGGCCTGAGTTACATCAAAACTCAGTTTAGTTATGATCCGTGCGAGCAGTTTCCACCTCAGGCAGGCTGGTCGGATGCTGACCGCACGCGCGAGGTTTCGTTCATTGGCAGTCCGTATGACGATCGGCCGCAGTTTCTACGCGGTCTTATTGAAGGATATAAGCTCCCCTTGGTGATTTCCGGGGCGCGTTGGGGGAGAGTATTCAACAAAACTGAAGTGGCTCGTTATACTCGCGGCGGAGTGTTCCTTGGAGCGGAGTACCGCAAGGCCATATGGAATTCGAAGATCAATCTCTCATTCATCACGCATTCCAATGAAGACGACGTAGCCCACAAAGCCTTTGAGATCACCGCATGTCGAAGCTTCTTGCTGGCGTTGCGATCCCCTGAACACCAGGCAGCC